>ERZ778511.289-NODE-289-length-49132-cov-6.528027_pt1 | contig 49132 bp, 41 predicted proteins | sample MGYA00510347_ERZ778511 | MGnify/ENA primary metagenome ERZ778511 (study PRJEB29527, sample SAMN07138967) | mouse gut metagenome | material: feces | host: mouse | place: China:Nanjing | collected 2016-01-25 ...
CTCCCTGTCTATGTACTCTCTTTGCCTTCTCCCGGTGAAACACCCACAAGGGAATGCCCACAGGAATAGATGCCATCAAAACCATATCTTTCATTCCTTTCTACACTTGAGTTGTTTTAAAGTTTCTGCCGTCCTTTAATCTTCCAGCATAGCCGGCTGCAGCAGGATATGGTAACCTCCTGCCTCGGACAGTCTCTCCTGCCATATGGCTATATATATGTCCCGGCATTTCTGCCGGATACCTCCGATCTCCACCTCCATATCCTTCATGGGATAACCGGTCAGGATTCCCGAGGGCTTCCCCACACTGTGGTAAGGGATCACCCTCATGCCGGAGGGCGGCTGTCCGGGATACAATTGCTCCCATACGCTTTGCTCCAGCACAGCTACCGGTCTGCCGCTGATGGGTTCCGTCAGGCTGTTGCCCGTATCCACCAGTCCCTCCACCTGTATGCCGCGCCCGTCCGCTCCGTACAAGGTAACCTTGCAGTTCTCCCGGTCTCTTTGCCGGCGCAGTACCAGCAGACGAATCCCCTCATAGCATCCGGCTCCCAGCAGAAGCACGGCGGCGCTGCCCGTCAGCCAGTCCGCCTTCCCCGGCAGCAGCCTGAGAAACAATTTCAGTACACCTCCCAACAGGAAAAAAAAGACGCATAGACCTTCCGTGATTTTGACAAGCCCCCTTCCCCACCAGCATCGGAAAGTTATCCCTTCCATTCCGTACAGAGTGACTGCGAGCAATGCCAGCCGAAGGGGCATTCCGCCCACGGGAATAAGCAGCGACAGCAATTCTCCCATCGCTCCCACCGCCGCTCCCGCCCACAGTCTGACGTGCGTGGCAGTGCATGGCAGACACAGGACAGCCAGCCCCAGGAGATACCGGTTCATGCAGAAACAGATCAAGAAGATACTGTCCAGGTAGACTTCATAATACATAAATAATCCTCCCTTAAGATCCGTTCCCCAGGTCTTCATAATCAGTATAAAGGATACAGGCTATATAATTTGTCATAATCAGGTAGAACCGTGGCGAAAAGCCGTCTTGAAATTTCGACATCAGAAAGACACAGAAAAAAGGCTTACTTTTTGAGACGTAAGCCTTCGTGATAAACTACTTTATGTTGTTTTTTATTTTCTCTGGAGAAAACTGGGAATATTCAAGGATTTCTCCTCCACATTGCTGCGGATATCTGTGGGCCGGTTAATTCCTGTCAGAGGTCTCGCCGGAGTTCCGTTTCCTGTATTTGCTGTATTGCCGGACTGTACGGTAAAATTCTTCAAAGAACTGGGAGGCACGTGTGCCGCAGGACTCTTGTAAGGCAGCCCGCCGCCCAGCCGAGACTGAGGCGCAGCGTTCGGAACATCCTCCAGACCGGTGGCAATCACCGTGATGGTACAGCTGTCAGACCTGGAATCGTCATACATGGCGCCCAGAATAACATTGATATCCTCACCGGCCAACTGCTCTACATAGCTTGCCGCGTCGTTGGCATCCGCCAGTGTGATATCGCCGGACACATTGATAATGATATCGGTAGCTCCCGATATGGTAGTCTCCAGCAGAGGACTTTCCACCGCCTGCTTCACAGCGTCCATGGCCTTGTCGTCTCCCTTTCCCTCGCCGATGCCGATATGGGCGATACCCTTGTCCTTCATAACGGTCTGTACATCCGCAAAGTCCAGATTGATGACGGAAGGGATATTGATCAGATCCGTAATACCCTGCACTGCCTGCTGAAGCACTTCATCCGCTTTCTTAAGGGCTTCAGGCATAGTGGTTCTTCGATCTACGATCTCCAGCAGCTTGTCGTTGGGGATCACAATCAGGGTATCCACATTGTCTTTAATCTTGTTGATACCGGCCAGGGCATTGGTCATGCGGGCCTTAGCCTCAAAACGAAAGGGCTTGGTCACAACCCCTACAGTCAGAATACCCATATCCTTGGCGAGTTTGGCCACCACGGGGGCAGCGCCGGTTCCTGTGCCGCCGCCCATACCACAGGTGACAAACACCATGTCCGCGCCGGTCAGCGCACCCGCAATCTCCTCGGAACTTTCCTCCGCGGCCTTCTCACCCACCTCCGGCTTTGCGCCTGCGCCCAGTCCCTTGGTCAGCTTCTCGCCAATCTGCAGCAATTTTGGGGCCTTGCACAACTGCAGGGCCTGCTTATCTGTATTTACACCAACAAACTCCACACCGTCAATCTTTTCGTCAATCATTCTATTAACAGCATTATTGCCTGCTCCACCCACACCGACAACGATGATTCTGGCAGCGGCTTCTGCGTCATTCGTCTTAATTTCCAGCAAAGGCTTGTCCTCCTTCTTTCCCGTATAAACTCCATATAGACTATCATATAATTATTTCTAGAATTAATCAACACATTTTTTAGAAAAAAGTTGTTTTTTTATCCCGGCGTTTCCGGCTCATCTGTCTCAAAAACGGTTGTTTTGGTATCCCTGTCATAGTTTTCCATTCGTAAAATCCCCCTTTGTCCTACCAGTCCCTGTAGGAAGGTGGGCAGCACCGTCAGTTTTTCTTCCAGGTTGTTCCCCATGCCCAAAGCCACCCGCACGTCCGCAAAATACAGAGTGATCTCCGCATAATCCCGGAAGTATATCCGGTCCGGCGAAAGCTCATATTTGCTGAGAAGCTTGGTCAGATCCATGATGCTGGCGAAAATATCCTCCCGCTCCACCGGCAGCTTCTGCCCCAGTGTGCAGGATTCAAACTGCAGTCCGGTGATCTGGGGCACACCGTCGGTTTTTATCTTGGAACTCTCCACCACATAGCCGTCCTTGTCAAAATACATATAGCTGTCCATATAGGCCACATATCCGGCCAGGGCTTTTTCATATACGGTAATCTTAATGGTGTCCGGCGACAAGATACTCACATCCATCACGTCCACGAAGGGTATGCCCTCTATGCCCCTCTTTTTGTACTTCAGGGACAGATACAGGGAATTATTCCCCAAAGGACCGTCCATGACAATCTCACGGATCTCCTCCTGGGTATAGTGGATATTCCCCTCCACATACACGTTTTTGATGGTGTAGGCGCTGAGAACATAGTATCCCGCCCCCAGCGCCAACGCTGACAAACAAAATAACACCAGCAACACTATCGGCCATTTTCTTTTCTTCTTCCGCCGCATCTTATACACTGTTTATTCTTGCTCCTAACTCTCTTAAATCTTTACAGATATTCTCGTAACCTCTCTCAATATACTCGCAGCCGGTGATGACGGTCTCTCCCTCCGCCATCAGCCCCGCCACCACCAGGGCGGCGCCCCCCCGCAGTTCGCAGGCTTTCACCCGCTCCCCGTGCAGACGGCTGCCGCCTTTTACCCACAGACTGCCCGGATCAATCTGCCGGATATCCGCACCCATCTGCCGCAGGGGCTCTGCCACTCGGAAACGATCCTCGAAGATACGCTCTTCGATCCGGGTCTCCCCCGATGCCATGGCAGAGACGGCCAGCGCAATGGACTGCATATCCGTGGGAAATCCGGGATACACTCCCGTGCGGATCAGGCCAGGAGAAACCACTTCTCCAAGGGATTGCACATACAGTCCCTCTCCCGTCACCTGGCATATGGCGCCCATCCGCTCCGCCATGTGAATCACCGCGCGCATATGCTGGCATGGAGCCTGTTCCAGCAGGATACAGCCGCGGGTACCCAGGGCTGCGTACAGATAAGTTCCCGCCACAATCCTGTCCGCCGGTATCCGGTAGGTGGCTCCATGGATCCGCCGGACTCCCCGAATTTCCAGACGGGAAGTGCCTATGCCGTCAATCCTGGCCCCGCAGGCATTCAGATATCTGCACAGGGCTTCCACCTCCGGCTCTCTGGCCGCCCCTTCTATCCGGGTACAGCCCCTGGCCGTAACTGCCGCCAGCAGAATATTTTCCGTGGCTCCCACACTGGGCAGCGGCAGAGAAATCTCCGCGCCGCAAAGCCCCTTTGGCGCCCGGCCGCAGATTCTGCCTCCCTCCTCGTGAAAGCAAACCCCCATCTGTTCCAGGGCCTGCAAGTGCAGGTCGATGGGGCGCTTACCAATAACACAGCCGCCGGGATACTCCATGACGATGCTGCCGCACCGGGCCAGCAGAGCCCCCAGAAGGCACAGGGAGGATCGCATGCCGGTGATGGCGTCCGCCGGCATATCCTGTGTAGTTATACTGCCTGTACTGACACAGACCCCTTCCCCCTCCCAGCGCACATGCCCGCCAAGGCTTTGCAGCAGTCTCAGCATCCGATATACATCCGAAATCTTAGGACAATCCTTAAGACAACTCTCTCCTTCTGCTAAAATCGTAGCTGCCAGAATTGGCAGTGCCGCATTCTTAGACCCCTGTATCTTCACCTTACCCTGAAGGCGTACTCCCCCTCGGATATGGATCTCCCCTGTGGCTTTTTGTGGGATAGCGCTCATGGCACACCTTTCGCTCTTTAAGTCATGAATTATTCTATCATATGACAAAAAACAGGTATTGTTGCGTTGTCCCGATTTTTTCGCTTCTTCCGCCAACCTACATGTCGCAGTTCAAATCCAGATGAAAATGCCGTACTTCCGGCATTTTTGAGTGTGAGACTTAGAGTTTCTCCGCGAAGCAGCCTTTGCTGCGAGTGGCTGGAAACTCTTCTCACACCAACTCCCTGAGTTGGATCCGCCGGGCCACGCTGAGTACCAGGCCAATCTCCATCATCAGAAAGAGCACTGATGAACCTCCGTAACTTATGAAGGGGAGGGAAATTCCTGTGTTGGGTATGGTGTTTGTCACCACCGCAATGTTGAGAATTACCTGGATGGCAATGTGGCCCATGACGCCTACCACCAGCAGCGCCCCAAACAAATCCGGCGCATTGTTGGCCACGATCATCATTCTCCACAACAGCATGATAAACATCAGGATGATGGCTATAGCCCCGAAGAGTCCCAGTTCTTCGCAGATAATGGAAAAAATCATATCATTCTGGGCCTCGGGGATAAAGTCCAGCTTCTGCATACTCTGTCCCAGTCCCTTGCCCCAGATGCCGCCGGAACCGATGGCATATAGGGCCTGCAGTGTCTGGAAGCCTTTGTCCTGGGCATATGCCTCCGGATCCCGCCAGGCCAGAATGCGCCCGCCTCGAAATCCCAGCTTTTCGACGATGGAGGTGTTGAAAATGGCCCACACAATACCGAGTATCAGCGCCGACGCTATGAGTCCCATGATTACGAATCTTTTATAATCCGGGGTAGCCACAAAGATCATCAGCATGGCTATTCCCAGGATAATGATGGCGGAACTTAAGTTCTCCGTGACCTTCCAGACCGCCAGGGAATGGGGAAGGGACAGGGCAATCAACACCGTCAGTCCTTTGGCCGTGCGCAGCTTTTTCCCCATCAGGCACACCATATTGGCCAGAAAAAGGATCATACAGACTTTTGCCACCTCCGCGGGCTGTACGTTAAAGCCGGTACCCGGAATGCCCACCCACCTCTTGGCTCCATGGGAGGACACACCCAGCGGTGTCAGCACCATAAAGATCAGCCCGAAGGACACAAAATAGGCCAGTGTGGTGAAACGTCTCCAAAATCGGTATGGAATATTTGCCATCACAATCATAACTACCAGCCCCAGGATATCCGCAATCAGCTGCCTGCGCAGATAATATGTTCCGCTGCCGAAATCCTGCTGGGCCTCATAGGAACTGGCGGAATAGATCATCACCAGCCCAAAACCCATCAGAAACAGCACGATGAACAGCAGACTGTAGTCGAAAAAATATTCTGTCTGTTCTTTTTTCTTCTTCCTTCTGTCTCTGCTTCCCCTGCTTCTATCTGCCACGCAATCACTCCTCAAGCCCGTTTACATAGTCCTTGAACACCTGCCCCCGCATCTCGTAGTTGGGAAACATGCCCCAGCTGGCGCAGGCCGGGGAAAGCAGCACCGCATCGCCTGCCTGGGCCAGCTGGGTGCAGAGCCGCAGGCACTCCTCAAAGGAGTCCGCCATGCGAATACGGTCAAAGCCGTGGGCCCGGGCGCAGTCCGCAATCTTTTCCCTTGTCTGGCCCACCAGCACCAGCCATTTCACCTTGCCTTCAAAACTTTCGATCCACTCGTCGTATTCGCTCTGTTTGTCGTAGCCGCCGCCGATCAGGACCGTGGGACGGCTCATGGCCCTGATGCCCTGGATGGCGGCATCGGGATTGGTCCCCTTGGAGTCATTGTAGTAGTCCACGCCTCTTCTGTTCGCCACATATTCTATGCGGTGCTCCACGGCATGGAACTCCCGGACCGCCTGCAGGATGGTCTCCATGGGAACCTCCAAAGCCCTGGCGATGGCAATGGCCGCCATCACGTTCTCCACATTGCACATACCCACCAGATTCATATCCCTGTGTATATTCAGCAGCGGTTTTGCCTGGTCTCCCTCCGCCAGGAAGATCTCTTCTCCCCTTAGGAAGTATCCCTGGTCCAGTTCCCTCGCGGAGGAAAAATACACCACCTTTGCCGGGCAGCGGTCGCCGAAATTCCTGGTGTAGGCATTCTCGTAGTTCAGCACACAGATTTCCTCCGAAGTCTGCCGCATGGCAATCCGCTCCTTCGCCTCCACATAAGCTTCCATGGTGTGATGACGGTTCAGATGATCCGGCGTAATGTTCAGGATCGCCGACACCCTGGGGCGGAAGGTGTCCACCGTCTCCAATTGGAAGCTGCTCAGTTCCCCCACCGTCACCGTGTCAGGCCCGGTCTTCTCCGCCTCCAGCGTATAGGGATTCCCGATGTTGCCAACCACAAACACTTTTTCCGGTCCCATATTGGCCTTCATAATCTCTCCCACCAGCGTGGTGGTAGTGGTCTTGCCGTTGGTGCCGGTGATGGCCGCCACCCTGCCCTGCTCCGCCAGAAACCCCAGTTCTATCTCACCGATAATCCGGGTTCCCCGGGTTTTCAATTCCTGTACCAGAGGAATGTCCGTGGGCACACCGGGGCTTAATACCGCCACTTCTATCCGGGACAAAAGTTCCTCCGGCAGCTGCCGCACATAACACTTCGCCTGTACTCCCTGGGGGACTTTTGCCTCCAGTTCCTCCTGTGTGATCTTATCGCCGCCGTCAAAGAGCGTAATATCCGCCCCCATATGCCCCAGCATGGACACTGCGCCCACACCGCTGATGCCGGACCCTATGACCAAACACTTTTGTCCCTTAAACATCTCCAAATCCTCCTATTAAAATCGCTGCGCGATGGCGCTGAAGGGTGAAGTTCCTTCGGTACACACATGGGAGAGACTTCTTTCATTCGTAAAAGATCTCATGAAAGACGCTCTCGTGTACCTTCGCGACTTCACCTATCAAGACAAATCCAATACATTATAAGCCCAAACCTCGCGCATTGCAAGAAGCACTTCTTACCCCGTCTGTTCAATCCCCATATAAGGCAGAATATTTTCAAACAACTGCCGGATAATGGGAGCAGCCACCTGTCCCCCATAGTATATGCCCTGGGGAGTATTCACAATGGCTACGGCGATGACCTGGGGATCGTCCGCCGGCGCGAAGCCGATAAAAGAAGATATGTATCTCCCGCTGCCTCTGGGCAGCGTCTGGCTGGTGGCGGTTTTGCCTCCCACCCGGTAGCCCTCTACCTTGCCGTTTTTGCCGGAGCCCTCCTTCACCACCATCTCCAGGATCTCCCGCATAGTGGCGGAAGTACCTTCGGACACAATATTGCCGGTCGCCGGGTAGGCAAAACTCTCCACCAGATCCCCCTGGGCGTCCACCACCTTCACGCCAAAGTGCGGGGTGATCCGCCTGCCGCCGTTGATGATGGAGGAGACGGTAGTAACCAGCTGTATGGGGGTGATCTGGAAAGACTGGCCAAAGGATACCGTGGCCAATTCCACCAGGCCCATATTATCCTTGTTGTGCATGATGGTGCCCGCCTCTCCCGGCAGATCCACGCCGGTCTTGGTCAGCAGTCCGAATCGATCAAAATAGCCATAGTAGGTGTCCACCCCCAGCAGCAGCCCCACGGAGATCAGCGCCGGATTGCAGCTGTTCATCATACAGTGGGTAAAATCCTGCCCTCCGTGACCCGCCACTTTATGACAGCGGATCTTGCGATCCTCCACCATGATAAATCCCGGACAGGAAAACTGGCTCTGGGGAGTGATCACCCCCTGTTCCAGCCCCGCCGCCGCAGTGATAATCTTGAAGGTGGAACCGGGTTCATAGGTGTCATTGATACAGCCGTTGCGCCACATTTGGTTTAACAGATCCTGCTGCTCCTGGGAAGTCAGGTTCTCCCCCGATCCCTCCGGCAGGGTGTAGGGATCATTTAAGTCAAATTCCGGTACGTTCACCATGGCGTAGATCTCCCCGTTCTGGGGATTCATAACCAAAATAGATACGCCTTCCGCCTGCTTGGTCTCCATGGCCTGATAGGCCAGCTGAGTGGCATAGGTCTGGATATTGCGGTCCAGGCTGATATACAGATCGTTGCCGTTAATCGGTTCTATACGTCTCTCTCCCGCCGCCTCCACCTCGATTCCCTTGGCGTCGGTCATGGTCAGGATTTTTCCCGGCTCTCCCTGAAGATATTTCTCATAGATCACTTCCAGTCCTATGATGCCCTGGTTATCCCCGCCGGTGAAGCCCAGCACCTTGCTGGCCAGTTCCCCGTAGGGATAATACCGTTTGTAGTCTTCGTCCACCTTGACCCCCGGCATCTCGTACTCCCTGATTTTGTCGCCTATACTCTTATCCACATTGCTCTTGACGCGTTCCATGGAACTGTATTTTTCCACCCGCTTACGCACATATTCCTCGGACAGATTAAGCTCCTGACACAGCATGGCAATGACCGCCTCCGGGTCCTCGATCTGGTTATGTATCACGGAGATGGTACACACCGTCCGATTGTCGGCCAGCACCTCCCCGTTGCAGTCCAGGATGCGTCCCCTGGCCGCCTTTATGCTGCGTTCCCGCTCATGCAGCTGTGTGGCTTTTTCCGCATAGTAATCGGCCTCCCACACCATCAGGTAGACCAGGCGGACGAACAGTCCTACCAGCACCAGACTGCAGCCCAGAAAAACTGTCAGTATCTTCTTCCGGTGTACTATCTTGTTATGTGTCTCCGGCATAAAGGAAAACCTCGTAACAACCGTTACTATACTGTATTCCTGATATTATGAGGTTATTCGTGATATTTCCTATTAGAAGCATTCCCTTACTCCAGCGCCCCCCAGCTTTCGGTGACGGAATCTCCTGTGTTGGGATCATAATGTATTCCAGTGGCAGGATCCACCCTATGGCCTGTGGCAGGATCTATGGGAAAATCCATCCAGGCCGGCCGGGTGGTCACAGGCGCCTGGGTGGGCTGAGGATCCTGACTCTCTATACTGTCCAACTCTTCCTCCTCCGGGGTCTGGGTATACTGGTTCGTAATAGCCAGCTGCAAATCCTGCAGTTCCTTGACCTCCGCCTCCGACAGTTCCTCTGTCATATAGATATTCAGGTAGGGCAGCACTTCTGTCAGTACATTGCGCACAATGCCTGTGGCAAATCTGGCCTGATCCTGCTTCGATGCATTGGCCCTGTCCACCACCACATAGATGGCGATCTGAGGATCATCCGCCGGGGCATGACCAATAAAAGATACCACATGTTCGGTCTGGGAACGCTTCCCCGTGTCCCTGTCAAAGGTCTGGGCCGTACCGGTCTTTCCTCCGATGGCATATCCTGCGGGCCGGGCCGTGCGTCCCGTGATCCTGGTGTCATTCTCCCGCATTACCACCGCCTCGCAGTACTGACGTATCCGCTCCGAGGTGGATTCTGATATAATCTGACGCAGCAGCCTGGGCTCAATATTTTCTACAGTGGCGCCGTTGGCATTGGTGATCCTGTCCACCATATGGGGTTCGTAATAGTAACCGCCGTTGATCAGGGAACAGTACCCGGTGATCATCTCAATCATGGTCACGTTGAAACCCTGTCCAAAGGAATAGGTATACAAATCCGTGGGCGTCATCTTGTCCGCGCCCAGGATCAGGGATGCCGTTCTGGTCTCTCCCTCCAGATCGATATTGGTTCGCAGCCCGAAATTGAAAGCCTGCTGGAACTGGGCAAAGCGCTCTATGCCGATGGCCTGCGCCTCCTTCATCAGCGCCACATTGCAGGACCAGGCGATGGCATCCTCCACCCCCACGTCCCCGTCCCCCCAGGTGTTATGGCATCTGATTTTATAGCCGCCGCTCTCCAGGAAACCACTGCACTGATAGACTTCATTGCCGGTCAGAACCCCTGTCTCCAGCCCTATGGCCGTGGTAAAGGGCTTGGAAGTGGACCCCGGCTCATAAGTGTCGCTGATGCAGAAATTCTTCCACAGATAATTCAGGTTCATGTACAGTTCCGTGTCATCCATCGCCGCAATGCTCTCCGCCGTGATATACTGCTTGGTCTTGTTGCCCTCCGCGTCCACCTGCACACTGCCAAGCAAGGCGTCCGTGTTGCGGGTATCATTGAGGTCATAGACCGGATAACTGGCCATAGCCAGTATCCTCCCAGTGTTGATCTCCATGATGATGCAGCCCACATTCTCAGCCCCGTTGCCGATTCTGGCCTCATCCTTGTGTTCGTCGTTGAACTGCCGCAGATATTTTTCCACTATGCCCTGGATATTGGCATCCAGCGTGGTATGTATGGTATAGCCGTCCTCCGCGGGCTTTACTGTCCTCTCCAGGGTGGAGTCGTCATTCAGATAGCCGAACTCCCTGCCCGTGGTGCCGTTGAGTTCCTCGTTATAATATGCCTCCAGACCGTAGGCCCCCACATTGTCCGAACTGGTAAAGCCAATCACGTCGCAGGCCAGGGTGCCCATCGGATAGTAGCGCTTGTATTCCTTCTCAAACCAGACCCCCCTGATCATGCTGTCCTCCGCCTCCATGGCCGCCTGAAAGGCACTGATGGCATCGTAGGGCAAACGCTTAGCCAGCACATAGTAGGCTGATTTCTCATGGGTCTCCACATAGGATCGAACGGCTGACATGTCCAGTTCAAAGTACTTTCCCAGCGCCTGCAGGGTGGGCTCCATATAGTCCTTTTGATCCAGTTTCTCCGTCTCCCGGATCACCTTCACATCCAAAATAACATTATATACATTCTCACTGACTGCCAGCTGGGTCCCGTTGGAGTCCACGATATCCCCCCTGCGAAAGGGAATCGTGGTGCTGTCGTACTGCCGCTGGGAGAGAATCTGCCTTGTGTACTCGTCCTCCTTGTCCCTGGCAATCCTGATCAGCTGAATACTTAAACCTGCAAAAGCCAGCAGTACCATGACATACAGTACCACCAGCTTTTTCTGCATCCTGCTGCCAAATCTTTTATCCTGTCTCCGCCTGGCCCGGAGCATCTCTGCCCGGGAGCGCGCAGTTCCTGATCTCCCGTTCCCCCCGGTTCTCCCTGTCCTGCCTTGCTCTCTCTCTGACATATCACTGTTTCCTCTACACTAATTGCTTCCGTCCACCTTGCGCACGTAATCCTTTCCCTCGTTGGAGTAGGTGATGATCTGTCCCTCCTGGGGATATACCATACCCAGCTCACCGATGGCCACCCGCTTTACCTCCTCCATATCAATACTGCTGGTGATACGGCTCAATTCCTCGTCATTAGCTACCTTTAGATTGTTCAGTTCCTTCTCCTGGCTGGCAATGCGCTCCGTAGCTGTGGTGATATCGGCCTGCAGCTGAATGTAATGAATCAGCACATAGCCCGCCACACACATTGCCAATACCAAAAAGAGTACATAGCCCAGGCTCATATGCCTCGCCTTGTCCCTGTTTTTTCGGGTGGCATTGCTCAAAGCGCGGCGGGGCTGCTGTTCCATCTCCTGCTGTACATTCAGCTTCGGCGCCGCGCTGCCATACACATAACTGCCTGTCCGCCTGCCCGAGGGCTGTCTCTCCGCCCGTACATTCTGCCGGGCGCCTGTATTTCCATATGCATTTGTAGGTCGATTTCCATAAGATGTCCGTGCCATAAAATAAAAAACCTTTCCTAATATAATGTTCTATATTTCTTTTTTCTCAAACACCCGCAATTTCGCGCTTTTAGAGCGGCTGTTTTCCTTAAGTTCCTCCTGTCCCGGCAGAACCGGTTTTCTCGTAATCACGTTGCCCAAGGACTGCCTGCCGCAGACGCACACCGGAAATTCCGGCGGGCAGGTACAAGGATTTTCCGCCTTTTTAAAGGCAGTCTTAACTATTCGATCCTCCAGAGAGTGAAAAGTGATAATGCACAAGCGTCCCCCGGGAGCCAACAGGGCAATCATATCCTCCAGAGCGTCCCTCAGCACTTCCAGTTCATGGTTGCACTCTATGCGGATGGCCTGAAAGGTTTTCTTGGAGGGATGACCGCTTTGCCGCATTTTCGCCGGGATGGCCGCCTTGATCACCTCATTCAGCTGCCCGGTAGTCTCTATGGGCTCCCGCTCCCTGGTCTGCACGATATGTTTGGCGATATTCTTGGCAAAAGTATCCTCCCCGTAGTCCCGGATAATATGAAAAAGCCGCGTCTCGCTGTATGTGTTCACGATATCCCTGGCCGTCAACGTCTGACGCCTGTCCATCCTCATGTCCAGCTTACTGTCATAGCGGTATGAAAATCCCCTCTCCTGCGTATCCAGCTGATAGGAGGAAACCCCCAGATCCAGAAGAATGCCATCCACCTGCCGGACGCCCCGCTCCCCCAGCGCTGCCCTTGCATTGCGGTAATTGCCTCGGATCAGAGTCACTTTGTCCGCAAAATCCGCCAGTCGCTGCCCTGCCGCCGCTATAGCCGCATCATCCTGGTCTATCCCGTAGAAATGACCTCTCTCCAGCCGGCTGCACACCTCCCAGGCATGTCCGCCTCCTCCCAGCGTCCCGTCCAGGTAAGTCCCGTCCGTTTTGATATTCAGAAATTCAATGGTCTCCCGCAGCATGACGGAATAGTGTTTAAACTCCATAAGCTTCCCCTGTCCGCTTCCTCTAAATCGTCAGTCCCAGGCTTTCCATGGTGGCGGCGATATCGTCCATATCACTGTCCGCGTCCATATTCTCCCAGTTCTCCCGGCTCCAAATCTCGATCCGGCTGCCCACACCCACCAGTACCACATCTTTCTCCAGGCCCGCGAACTGCCGCAGGTTGGCCGGAAGAAGTATCCTTCCCTGTTTATCCACTTCCACCTGGGCCGCGCCGGCCAGGAAGAATCTTGCAAATTTTCTTGCCTCTTTATTGATCAGCGGCAGTGAGGTCAGCTTCTGTTCAAAAGCGCTCCAATCATCGTTGGCGTACACAAATAAGCAGCCATCCATACCCTTTGTCACTACAAATTCATCTCCCAACTGCTCTCTGAACTTGGAGGGAACGATTAACCTGCCTTTCGTATCGACCGTATGATTGTATTCGCTCATAAACATCTGCAATCACCGCCTTTACGCCGGAGAACCGACCAAAAAAGTGATCTGCCACAAAAACGAAGGTTCGCGTTCTACTTACCGCCACTTTAAACCACTCACCACCACTTTTTACCACTTTTGAACTAATTCTATACTAAAACAGATGATTATGCAAGAAGAATCCCCTTTTTTTCATCAAAAAAAAGCGCCATTCTCTCGGAAAAAAGCGCTTTTTACTACATCTTGTATATTCAATTTTTTTGAGCCACTAATTATGTTTTTTCGACTTAGGGCGCTTCCTCCACTTTGGCCCCTGCTCCTTTTCCGCTCTTGTACCTTAAGAGTAACCTAATTCCCACATCAGCCACTACCGCCACTACAAAGAGTATTATGCCCAATATTTGCGACACTGCAATATTGGTTCCGGCGAATCTCAATTGGTCCGTCCGGATACCCTCCACAAAAAAACGTATGATGCCATAACCGCCCAGGTACATCAGGCAGATTTCCCCTTGGAACCGCTTATGCCGATAGTACAGCAGGATCAACGCAAGCAGCAGCAGATTCAGCGCACTCTCGTAAAAAAAGGTTGGGTGTACCTGGATGTAGTTGATATCCCCCGTGATATGCGACGCAATGCTCTCTGTGATGTCCGTCCGATCCCTCACCGCCTCCAGGGGAATCCGCATGGCCAGGAGCCCGTCCGAATACTCACCAAACACTTCCCGGTTGGTGAAGTTTCCCCATCGTCCGATGATCTGCCCCAGCAGCAGCCCCGCCATGGCCGTATCCCCGATCTGTCTGGGATCCTTTTTCTTGATCCTGCACCAGATAAACAGAGTGAGGAAGGCGGCAATCACACCGCCGTAGATGGCCATGCCGCCGTTTCGTACATGGAAGATTTCCAGCAGATTGTCCTTATAGCTGTTCCAGTCAAAGACCACATAGTAGATCCTGGCGCCCACAAGGCCGAAGATCACGCCATAGATGGCAAAATCCCAGTAGTCGTCCGGATCCTGGCCTGTTTTCTTCGCAAGGTGGGCCACTATGGAGATACCGGCCATCACGCCGATAGCGATGATCACGCCATACAGGGAGATATAAAAGCCGAATACGGTGAAGCCCTGGGGAACATTTTTCAGATACAGTCCCAGGTTGGGAAAAGCTATGTCGTTTGCTCCCATTATATCCTGCATATCTTAATATCCTTTCATTATACCATGATTCTGTGCGCCTTGGCGCACACTTAGTTCAGAAGAGCAAAACGGAAAGCGTTTTGCTCATTATACCATGATTCCTTGCGCCTTGGCGCATACTCTGTTCAGAGGAACTAAACGCAAAGCATTTTGCTCATTATACCTTAAACCGACAACTGCCTATACGTTAAAGCGAAAGAGAATTACGTCGCCGTCCCGAACTACATAGTCCTTGCCCTCCATGCCCACCAGTCCCTTTTCCCGGGCGGCGGCCAGAGAGCCCTGCTCTAGGAGATCCTTGTAGTTGACTACCTCCGCCTTGATGAAGCCGCGCTCGAAATCGGAGTGGATCTTGCCTGCGGCCTGGGGGGCTTTGGTGCCGATCTTGATGGTCCAGGCTCTGGTCTCGTCCTCCCCCGCCGTCAGAAAACTCATGAGTCCCAGCAGGCGGTAACTGGCGGCAATCAGCTTGTCCAGGCCGGACTGCGCGATGCCCAGATCCTCCAGGAACATGGCTTTCTCGTCGTCGTCCAGTTCCGCGATCTCCTGCTCAATCTGGGCACAGATCACGAAAACTTCACTGTCCTCCCCGGCGGCAAACTGCCGCACCGCCGTCACATGAGCATTGGAGCCGCCGTCGTCCGCCAGGTCTTCTTCCGCCACATTGGCGGCATAGATCACCGGCTTATAGGTAAGCAGGTTGTAGGAGCGCATCAACTCCTGTTCATCCTCGTCCTCCAGGTCCATGCTCTTGGCCATCCTGCCGCTTTCCAGGTGTTCTTTGACCCGCACCAGCAGGGCTTCCTCCTTGGCCAGAGTCTTGTCCATCCGCGCTGCCTTGGCCACCTTGGCATAGCGTCTCTCCAGAATCTCCAGATCGGAAAAAATCAGTTCCAGATTGATAGTTTCTATGTCCCTCATGGGGTCCACGCTGCCGTCCACATGGATCACATTGCTGTCCTCAAAACACCGCACCACGTGGACAATGGCATCTACCTCCCGGATATTGCTCAAAAACTGGTTACCCAGGCCCTCCCCCTTGGAGGCCCCTTTCACCAGACCTGCGATGTCCACAAACTCAATAACTGCCGGAGTCACTTTCTTGGATTTGTACATGTCCCCCAGCAGTTTCAGTCTCTGATCCGGCACCGCCACGATGCCCACATTGGGGTCGATGGTGCAAAAGGGGTAGTTGGCCGACTCCGCCCCAGCCTTGGTCAACGAATTAAACAAAGTACTTTTTCCCACATTGGGGAGTCCTACGATTCCTAATTTCATACTCTCTATTTCCTCCTGAAAGCCTTGCTTTTACAGGCTTTTTTATCTTCCAAAATTCCGCATATTCCCTATATGCTCTCAATCACACAGCTGTGCTCTTTTGTCTTTGCGTCAATCCCTGCATTTTATCTGTATACAGGTTTTCTCAACTTCAGTTCCTCATATAACTGGCAATAATTCTCATACCGCAGCCTGCTGATCTGCCCCTGCTCCAGCGCCTGCTTGACGGCGCATTCCGGCTCTGCGGTGTGGGTGCAGCCCCCGAAGCGGCAGGATACCTCAAAGTCTCGAAATTCCGGATAGTACGCCGACAGCTGTTCCTTCTCCAAGTCAAACAGCCCCAGAGAACTAAAGCCCGGCGTATCCAGGATATAGGTGTCCTCACCCAGGGCAATCAATTCGCTGTGCCTGGTGGTATGCCTTCCCCTCTCGATCTTCTCGCTGATCTCCCCGGTCTCCATGACCGTGCCGGACTGCAGACAGTTCACCAGGGAGGACTTGCCCACGCCGCTGGGGCCTGCCACTGTGGTGGTCCTGCCCCTAAGCTGCTCCTTCAGCCGCTCTATGCCTTGCTTCCCGGCAGCGCTGACCGTCAAAACAGGGTAACCGCAGGCTCTGTAGATATCCGCATAATCCCGGCCCTTTCCCTCCTGATCCAGATCCAGCTTGTTCAGACAGATAATACAGGGAAGCCCCTGCTGCCGCATCATAACCAAAAAACGATCCAGGAGATTGAAGTTTGGCTGGGGGCAGGTGATGGCAAATATCACCAATGCCTGATCCACATTGGCCACCGCAGGACGGATCAACTGGCTGGATCGGGGCAGCAGGGTGCGGATATTCCCCTTCTTCTCCGCCTCGTCCAGCAGGTCAATCTCCACGTCATCCCCCACCAGCGGCTTTATCTGCTCCTTGCGGAAAATTCCTTTTGCCTTGCACTCATATATCCCTCGATCCGGCACATGCACATAATAAAACCCCGCAATCCCCTTTATGATTTTCCCCCGCATAAGCAAAAGCCCTTCCTATTCCTGTTCAAATTCTATCCTCCGCTCCACGGATTTGCTCTGGGGTACACCGTCCACCGTCACCGTGTAAGTCAGAGTGATGGTTCCCCATTGTGAGGAGATTCCATAAACGTTCACTGTCTGGGGGAACGTGCTGGTAACAACATCCATCAGGACATTTCCGGCATCCGTCACCAGCGTCACATGCACATCGCTGCCGGAGGAGTAATCCGGAGCCTCGCTGATGCTGGGGGCCGCTATGGAGGCGTTACATTTATAGGTGATACCGCTTGCCGGGTCCTTGCCAAGGCTGATAGAAAACGCAATAGGAGTGCCCGGATCCAGAGGGGTTCCCACGGAAAAGTTCTGGTAACAGACCAGATCCTTGGCAATGATGTCACTGTATTCCTGCCCTATGGACTGCAGGATCATACCGTTTTCGTGTATCCATTCCTCGGCCTCAATCTGATCGCAGCCGATAAGATTAGGCATGGCCACTTTATTGTCCTCCAGTCCCAGGCTCACATTCACGTTGACTGTGGATCCCTTGGCCGCAGGCTCTCCTCCCACGGGAAGCTGGCTGATCACCCTGCCCTTTTCCACCAGGCCGGTATAGCTTTCCAGACGGTTTACCAGAAGCCCCTCCGCGGTGATCTTGTTGTAGGCTTCCTCGTAGGTCAGCCCCATCACATCCGGCACGGACACGGCCTCAGTACCGGCGCTGACCGTCAGGACCACAACGCTGTTTACCTCCACCTCTTCACCCGCCGCAATGTCCGTGGTGATCACCGTATTTTCCTCGTAGGTCTCGGACTCTATTGTATTGACTTCGGGAACCAGGCCGATGCGCACGATCTCTCTCTTGGCATCCTCCACATTCCACCCCAGTACGTCCACCATCTGCACAGTCAATGCGCTGCCCTGTCCTCCCTCCGGGGACGTGGTGCCCTCCGGCAGTATCACGCCGCTGCTCTCCTCTGTTTCTGTATCAATCTTACTGCCAATATCGTCTTTGTTCATAAACCCGAATACCCTGCCCACCAGCACCAGGATCACCGCGCAGATGACCACTCCGGCCAACACGGCCAGCACGACGGTCACCTTTTCCATGCGGCTGTCCCCGCCGTCATATTCGTCTTCCTCATAATACTCATCGTCCCCGTCATACTCTTCATCCTGGGGAGGTCTGGTGTACTGGGAGTTCAGGCGCATCTGCTCCTCGTAGGCGTCCTGGCGCTGGGCTTTTCTCTTAATCTGCACCATCTCCGCCTCGGAGATGGTCCGGGTGCTGGCCTCCTCGTCCATATCTCTGGCCACCACAAAGTCTTCGTCCGGGCTGATCAGGGACTGTTTCAGATCCGCAATCACCTCCGCCATGTTCTGGTAGCGCCTGTCAGGAGATTTCTGGCAGCACTTCATCACGATGGCTTCCACACTGCCGGGGATCTCCGGCACAAATTCCTTGGGGGATGTCATCTCCTCCTGGATGTGCTTGATGGCTATAGCCACTGTGGTCTCCCCGTTGAATGGCACACGTCCCGTCAGCATCTCAAACAGAGTGATACCCAGGGAATAAATATCACTCTTCTCATCGCTGTAGCCGCCCCTGGCCTGCTCCGGCGAGGTGTAATGCACAGATCCCATTACATTGGAGGTGATAGTATTGCTGGTAGCGGCCTTGGCAATGCCAAAATCCGTCACCTTCACCTTCCCCTCCCGGGAAATGATGATATTCTGGGGCTTGATGTCCCGATGGATGATATGGTTGTTGTGGGCGGCCTCGATGCCCATGCTCACCTGGATGGCGATACTTACAGCCTCCTTGTAGGACAGCCTGGCCTTCCGCTCAATATACTTTTTCAGTGTGATACCTTCCACCAGTTCCATGACGATATAGTAAATGTCATTCTCCGCCCCCACATCGTACACGTTGACAATATTGGGGTGCATCAGGCTTGCCGCCGCCTGGGCTTCGATCCGGAACTTGGACACAAAATTCTCGTTCTCACTGAATTCCTGTTTCAGCACCTTCACTGCCACATAACGGTTCAACTTATGACATTTCGCTTTATATACATCGGACATGCCGCCGGTACCGATTTTCTCCAGTATCTCATAGCGGTCGCCAATCATCATCCCTATTTTTACCATGCTTCTTTCTCCGTTCTCACTACTCTGTGCCAATCTGGATCAGGAACCAATCCGCCCCGTCAGTCCCGCGGCTCAATCAGGATCACGGCGATATTGTCCTTGCCGCCGTGGGCGTTGGCCGTCTCTATCAGCCTCTGGGCCTTCTCGGGCAGTTCCCCATAACCGCCCAGTATTTCCTGAATCTCCTGATCCTCCAGCATATTGGTCAGGCCGTCCGAACACAGCAGCACGATATCCCCCGCTGTCAGTTCCACAGTAAAAAAATCCGCTTCCACGGTATCGTTGGCCCCTATGGCTCTGGTGATAATGTTCTTGTCCGGATGGTTGCGGGCGGCTTCCCTGTTGATGCCTCCCATCCGCACCATCTCCTCCACCAGGGAATGGTCTCTGGTGATCTGCCGGATTCCTTCATTCACCACGTAGAGCCTGCTGTCCCCCACATTGGCCACCTGCAGATGCATCCCCAGACAGGTGGCCGCCACCACGGTGGTGCCCATCCCCTCCAGACTCTCATCCTCGCTGGCCCTCCTGCGGATATGGATGTTGGCTGTCTCAATCGCCTTCTGCAAAATCAACATGGGATTCTTCTCAAAGGACCGCTCCACACAGTTGCAAATGGTCTCCACGGTATATTTTGACGCATACTCCCCGGCCTTATGCCCTCCCATGCCGTCCGCCACGATGAACAGGTTGGGCAGATTCCCAATGGCCCGCTCCGAGGTGAACACATAGTCCTGATTCTGTTTTCTCTTCCTGCCGATATCGGTGATTGAAAACGTCTTTAGCACGTCTACTCCTCCTGCATATAGGAACGTCTCAGCTGCCCGCAGGCGCCGTCGATGTCCCTCCCCATTTCCCTTCTTATAGTAACATTAATTCCATTTTTTTCAAGCAGATTTTTGAAAGCCTGTATCCGGCCCGCCTCGGACTGCACGTATTCCCGCTCCTTGATGGGATTTACCGGAATCAGGTTCACGTGGCATCGCAGCGGCCCCGCCAGCCCCGCCAGCAGCCGGGCATCCTCCCGGGTATCGTTTACGCCTCCCACCAGACTGTATTCAAAGGTGATACGCCTCCCTGTCTGAGCAAAATAATATCCGCATGCCTCCATCAGCTGTGCTATGCTGTAACGGTTGGCAACAGGCATAAGGCTCCTGCGCTTCTCGTCGGTGGCGGCATGAAGCGACAGGGCCAGGGTGATCTGCAGCTTCTCCTTGGCCAGTCTCCTCATCTCCGGCACCAGCCCGCAGGTGGATACTGTGATATTTCTGGCACTGATGCGCAGTCCCTGTTCGTCTGTCAGAAGCCGCAGGAACTGCAGCAGACTGTCATAGTTGTCCAGGGGCTCCCCCGTACCCATAACCACCACATTGGACACTCTCTCCCCTGTGAGCAGGCTGATGGCATAAATCTGGTCCAACATCTCTCCGGGCAAAAGCCCCCGCACCAGTCCCCCCAGAGTGGATGCGCAGAATTTACACCCCATCCTGCATCCCACCTGAGAGGAGATGCATACGCTGTTGCCGTGCTTATAGCGCATCCACACGCTCTCCACCACATGGCCGTCCTCCAGGGCAAAGAGAAACTTTTTCGTACCGTCTATCCGGGACTCCTGCATCTGTACCTGCCGCAGGCAAGTGCAGGCATAACGCTCCGCCAGCTTCCTGCGCAGTTCCCCGGGCAGGTTGGTCATGCTGTCATAGTCCCTGGCCAGCTTCTGATGCATCCATTGATAAAGCTGCCGGGCCCGGAAAGGCTTCTCCCCCAGAGCCGTCAGTTCCTCCTGCAGCTGTGGGAGCGACAGGGACTTGATATCCAATTTTCCGCTTTGGGTCTTCCACATCACACCCCAACCTTTCTTATTAAGAGTACCGCATGTTCCCTTCCATCACACAATCCACGTGATGATTGTCCGGCCGCTTTAGGCGTCCAGACATTCATCAGTGTGCTGTACGGGAACATGCTGATTTAAGAGTACCGCATGTTCCCTTCCATCACACAATCCATGTGATGATTGTCCGGCCGCTTTAGGCGTCCAGACATTCATTACACAGACTCAACTCGCCGCAGCCTTGCGTAAAAAAAGCCGTCCATTTGGGCCTGCCGGGGCAGCAGCTGCCTGCTTTCCTCCAGGACAAAAGGAAAGTTCCCGCAGATCCAGTCGCAGGCCTCCTGGTTTTCCCGCCTGTTGATGGTGCAGGTGCTGTACATCAGCACACCGCCGGGCTTTACATACTGCCAGCTGCCCTGTACGATCTGGCGCTGCAGTTCTATCAGGCTCTCCAGACTCTCCGGTGTCACATGATACTTGATATCCCTCTTTTTGCCCAGGACACCCAACCCTGAACAGGGCACGTCCATGAAAACCACATCCGCGCTCTCCCGCCTGGCCTCGTCTGTCCGTCGGGCGTCCCAGAGTTCCAACTCCAGCTTTTCCTCCAGCCCCATGCGGCGGGCGTTTTCCCGGATTCTCAGCAGCTTGGGTTCCGACACGTCCCTGGCCAGCACATGGGACGCTTTCTGGGCCGCCAACAGGGCTTTGCCGCCGGGGGCGGCGCACACGTCCATTACCCTGTCCCCCTCTCGCAGGCCCGCCGCCTCCACGCAGAGCATGGAACTGACATCCTGCACCAGAAAGGCGCCTTCCTCATAACCTTCCAGCGCCGCCACGCCCAGAACACCCTCCAGATAATAAGCATACTCCAGAGCATCTGACCGGGTCACCCGGACTCCCCGCTGCTGCCAGCGCCGGATATAGTCCTGCCTCTGCGCCTCCGTCACCCGGGGGACAAAGCGGATGGTCACCGGGTGTACCGCCAGCAGCTGCTCAAGCAACTCCCGGGCCTGTTCCTCTCCATATTCCGCCAGCCACATCCGCACAATCCACTCCGGCATGGAATACCGCACGGACAGGTATTGCAGCGGATCCCCTTCCGGATCCGGCAGGGGAATACAGTCCTTCCGGGATATGACCTTGCGCAGTACGCCGTTCACAAAGCCTTTCAGATTGGTGAATTTCCGCCTGCCTGCCAGCTTCACCGCCTCATTGCAGGCGGCGCTGTCCGGCACACTGTCCATGTACAGTATCTGGTAGACACTCATACGCATAAGGCAGCGGATCAGGGGCTTCATTTTGGCTGTCGGCACGTTGGAATACTGGTCCAGTATATAGTCAAGTTCTATCCTGCGCTCCACACAACCCTCAGCCAGGCGTTTGATAAAGCGTTTTTCCTGTCTGTCCAGATAGTCATATTTGTCCAGCACAGCCTTGATGATCTGGTTGGAGTACACCTTGCCGCGCTCCATCTCCAGCAGGGTGTCCAACACAATCTCCCTTACATTCTCCGCCATGGTTATCTTCCTTTTTCAGATCTCAATCGTCTCTGCGCCGACCGCCGCCCCCAAAGAGCAGGATCAGACGCAGCAGCTGCAGCACTGCCGCCAGTGTGCCTGCCACATAGGTCATGGCAGCGGCACTGAGTACCTTTCTGCAGCCCTTGTTCTCCTGGGCCGTGACAATGCCGTAGTGTTCCAGACGCTCCAGTGCCCTGCTGGAAGCGTTAAATTCCACCGGCAGGGTGGCCAGCTGAAATAGCACCGTGAGGGAAAAGGCGATGATTCCCAGCTGTATCAGCAGCTGGTTCCAACTCAGAACCACCCCCAAAAGAATCAGGGGCATACTGGCATTGCTTCCGATGTTCACCACCGGCACCAGCGCTGTTCTTATCTTGATAGGCGTGTATCCCCGGGCATGCTGTATGGCATGGCCGCACTCATGGGCCGCCACTCCCATGGCAGTGATGGTTCTGCCGCAATAATTCTGGTGGGAAAGGCGCACCGCATTGGCCGACGGGTCAAAGTGATCCCCTCCGTTGCTGCCCAGATCCTCCACCTGCACATAGTACAGCCCCTCGTTGTCCAATATCCGCCGGGCACAATCCGCGCCGGTGATGCCTGTGCTGTTTTGCACCTTGTGGTATTTTTTCATAGCCGAGTTGACCATGCCGCTGGCAGCAAGGCTGATGATCAGTCCAATAATGACTAGAATATAAGTGGGGTCCCAATAAATCATATTAATCCTCCTTATTTAGAGTTCCGCATGTTCCCATACACCACACAGACCAGTGATAAATATCCGGACGCTTCAGGCGTCCAGATATTTATCAGTGTACTATATGGGCTCATGCTGTTAGAGTTCCGCATGTTCCCATGCACCACACAGACCAGTGATAAATATCCGGACGCTTCAGGCGTCCAGATATTTATCAGTGTACTATATGGGCTCATGCTGTTAGAGTTCCGCATGTTCCCTCCCGGTACGCAAGCCGGTGATAAGTATCCGGCCGCCTGGGTTTAGCCCAGCTTCTCGCCCGGTGTCAGACGCACACCCAGCAGGAAGTCGTGGGCGCTCATGCGCTTCTTGCCCTCCAGCTGCACCTCCAGCGCTCTCAGGCTCCCCCGTCCCGTGGCCACTGTGAAATCCTGCCTGTCAACGGATACTATGGTTCCCGGCTCAGTATCGGATACATCCTCCTGGGCCAGGGCATCCCATATTTTTAGCTGCTTTCCCTGATAAAAAGTATAAGCGCTGGGCCAGGGATTCATACCATGAATCAGTCTTTCAATAGAGAGGGCGTCCTTCGCGAAATCAATTCGGCCCATCTCCTTGGTGATGATAGGGGCGTAACAACTGTCCTCATCCCGCTGTTTTTCAGGGGTAAGCGCTCCCTGTTGCAGCAGTTCCAGCGCCTCCACAATAGCCTGGCCGCCCAGGGCTGTCAGTTTCCCGTACAAGGTCTGGCAGGTATCCTGCCTGTCAATGGACATTTCTTTTGTATACAGTATATCCCCGGTGTCTATGCCTGTATCCATCTGCATGATGGTTATGCCTGTCCGCTCCTCCCCGTCTATGATCACATGCTGTATGGGGGAAGCTCCCCGATATCTGGGCAGCAGTGAGGCATGAATATTCAGACAGCCATAGGCTGGCATCTCCAGTATCTCCCGGGACAGAATCTGCCCAAAAGCCGCCACTACAAATACATCCGCTTCATAGGTTCTAAGCTGCGCCACCGCCTCCGGGCGTTTGATCCGCTCAGGCTGAAACACCGAAATCCCATGAGCCAGGGCACATTCTTTCACCGGGGGATATTGCAGATTGCCGCTGCGCCCCTTCGCCTTATCCGGCTGGGTCACCACAGCGGTGATCTCATGCCCTGCCCGGATCAGCGCCTCAAGCGCCCCCACTGCGTAGTCGGGAGTTCCCATAAAAACGATTTTCATGATTTCCTCTTTCCTGCATGTCTGGAATTTGGCCTCTGCCAAACTCCAGCTTTGCCTGCGATACTTTGTCTATCGGTATTGACGTTTGGATGTGTACATCAACGGTGTCAATTTCAGGCATCTTCCTCTGCCGCTATCACATCCGTCAACTCACCTTCCACCTTTTCCACATAGAGGTGGCCGTCCAAATGATCCAGTTCATGACAGATAGCCCTGGCCAGCAGTTCCGTCCCCTCCAGTTCAAAGGGCTTCATATCCACATCCAGGGCCGCCACCTTCACATAGTTGGGTCTGGTGACGATCCCCGCCTTGCCCGGCACACTCAGACAACCCTCGGATCCGGTCTGCTCCCCGCCGGTCTCCAGAATCCGGGGATTGATCAGAATATAGGGATCCTCTCCGGTCACATCAATGACCGCTATACGCTTCAGCACCCCTACCTGGGGGGCCGCCAGTCCCACGCCGTTGGCCTCATATAATGTATCCAGCATATCCTCGATCAGATATCTGGTGCGGTCCGTCATCTCCGTCACTTCCTTGCATTTCTTGGTGAGAATTTCCTCTCCAATCTCCCGTATATTACGAATAGCCATATCTTTCTCCTTTCAGGCTGCTGTCAGTGGGCAGTTGCGAAATGTTCTCTGCAAGTGACGTAGCTAATTGCCCATTCACTGTTACCGCAAAGGGAGTTTCGCAATCGCCTATGCTGTCGGTTTTTCGGCAACTGCGGAATTTCCGAGTTGCGCACCGCCACCGGCAGTATATCACAATCATCATATTATCTCAGAAAATGGGATTTTTTTCAAGTGCTTATAGCGTATTCATGGGATCAAAGTCAAATTGCAGGCTAATCTGCGGCCTGCGCTGCCCTGACTGCCATTCCCCCATCCAGGCTTCCAGGCCGTCCTTCACCGCGATCAGCCTATGGTAATCCCGGTCTTTTACATAGAATACAAAGCGGTAAATGTCATTGACCCTGCCGATGCCTGCCGGGGCGGGGCCCACAATCAGCATCTGCCGGGCCAGAGGCTGGGCCTGGTCCACATACCCTTTCGCCTGTCGGGCCAGCTGCCGGGACAATCTGTCTCCTTCCTCTTCCGACGCCGCATAAATCTGCACCGCCAGCATATGGGCCACCGGAGGATAGCCCATCAACTCCCGGTACAGGATCTCCTCCTGATAAAAGCCCTCGTAGTCCTGGCATGCCGCATGGATGATAGCATAGTGCTCCGGCTGGTAAGTCTGGATCACCACCTCCCCCGGCTCACTGCCCCGGCCCGCCCGGCCTGCCGCCTGGGTCAACAGCTGAAAGGTTCTCTCTCCGGCCCGATAATCTCCCACGGACAATGACAGATCCGCCGCCAGCACTCCCACCAGCGTCACATTGGGGAAATCATGCCCCTTGACGATCATCTGGGTGCCCACCAGCACGTCCGCCTCCCCGGCGGAAAAAGCTGCCAGAATCTGCTCATGGCTGTCCTTGGCTCTGGTGGTGTCCGCGTCCATCCGCAAAATCCGCATGGCCGGAAACATGGCCTGGAGCCGTTCCTCTATCTGCTGGGTCCCGGCACGGAAACCTGAAATATACTTGGATCCGCATTCCGGACAAACATCCACCTTCGCCGTCACATAACCGCAGTAATGACACACCAGCCTGCCGCCTTTGTGCTCTGACAAGGACACATCACAGTGAGGACATTTCATCACATGCCCGCAGGCCCGGCAGGAGACAAAACCGGCAAAGCCCCGGCGATTGATAAACAGCATACTCTGCTGCCCCTTTTCCAGCCGGTCCGCCAGAAGTTCCTGCAACTTTCTGCTGAAAATAGATCGGTTGCCCTGTTTTAATTCTTCCCGCAGATCCACCGTATATACCTTGGGCAGACTGCCTCCGGTGAGCCGTCTGGTCAAAAAAAGCTGTCGGTAAAGTCCCTCCCTGGCCCGGTAAGCCGCCTCCAGCGAGGGAGTGGCCGATCCCAGCACCACGCTGGCCCCGTGGAGGGAAGCCAGGTAGACGGCGGTCTCTCTGGCATGATATTTGGGTGTGTTTTCGCTCTTGTAGCTGGCTTCATGCTCCTCGTCCATCAGGATCAGCCCCACTCTCGAAAACGGCACAAACAGGGCGGAACGGGGACCGATAATCACATCGATCTCGCCGCATCTCGCCCTCTCGCACTGGTCGTATTTTTCTCCCGCCGACAGCGTGGAGTTAAGTACGCTGACCCGGTCTCCAAAGCGCCTGTAAAACCGCATCAGCGTCTGGTAAGTCAGCGCAATCTCCGGGATCAGCACAATCACCTGCCTGCCGCGGCTTACCATCTCCTGGGCCAGGCGGATATAAACCTCCGTCTTGCCGCTGCCGGTGATGCCCTGCAGCAGGTATGTGCCCGGATCGCCGCCGTCGTAATCTGCCATGACCTTCTCTACCGCCGCCTGCTGCTCCTCGCTCAACTCTTTGGAGATCTCCTGCCGCTCCTGCTGCTTTACCGGATTTCGAAAGGACTGCAAGACCTCCACATGGACAGCCCCCAGTCCCTCCAGCCCACGGATTACCGCGGGCGATACCATCAATTTTCCCGTCACCAGTTCGTAGGGAAGTTCCCCCTCCGAAAGCAGTTCCTGAAGCAGCCTTACCCTGGCGGCCTGCTTTTTGCGCCGGCACTCTCCCAACAGGGAGATTCCCTCCTCCCGGCCCACCGCCAGCAGCACCTTTTTGTACTCCACTTTTTTCACGGTATGTCTGGCGGGCAGCACGGTCTTCAGCGCCTGGATCATGGTGCCCCCATAAGAGCTGCGTATCCACCGGGCCAGCCGAATCTGAAAGTCCTCCACCCCCACGCCGTCTGTCGCCAGACTGTGGATCTCCTTGATTTTCTGCGGGTCAAAGGCACATTTTTCCGTTATGTCCGTCACATAGCCCCGGCGCAGCGTGTTGCCTTTGCCAAAGGGCACGGTCACACACATGCCCACCTCCAGCTTCTCCAGCATATGCTCCGGAATCCGGTACTGAAAGGGACGGTCCACCTTTTCATGGGAAATATCAATAATCACATCTGCGTATCTTGTCAAAACATTTCTTCTCCTAACCCGGATAAACCGGAATGAGATAATTGTTGCGCTCACGAACGGCTGGATTTTTCATTCTGCGCGTCATATGTTATCCTGTTAAGCAGTATGGGTCGTACAGGAATTGGAAATCACAGCGTTCGTGAGTACAAGTGCCTGATTAATGTTTCACACCTGTTTCTGTTCCTGCTCCGCCAGAATTTCCCGGATCAGCGTCCTCTCATCCATAGGATATTTTACCCCCTTGATCTCCTGGTAATCCTCATGGCCTTTGCCGGCCAGTATGATGATGTCACCCTCCTGCCCGTGGTCGATGGCATAACGGATGGCCTCCCTGCGGTCAATGATCTCCACGTAGATCCCTTCGGTCCTGGCTATGCCGGTCTTGATATCACTGATAATATCCTGGGGCTCCTCGAACCGGGGGTTGTCGGAGGTGATGATAGTCAGATCCGCCAGTCTGCCGCTGACCTCCCCCATTTCATAGCGGCGCTGTCTGGATCGGTTGCCGCCGCAGCCAAACAGGCACACCAGCCGGTTGGGCGCATACTCCCGCAAACTGGTCAGCAGGCTCTCCAGCGCCATGGCATTGTGAGCATAGTCGATCAACAACGTGAAGTGTTCCGAGACTTTTACCATCTCTATACGGCCCTTGACACGCACCGCCAAAAGCGCCCTCTTGATATCATCCTCCCGCACATTGAAATGCCTGCATATAGCGATGGCGGTCAGCGCATTGTAGACGCTGAAACGTCCCGGTGTAGGCACTTCCACGTCAAAATCCATCAGCCCTTCCACCCGGAAAGCCACGCCCAACTCTCCCGGTTTCCTGACCAGCCGCACACTCTCGGCCCGCAGGTCATTGTTTTCCCCGATACCATACCGCTCCACCTGGCAGGTATGGCCCTTCAGCACCGCGTCCACATGGGCGTCGTCACCGTTGACAATGCCCACCCGGCACTGCCGAAACAACAGACTCTTGCAGTGCAGATACTCCTCAAAGCTGGTATGCTCGTTGGGTCCGATATGATCCGCTTCCAAATTGGTGAATATCCCCAGATCAAACACAAACCCCTGGGTGCGGTGGAGCATCAGCCCCTGGGAGGACACCTCCATGACCACCGCATCCATGCCCGCCTCCACCATCTTGGCAAAGTACTCCTGCAAAGTATAAGATTCCGGCGTGGTATTGCCCGCGTGGATGTGTTCCCTGCCGATGATCACCTCGATGGTGCCCACCAGGCCCACCTTGTAACCCGCATTTTCCAAAATGGATTTCACCATGTAGGTGGTGGTGGTCTTCCCCTTGGTGCCGGTGACGCCGATGATCCGCAGTTTTTCCGCCGGATATCCGAAATATGCCGCGGAGATAAATGCCATGGCATACCGAGTGTCGGGCACCTTGATCACGGTCACGTCCCTGCCGGCCGTCTCCGACACTTCCCTGGACACTATCAGCACCCTGGCCCCTTTCTCCATTGCCTCCGCCGCAAAATCATGTCCGTCAAAATTGGCGCCCGCAATACAGATAAACAGACAGCCCTCCGTTATTTTCCGGGAATCATACACCACCTGGCCCACCTCCAGGTCCGTTCTGCCCTGTATACATTCGTAATCCAGCTTACACAATAAATCTGTCAGTTTCATGACACATCTCCTTCTCTCCCCACCGGGAGTTTTTCTATCTATTACTATAAATGACAGCAACCTATATGTAAATGACTTTTTCCAAATTTTCCTTTTCCCTGTATATCGCAAAAAGAAATAGCAAAGGCTCCGGTATCGCTACCGAAGCCTCCGCTATTTCTTATGAGGGGGGGAGATAGTGAGTTCATCAACTATCTGATATATACTATACCCAGAAATTATGTCCAAAGTGTGTCCAATTCATTAGAAAAGAATAAAATGAGCCTAAATAAAATAGAAAGTTCCTGTAAAAATCCCATAAAATCGCGAAGGCTCCGGTATTGCTACCGAAGCCTTCGCTATTTCTTATGAGGGGGGGGAGATAGTGAGTTCATCAACTATCTGATATACACTATACCCAGAAATTGTGTTCAAAATGTGTCTATTTCATTAGAAAAGAATAAAATGAACCTAAACAAAATAGAAATTCTGGATGGTCAGCTGCAATTCTTCCCGGCCCCTGTAACGGTTGATCCCCAGCTGATACGCGATTCCCATCTCATAGCAGCCGCCCTCGTCAAAAAGCCGCCGGGCGCTGCCCGGACCGTGCTTTTCCTCCAGGCCGCCGCAAAATTCCTCCAGATCCCCAAAAAACAAAAGTTCCTGGCGCCTGCCGTCCGCCTCCACCGTAAAACGGGCAAAATTCTGCTTGGCGCCGATGCGTCTCCCTCTGATCAGGTACACTCCCTTCTGGGCAAAGAGGGGCTTGGGATTCCCTGTGCCATAGGGTTCCAGCTTTTCCAGTTCCTTGGCCAGTTCCATGCTGGCATAACTAATCGGCATGGGCACATCAATATGTACCAGGGGCGCAAAGTCCTCCCTGGTCAGGCCGCAGTCTAAATTCAGCGCCTTCCGCAGAGGCTCCACATCTTCCTCCCGCATGGACAGCCCCGCCGCCATCTTATGACCGCCAAATTTGGTAAAATACTGTTTCACCCGGCTCATGGCCTCATACATGTGATAAGCCTCAATGGACCGCCCGGAGCCTTTGACGCCCTCTTCCCCTTTGGTCAGCACAAATACCGGGTGATGGTATTTCTCTTTGACTCTGCCGGCAATAATGCCCGCCAGGCTTTCATGGACTTCTGGCATATACAGCACTATCACGGGATCGGGATCCCCTCCCGCCGCCTCCAGCCGGCGCACCGCCTGCTCCACTCCCTGAAGCGTCATATTTTTCCGGCTGTCGTTCAGTTCCTTTAACTCTCTGGCGGCGGTCATGGCCGATACCTTATCCTGGCTCTCCAGCAGCTGAAGCGCCCGCCGGGCCGTATCCAGCCTCCCGGTGGCATTGAGACAGGGCCCCAGCACGAATCCCAGATGATAGGCGGACACCGCCGCCGGATCCAGTCCGTTGACCTCCAGCAGAGCATGCAGCCCAGGGTTTTCACAGGCAGCAAAGCGTTTCAGCCCCTCCTGCACGAGAATCCTGTTCTCGTCCTTCAGTTCCATCACATCGCAAACCGTGGCCATGGCGGCAAAGGGCAGCAGCGCCTCCAGAAGCTTTGCAATCCCTCCATATGCCATTCTCTCCCCCAGGGCCTGCACCAGCTTATAGGCCACCACCGCCCCGCAGATTCCCGGCCAGGGATAGCCGCAGCCCTCCTGTTTGGGATCGATCACTGCCTCCGCCTGGGGCAGCTGCTGGATCTTCCGGCCTTTGTCTTCCACAAAAGGCACCTCATGGTGATCCGTCACCACCACCTGCATCCCCAGTTCTTTTGCCAGCGCAATCTGGGACTGGGCCGCAATGCCGTTGTCACAGGTGACAATGAGGCCGATGCCGTCGCTGTGGGCCTCTTCGATCAGTGTGTCATTCAGTCCGTACCCGTCCCGGATCCGATGGGGAATGGCGGTGTCTACCGTAGCCCCCATCTCCCGCAGGGATCTGGTCAGAATGTAGGAGGAGCATATGCCGTCCACATCATAGTCCCCGATGACCCGGATTTTCATGCCCAGTCCCAGGTCCTTCTGAATCAGGGCAACAGCCTGTTCCATCCCTTTTAAAAGCCATGGGCTGTAACAGTCCGCCAGCGTCCCGCCCAAAAACTTCTCCACCTCCTCCGGCTCCGTGATATCCCGGTTGCGGATAATTCTGGCCAGCACCGGACTGATGCCGAAACGCCTTGCCCATCCCTCAAAATCCGCCTTTTTGGCGGCTACCATCCATTTTTCCATCTTTTCTCCGTTTCTTCATAGTTGACGCATGAACTGGAGCAAACGCAAAAAGCCAACGTATGGCGTAATAGTCTGCCTCTTCATCTGCATGTTTTAACAGGCGCTTCCCCACTAATAAGGATGACGCCCGATTCTTCCCACCAGAACCTTCTTCCCTGTCCCAATTGCAGCATCATGCCAATAAAAGTATATCCTCAAATTCGATCCCGGATGAATCAATTTTAAATGTGGAGAACATTCTATGGCCTTGGTTTTTGCCCCTTTTCCCTCCAGTTGCTCGCTGTATGTAAATGTAAATAGCAAATCATCCGCATGCTCTGGATCGGGAGCACACTCTCTTTGCAATAATACGGACAAAATACGCATTGCTTCTTCCAGATGATGGGAATATTGCTGGTATAATTCCACCGCCCTATCATTCAATATCCCTAAGGCTCTGGTAATCTCCTTTGTTCTATCCTGGAAATGATCAATATGTTTCATCTCTGAAAGAATACCGTCAGCAAAACGACTGTCTATAAAGCAAGACTGCATAAATGCCTCATACTCTGCCACATTCTTAACAGAACTGAGAATATCTCTTCGCTTTTGAATATATTGTTGCAGGCTGGATACGCAAGATGGATATTCTCCCAATGCGATATGAATCGTATTCCCCTCCTGATCCCCATCTGCCGGCTGCTCATTTTCTGATGGGATTATCCCTTTTTTGGTCAGTACTTCCATTAATCTGCGCCTGTCCTCTTCGCTGCCATCTCCCGCTCCGCTATAAAGCCACTCAGCAAATGTTATACCTTCCTGCACAAAGGTATCCCAAAGTTCTTCCCGATATACCAGCGGCTCTCTTACGGATTCATGCTGACAGTATGCGACAATCTCCATTAAATCCCCGATTTCATCCCTGCGCTTGGCAAAATTTTCTTTTTCCTGCGTATATGCAAAGCTATTACCTACCAAGGTATTAATTACCCGCATGCTTTCTCCTCATCTTAAATAGTTCCCGTAAATCCTGCTCTTTCTGGTCAAAGAATCCCTTCGGCCATTCCGAGAGTTCCCCATTTTTATCTACATTAATTGAATCTACCTTAATGCCATTCTCCTCTTTCGCAAAAAAGTATATTTGTATGTTGTCCGTCCGTTTCATAAGCGCCGCCTGGACCCTGGCCCCGTCTATGATATGTTCGCTGTGGGTTTCCACAACAACCTGAACTCCTGCATCTGTCAGACATTCCAGAAATTTTCCCATCCTGCTCTGCGCCGCCGGATGCAAATGTGCCTCAGGATTTTCAATCATCAGAGATACATTTTTCAGAGAGGCACACCATAACCCTGCTGTGACAATGGACAGAATGTAACTAATTCCAAATCCTGTCATGGTGGGCAGCACCGCTTCCTCCGCCACACCGTTCCCATACCGGATATCCGTGATGGCTTTTACATAGTCAGTAGTGACAGAAAAATTGACGTCACCCAAAATAGCATTCATCCAATTTTCCACTTGAATGGAGAATTTGGAACTTTCTCCTGCAAGTACAAGACATCCTGGTACTCTCCTTTGCTGTATATCGGCTCTGTCTATCAAAAAAGCAGCATTTGCGCCATCCCTTAAAATCTCCTCATCCACCCCTGCCGGATAGGATATCCGCGGCCCCAGACGCTCCGCATTCAGATAAAACAACCGATCGGTCTGTGTGCTTTCAGACTGGGAATACGTCAGTTTCAGAGGTTGGAGCTTATCTATCCTATAGGTGAATATCACTGACTGCTCATTCCACTGTACCTTTAGCGAAAAGTCACCCTCTGGCAATTCTGTACGGTTCTGCGAGACAAGGGCCTTGGGACTGCCAACCGCAACCCCCAATGCTTCCGAGGCATCCACGGAATCTCCCTTTTCCCGCGCCGTTGCGTCTGCCAGCAGCAGTGCCTGCATAACCGTGGATTTTCCCGCAGCATTTCCGCCTGCCAGAATCGTCAGTTCTGCCAAGGGCAGCTGCAAATGGTCGAAACATTTGAAGTTCTGTAATTCAATCGCCTTTATCATAACACTCCTCCCAAATTTCCCGAATGACCTCTATGGATAACAATATATGTTTTTTTGCTCCTGTAGAAGAGGTGATTGCATGAAAAAAATCGGCATCTTTGCTTTGTCGTTCCCTGTACAGAAATCTGAGTTTTTCAGAGTTCACCTTTATATTGTTTATCCCTGATCTTATGCTTATTAAGACATTCATAAATACAACTGCCCAACTGGTAAACAAAGATTTATTGATTTTATTGCTATTTTCTTTACAGAAAGCATATTCTCCTAGAAAATCATAGCAACACTCCATAACTTTTTTGAATCCAGTTAAAAAAGCAGTTAAGGCATCATCCGATTTATAATTGAAAGCCAGAATCATATAATCCATCATTTTTCCTAATCCGTAATATTGCTTGAAGTCATGCCTTTCCCAATCATAGAACGCAAAAATAGTTAAATAGCGCAAACATAATTCCTGTGCCCCCATGCGTAAGTCATTCACACTACTATGAGTAGCCAATTGAAACTCTTCGCACTGCGCCATCTTCTGAAGAAGTGACCTCACTTCAGGCGAGGCCATAATATTCCTGATTTCCTGCGAATTGAGTGGAATCCCACCTGTGTTCACTCTCCTAAACACATCGAATTTGACTATCTGAGGACATCTTTCATCCAATATATTTACAGCCAACTCCGTATCCTCTATCCGCCCCTGAAGCTTTGGCTCCAAATCTCGGAAATATTTTTTCTCACACTGGGGCAGATACTGCATCTTTTTTAAAGGAAATTCATTATTGAGATAGGAATGAATAGCCCACAAACGCTGCATGCCATCGATGACACTCTTATTTCCCTCCACATCCTCATCCAGATAAAATGCGGGTATGGGAATTCTAAGCAGCATAGATTCAATCAATGCGCTTTTCCGCACATCATCCCATACCATATTTCTTTGATATTCCGGGCGCAAATTCAACTTTACACCACTCTCTGCAGAAATCCAATGCTCTATCTGAAATACTGTTATCATCTTTTGGGTGACGCGAATACTCTGGACCTCATATGGATCATCAGTCTCCAGATATTCTTCTTCATATTCTGCGTCCGCTTCAATACCACTATATTCTGACTCTAATCTATTTGATAATTTATAATATTCTAAAAAATCTGATTTCTGAATCCCCATATTAAAGCAACTCCCTTTTCCCCGATTCATCCGCCTCGCTAATCGCGTCACTATCGGTCACTGCGCCTTCATTCCGCATGGTTTAACATACGCTCTGCCCCGAAGAACCACCCTCATTATAGCATATATCCTCGATTTTACAACCGTTCCACTCTGATTTGACATTTATAATTTGGCCCTTTCAGCTACATTAAATTCTATATTCTATTTCATACCACCCACAAATAACATATACAAACATATATATCCATTACAAATAGTATAAAAAGAACTGCTCTCTTAGAAAAGCAGTCCTTTTTTCTTACCTTAACATATCTACTTGTTACATGACATTCCTGACTTCCCGCAAAAAGTTTTCTCTGTCAACACTTGGAAACAAACTACTTGCCGTTTCCTGCCTTGGGCGGAAACTTTTTGCGCAGCACGAACCACATGGGGCCTGCCAGGCAGATGGAGGAATAGGTACCGCACAGGATACCCACCATCAGAGGCAGCGCAAAGTCACGAATGCTGGTCACACCCAGGATATACAGCACCGCCACCATGATAAAAGTGGTCAGGGAAGTAAAGATGCTTCGGGAGAGGGTCTGGGTGATACTCTTATTCAATACCTCCTCCAGGCTTTCCTTTTTGCCCGACTCTACCATAGTCTCACGCACACGGTCAAAAATGACGATGGTGGCATTGATGGAATAACCCACGATGGTCAGCATACAGGCGATAAAGGTATTGCTGACGGACACCCTCGCCACAGCGTAGAAAGCCAGCACCACCAGTACATCGTGAAGCAGGGCCATCACACCCGATGCGCCAAAGCGGATATCGCTGAAGCGGATACGGATATAGATCAGCATACAGACAATAGCCACCACCACTGCCAGAATTGTATCCCTGGTCATCTCATCGCTGATAGTGGAACTGATAGTCTCCGAAACGATCTCCGCCTCCTCTACGCCAAAGCGCTCCATGAACATCTGGTTTAATGCTTCCCTCTGCTCCATATTCAGGGAATCCGATTTGAAGATGACCTCGTTGCTGTCCTGCACAGTCTGTATCTGCACACCGCTGCCGGTAATCTCCTCCACATAGGGAACGATCTCACTGTTGATCTGCTCCAGAGTCCTGCCCTCCGCAAAGGCCACTGTGGTAGCCGTGCCGCCCTTAAACTCCAGACTCAGGTTCAGCGCGTCATCGCCGGTTCCCACATGGACACCCATCACCACAAAACCCGCCAGAATCAGCGCGGCGGATACGCCAAAGAAAATCTTTCTGTGCTTCAAAACGTCCAATGCCTTGTGTTCCTTGCCGATTCCGTACCACTTGGCGTCCTTGAGGCCCAGAGTATAAAGGGCGCTCATGATCAGCCGGGTCAGCACCAGAGCCGTGAACATGGACAATACAATACCCAGTGCCAAAGTCTGGGCGAAACCCTTCACCGTGCCGGGGCCCAGAAGCCACAGCACCGCCGCCGCAATCAGCGTAGTGATATTGCCGTCCACAATGGCGGACAGGGCCTTGTCAAAACCGATCTTCATGGCACTCTTGACGGTTTTGCCGGTGGCCAGTTCCTCCCGGATACGGGCAAAAATTATCACATTGGCATCTACCGCCATACCGATGGAAAGGATAATGCCCGCAATGCCGGACAGTGTCAGCGTCATATCAAAGCCGTTCAGCAATAGGACAATCAGCGCTACATACATTCCCAGTCCCAGAGAGGACGCCAGACCGGAGATAAAGTACACGGCGATCATGAACACGATCACTATCACCAGACCGATGGCGCCGGCCCGCAGGCTTGTCTCAATGGCGTCCACGCCCAGCTGGGCGCCCACCACCTTGGAGTGCAATTCTTCCAATTCCAGACTCAAACCACCGATACGTATGGTGGAGGCCAGCTTCTCTGCCTCCTCAAAATTCTTGGAACCGCTGATCTGGGCGCTGCCGTCGGTAATAACGGCGCTTACAGTGGGCACACTGACAAAATTCCCGTCATAGTAGATAGCGATGGACTTGCTGTTCACACCGCCGTTATAAGCCTCCCGAGTGGCCTCCTCAAATTTGGCGGTGCCCTCCGGAGTCAGTGTCAGCAATACCACGATCTGCTGGTTCTGCATGCTGTCCGATCGGGTGGCCGCAGAGGCGTCCGCCACGTCCGTGCCTTCCAACACCACACTGCCGTCCGCAATGATCTCCTCCAGGCTGCGGTTTAAGCTGTGTACATATTCATAGCCGCCGTCCGCCCCCATGACAAGCTGAGAGGTGTAGTTATCCAAGCCGTCGGAGCCTGTCTGTTTGATAAAATACAGGGCGCCGGGCCGCCCCAGTTCCTGCAGAATCGCGTTGGCGTCAGACACTCCGGGAATCTCGATGTTGATACGATCCGTTCCCTCCTGATACACCACTGCCTCTGTGCTGTAATTCCACACACGCTGCTGCAGCTTGGAGATGGTATCGGCCATATCCGTGGAACTGGGCTCCGCCTCGCCCACCACCTGATAGGTAATGCTGACGCCTCCCGCCAGATCCAGACCCAGCTTGATATCCGACGCGCTGCCCTTGCCGCTGGCATCCACCCCTGCGAAATCCACATAAGTGACGCCTGCAAAAGCCAGCAGCATCACGATCAAAATGATGATTGCCTTGCTTTTGGTCATGTTTTTAATCACGTTACTCTTCCTCTTTTCTGCATATTGCACACATGGTCCGCAATATTGCGTTAATACGTACTTGAAAGCGCTGCTTTCAACATTCCTCCATATCACTTTCCGCCGCTTTTATCATAATGGCACATTCCACACGTTTCCTCTGCAGTTCGCAGCCGATGTCATACGCGCCGTTGATATCTCCGCTGAAATTGTAGGCGTTGGCCGCACAGCCGCCGCTGCAATAGAACTTGGCAAAGCATTTCCTGCATTTGTCCTTGGCGTATACATTGCAGCATTTAAACTCATCCCTGACAGCGGTGTTGGTGATGCCCGTATCCACGTTGCCCAGCAGAAACTTCTCCTGACCCACAAACTGATGACAGGGATAAAAATCTCCCCAAGGGGTCACCGCCAGGTATTCTGTGCCGGAACCACACCCCGACAGACGCTTGGCCACACAGGGCCCGCCTTCCAGATCTATCATAAAATGGAAGAAATTGAACCCTTTCCCCTCTCTCCTGCGCATAATGATCTCCTGTGCCAGCCTGTCATACTCCTCCAGCAGCCGGGGCAGATCCTCCTTGCCTATGGCATAATCGTCCTGTGGCTGCGCCACCACCGGCTCCACCGAAATCTGCTTAAAGCCCAGATCCGCCAGATGCTTCACATCCTCCGAAAAATCCAGGTTAAAGTGGGTAAAAGTACCTCTGACATAGTAGTTCATCTGATTCCTGGTCTCTGCCACCTTCTGGAACTTGGGCACGATCAGGTCGTAGCTGCCCTGCCCCTTCCGGAAGGGACGCATCCTGTCATGAACTTCCCTGCGGCCGTCGATGCTGCACACCACGTTGGCCATCTCCCGGTTGGCAAATTCCAGCACCTCGTCATCCAGCAGTACGCCGTTGGTGGTCAGGGTAAAACGGAACTTCTTATTATTGGGCTCCTCCAGACTGCGGCCATAGGCCACCAGATCCTTGACCACCTGCCAGTTCATCAGCGGCTCGCCGCCGAAGAAATCCACCTCCAGATTCACCCGGCTGCCGGAATTGGCCACCAGGAAATCCAGAGCCTTCTTTCCCACCTCAAAGCTCATCAGCGCCCGCCTGCCGTGGTACTCTCCCTCTTCGGCAAAACAATACTTACACGCCAGATTACAGTCATGGGCGATGTGCAGACACAGGGCCTTTACCACGGTCTGCCGCCTCTTAAAGTCAAACACATAGTTCTCGTAGATATCCGGTGCGAAGAGCTGTCCTGCCTCCTGCAGCGCCAGCACCTCCTCCAGGGCTTCCTCCACCTCCCCGTGGCTGTATCTGGCATCCGCCAGATTTATAACCGCCGCCTTGATGGTGGCGGTATCCCGGATCCCCTCCTTCACCAGAGGTTCCATAAGGGATATCATGTCATATACGATCTCGTCCACCACATGGATGGAACCGCTGTTTACATCCATCACAATGTTGTATCCGTTATTTTTAAACTGATGTATCACGATTGCTTGTCCTCTCAATAAGTTGGCGTTCCCAACCGCCGGAAGTTCCCCTGGCACTTGCGCAGGCGCCGCTCCGGACAGTTGCTGTTCTTTTCACACCAAGCAGCCCCGAAATGCCATTGCACTTCGAGGCTGCCCGCTTATGTCAGCGAAGTGATTCCCGATGCCGACCTATTTGATCTTCTCACAACTCTGATTGCCGACTGTGCAGGAAGTCTTACATGCAGACTGGCAGGAAGTCTGGCACTCGCCGCAGCCGCCCTTCTTCATGGACTCCTTTAAGTTCCTGGTTGTTAATGTTTTAATGTGCTTCATAGACTTGGCCTCCTATATGCTGTTTGGAAGGTCTAAAGACCTTCGGTTCCGCCCTGCTCCGGACAGTAACTGTTTTTGTACGCCGCGCCCGGCAAGGCCCTAAACTTTATGTATTATACCATATAATAAAGATTTGTAAAATAGTTTTTTACATTTTTTTCAACTGATCATGCCGCCCAACATACCGCCTCCGCCGCAGAGCACCAGCGTGGTCAGGAAAGAATTGGTCAATATACCGGGCTGGCGGTTCACGATCAGGGAAATAACGGCCAGCACCAGGAAATACATCACTCCCATCAGCGCCCCCCAGAGGAATTTTTTATTTTTCAATTTTTTCCCGGTGATAAAGCCCGCAAAAAAAGTGGCCAGCACATAAATTGCGATGATGCAGATCGACACTATCCTCTGCGACAGGCCCACCTTATACAACAGCAGCGCCAGAAGCAGCAACAGCCCGCCGGTCAGTATGTAGGAAAATAACAGGCTCTTTAGTAAGAACAGCACCGGGATTTCCCCCAATTTCCCCTGTCTGCTTTCATTCATCATAAATATCCTCCTATTTTTATGTTCCACATCAGCCCTCCCGCCGCCATTCCCCCAAAGCACTTTCCGGCCGCTCCGGCATCCGCAAATTCTCTGGACGCCGGGAGAACTGACGCTGTTGAAGATCCAGGATCTTCTGTTCCGCATCAGCCAATATATTGACATTCGATTAATTATATTATATTATCTCTAGTAAAATGACAAAAAAGGAGTGGTTAATTTTGGACAGTTCTGCTGTCATACAACTTGTAGTGCTTATATTGCTGGTGGGTCTCTCCGCTTTTTTTTCCTCCGCGGAGACGGCGCTTTCCACCGTGAACCGTGTGCGGCTGCGGGCGCTGGAGGAAGAGGGCAACAAACGTGCCGCCAGAGTCAATCTGATACTGGACAATTACGGTAAAATGATCAGCACTATTCTGATCGGAAACAACATTGTAAACATCACGGCTTCTTCTCTGGCCACCATACTGGCCCAGCGGATCAATCTGATTGTGGGAATTGCCACCGGTATCCTGACCATCGTGGTGCTGCTCTTCGGCGAGATCGTGCCCAAAACCTGGGCAAATCTGAACAGCGAAAAGATCTCTCTGGCCTACAGCGGCATCATCTTCGGATTGATGCATATCCTGACCCCGGTTATTTTTGTGGTGGACAAGCTGTCAAACGGTATCCTGCGGCTGCTACATATAGACCCCAACAAAAAGCCCAGCGCCATGACGGAGACAGAACTTAAAACCTATGTGGACGTAAGCCATGAGGACGGCGTCATTGAATCCGAAGAGAAAGAGATGATCTACAATGTGTTCGACTTCTCCGACGCGGTGGCCAAAGACATCATGATCCCCAGAATCAATATGGTGACGGTCAGCGTGGATGCCTGCTACCATGACGTGCTGCAGGTTTTCCGGGAATCCATGTACACCCGGCTTCCCGTGTACCAGGAGGACAAGGACAATATCATCGGCCTGATCAATATCAAGGATTTCATATTGAGCGCCGACCAGGATAACTTCTCCGTAAGTAGTATCCTGCGCCAGGCCCATTATACTTATGAGTACAAAAAAAGCGCGGATCTGCTGCTGGAAATGCGTGAAATCACAATGAATGTGGCTTTTGTGCTGAACGAGTACGGCGCCACAGTGGGAATGATCACTTTAGAGGATCTGCTGGAGGAAATCGTAGGTGAAATCCGGGATGAGTATGACGCCGACGAGGCGGAATATATACAGGCCATCGATGAGAACACCTATCTGGTAGAAGGCAGCATGAAACTGGACGATATCAATGATGTGCTGGGGACTTCCCTGGACTCCGAAGACTATGACTCCATCGGCGGCATTATCATCGAGTACCTGGATCGCCTGCCTGAGGACGGCGAGGAAGTGGAACTGGTTGGCGGCATCCGTCTGAAAGTACAGGGTATTGACCAGAACCGTATCTGCAAGGTGGTCCTGACACTGCCGGAACCTGCTCCACAGGAGGGGACAGAGGAGCCTGCCGAAGGAAAAGAGTCCGAGGCCGACTTAGAAGAAAAGGAATAGATTGGTATATATAACAGGGACAGTCTCGTTGCCGGGATTGTCCCTGTCAGTTTATCCTGGGTTCCAGACTTATATCGCAGCCATAAAAACCACCCGGATGGCGGTGCCTTTCCCGGGACTGCTCTCCAGCTTTAGCTGTGCCTGATGCCTGGCTACGATATGCTTTACAATGGCCAATCCCAACCCTGTGCCTCCAGTGGATTTGGATCGGCTCTTGTCCACCCGGTAGAAGCGCTCAAATATCCTTTCCTGATGCTCCTGGGGGATGCCGATTCCCGTATCTTGCACCGTCAGAATCACCTGCTCCCGTTCCCTGTGCACATCCACCTGTACCAGTCCCCCCTCCACATTGTAACGGATTGCGTTATCGCACAAGTTGAACAGCAGTTCCTCCAGCATAAGACGGTTTCCCTGCACATAGCAGGAACCGCCCTCCATCCGCAGACTCACTTTATGTTTTTGGGCGCTGACCTCCAGCATCTCCACACATACTGCCGCCAGTTCATACAGATTGACCCGCTCGGTCATGGATTCTTCCCGGGAACTATCCAGTTCGGACAGACGGATGATATCATTGATCAGATGCAGCAGACGCTGGGCGCTCTGATGAATCCCCCCGGCGAACCGGATCACGTCCTCCCCCGACGCCATGCCCGTCTCAATAAGTTCCGCATAGCCGGATATGGCGGTCAGCGGTGTCTTCAACTCATGGGTGACATTGGCCGTAAACTCCTGCCGCAGCCTGGCATTTTCCACAATGTCCCAGTGCTGCTTCCGAATAGTCTGGACAAAGGGCTCCAATTCCTCATAATAAGTGATTTCCTCCCCGTCGTCCAGATGATCCGCCAGCTTTTTCACAGGCTCAAGCAAGCTGTCGGTGAGACGGTGCGCCAGAAGAAGAGACAAAAGCAGCAGCACTGCGCCGATCCACACCAAGCTGGGCATAATGCTGCCCAATATGCTGTAGATGCTCTCCGCCTCCGTGGCCACCCGGAGCAGCCGACCGTCAGAGAGTCTCACGGCATAGTAAAAAGTACTTTTGTCCAATGTGGCGGATCTGCGGATAGCCTGTCCCTCGCCGTCCTCCATGGCGGAGCGAATCTCCGGGCGCAGGCTGTGGTTCTCCATATCCGCGCTGTCCGTCTGATTGTCGTACAGCACCCCGCCCTGGGCGTCCAACATCGTGATACGCACCTTTTCCTCCCGCATATTGCTGCCCGTCAGCATCAATTCTTCCTGACTTTCCTCCTGTAAAAGCAGCGCGTAGATCCGCAGATCCGCCATGGTCTGCCGCCGGAACACTCCATAAAATACCGCCGTCAGCAGCGCCATAGTCGCCAGGATGCCCAGCACCGCCACCAGGACCATCCTGGCATTGATCTTCTTTTTCATCCCTCACCTCATCCGTCTTTTCTGGAATCAAGCACCGATTATCCGCAAAGGCTGCCCGTCGGTTCCAATTTCCCTGCTTCGAAGTGCCGCCCTTTTCACTCTATTCTCCGCCCATTATATAGCCTACATTCCGCACAGTGCGGATCAGGCAGCCCTGGTTCCCAAGTTTCCGCCGCAGAGTCTTGATATGCATGTCCAGGGTCCGGGATTCTCCCTCAAAACTGCTCCCCCACACCCGGTCCAGAATCACGTCACGGGTCATGACCATTCCGGCGTTGATCAGCAGAAGCTTCAGCAGTTCATATTCCTTGTAGGTCAACTCGCAGGCTATACCGTGAACTGTCACCGCATGTTTTCCCTGATCCATCACAATATCTCCCACCTTCAGACATCTCTCCCCCTGTCCTGCCTGGCTTCGCCGCAGCATGGCCTTTACCCGGGATATCAGTTCCATGACCCCGAAAGGCTTGGTGAGGTAATCGTCCGCCCCTATATCCAGTCCCTTGACCTTGTCAATCTCCGCAGTCCTGGCCGTCACCAAAATGATGGGCAGCAGCGCCAGTTCCCTGCGGCTTCTGAGTTTTTGCACGATGGCCAGCCCATCCTCGTCCGGCAGCATGACATCCAGCAGCACAAGATCCGGTTTTTCCTCCTCCAGGGCCCGGTAAAAATCCGCGGCGCAGTCATACCCCTTTATCCGAAATCCCGCCCCGGACAGCGCAAAAGTCTCTATCTCCTGTATGCTCTTGTCGTCCTCCACCACATAGATCAACGCCATCTGTTTCTCCCCTTCCGCCGCAGCCTGCTGTCACAGCTTTCCGCTGCTGTTTTTATAACGGCCCGTCACAGCTTTCCCACTGCTGCTTTTATCACAGCTTTTCATATGTCATGTCTTTTTAAGCATGCTTTTCTACAGCATAATGCATAATCGGCCAAGTTGCAATTCCGATTATTGACTGCCCCGTTGAATTTGGCATTTCCTTTCCACTCTCTGTCCGGAATCCGGCTGGCCGATACCCTGTTTTTAAGGCAGCAGATAGCGCTGGCCATAGGCCATCACTTTTCCCCGGAAGTCCATATTGTCCTCCCGCTTCATGTTCTCCAGATATGCGTGGGTGTCAAATTCATCCTCGTTGATCTCCAGCAGGCAGACGGCAATATTGGAGCAGTGATCGGACACCCGCTCCAGATCGGTGATGATGTCCGACAGAATGAAGCCCAGTTCTATGGTACATTTCCCTTTGCGCAGCCGTTTGATATGACGCTGCCGGATCTCCAGGTTCAGGGCGTCAATGACTTCCTCCAGCGGCTCCACCTGACGGGCCAGTTCCAGATCCTCTTCCCCGAAGCTGTCCATAGTGATCCGCAGAATATCCCTGACAGCCCTGCGCAGCACCTCCAGTTCCTGCAGCGCCTTGCTGGAAAAACACACTTTTTTGTCCCGCATCTCCCTGGCCGCCTCCTGGATGTTCAGCGCGTGATCAGAAATCCGCTCAAAATCGCCGATACAGTGCAGCATCACGGACAGATTGTGGTTATCCCTGCCGGACAGATCCCGTGAGCCGATCTTGACCAGATAGCTGCCCAGTTGATCCTCATATTGGTCAACCCTGGTTTCCAGTTCCATCACCTGTTGGGCCTGATCCTCGTCATATTCCGCAATCAGCCCCATGGAGAGGTTGATGGCCTGCTGTGCCAGTCCCGCCATGTTTACCGCCACATTGCGGCTCTGTTCAATGGCGTAGGAAGGTGTATTCAGAAAGCGGGGATCCAGATGCTGCAGCACCTCATCCTGTGCCTTTTCCGGCAATTGCTCCGGATCGCTGCCGACGGTCAGACTTGCCAGCTTCACCAGCCCCTTGGAAAAAGGCAGCAGCAGCAAAGTCGCCGACACGTTAAAGCAGCTGTGGACCACCGCAATGCCCAGCGCGTCCGCAGGCTTTTCCATAAACGGAAAATGAAATATGGCTTCCAGCACATAGAATACACTCATAAATACTGCCGTGCCGATAATATTGAAATACAGGTGCACCAGGGCCGCTCTCCTGGCATTCCTGCTGGCCCCCACACCGGAGAGCATGGCGGTCACACAGGTGCCGATATTCTGCCCCAGGATAATGGGAATGGCCGTGTTATAGCCCACAGCCCCACTGAGACACAGGGCCTGCAAAATGCCCACGGAGGCCGAAGAAGACTGAATCACCGCCGTCAGCACCACTCCCGCCAGCATGCCCAGCAGCGGGTTGGAGAAAGCCGTCAATATTCCGGTAAACTCCGGCACCTGGGCCAGGGGTTTCACGGCGGCGCTCATGGTGTCCATGCCGAACATCAGCACCGCAAAGCCAACCAGAATGTAAGCCGCATACCTGTGTTTTTCTTTCTTGGAAAACAAAAGCATAGCCACGCCTATGATGGCCAGAATAGGAGAAAAGGATGTGGGCTTTAACATCTGCACCAGAAAAGAGGAACTGTCAATTCCCGTCAGACTCAGAATCCAGGAGGTAACAGTGGTTCCCACATTGGCCCCCATGATAACTCCCACGGCCTGCTCCAGCTTCATGATACCGGAATTGACAAATCCCACCACCATCACCGTGGTAGCCGACGAGGACTGGATCACCGCCGTCACTCCGGCCCCCAGCAGCACCGCCATGACCGGATTGCCGGTCAGTTTCTCCAGAATACTCTCCATTCTGCCCCCGGATGCCTTGGCCAGGCCCTCTCCCAACAGGTTCATGCCATACAAAAACAACGCCAGTCCGCCAATCATTGATAACACGTCAAAAAAGTCCATACATTCTCACCTCTCCCATATGTTTCCACAAAGTATGCTCTTTTATCATAGCAGGGACAGGTAAAATGCAATATCGGGTCTGGGTAAAATATATGTAAAATGACTGAAGATACCATTTAAGCTTATGCAGCCAAAAATCAAGGCTTCACAGGCAACCGGAGCCCTGGTTCTGCATATAACATAATAAGCGTTTTTATTTAGAAATGAGGAAAAAGCATGCCACTTATCGTATTAGACGCAGGCCACGGCGGCGCTAACCCCGGCGCAGTATACCAGGGCAGGCAAGAAAAAGATGATGTGCTGGCTCTGACTCTGGCGGTTGGCCGGATTCTGGAAAACCGGGGCGTAGATGTATATTATACCCGTACCACGGATGTCTATGAATCTCCCACGCAGAAAGCCCTGGAGGGCAATCAGACAGGAGCCGACTACTTTGTCTCCATCCATCGCAATTCCAGTCCCTACCCCAACCAGTACAGCGGAATCGAGTCTCTGGTCTATAACCGCTACGGGGCGGCGGCACGTATGGCCGACAATATCAACCAACAGCTGGAAGCGGTGGGCTTTCTCAATCAGGGCGTCAACCAGCGCCAGGACCTGGTAGTTTTAAACCGCACACAGATGCCTGCCGTACTGGTGGAGGTGGGCTTCATCAACACGGATGTGGATAACCAGCTGTTTGACCAGCGGTTCGATGATATTGCCCAGGCCATTGCGGACGGGATATTGATTACGCTGGGGATGTAGTGAGACTTATAGCAAGAATTGCATCCTGCTTCTCTGCCGCCTCAGGAAGTAATTTCATGTTTCAATTCACGCCCCCGCACAGGGGGCATCGGCAAAAGCAGACAAATATCCAACACATACCTGAAAAGCACTTCAAGATGACTCGTTATTACGGACTTCATGCTAGGCACCGCAAATCAGATGAAAAGAACCGCAGGGCAATCCCAAAATCCAGACATCAGATCCTGCTGTTTCCTGTGAGGTTGGTCTAAATCAAGCAGGCGAAAGCCTACCATGCTTCCCAAGAGAAGATGTCCCATTTCATGTACAAAAAGACTCAATATATCGCACAGCACTGCAATAGGTAAAGTCCACGCCACATGATAGGTATGTATTCCGTTTTTCAGGAAAAACAATAATGAAATCAAATAAAAAAGTAAAAATTCTACCCTAATTACGGCATGCCTTAGCCAATATATGATATTTTTTCCTATTCTCGCTCCTACTGTATTTTGCATATTTTAATAGGCTCCCTTTTTGATAGGTAGAGTCCTGTAATGAAATAGCAAAGAGCAATGGTACCAATACAAATCCATACATTACTCATGGCAGGGCTTTGTCCCAGCATTGCGCTTTTTGCGACTTCCATGGCACAATAAACAGGAGTGTTTTTCATATAACCGTCCAACTGCGAAGTCTGAATTGCATTGGTCAACATCAGTGGAAATACCATCAACATCTGAATCATTACCAGCAGGGCAGAATTTTTGATTACAGTTCCCAAGAAGTGTCCAATGGAAAAAATACTGACAAATACCATGAACCAGTACGGAATCTGCTGCCAGTAAAAGTGATAATCCACTAGATTCAAACGGGATACCGCAACAATAAATGCTGTCAAAATCAGAACAAACTGCAACAACCCGGCGACCATTTTGGAAATAAATAACTGTTCCCATCTAGCTCTAACCTTACAAATATATAACAATGTTTTTGTTGCTCGTTCCTGCTGCATCTGTGTAATAGCAAGACTCAGATTACTATATATAAAAATCCAAATAAATCCGGTCCAGATATAGCCGCTAAGCTCCTCTGTCTTCTCCTCACTCAGCGAAACCACCTCATGAATTGTATATTTTTGCGCCGCAAGAATGGCATCACGGGTTTCTGCAGAATAATTTTGAGAATTGATATCTTTTAGTGCCGTTACAAAATACTGATATGCGACCTCTGACTTCTGCATCTCACTGTTATAATAAACATCAAAGCTTCCATCACCATTCTCTTGAATCACACAATCGGTACTTTTTTTATGGTATTCCTCCAGTGCTTCCTCGTTGTTGTCATATCTGATAAATGACACCTCAACCACTTCATTGTAGGAATTCATCAGAGCCTCTACTTCTTTTTCCGTGTTACCGTCTCCCCAGATACCAATTGTGATTTTTACAGTCGCTGTGCTTGCATAAAGAAGATTTACCGCAATCACTAAGATTGGTAAAAAAATATTGGAGAAAATAAGCAGACGATTGCGAAACAGCACTTTAATCTCCTTTTTCACCATTGCTAATATTTGCATGCTTTCTCGCCTCCTCATAGATATCTCCCAAAGACATATCATTGTTAATAATATTGATGACCTTCCTTCTGTCCACACCTTCTAAAAAAGAATAAAGCTCTTCTATTCCCATGCAAAGTTCCATCTGACCGGCTTCTCTTTTCCGGACTAATTTACTATAAGATCCTAAAATGACAGCATCATCTTCGCAGACCACTCTTAGTTTTTTAACTTTCGAATATTTCCTGATCAGATCATCATATTTTCCCGCTTCAATAATTCTTCCAGCTTCTAAAATCATAACATCCTCAATCAGATCCTGTGTTTCAAAAAGGTCATGGGAGGAAATCACTATCTTAATATTCTTCTCTCTATATAAATATTGGATTGCCTCGCTCAATTCATTTTTTGCGTCCATATCCAAGCCTGAAAAGGGTTCATCCAAAAAAAGAATATCTGGCATATGTAGCATACTGATCAGCAGCATAACTCTTTTCAACATTCCTGTAGACAAGCTGTCAATTTTCTATTCTCGAATTCGTCAATATAAAACATTTTGATTCTGTTCTCATATTCCTTCTTTGAAATCCCATAGATTCCCATAAAATAGCATATAGTTTCCTTAACGGTTAATATAGGGTACAGCATCAGCCGATCCGTAAAAAGGCCTGTTCTTTTTATAATTGACTTATTCTCTGCTAGGTCTTTTCCAAGCAGTCGTACACTCCCGCTTGTCGGCCTTGCCAGTCCATTGGCGAGCATAAACATTGTAGATTTTCCCGCACCATTACTGCCTACAATTCCCAGCGGACATGTCTGATTCGTAAAATAATCAATATGGTCCAATGCCAATTTTTCATTTTTGTCATATCGTTTTGTAAGCTGCACCAACTCAATCATTCTATTCATCCTCTCTATTTGCAATTACCTTTGGCCAGTTCTCCCATGCCGGATGTGTAGGGAACGCATGCAAAATAGAACTTTTTATATCCTCTTTGTGCCAGTCTCTGGCTCAGAACTCTGATTTTCTGCACACTATCTGTTCCTCTGGTTTTACAATTGATTTCTTCATCTGCCAAATCAGTAGAAATCTGTCAAAGTGCCTGCGTAACTAACATTTCCCAGTGTTGTTATGACAACTCTTTTTTCCAAACACTCTTCTACCTTCTTCTGTTCCATCAAATATCCCACTCCTCTTCCTTTAAATATTCGACAAATCCAATCTCCACACACTTGGAAATAAACTGGTCTATCTCTTCTGCATCAAAACTATCCAAAATCTGACAAATGTCCCCAACGGTGTGATTTCCATCCAATAATTCCCATATCTGGGACTGCTTCTGATTCAAAATCACTCCTCTGTAACTATTAAAAAAGCATACCTATCTTTTTTCTTCCACGCCTCCGATACTCTAATTGGTTTAAAATCCACTTTTTCTGTTGCCATACCCACACCCCTCTTACCGTAATTTTGTTTATTAATAATCGTGTGATAGGTTTCCCCTGAAAGTAGGAACACACCCGCCTCACCCATTTGCTGAAAAGAAATTCCAATACTAGTGTAGTGACCTAATTATATTTAGCGAAATTAATTTCCATCTACCGTACCGAACTTCGGATAAAGCGATACCAGCTTAGT
>ERZ778511.314-NODE-314-length-47235-cov-7.781984_pt1 | contig 47235 bp, 42 predicted proteins | sample MGYA00510347_ERZ778511 | MGnify/ENA primary metagenome ERZ778511 (study PRJEB29527, sample SAMN07138967) | mouse gut metagenome | material: feces | host: mouse | place: China:Nanjing | collected 2016-01-25 ...
AAATGGAGCTTAGATAATTTCGGACGGTTCCTTCACTTAGATAAAGCTGTCCAGCAATTTCTCGGTTGCTTAAACCCTGAGCTACCAGTTCAATAATTTCCAGCTCTTTATTTGTAATTCCTTTGGCAGAGTAGTCATAATTGGAATGGCTGGTCTGGGAAAGGAAATTCGGCAGCCGTGTGATAATTTCATTTCCAAATACATTCTGCCCTTTTGCTACTGCTTTTAACGCAGGCGCCAGGCTCTCAAAATCTTGTTTTAAAATATAGCCTTTTGCACCCAATTTTAATGACTGAACAATATATTCATCATCCAAAAATGTAGTTAAGAAGAGAATTTTGGCTTCCTGGTCATGTTCCAGAATAATTTTTGCAGCTTCTATACCAGTCATTTCATCCATGCGAATGTCCATAAGAAGGATTTGCGGATGGTATTTTTCATAGAGGGCAATGGCTTCTTTTCCATTTTTTCCTATTTCTAGAACCTTGATTTCTCCAGAAACCTCCAAAATTGTTTTCAGAGATAGGGAAACATATGGGTCATCATCTACAATTATAATATTCATAAAAATTCCTTTCTATTTTGTCATGTGAGGCAGGGAGACAAAAATCTGAAATCCCTGTTCTGTAGAAATTGACAAATTTCCATTGAGATTTTTCACTCGCTCTTTCATATTTAAAATTCCCATACCAGGATTGTCTGCTTTTGCATTTGTTCCATTGTCCTTTATCATAAGCTGATACAATCTGGGGTGCTCTCTCAGTACAATGGAGATTTCTGTACCGTTGCTGTGACGGGCGATGTTGGATAATGCTTCTTTTACAATAGAAATAAAGCAGTATTTCACTTTGGAGGGAAGGAAAGGACCCATGTCATAATCTAAACGGATACTGTAATTGGAAAATTCAGAAATCAGATCAGAGACAGAAGCCTTTAAATCAATGGAGTCGTTGTGAAGGTCGTGAACGCTTTCCCGAACAGAAGTCATGGCAAGGAAAAGCGTATGCTTTAAATCATTGAGGGGCTGCTGCATATTTTCCTGTTGGTTGATGGCAGATAAGGCGCCTGCCTGAAGGAGAGAACGGGAAAGCATATGCCCCACATTATCATGAATTTCTCTTGCAATTCGATTGCGTTCTTTTAAAGTGGCAATGTGTATTTCATCATTCTGCTTCTCAATGAGATTCTTATTTTTCTGTTGGAGATACAGGTGGTATTCTCTGGAAGAATCCCGTAAGAGCCGAAACTCCCGCTCTAATTCCAGAAGCTTTGCAGTTTTGTGTGCAAAAATCCAGGCGATCACAAAGAGAACAAGTACAGTCTGACAATAAAAGACAGGTTCTTTTTGAAAAGAAAGAAGCGGCAGCAGGCAGACAGCAAAGATAACATTATGCCGGAAAGAAACTGTCAGTTCATAGAAAAGCAGGGGCAGAAAACAGCCGAAAGCAGGGTGAAGGAGACTGAGTCCTGCCAATGACAGCCATAAACCTGCAAGGTAAAAACGGGTGTGGGAGGAGAGCTGCTTTTCTAGCAGACAATCCAGGTTACAGTAACTGCAAAGGCAGATGAAGGTAACGGCAGTGAGTAATGCTAGTAAAAAGAGAGAGACGGATTGATGCCATCCCAAATATAGAAGCAGGGTGCAGCCAATAAAAAGAATCAATTTATCTAATAAAGAAGTCATAGAAAGTTCCTTTCATTATTTTAGGGTATGTAAAATAGATGTATTTTTGTGTATAGGATGTTCCTAAATATTATACTATATGGATTCTTTTTTTCATAGGGGAGTGGAAAAAAGATTACATTTGTCATGGCAGGAGGTGACATGGTTCACTATTGCATCAGGTAAGAATTTGTTAAAATAAACAATAGAAAGCAGGTTCTCCTGCAAAATGAAATTATTTTGTGATAGGAAGCAAAAGGATCATGGAGGAAGTGTCAATGGGAAAAAAAGTGGTAGAGATAGAAAACCTGGTGAAGCGGTACAAAGAATTGATTGCACTGGATCACTTGAATCTTACGGTAGAAGAAGGAGAAATATTTGGGCTTTTGGGTCCAAATGGTTCTGGAAAAACCACAGCCATTAATTGTATTTTGGCTTTATTACATTTTGATAAGGGAAGCGTAAAAGTATTTGGGGAAGAGATCCAGCCGGATAGTTATGAGATAAAAAAACAGATTGGTGTGGTATTGCAGAATGTGGCAGTATTTGAGGAATTGACGGTACAGGAAAATATTGATTATTTCTGTGGTCTTTATATCCAAGACAAAAGAACCAGAAAAAAATATGTGGAAGAGGCAATCGTGTTTTCAGGATTGGAGGATTTTCGGAAATTTTATCCGAAAAAGTTATCAGGAGGTTTACTTCGAAGGCTGAATATTGCCTGCGGCATTGCCCATAAGCCTAAGCTGATTATTATGGATGAACCTACCGTAGCCGTAGACCCTCAGAGCAGGAACCGCATTTTGGAAGGAATTCAAAAATTGAACCAGCAGGGAGCAACCATCATCTATACCTCTCACTATATGGAGGAAGTGGAGCAGATTTGCAGTCAGATTGCTATTTTGGATAAGGGAAGATGTGTTGCGTCTGGAACAAAAGAAGAATTGAAGTCCATGATAAAAATGGGGGAGAAGATTCATCTGGAAGTATGGAATCTACAGCCCTTTCAGATTGCGGAAATCAAAGAATTGCGCCATGTGTATCAGGTAAACTATCAGGAAGGAATGTTGGAAATTTGGTGCAGCGGAGGAAAGCATAATCTGGTGCATATCCTGAATTATTTTAACAGTCGGGAAATTGGATTTGGCAGGGTGTATTCTGAGCTTCCCACTTTAAATGATGTATTTTTAGAGATTACGGGAAAAGAGTTGCGGGATTCTGCCTAGACCACATAAGGAAAATTGAAAATTCATGGAGGAGGAAAGGTATGTTTTTTAGATTATATAAATATAGCCTGCTATGTTCCGCGCGGGAACGGCTGTTTATATTCTGGAACTTGATATTTCCCATTATTCTGGGAAGTCTGTTTCAGATTGCTTTTGGAAGCTATACAGAAAAGGAAGTGTTGTTTCATAAGATTCCAGTGGCATATGTAGAGGAAGAGGGGGCGGACGAAAATTTTGCCCAGTTATTGAAAACCTTGGAAACTGACAATGATCTGGTTCAGGTACAGACTGTGGAAAAAGATGAAGCAGAACAGCTTTTGCGTGAGGAAAAAGTGGAAGGAATTTTTTATAATGAGGCGGTAAAACAGACAGAAACAGAAATTTCCTTGGTTGTACAGGAACAAGATATAAATCAAAGTATTTTAAGTTCAATTTTGGAGCAATATGAGCGCACCTACGCTACCTTACTTACCATTGGAAAAGAGTATCCACAAGGAATTCAGGCAGCGGCAGCCCTTGTGGAAGAAGAGATTGAATATCTGGAAGAAAGTAGCATAGGAGCAGCATCCAATAATGATATGCTGAATTATTTTTATTCCCTGATTGCTATGAACTGCCTAATGGGAACTACCACAGGGCTGGCATGCGCCATGAAATTTAAAGCAAATCTCAGTGCATTGGCAGCAAGGAGAGTGATTGCAGGCATCAGCCGCTTTCGGGTCCTCTGGCCGGATTTGGCAGCAAATATTAGCCTTCAGTTTTTATATGTGGTATTTTCCGTTTGTTATCTAATGTTTGTGCTGCATGTACCAATTGGGGATCAATGGGGATTTTTGCTGTTGACAATTTTTGTAGGGACCTTGCTGGGAATTTTCCTAGGATTTTTTGTGGGTGTGGCTGTCAGGCTGCCATACAATGCGAAAGAGGCTCTTTGCATTTTGATTATGATGGTATCCTGCTTTTTCAGTGGTCTCATGGCCGATGGAATGCAACGATTAATAGACCGCTATGTTCCAGTATTCGCCCATATTAATCCATCATCACTGATTGTAAAGTCATTTTACAGTTTGAATATTTATGATACCTATGGGCGGTATCTGGAAAATATGGGGACAATGGCGATCTTGATTTTGGTGTTGGCTGTGGGGTCCTTTGTTGTGGTAAGGAGGGAACGATATGCAAGTATTTAAAGCTTTTTTTCGAATATTGTATAAAAATAAGACGGCGCTTTTGATGTATGTTTTTATTTACTTGGGAATTACCCTGCTGGCAAGCAGTGTATTGCAGGAAGATAAAAAAACGGATTTTTCTGGAATTTCTTTGGATATTGGTGTAAGAAATGAGGATGCCGGAAGCCTTGGAAAAAATCTGGAAAAATATTTGGAATCCAGAAATCAGCTTGTGGATGTGCCAGAGGAAAAAGAGGATTTGCAGGATGCCATGTATTATCAGGAAATGGATTATGTGTTGTTAATCCCAGAGGATTTTACCGAAAAATTCCAGGCAGGAGAATGGGAAGGGTCCCTCCAGGGAACCAAGGTGCCTGGAAGCAGCAGCGCGTATCTGATAGAAAATGAAATTCAAAATTTTCTAAAAACTGTTTCGATGTATCAAAAAGCAGGATGTGATATGGAACAGGCAGTTACATGGAGCCTTCAGGATTTGGAGCAGAAGTCCAAGGTAGAGTTTTTGGAAAAAGATAACAGCCAGGGATTACCGGATGGTTTTTATTTCTTTCAATATATCCCCTATGTGTTCCTGGTAATGATGATACTTGGGGTGGGAGCCTCTATGAAGCCTTTTCGGGAAAAGGATTTAGCTGCCAGAAATAAATGTTCTTCGATGTCTTTTTTGAAACAAAATATGCAGATTTTTTTGGGTTGTATGATGTATATGCTGATAGTGTATATTGTTTTTATGACAATGGCATGTTTCATGATGAGAGAATATATGTTTACCTTACAAGGATTTTTAAATGCTGCCAATGCATTTTTATTTGGTATCTGTTCCCTGAGTGTGGCTTGGTTTTCCGTGCAGTTTGCGAAAAATGCAGCAACCTTGAATATTATGAGTAATGTGTTTGGATTGGGGTTTAGTTTTCTGGGCGGTGTGTTTGTATCTCTGGATATGATGGAGGAAGGCGCAAGAAGGGCTGCAAAATTTGTGCCTTCTTACTGGTATGTGACAGCAAATCAGCATATTCAAAAGGTGACGTCTTTTTCAGAGTGTGGGAAGGTGTATCAATCCTTTCTCATGGTGCTGATGTTTGCCCTGGCTTTTTTCTCGGCAGGACTTTTGGCTAACCGGATGAAAGTAAAATCCAGATAGAAAACAGAAAAATATTACCACCCATGACCGTTCCTGGGGAGAGCCAATGGAAAAGGACTCGGTGAGCGTACCTGGCAAGGCAAAGAGGTTGCCGCATTGACTTTTCATGCGACAACCTCTTTGTTTCACAGCCGAAGGGTTATTTCCGCAGGGCGGCACGTTTGCGCAGGGTGGGATCTAAAATCCGTTTGCGGATGCGAAGATTACTGGGAGTAACCTCCAAAAGCTCGTCCGTTTCAATAAATTCTAATGCTTGTTCCAGACTAAGGATTTTTGGTGGTGTTAATGTTAAGGCTTCATCTGCACTGGAGGAACGTGTATTTGTCAGATGCTTTTTCTTGCAGACATTCAACTCAATATCTTCTGGTTTGGCGCTCTGGCCGATGACCATGCCAGCATATACCTTTTCTCCAGGGCTAATAAAGAGAGTTCCCCGGTCCTGGGCGCTGAATAGTCCGTAGGTGACAGCTTCTCCAGATTCAAAAGCAATCAGAGAGCCTTGCTTCCGATAAGCAATATCTCCTTTATAAGGCTCATATCCATGAAAAATAGTGTTGATGATACCGTTGCCTCTGGTATCTGTCAAAAATTCGCTGCGGTAGCCGATTAGACCCCGGGAGGGAATGTTAAATTCCAGACGGGTGTATCCGCCGCTGATTGGGCCCATGTTTCGGAGTTCTCCCTTTCGCTGACTTAATTTTTCAATGACAGCTCCCGTAAATTCATCCGGTACATCCACATAAGCCAGTTCCATAGGCTCTAGTTTCTTTCCATTTTCATCATTATGGTATAAAACCTCTGCTTTGCTTACTGCGAATTCGTAGCCTTCCCGACGCATATTTTCGATTAAGACAGATAAATGTAATTCACCTCGACCGGAAACCTTTAAGCTGTCTGGGCTGTCGGTTTCTTCTACTCGCAGGGAGACATCAGTGTTCAATTCCCGAAATAGGCGGTCCCTGATATGTCGGGAAGTAACAAATTTTCCTTCCTGGCCAGCAAGAGGACTGTCATTTACAATAAAATTCATAGAAATGGTAGGATCGGAGATTTTTTGGAAATCAATGGCACAGGGGGCTTCTGGGGCGCAGATGGTGTCACCGATGTGAATGTCTGCAATACCAGAAATGGCTACAATGGAGCCTATATTTGCCTCTGTAACATCTACCTTATTCAATCCGTCAAATTCATACATTTTGCTGATGCGTACTTTTTGTAGTTTGTCTGGTTCATGGTGGTTTACCACTACAGCTTCCTGATTGATTTTCAGGCATCCGTTGTCCACTTTTCCAATACCGATACGTCCTACATATTCGTTGTAATCAATGGTGCTGATTAATACCTGAGTGTTTGCTTTTGGGTCCCCTTCCGGCGCAGGGATATATTCCAGTATGGTTTCGAATAATGCGGTCATATCTTTCTTTTCATCTTTTAAATCTTTGACTGCATAACCGTCCCGGGCGGAAGCATAGAGGAACGGACAATCTAACTGCTCGTCGGAGGCATCCAAATCCATAAACAATTCCAGTACCTCGTCAATTACTTCATCAGGTCTGGCTTCAGGCCGGTCAATTTTGTTGATGCAGACTATGACTGGCAGGTTCAGCGCAAGGGCTTTCATCAGTACAAATTTTGTCTGAGGCATGGCCCCTTCAAAGGCGTCCACTACAAGGACAACTCCGTTTACCATTTTCAATACCCGTTCTACTTCTCCGCCGAAATCTGCATGGCCCGGGGTGTCGATAATATTGATTTTAGTATCCTTATAAAAAACGGCGGTGTTCTTGGAAAGTATGGTAATTCCCCGTTCTCTTTCAATATCATTGGAATCCATCACACGCTCCTGCACTTCCTGATTGGCGCGGAATACACCACTTTGTTTGAGCAGCTCGTCCACCAGTGTGGTTTTGCCATGGTCTACGTGGGCGATAATAGCAATGTTGCGGATATCCTCTCGTTTCATTTTCATAAATTAATCCTTCTTTCTTGCGTAATCTACTGTATTTTAACACATAATTTGCATTTGGCAAGGTTTTTCCTGAAAAGAGTGGAAAATTAGGTGGCAAAACGCCAGGATTTATGTCTGAAAATAATAAAGTTTAAGAAAGGAAGAGGATTATGTACGCTGATATCGTTTCAAATTGAAAACGCCATTTATCAGCTCAGTGCTTTCGGATTTCAAGCGGCAACTCCTTTGTATTACAACCACATATTGTCTGCAAATTTCAAGTTTCCAGGATTTCTTGATATTCCTATTCTACATCCTTCTCTAAACAAAGAATATCTTCCACTCCACAATCCAGATAAATACAGATTTTTTCTAATATGTCAAAGCTGATTCTGGTAGTTCTGTTGTGGTTTAGGTTTCTCAGTGTGGTTGTTGAGATTCCAGTATCTTTTGCTATTTTATTTTGGGAAATTCCTTTGTTTTCTAAAACTTGATTCAGCATAATTTTCATTTTTATCACTCCATATTTGTAGATAGAGTATAGTTTTCCCACAATTCATAGGAATATACAGGTGGAAGAAATTTTTCTTTGGAAATCTCAAAGGTATTGAAGGGATAGAAGGGAATAACCATGCAGCAGTCTGCATGTTACGAAAAAAGTTCGGTATATGGTTCGACATATCGTATGTTGGATATTATTTTTTGGCATGATAATCCAGTAAACACATAGGAAATATATTATATGTAAGGTTGAAAAAAGAATTATTTCTATATTTAGTAGGTATGCAAAGAAATATGAATAATAGACACAAAATATAGTTACAAATAGATGAGAGTTGTGATAAACTTATTTTTAATTCTATGGACAGTTGTTTGCTTTTGTTAAGGGGAGATTATATATGTATACTGGCATTATTCGTATTCAAAATAGTGTAAACGAGTATCATTTAAAAGAGATATCAAGATCCGTGGATTATTTGAAAATGCAATCAAGTATCAATAGTTTAAAAGATGCTGTTATGCCGCTTTATAATTTGAAGCTGCGCGAGGCACAAACAATATCAAAGTGTATTTCAAGCTTAAGAACAATGTGCATGAGTATTTTTGGCGAAAGTTGGATACAAAATGTATTGGCTATGACTTCTAATTTAAACAACGTTGTTTTGTCTAGTATTGGGGTTCCCTATATATCTGGAAATGGATACAGAATTGCAAGATAGGTTGATATATTCTTATAAAAGCAATGACAATCAATGCAATAAAAAAGAAATGTGTGAAATAATTTTGGATTATTTTAATGATGAATATATAGACCATGTCTTAAATGGAATAAAAAATATTCAAGTTTTTACTTTGGAATGGGTAATATTAATTGAAGAAGGAACTTATAATCAGCTTCAACCAGAACTGTAGGACAGTCAGTGAAAAAGGAATGCTCCTTCAGATTAGTAGCATGTTATAAGACAGTATGGCGAGCTCCAGCGCCAACTCGTCTGTCTGGAATTTCCCGGATGACAGAAGTTCGAGATTTATGTCCGTTTTCAGTTCAATGCGAAACTGTCCTTCCTGATCCATTGTACGTTCTGTGATTTCATATCCCATGCGGAATGTCGCTTTGCGACAGGTTTCATACCTGCCGCAGTGCGATAAGAGCTAGTTTATTCTATAGGGAAGATACTTTCATGCATTAGCGTGACAAGGTCTTTCCTATAGAATAAAAAATGCTGAATCCCTTATTTTCTAAGGAATTCAGCATCTAAAAGAACTGCCGGCAGCGGGACTTGAACCCGCACGTGGTTGCCCACAACAGATTTTGAGTCTGCCTCGTCTGCCATTCCGACACGCCGGCATCTTTCAGCATGCAATTACTTTCTGAAAAGTAATTGCTCACCCGAACAAACCATATGTTACCATATACAAGAAAAAAAAGCAAGTACTTTTTTAAATTTTTTTATATTTATATTTCTACATTGAATGAACTTTCGGAACATGATAAAATAAAAGCAGGTGAATTCATTTTCACAATATATGAGTTTCGTGATTGACAATGAGAAAATGGAAGTTAAAAGGAGGATACCAATGGTGGTAGATAGGATCGAAGCGCTCAGGACAGAGATGCAGAAGAGAAAGATTGATATGTATATTGTACCTACCTCTGATTTTCATGAATCAGAGTATGTGGGAGATTACTTTAAAGCCAGAAAATATCTCACAGGTTTTACAGGCTCAGCAGGAACTGCAGTTGTGACAAAAAGTGAAGCAGGACTTTGGGCAGATGGCAGATACTTTATTCAGGCAGAGAGGCAGTTAGAGGGAAGTCCAGTGACCTTGTACCGAATGGGAGAAGAAGGGGTACCAACTGTAAAAGAGTATGTGGAAAAGAATTTGCCCCAGGGAGGATGCCTGGGATTTGATGGGCGTGTGATGAATGCCAAAGATGGCGAGGATTATGAAAAGACTGCCAGGGACAAGCAAGGAAGTGTTTTTGTAGCAGAGGATTTGGTAGGAATCATATGGAAAGAGCGGCCAGAGCTTCCCCAAAATCCAGTTTATATTTTGGAAGAAAAATATGCCGGGGAAAGTACAGAGAGCAAATTAAAGAGAGTACGGGAAAAAATGGCAGAAAAACAAGCAGGAATCCATATTCTTACATCTTTGTATGATATTGCATGGCTATTTAACATTCGGGGCGGCGATATCGCTCATGTTCCAGTAGTGTTGTCTTTTGCAGTAGTCACAAAGAAGGAGTGTTTCTGGTTTATTCATGGGGAAGTATTAGATGAAAAATTGCAGAATTATTGTCAGGAGAATCAGATCACGATTCGGCCCTATGAAGAAATTTATAGCTATGCAGAGGAAATTCCAGAGGAGGAAACTGTTTTACTGGATAAGAATATTGTAAATTATCGTATTCTCCATAACTTGAATTCCAAGGTAAAAGTGGTGCAGGAAGCAAATCCCACGGAATTAATGAAAGCAGTGAAAAATGAAATAGAGCTTGCAAATATCCGCAATGCCCATGTCAAAGATGGAGTTGCTTTTACAAAATTTATGTATTGGTTAAAGAACAATATCGGTAAAATGGAGATAACGGAGATATCTGCTTCTGATTATTTAGAAGACCGTAGGAAAGAGCAGGACTTATTTGTAGATTTGAGCTTTGACACCATTAGCGCATATGGGGCCAATGCTGCAATGATGCATTATACAGCTACCCCTGAATCAGATGCCGAGCTAAAACCGGAAGGATTTCTATTGGTGGATTCTGGTGGGCATTATCTGGATGGAAGTACAGATATTACTAGAACGATGGCTCTTGGGGACTTGACAACAGAAGAAAAATTTCATTTTACTACCGTATGCCGTTCTAATTTGAACCTTGCAGCAGCAAAATTTTTGTATGGCTGCAGGGGATTGAATCTGGATATTTTGTCTAGAGGTCCCTTATGGAACCTTGGCTTGGATTATAAATGTGGTACGGGTCACGGAATTGGCTATCTTTTAAATGTCCATGAAGGGCCGAATGGATTCCGATGGAAAATTGTACCGGAGAGGGGGGATAGCTGTGTACTGGAGGAAGGCATGGTTACTACGGATGAACCAGGAGTTTATCTGGAAGGAAAGTACGGAATCCGTACAGAAAATGAAATTATCTGTAAAAAAGCTGAAAAAAATGAATATGGGCAGTTTATGGAGTTTGAAACAATTACCTATGCGCCTATTGATTTGGATGCAATTATCCCAGAAGAGATGACTGGCACAGAGCGGAAACTGCTCAATGATTATCACAAAATGGTATATGAGAAGATTTCCCCCTTTTTGACAGAAGAAGAACGAGAGTGGCTTAAAATTTATACAAGAGAAATCTAAAGAAAAGTTCAAAGTAATATGTACACTCGTACGAATAGAAGAATCACTGAGTGGCCGCACTCGGCGCAGTAAATCGTCCAAGTTCCTCATTTATGAGGGACTTGGACGATTTGTTTTAGTTTCTTATGTAATGACGATATTTTTCCCATTACGTTTCCCGATGTATAATTTCATATCGGCTTTGGCAATGGTGGATTCTATGGTCTGGGTTTTATGATGATGGGCAATTCCCATGGTTATGGTGTGAGGAATTTGAAGATTCTGGAATACGGAATGGTGTTCTGCAATAAAACAGCGGATCTTATTTGCAAGTGTAGCAGACTCATCCAAGCTGTATTCATTTAAAAGGATTAAAAATTCTTCTCCACCCCAACGGCATACATAGCTGCCTTCTGGCACGTGGTTTTTGATAATTTTGGCAATGTCTTTGAGTACTTCATCACCACATTCATGTCCATAAGTATCATTCACTTTTTTAAAGTCATCAATGTCGCACATGATCAGGCAGAAAGGGCGCTCTGTTGCAAAAGCATCCGAAAGGAAATTTTCCATGCTCCAACGGTTATACAATCCAGTAAGTGCGTCAATGCCGGCAATCTGCCCAAGCATTTTATTTTCCTCAAACAGCTTATTCTGGGACACGCGAATGTCTACCATAAATAATATGGAGAAAACCGTAATAAATGCCAGGGTACAAACCGAATTAAACACATAGAGAACCTGAAAGATCCATTTGTCTGTCATCGGATACAAGGGCGTAATGGTTTGTCCTACGAAATAGCTGCAAAAATAAGTGACGGAGGCAAGGATGCCGCAGATGAAAGGGCTTGAAATCTTGCGCCGAGGGAAGGTATAAGAAATATAAAAACCAGCAGCCACGAGAGCAAGTAAAAATAAGGAAAAGCCGCTTTCCCAGCCAATCGTCAGCGTTGTGAAAAGCGTATTTAAAATAATCTCTCCGCAGGTAATATAATAAATAAAAGGATAATTTTCTTTTTGCAGTATTTTTTTGCAGCTAAGATAAGTTACAGCGCTTAGCAAGTTATATATTGCCATGGGAAAAATTCTTATAAACAAAAAAAAGAATATAAATATGGCATGGACAGCCGCAAGGGAGTAAATGACAATATAGTATTTTATATTGTTTGTAACTGGAAATTCTCCAGTGAGAATTCGTTTCAATATATCATTTAATTTATTCAATGTCTTTACCTCTTTATTATTACTGAAACTATAACATATTCTCCAAAAAACGTAAAGAAATATATTTTTTTGACAATTTATTCGAAATTCATAGAGGTGGGTGTTGGTATATTTTTAATTTTTCATGAATTTATAACTTTTAAATCTGGTGCATATGGTGTAAAATAGAAATGATTATGGGTGAATAGCCGAAAAGAAATCCGTAAAGAGATGGATAAAATACAGAAAGAAATAATAGAAGGAATCATTTTATGAGTAAAAAAATAGTTTTGATTGACGGGCATAGTATTCTGAATCGGGCTTTTTTTGGGATACCAGATTTAACGAATGCAGAAGGGCTTCACACCAACGCAGTATATGGATTTTTAAATATCCTGTTTCGGATACTGGAAGAAGAAAAGCCGGATTATCTCACGGTGGCTTTTGACGTGCATGCTCCCACGTTCCGGCATAAGATGTACGACGCCTATAAGGGAACCAGGAAACCAATGGCGGAAGAATTAAGGCAGCAGGTTCCAGTAATAAAAGAAGTTTTACAGTCTATGGGAGTTGCGATTGTGGAGCAGGAGGGATACGAGGCGGATGATATTTTGGGAACTCTTGCGGTGCGCAGCGAGACGGAGGGGCTTTTGGTATCTCTGGTATCCGGTGACAGGGATTTGCTGCAGCTTGCCAGTGAGCGTATTAAGATACGTATTCCCAAGACAAAGCGTACAGGGACGGAAATTGAAGATTATTATGCAGCAGATGTAAAAGAAAAATATCAGGTAACGCCCAAAGAATTTATAGATGTGAAAGCGTTGATGGGAGATGCTGCAGATAATATTCCAGGCGTACCGGGAATTGGTGAGAAAACAGCCACAGCGTTGATTGCAGCTTATGGAAGTATTGAATGTGCATATGAACATGTGGATGAGATTAAGCCAAAAAGGGCCCAGAATAATTTGCGGGAATATTATGAATCTGCTCAGATGAGTAAAACTCTTGCCACAATTGTAACGGATGTTCCCATAGAATATCATTTGGAGCAGGCAGTGTTGGGTGATTTATTTACGCCAGAAGCATATGTGTGGATGAAAAAATTGGAATTTAAAAATATGCTGAGCCGTTTTCAAGTGGAAGCGCCAAAGGCCCCTGTGGAGCAATATTTGAAAGAGATTACAAAGGCAAAAGAGGCGGAGAAGATATTAAAAGAAGCGAAGCAGGCAAAGCATGTGGGATTTACTCTTCTCGCAGAGTTTGGGCTGGCAGAGCAGGAAGGACAGATAACACTGGAAAGCTTCTTTAAGGATGACAACAGGGGAAAAGCAGGCAGAGCAGAAGAAATTTTGGGGCTTGCCCTTGCGTTTGAAGAAGAAAAAGTATTTTTTATATGGGTGGGAGAGAATTTAACTGGCGATTGGCTGACCCAGCAGTTTTTACAGCTTTTGCAAACCGTAAAGTCAGCAGCGACTTTTGATTTGAAATCCCAGCTTCCCTGGCTTCCAATAGAACGGGAAAACAGAACAAAAGTTGTAGATGTATTAATTAGCGCTTACCTCCTAAATCCTCTGAAAAATGATTATACTTATGACAATGTTGCGAAGGAATATTTGGATTTGATGGTGCCTTCCCGAGCGGATTTGCTGGGAAAATTGTCATTTGCCCAGGCAGTATCCCAAAAGAGGACAGAACTTTTCCAGTATGGGGCTTTTTCGGCAATTGTTGCTTATCAAGTGGCCAAACGATTGGAAAGTAAATTAAAAAGTACTGGTATGTGGCGGTTGTACCAGGAAATAGAGATGCCCTTAGTGTATACACTTTATGAGATGGAGCGGGCTGGAGTTCAAGTAAACGGAGACGAGCTGAAAGCTTACGGAGAGAATCTTTCTGGGAAGATTTTGGAATTGGAGCAGGAGATATACCAAGAAGCAGGTGAGGAATTTAATATCAATTCTCCAAAGCAGCTTGGAGTGATTCTCTTTGATAAACTAAAGATGCCTTATGGGAAGAAAACCAAGACGGGATATTCTACGGCGGCAGATGTATTGGACAAGCTGGCAGGGGATTATCCTCTGGTATCGAAAATTTTGGAATACCGCCAGCTAACCAAGCTGAAATCCACCTATGCAGATGGACTTGCCAATTATATTGATGAGGATGGACGAATACGTTCCACCTTTCATCAGACGATTACGGCTACCGGAAGGCTTAGCAGTACAGAGCCAAATCTGCAGAATATTCCCATACGGATGGATTTGGGACGACAGATTCGAAAAGTGTTTATTCCAAGAGAAGGATGTATCCTGATTGATGCGGATTATTCACAGATTGAGCTGAGGGTGCTTGCCCATATGTCGGGAGATGAAAATCTCATTCATGCCTATCAGCAGGCACAGGATATTCACAGAATGACGGCGTCCCAGGTGTTTCATGTGCCGTTTGATGAGGTGACCTCTCTTCAGAGAAGGAATGCAAAGGCAGTAAATTTTGGAATTGTATACGGAATCAGTTCTTTTGGATTAAGCCAGGATTTGAGTATTACGAAAAAAGAAGCTGCCCAGTATATTGAATCTTATTTTGAGACTTATCCTGGAGTGAAGCAATTTTTAGATGGGCAGGTGAAGGAGGCAAAAGACCAGGGATATGTCACTACCATGTTTGGCAGGAGAAGACCTGTGCCGGAGCTTTCCTCCAGCAATTTCATGCAAAGGTCTTTTGGAGAGCGTGTGGCAATGAATTCACCTATTCAGGGAACGGCAGCGGATATTATTAAGGTTGCAATGATTCGTGTGAGTGAGTCTTTACAGGAGAAAGGACTGCGTTCCCGGTTGATTTTGCAAATTCATGACGAACTGCTGATTGAGACATGGGAAGAGGAAATCCAGCAGGTGGAAGCAATTTTGAGACAAGAAATGGAAGCGGCAGCGAATCTTTCTGTAAAATTAGAGATTGATATGAATCAGGGTAAAAACTGGTATGAAGCGCATTAAAAAATAAATAAAGGAGTTTTGGCATATGCAGGTAATTGGAATTACTGGCGGAGTTGGAGCAGGAAAATCCGCCATTTTGGAATATTTGGAACAGAATTATAAGGTAAAAAATTTGATAGCAGACAAAATAGCACGAATGCTGATGGAACCAGGGAGCGAGTGTTATCGCAAGCTTTTGAAGTTTCTTCCAGTAGAGGTATACAATGAAGACGAGTCGGTGAATCGCTCTGCATTGGCCGCGGCCATTTTTAGTTCTGATGAATTGAGAAAACGGGTCAATGAAGTGATGCATCCGGCAGTAAAAGAATATATTTTGGGTCAAATTGCAGAACAGAAACGCATGGGGATTCTGGATTATGTCATTGTGGAAGCAGCTCTTTTGATTGAGGACAATTATGGTGATATTTGTGATGAATTGTGGTATGTTCAGACAGCAGAGGAAATCAGGAAAAAGAGGCTGATGCGTTCGAGAGGTTATTCCCAAGAACAAGTGGAAAGCATGTTCCGAAGCCAGCTTTCAGATAGTGAATACCGTAAGCACTGTCAGGTAATTATAGATAATAATGGGACCAGGGAGGAAACCTATTACCAGGTTGCCCAGGCCATTAAAGATAAAGGAGAGCTGAATAAGATGGAACAGCAATTAGATGGAGTTCCCTTGGTATTTGGGTTGGATATTGGTACCAGAAATGTTGTTGGTACGGTTGGTTATAAGGAAGAAGATGATTTTCATGTGATAGCCCAGTTTTCCAGGGAACATGCAACCCGCTCAATGCTAGATGGGCAGATTCACGATATCGGCCGGGTGGGAAGAACCGTGAGCAAGGTTAAAGATGCATTGGAAGAACAGATCCATATGCCTTTGAATGAAGTATGTATTGCAGCAGCAGGCCGTGTATTAAAGACTGTTACAACTACAGTAGAATACAGTTTTCAGGAAGAGGTTGTGGTAACTGGCGAGGATGTGCATACCTTAGATCTTTTGGGAATTGAGAAGGCACAGCAGATTTTAAATGAACATAATGATACAAATTTTAAATTTTATTGTGTGGGATATTCCGTTGTAAAATATTACCTGAATGGAGATGTATTTTCTAATCTAGAGGGGCATAAGGCGGAAGTGGTCAGTGCAGATATTATTGTTACGTTTTTGCCAGAAGATGTTGTGGACGGACTTTATTCTGCGGTAGGGCTTGCAGGGCTTAAGGTGGCGAGTCTGACTCTGGAGCCTATTGCCGCTATTAATGTGGCAATTCCAGAGACTTTCCGAATGCTGAATATTGCCTTGGTGGATGTTGGAGCAGGCACAAGCGATATTTCGGTTACCAGGGATGGCAGTATCATAGCTTATGGTATGATTCCCTGTGCAGGAGACGAGATTACAGAGCTTTTGGTACAGCATTATCTGGTAGACTTTAAGACAGCGGAACACATCAAATTAAGCTCCACCACTGAAAAAGAAATCGAATATCAGGATATCATGATGATTAAGCATACCATTACCGCCGAAGAAGTGTGGGATTTGATACAGCCTCTTGTATTTAGCCTTACAGAAGATATCGCAGCAAAAATTAAAGAATTAAATGGCGGAGATACGGTAAGCGCTACCTTTGTGGTAGGCGGCGGTGGAAAAGTCCATGGGTTTGTGGAACATTTGGCTTCTGAATTGGAGCTTCCTTTGGAGCGTGTAGCTTTAAGAGGAGAGGAAGTACTGCAGGAAATCCATTTTGAGCAGCAGGAAATCAAGAAAGATCCTCTTTTGGTAACGCCAATTGGAATTTGCATTAGTTATTATGATCAGAAAAATAATTTTCTTTTTGTCCGGTTTAACGGGGAGCGGATTAAATTATATGACAATAATAAATTGACGATTGTAGATGCAGCATTGCGTGCAGGTTTCCCCAATGAGCAGCTTTTCCCAAGAAGAGGAAAAGAAATTAATTTTTATGTCAATGGCAAAAAACGGATTGTCCGAGGAGAGCCTGGAGAGTCAGCGGTGGTGCGGGTCAATGGAAGGATTACCAGTATCAATGCGACCTTAGAGCCTAACAGTGATATTGTGATTGAGCCATCTACGGTAGGAGAAGCCGCTGTTTGCCGTTTGGAAGAACTGGAAGAATATGGCAGAGTTGTAATTACCTTTGAAGTGAATGGAAGGATGATTACTTGTCCGAAATTTGCAGAAGTAAACGGAAGCCTGGAACCTCCTTATTATGAAATCCAGGAAAATGACTGGGTAGAAATGCGCAGCTTCTATACGGTTGCCCAAATTATGGAGTTTATGGATGTGGAGATTGATCTGGACAGCGAAATTTTGGTAAATAATAAGCCAGCAGATTTGGATACTCAGGTTTATGAGAATTTTTCATTGGAATGGGAAGTGATTTCGTATCGGACGCCCTTATCAGAGATTGAAAGTGTTTATGGACAGCCAGAAGAGCCAGTATCAGCGGAACAAGAGGTGAAGGATGCGGCTTTACAGAATACGGAGAAAGAAACAGTTGAAGAAGCAGCAATTCCAAAAGATGTAAATGAGGAAGCAGGAAGTATCGAGGCTTTAGAGCCTGAGATAACAAATGAAAAAATACCGGAAGCGGAAACTGTAGAGGAACAGCCAGAGGGTGAACAATTAGCTGAAACGGAGTCCGCCCAAACAGAAGAGAAACAGGTAGAAGTGTCGGAACAGGAGCTCACACAGGAAGAATTAGAAGAAAAATTCTTGCAGTCTCAGCAGACTACGGAAAGTGATATTCGTCCTACCATCCGGAAAAAACCAGAGCCGGCTCCGGTGAAGGCTAAGCCAGAAACTCCTTCCCTTCAGGTGATTGTAAATAATGCAGCTGTTACCTTGCGAGGAAAATCTTCCTATGTATTTGTAGATGTCTTTGATGCGATATCCTTTGACTTAAATGCAGGAAAAGGAAGAGCGATTGTGACAAAACTCAATGGTGAAATACCTTCCTATACCGCATCTCTAAAGTATGGGGATGTGATTGAAATTTACTGGGAGGATTAGGAAATATGAAATTGTGCAGTGTTGCAAGCGGCAGCAGTGGAAATTGCATTTTTGCGGGAACGGATTCTACGAGCTTGCTGATCGATACTGGGATCAGCGGAAAACGAATCGAGGAAGGACTGAATGAGATTGGGCACACCACAAAGGAGACAGATGGAATCTTAGTTACCCATGAGCATTCGGACCATATCAGTGGGCTAGGGGTGATATCCAGGCGGTATGGAATTCCTATTTATACAACAAGGGGAACCTGGAAAGCAATCTTAAATTGTAAAAGTATTGGTGAGATACCAGAAGGGTTGTTTCGGGAAATTGAGCCGGATCAGGATTTTACCATTGGGGATATTACCATAAGCCCAGTTTCTATTTCTCATGATGCCGCAATGCCAACTGCCTTTGTATTGCGGCAAGGGAAAAAATCTATGGCCGTTATGACGGATTTAGGGAAATTTGATCCTTATATAATAGAAAAACTGCAGCATTTGGATGTGCTGCTGTTAGAGGCAAACCATGATGTACATATGCTGCAGGTGGGAACTTATCCTTACTACCTAAAACAGCGGATTTTAGGGGATAAAGGCCATTTGTCTAATGAATTGTCAGGCCAGCTTTTAAGTGAAGTGCTTCACGATGGCTTTAAAGGGGTTATTCTCGGGCACTTGAGTAAAGAAAATAACTATGAACGGCTTGCATATGAGACAGTGCGTTTGGAAATTGATCTGGCAGATAATCAATATCGTGCAAAGGATTTTCCGATACATGTGGCAAAACGCGATACAGTTTCGGATATCATGGAATTTTAGTGGAACGGAGGATAGTGAAAATATGGAAAAAAAAGCAGACAAAACAATTATTACGGTGGTAGGAAAGGATACGGTAGGAATTATCGCCAGAGTATGTACTTATCTTGCGGAAAATCACATCAATGTACTGGATATCAGCCAGACGATTGTACAGGATTTTTTTAATATGATGATGATTGTAGATATGAAAGAGGCTGCCAAGCCTTTTGGTCAATGTGCAGAAGAATTGGAACAGGTAGGAGAGAAGATTGGCGTAGCTATTAAATGTCAGAGAGAAGAAATTTTTAATAAAATGCACAGAATTTAAGGAGCAGTGTGATGATAAATATCTGGGAAGTAAATGAAACCAATAAGATGATAGAGCAGGAAAATCTGGATGTCCGTACCATTACACTGGGCATTAGTCTGTTGGACTGTATTGCTTCAGATTTGAAAGTTCTCAACGAAAATATTTATAATAAAATCACCCAAGTGGCTGCAAATTTGGTAGAAACAGGGGCAGAAATTGAGCGTAAATACCGTATTCCTATTGTAAATAAGCGGATTTCTGTAACGCCAATTGCATTGGTTGGGCAATCAGCATGCAAAACATCAAAGGATTTTGTGACACTTGCAAAAACTTTGGATCGTGCAGCAAAAACCGTAGGCGTCAATTTCATTGGTGGGTATTCTGCATTGGTTTCCAAAGGGATGACAAAAGGGGATGAGCTTTTGATTCGTTCCATTCCTCAGGCCCTTTCCGAGACGGAACGTGTTTGCAGCTCCATTAACGTAGGCTCTACGAAAACGGGGATTGATATGGACGCAGTAAAGCTAATGGGAGAAATTGTTTTGCAGACAGCAGAATTTACCAGAGAGGAAGACTCTCTTGGCTGTGCAAAATTGGTGATTTTCTGTAATGCGCCAGATGATAATCCATTTATGGCAGGAGCTTTCCATGGCGTGACGGAAGGGGATGCCATTATCAATGTTGGGGTATCGGGACCAGGAGTTGTAAAAAAAGCCCTAGAACAAGTAAGAGGTAAGAATTTCGAGACTCTTTGTGAAACGATTAAAAAAACAGCCTTTAAGATTACCCGTGTAGGACAGCTTGTGGCACAGGAAGCCAGCCGAAAGATGGGAATTCCTTTTGGCATTATCGACCTGTCTTTGGCGCCTACGCCAGCAGTGGGAGACTCAGTAGCTGAAATTTTAGAGGAAATTGGTCTGGAATATGCAGGCGCGCCTGGAACCACTGCTGCTCTTGCACTTTTGAATGACCAGGTAAAAAAAGGTGGCATTATGGCTTCTTCCTATGTTGGAGGATTAAGTGGCGCCTTTATCCCGGTTAGCGAGGATCAGGGGATGATAGACGCAGTAGAAGCAGGAGCCTTGACATTGGAAAAATTGGAGGCTATGACCTGTGTTTGTTCCGTGGGGCTTGATATGATAGCGATTCCGGGGGATGTTCCTCCTTCTACAATTTCAGGTATCATTGCAGATGAAATGGCAATTGGTATGATTAATCAGAAGACCACGGCAGTTCGCTTAATCCCAGTAATCGGAAAAACAGTAGGGGAAGTCGTGGAATTTGGAGGTCTCTTAGGACATGCGCCGATTATGCCTGTCAATCAATATGGATGTGAAGCGTTTGTCAATCGTGGCGGCAGGATACCAGCTCCTGTACATAGTTTTAAGAATTAGATTTGTGTATTAAGTAGAAATGTGGTACAATAAACACCAAGAAGGGACTTGGCAGAGCTATTGAGAGTCCTGAGTACGAATCATAAGGGATTGCGAAGTGATTATGGTACAAGAAATAGAATAAATCACCGGAGGTGGGATCTTTGAATGAAAGGGAAGATTACCTGGACAGATTATTACGGGGAGTAGAAGAAAGTCCGGAAGAAATTCAAGACGATGATGAAGATTTCTTAGGGGAATTTCATAGTTCTTTTCAAGAGGAGGATAATGAGGACAATGATTTTCTACGGGAATTTGAACGAAGCAGGAATAAGTCAGGTTCAGATTTAGATTCGGATTTAGATTCAGACATGGATCTGGATTTTGATATGGAAGATATCGACAACATTGTAAGCAATGTAAAGAATGGTACGTTGAACGAATCGGATGAAGTGGACACTCTTGATGATGTTAATACTTTCGATGACGTCAATACTTTTGATGATGTTAATACTTTCGATGATGTTAATACTTTTGATGATGTTGACATTTTTAACGATGTGGATGCCTTTGGTGATGTTGATACTTTGGGGGACAATGATCTGCCTGTAGAAGATTCTTTGGAAAATTTTTCGGAAGAAGAATTGGGATTGGGCGATATAGGGCAGGAGCTCGGCATGGCTTCCGACAGCCAGGAGTATATGGTGAATACTATGGATGAGAGCGATATTGCCGAATATGGAACAGAGGATTTTGACCAGGGGCCACAAGATATGTTTTCAGATTTGGAAGAGGACATTGGGGATCCTTTGGAAAGCGGAGGGATGCAAGTGGATGATCTGGAATCAATGACAAGGGAGTTGGCAAAAGAGATTGGGGATTTGGATCTTGATGATGGCGCAGGGGAGCAGGAAGCCGAAAGCAGCAGGAAACAATTAGACAGCGTTTTGTCAGAAGAAGAGGAACAGAAGAAGGGGAAAAAGGGCAAGAAGAAAAAGGAAGAGGATGGAAAGAAGCTAGGATTTTTCAAGAGATTGTCTTTGGCCTTATTTGGTGAGGACGAGGAAGAAATAGAAGAAGAGGAAAGTACAATACCTGAAATTGGTGAAATGGATAAGATCTCTGATGAAAATATAGAGATATTAAGGGAATTGGAAGGAAAGAAGGGCAAGCCGGAATTAGATGCAAAGGCGCTAAAGGCCCAGAAGAAGAAAGAAAAGGCAGAAAAAAAGGCACAAAAGAAGGCTGAGAAGAAAAAGGCAAAAGCTGAGAAGAAAGCCCAAAAGGAACAGGAAAAACAGGCAAAACCCAAAAAAGAGAAGAAGGTAAAGGAGCCTAAGGTAGTAGAAAAAGGCAAACCTCTTCCGAAAAAGCCAGTGATTTTGATTATGCTGATTGGAGCTTCCTTAGTGATTTTGATTAATCTTTTTAGTAGTCAAATAGGCTATTCCATGGATGTTGCCGAAGCCAAGGAGTACTATGATGAGGGCAATTATGTAGAAGCATACACTTGCTTTACCCAGGGAGCAAAAGTAAAAGCAATAGACGAAGAGCTTTATAAGAAGGCAAAATATACCGCTTATGTGCAGCAGCAGCTTCGGGTTTATGATATGTACCAGAAACAGGAAATGCATGCAGAGGCTTTGAGTGCCCTGATTTGCGGAGTAGGCAGACATGATAAAAATGCTTCTGATGCATCCAAAGCAGGTGCAAGCGCTGAGTATGAGGATATGCTTGCAGAACTGGAAAAGCTACTTTCTGAGAAATACAGCATGACCCTTGACCAGGCAAGAGAATTGTATGGGATCCATGAAAAAGATGATTATACCTATGAGTTATATGATATTATCAAAGATCTTGGGCTTTCAGAATCATAGATGGGAGAGAAGATATGATAGCAATCATTGATTATGATGCAGGAAATCTCAAAAGTGTGGAAAAAGCATTGAAATTTCTAGGAGAAGAAAGCTGCATTACCCGCGACCGCAGAGAAATCTTGTCAGCAGATAAAGTAATTCTGCCAGGGGTAGGCGCTTTTGGGGAAGCAATGGAACACCTAAAGAGATTTGAGTTAGATAAAGTCATTCATGAAGCAGCAGACAGGCAGACGCCATTTCTTGGCATCTGCCTTGGTCTGCAGTTATTATTTGAGGGAAGCGAAGAGAGCAGCGGTGTGGAAGGACTGAATATTTTAAAGGGAAAAATTCTAAAAATACCAGATGCACCAGGATTAAAAATTCCCCATATCGGTTGGAATTCTTTGCATTTACAGAATCAGGGCAGATTATTTCAAGGGATACCAGAGGGGACTTTTGCGTATTTCGTACATTCTTTTTATTTGAAGGCAGAGACAGAGGATATTGTAAAGGCGTCTACCGAATATGGTGTTAATATCCATGCATCTGTGGAGCAGGGGAACGTATTTGCATGTCAGTTCCATCCAGAAAAAAGCAGTTCCATGGGTCTTAAGATATTGCAGAATTTTGCCAAGATAGAGGAGGTGTAGGGATGTTTACCAAAAGAATTATTCCTTGCCTGGATGTACATAATGGACGGGTCGTAAAGGGTGTTAATTTTGTCAATTTGAAAGATGCTGGAGACCCAGTGGCAGTTGCGGCGGCATATGACAAGGCGGGAGCAGATGAGGTGGTGTTTTTGGATATTACAGCATCCTCAGATGCCAGGAATACAGTGGTAGATATGGTGCGCAGAGTTGCCGAAATGGTATTTATTCCTTTTACTGTAGGCGGCGGCATTCGTACCGTAGATGATTTTAAGGAGCTTCTGCGAGAGGGAGCAGATAAGATTTCCATAAATTCATCTGCTATCAATACGCCAGAGCTGATTCATGATGCTGCGGACAAATTTGGCAGCCAGTGCGTGGTAGTTGCCATAGATGCCAAACGGCGGCCAGATGGCAGCGGATGGAATGTCTATAAAAACGGTGGCCGCATTGATACAGGACTAGACGCAATAGAATGGGCGGTACATGCCAATAAACTGGGAGCCGGAGAGATTCTTTTGACCAGCATGGATTGCGATGGGACGAAGGCTGGATATGATTTAGAGTTGACCAGAGCCATAGCAGATTGTGTTACCATACCTGTGATTGCGTCTGGTGGTGCAGGAACGAAGGAGCATTTTTATGAAGCTCTTACTCAGGGGGGCGCCGATGCTGCTTTAGCGGCATCCTTATTTCACTATAAAGAATTGGAAATTATGGAACTAAAGAGATATCTGGCACAGAAAGGCGTGTCGGTAAGAGTGTGACAAAGGAGTAATCAATATGGGAATGCTGGAAAATGATTGGGTGGAGGCAGTTGGTGAAGAATTTAAAAAGCCTTATTATGCCAAGCTATACAAATTTATAAAAGAAGAGTATAATACCAAGGTAATTTATCCTCCTGCAGATGATATTTTTAATGCATTGCATTTGACTCCATTAAGTAAAGTAAAAGTATTAATTTTGGGTCAGGATCCATACCATAATGAAGGACAGGCTCATGGTCTTTGCTTTTCAGTGAAACCTGGAGTACAGGCGCCACCTTCTTTGGAGAACATTTATAAAGAATTGCAGGATGATTTGGGGTGCAAAATACCTAACAACGGATATTTGGTGAAATGGGCGGAACAAGGGGTGCTTATGTTAAATACGGTTCTTACCGTTCGGGCGCACCAGGCAAATTCCCATCAAGGTCAGGGATGGGAGCAGTTTACAGATGCCATTATTCATGCAGTGAACGCCCAGGATAGGCCAGTGGTATCTATGCTGTGGGGCAGACCAGCCCAGGGAAAAGCCGCTATGCTGACGAATCCCAAACATTTGATTTTGAAGGCGCCTCATCCAAGTCCTTTGTCGGCATACCGGGGATTTTTTGGATGTAAGCATTTTAGTCAGGCCAATGAATTTCTCCAGGCAAATGGTGTAGATCCGATTGACTGGCAGATTGAAGATTTGGCCTAATAAGTTTTTGAAAGAAAGCCTCCAGCTTTTGCAGTAGGGATAGCCATGAAGCCTGTGGGAGGGTATGCTTCATGGTGAAATGAGAACAGGGAGGTGCGGTATGGTAAATGAAAAATACATGGAATATTTGGCGTATGTAAAAGAATATTTGATTCAGAATGGTGGAATTGTTTCTTTAAATCCCCGTCATCCTTTTCGTTGCCGTTTTCAGCATACCATCCGAGTATTGCATTGGTGTTTTCGTCTGACAGAAGGTATGGAAAGGGTGAACCAAGACCTGTTGTGTACAGCGGCAATTTTTCATGATATTGGGTATGCAGACCATGATAATGATCATCATGCGGTGCGAAGCGGTAGGGCATTTCATGAATATGCCATATCACATCAGATGGAAGATGAATTCCGGGAACAAGTGGAGCGTTTAATTTATGCCCATTCCAATAAATATTTGCTGCAGAATAAGAATATCGGCATGGAATTGACCTTGCTGTTAGAAGCAGATTTGCTGGATGAAGAAGGGGCTATGGGAATTGTGTGGGATTGTATGGCAATGGGAAATGTTCATGCAAAAAGCTATGCAGCGGCCTATTATCACATTATGGAAAGCTCCAATAAAGTGGAACCAAATCCTATGGTAACAGAAAAGGCAAGAATGTTTTGGGAAAAAAAGAAGCGGATAGCTGCTGAATTTGCAGATATTTTGGCAGAGGATTTAATGATTGGGAGCCCGTATTTTGAAATTCCATAATAAAATTTTGAGTTTCCTCATTTTACAATTCATAGAACCAAAAGGTTTCCATCACAAAGTGATGGAAACACTTTGCACATAAAAGCGTTCTGGAAAGCTAGCTTTTCAGACGCTTTTTGTGCAAGATGTCTATGCTGCCAAAGGCAGCAAGACCTTTTGGTTCTATCATATCGGCTATTATAAAAAATGGGGAAACTCAAAATAATAAAACTTCTTGACATTATCTCTTCATTGTAGTAAAGTATAACCCAGATAAGAAAACCGATGAAAAAGAGTAGTAAGTCCTGGTTGAAATTACAGAGAGCCGTATGTGGTGGGATTACGGTATGGAGACTTGGATGGAATGGACTTTTGAGGGCGGCCTGAATGGATGGAAGTAGGAGCCGACGGGAAACCAGATCCGTTATCAAACTGGCATGTATGATAGTACATGAATGAGTGGACATTTGTCAATTTGGGTGGTACCGCGATAATAAGGAATTATTACCGTCTCAAGCTTTTGCTTGAGGCGTTTTTTTTTCGGATTTCTTATAAAAAGGAAAAGAAAAGAGGAAAATAGTATGAAAAGAAGAGTAGTGGCAATTTTAACAACAGTAGCAATCCTTGCAGCATTTACAGCAGGCTGTGGCAATCAAGGCATACAGGAGGCTAAGACGGTTAATGGGGACGAGAAATCTTATACCATTGGCATTTCCCAGTTTGCAGAACATGGTTCCCTAGATAACTGTCGGGAAGGATTCTTAAAGGGCCTGGAAGAAGAGGGAATTGTAGAAGGGGAAAACCTAAAGGTGATTTATGACAATGCCCAGACAGATACTGGTACAGCAAGCGCCATTGCGGAAGGATTTGTTTCTCAGAATGTGGATTTGATTTGCGCCATTGCAACACCTTGTGCTATGAGTGCATATAATGCATGTATGGAGACAGAAATTCCTGTGGTATATACGGCAGTTTCCGATCCGGCGGAGGCAGGGCTTGTAGACGAAAACGGAAATTCCGTGGGGAATATTACAGGTTCTTCCGACATTCTTCCAGTGGAAGCACAGCTTACAATGATTCGTGGACTGCTTCCAGAGGCCAGGAAGATTGGCGTTATTTATACCACCAGTGAAGCGAATTCCATTAGTACAATTGCCACTTACAAAGAGCTGGCAGGAAAATATGGATTTGAAATTGTAGACTCTGGAATTACGGTGCCTTCGGAAGTGGAGCTGGCAGCGGCAGATTTGGTAACTAAGGTGGATTGTATCACAAATCTCACAGATAATACGGTGGTAGACGCACTTCAGACTGTGCTTGCAATTGCAAATGAGAAAAAAATTCCAGTATTTGGAAGTGAAATAGAGCAGGTAAAATCTGGTTGCGTGGCTTCAATGGGAATTGAGTACGTAGAGCTTGGCCGACAAACCGGGGTGATGGCAGCAAAAATTTTAAAGGGCGAGGCTACAGCAAAGGAAACGCCATTTCTTACAGCATCAGAGGCAGAGCTTTATGTCAATACAGCCGCAGCGGAACAGATTGGGATGGAATTAAAAGAGGATACCATCAAGGATGCAGCAGAGACATTTACGGAAATCGTGACAGAAGAAAGCAGATGATAGGTGGAATGAAAAAATGACGTTGATTTTAAGTGTTCTGGAACAAGGATTTATTTATGGGGTTATGGCGTTAGGCGTGTATATTACTTACAAAATTCTGGATTTCCCAGACTTGACTGTGGATGGCAGTTTCCCGATGGGAGCTGCTATCGGGGCAGTTATGATAACTAACGGGATACACCCCATTTTGACCCTTTTTGCAAGTTTCACAGCAGGGGCTTTTGCAGGTATTTTAACAGGAATCATTCATGTGAAATGCAAAGTGCGGGATTTGCTGTCAGGCATTATCATGATGACAGCCTTATATACCATAAACTTAAGAATTACAGGGAAGGCCAATGTTCCTTTGTACCATAAAGTGACTGTGTTTGAAAATAAAGTGACAGAGTCCTTCTTAGGAGGTGTGTTGACACCGGTTCGTACTCTGCTTGTTATCCTAGTGATAACCATAGGGGTTAAGTATCTCTTGGATTGGTATTTGAGTACACATTCCGGTTATCTGTTGCGTGCTGTTGGAGACAATGATACCTTTGTCACTTCCATGGGTGTGGAGAAAGGCAGAGTGAAAATCATCGGGCTTGCAATTGCCAATGGGCTGGTAGCTTTGGGAGGATGTCTGTTTGCACAGCAGCAGAGGTTTTTTGATATTTCGATGGGAACTGGAACAGTGGTCATTGGGCTTGCCAGTGTAATTATCGGAACCAGTTTGTTAAAAAAGGTGACACTCCTTCGGATTACCACCAGTGTGATTGTAGGATCTGTGCTTTATAAGGCATGTGTGGCGTTGGCCCTCCGTTATATGAAAGTGATTCATTTACAATCTAAGGATTTAAAACTGGTTACGTCCGTCTTATTTTTAGTAATTCTCATTGCGGCGCAGGAGAGAAAGAAGAAGGTGAAAATCAATGCTTGAATTGAAACATGTAACAAAACATTATAACCTGGGTACCGTAAATGAATTGTGTCTGTTTCAGGATTTTAATTTGGTGGTTCCAGACCGTCAGTTTGTCTCTGTGGTGGGAAGCAATGGTTCAGGAAAAACATCTATGCTGAATCTGATTTGCGGCAGCATTGATATGGATCAGGGGCAGATTCTGGCAAATGGAATGGACATTACTGGGAAAAAGGATTTTGAACGCCATCAAAGCATTGGAAGGGTGTATCAGGACCCAGCAAAAGGCACCTGCCCTTCAATGACAATTCTGGAAAATATGTCTATTGCAGACCATAAAGGAAAAGGATATGGTCTTGGGCAGGGGAAAAATAAGGGGAAGGTTGAGGAATACCGAAAGATGCTGCGGAGCCTAAATCTGGGATTGGAAGATAAATTGGAGGTAAAGGCAGGTGCCCTTTCTGGTGGACAGAGGCAGGCGTTGGCCCTTTTGATGGCAACCATGACGCCGATTGAGTTTTTAATTTTGGATGAACATACAGCGGCCCTGGATCCTAAGACGGCAGAGCTTGTGATGGAGCTGACTGGAAAAATTGTAAGGGAAAAGCAGGTGACTACGATTATGGTAACCCATAACCTCCGCTATGCAGTGGAATATGGTGACAGACTTTTGATGATGCACCAGGGAAGCATAGTGATGGATTGTGCGGGAGAAGAGAAGGCAAAGCTTAAGGTAGAGGATATTTTGCAGACTTTCAATGAAATAAGTATTGAGTGTGGGAATTAAAGATGGATGGTCGGTAAAATGAGAAATAAAATTTTTTGTAGAAATGCCTTTACAACTGGCATGCTTCATGTTATAGTAAACAAATCACAGGCCATGTGCCTGTGGTTTCTGATATACATCGGGATTCCTGCCATATTGAATGGAGGAATGTTATGCCGAAAAAGAAAAAAGTCTTACATGCAGCTTTTGCAGTCCTTTGCATGGTATCCATGCTGTTTTGTTCCATAGGTCAGCCAGTGGAAATTTATGCGGCTTCCGGGGTGGAGGCCGTGGTCTTAAATTGCTATTCCAAAACAATGAAAATTGAAGAGGAGTCTTATCTTCTTGCATTTACTTCAAATGGGAAAAAGCCTTCTTTTTCTTCCAGTGATTCTAAGATTGCATCTGTAAATACGTATGGAAAAATCACGGCCAAAAAAGCAGGTAAAGTGAAAATTACTGCAAAAATTAGAAATGGGGAAGCAAGCTGTACCGTAAAGGTGCAAAAAACAACGATTCAGCTAAGTGCGAAAACAATTTCCCTGGAAAATGGCCACAGTGCAAAGCTAGAGGTCAACTCTTCTACAGGACATCCTGTTACCTTTCGTTCCAATAAGAAAAGTGTGGCTGTAGTGGATGAAAGTGGGACGATTACCGCTAAGAAGCCAGGCACTGCCACAATCACAGTGACTGTGGATAAAACCACTGCAAATTGCATGGTTACCGTGCGAAAGCCTACGGTTAGCCTGAGTAAAAAATCTATCTCCATGTATCGAAACAGAAAGTTTCGTCTGACCGTCAAGTCTAGTTCCAATAGTATCCCCAAGTGGAAAAGTAATAAAAAAAGCGTTGCAACCGTAGAGAATGGTATGGTTACAGCAATAAAAAACGGCACAGCAGTGATTACAGTAACGGTAGATGGCGTGAGCAGAAGCTGTGAAGTTACGGTAAAAAAGCCAACGGTTAAGTTTGCAGAAAATGAAATTACTATGGCAGTGGGAGAAATGAAACAAGCAAACGTATTGGTTTCATCTGGAAATAAGCCTGCATTTTCAAGCTCTAACACCAGTATAGCTTCGGTGGATGAAAACGGTATCATATCTGCAAATGATGTTGGAAAAGCATATATTTATGCCAAGGAAGATGGGGTAAAAGGCCGGATACGCGTGAATGTAAAATAGTAAATATGAAAAAGAATTGAAACAAAAAGAATGCTGGCTGGAATCTCGGTGAAATCAGAAAGAAATCAAAAAAAGAGGTATACTTATCCGCCTGATATGATTATAATAGAGTTTAATGATATTTATAAAGCTTTTATGAAACAGGAGGATGTTAAGATGGCAGAAAATAAGGAATGCAGCAGTGCAGCAAGCTGTTCAAGGGAAAGCTGTGAGGGATGTCCCAGTCATAATGGGAGCGGACCCCAGAGCTTTCGGGAAGAGTTGAATCCTTTTTCCAGTGTAAAGAAGGTAATCGGCGTTGTCAGTGGAAAGGGAGGTGTGGGAAAGTCCTTTGTTACCGCATCCCTGGCGTCTGCAATGGGAAGGCAGGGATACGAGGTAGGGATTTTGGATGCAGATATTACCGGCCCTTCCATTCCGAAAATGTATGGGGTCCATGGTCCGGCTGAGGGAAATGACATGGGCCTGTTTCCAGTGTCAGCACAGGATGGGACAAAGATCATGTCATTGAACCTGTTAGTGGATGATGAGGAAGCTCCCGTGGTATGGCGGGGACCTGTGATTGCCTCCACAGTAAAGCAGTTCTGGCATGATGTGTATTGGGGAGATTTGGATTATTTGTTTGTGGACATGCCGCCAGGAACTGGAGATGTGCCTTTGACCGTATTTCAATCTCTTCCTGTAGACGGAATTGTGATTGTAACTTCCCCCCAGGAGCTGGTACAGTTGATTGTAAAAAAAGCAATTAATATGGCTGGAATGATGAATATTCCAGTCCTTGGAATTGTAGAAAATTATAGTTTTTTAAAATGTCCAGATTGTGGAAAAGAGATCAAGGTATTTGGGGAAAGCCGTCTGGATAAAGTGGCAAAAGAACTGAAACTGTCGGTTTTGGGCAGGATGCCTCTAAATCCAGAGTATGCAAAAATGGTAGATGAAGGAATGTTCCATAAAATTCAAAATCCATATCTGGAGGAAGCAGTGAAAAAAATAGAAAATATTTAGAACCTTTTGACATCTGAAAGCCTTGCGGAAAGCGGATTTGCTTTCCCAGGGCTGTTTTTTTGTCGAAAAATTTTGTGGAAAATGCATAATTGCTTTTTGTGGAAATAGGAGTTACAATACCACCACAGAAGCAATTCTGGTTATAAATTCTGACGGCGGAATATAGGTAAGAATTTCCGCCACAATCTTACCGCTGGCAATTCTTTGCTGGCACAAACAATCTTTTTCGTTTCTGCATAAGAATGACAACAATCATTCTTTATCAATTGGCAATGTTATCTGCTGATTACCAATGCATGAAATGTACAACAAAATAGTGGAACGTTCTGTCCGCAGAAAGGAGGAACTGTATGAAAGTAATTTTCGAGGAGTACAGTGGGATTATCATTACAGCAGTTGCAATTGTTGCATTGATTGCAATTATAGGGCTGATGCTAGGCACAGATGGACCAGTGCATGATGCCTTTACAGAGCTGATTAAGCAATTGTTTTCAAAAACAGGTTTAACAGTAACAGGGAGCTGAGTAGAAATTAAGGAGAATCTTTTAGAAAGATTTGTGTATTTCACAAGCTGAATATAACAAAGAACACTGCTGTATGTATCTGGAAAAAACATTGGAGCTGATTGGGAAGGAAAATTAGCATTAAAAATTCTGCAAGATTTTTGTATGTATCTGTCCAAACAACCAGCTTGATTGGTACATACAGCAGGACATGGAACATGTAGTCTTGTTCAAAGAATGGATGGACTGGAAATATACAAATTTATCCAAGAAGAGAATGGAGGGAATATGAAATATCACTGGGAACTGACAGAAGAAGAATTTGGCCCCCTGTACCCCTATATTCAAGATAAAAATGTAACGGATATTGATTTTAACGGAAAAACACTGTGGATAGCAGATCTGAAGAAGGGCAGATATCGGGCAGAAACAAAGGTATCGGAAGAATTTGTGGAGCGGTTTACCCATCGGATTGCCAATCGTGTGAATAAGCCTTTTAACAGGGCAAATAACGTTCTGGAAGCAGAGACAAATGAGCTTCGTATCAGCATTGTACATGAATCCGCGGCTGTGTCTGGCCGGAGCATTTGCATTCGAAAATCCCTGCCGAAGGTGCGACATACCGTAGAAAGTATGTTGGACAGCGGTTATTGTTCGATAGAAGTGTTGAGTTTGTTGATTAATTGTGTTAAGGCAAAGATGAATTTTGCCTTTTGTGGGGAGCCTGGGGTAGGGAAAACAGAATGTGCAAAATTTTTCTCCCGTTTTATTCCTGCAAATCAGAGAGCGATTACCATTGAGGATAATCTGGAAATGCATTTTCATGAGATTAATCCAGAAAATGATTGCGTGGAATTGCAAGTGAGTAAAGAGCTAAGCTACACAGATGCCATCAAGCTGTGCCTAAGGCAGAATCCTAAATGGATTATATTGTCGGAGGCAAGATCCACAGAGGTGCAGTATTTGCTGGAACAATGGTCTACAGGTGTATATGGGTTTACAACTCTTCATTTAGATGATTTACGGAATCTGCCGGATAGGATTATGAACATGATTGGAAGATCCAAAGATGCAGATCGGTTGGAGAATTATATTTATGAGTTTATCAGTGTAGGTGTGTTGATTCGTCAGTATGAGAATGATCAAGGGATGCTGGAACGATATATTGACCAAATGTGCTTTTATGACCGCTTGGATGGGAGAAATCATATTTATCTGTTGGTGGAGGATGGAAAACTGATTTCTAAAAACATTCCAAAAGATATTTTAAAGCGCATGGAACGGGCGGGGATTTTAGAACCCTTTCAGTGTCTGGAAACTTGTCCATATGAACCGTTGGATGTGGAATTAGTCAAATCAGTCAGAGGGGTATAATGGGAGGGAACATGAAACAAGAGAAGTATTTTAGAGAAAAAGGAAAGAAAAGGAGCAGGAAGAAAACAGGAATTTTTTATCTGCTTCATCCAGAGAATTTACAAAAACAGATTGACAGCTATGGATATTCTTTTTCCATGGGAAAATATCTATTATTTCTACTCACTATGTTGGCTGCGGCAACAGGCTGTGGAATTCTGTTTTCCCTGCGCTGGTATTTTATTGTATGGATTCTCCTGGTATGTGCAGGAAATCTTCCATTCTTGATTTTGGATGGATATAAGCAGATGTACGAACATAAACGGTTTTTAGATGTTTCCGATTACATGGAGCAAATCTTGTATTCCTTCCGCACAGAACAAAAAATTATCAGTGCATTGAAGGATACCTGGTCCTTGTTTGAAACGGGACAGATGCATACGGCGATTGGACAGGCAATTAACTATATTGAGCAGGGAGCTTACCAATGGGATTTGTATGGAGAAGCGTTGGAATTCATAGAGCTGGAATATCCAGCCAATCGTTTGCCAGCAATCCATGAGTATCTTCGAATGGTGGAGAGCAATGGGGGCTCCTGTGGTCCGGCAATTGATTTACTGTTACAGGATAAAGCGGTCTGGGCAGATAATGTATTACTGCTGCAGGAGGATAAGAAGGCGGCCCGGATAAAAGTGATTTTTTCCTTGGTAGTTACTATGGTGTTAGCAATCGTATTTCACAGTGTTTACCGTTCTATGCCAGAGCGATATTCGATTGTAGAGCATCCAGTAACACAGGTGGTTACCGTCTTATATTTACTTTCTAATATACTGATTTTTCGAAAGGCAAACAAGGAAATCGCAGGAAGCTGGATTTTGCAGGAAGACAAAGAAGAAGAAACAAAATTGTCTGGCTATTACCAGATGGTAATGGAATTTGATGAAAAGGCAGAACGGAGAAAGAGCTTTGCTTTGGGCGGAATATTTTTTGCTGCTGGAATTGTAATTTGGATTATGGGTCATTCTATTGGTGCATTGGGAGCAGTAGGGATAGGAGCAATTTTGATGAATCAGCACAAAATGGGATACCGCTTGGCATATGACAAGGTAGTGAAGGAAATCAATCGAGTATTTCCAGCATGGCTGATGGAAATGGCATTGTTAATGCAAGGAAATAATGTACAGGTTTCTATTGAAAAAACCATAGAACATGCTCCAGCTATATTGAAAGAGGAGCTGCAGAATTTATCAGACAATTTAAAGAGGAAACCAGACGCCATTGATCCATATCTAAATTTTCTAAAAATGTTTCAGCTTTCTTCGGTACAGTCTTCCATGAAAATGCTTTATGCGATTTCAGAGTCAGGAAGTGGGGATGCTCAGTCACAGATACAGATATTGGTGCAGAGAAATAGTAAAATGCTGGATAAGTCAGAAAAACTTTCCAATGAAAAAAGCCTTGCAGGGATTAGCAGTATTTTTTATCTCCCTCAGATTACGGTTTCTTTTCAGACAATGATTAACATGGTAGTTTTTATGATGGTATTTTTGAAACAATTGCAGTTGTAGTTTATGGAGGGAAGAGAATGGGTCAGGTGTTGAAAACCTATTTGGGATTATTTTTTCTGCTGCTTATGGGGCTGGTGGGAATCGGTGTGGTGGCGGCTGGGATGGAGGCATCTGCTGCAAGAAATTATCATGCGGATGTTATCAGTGAAATTGAGTGTAGCAATTTTAATGCAGGGGTAATCGATGCCTGTAAAAATCAGGCAAAGAGACAGGGATATGATTTGACGGTTGAAAATTTGGTATATGATACAGAGGAAAATCAGCAGCTGGCAGAGATTATACTTTCCTTTGATTATGCGATTCCTGTTTTAAATCTAATATCAAACCATGAGATACGTGGATTTGCAAGATAAGGAGGCAATATGAAGATTATTTTTGAAGAATTTGGAGGGGCTGTTGTTTATGTCATTGCAGGTGGAGGTTTCTTAAGTATTTTTTGTTATGTGCTATCCATGGTTGTATAGCAGAAAAGAGGTTGAAGCAGAAGCTGATCCATCAGAAAATTATAAGAGAGAAGGAAAGAATTGGAGGAACCGGATGAAAGAAATGATAGAAGAATATGCAGGAGTTATTGCAGGTGGTGCGGCAGCATTGGCAATTTTAGGTATGGCGGTAGAATTTGTTTTGGGAGAGGCAGGATTGTATGAGATTATTCTAGGATTTTCTCAGAGCATTTGTTAAAGAGGAGGAGTTATGAGACAGATTTACAGAATAATGTCTGACATGTTAGTTCCAGGACTTGTGTGTGCAATATTATTTGCAATCATTGGAGGAATGTCATTGCTGACACGTTTGGGAGAGCATATGAAGCTTCCAGAGAAGGATTATTCCGGGTATCAGGATGTACAGCAGTCAAAGGTAATTTGCCACAGAGAACCGCCCAATATCATACGAAGAGGGCCAGGAAATTGGCAGCCAGGAAAAGAAATTTCAGTGGAGCAGGTGTTTCAGGGGAGAGATGAAGCAGGGCAGCATACAGAGATTCAAGTGGTGGGAATTCAGGATGAGCAAGGAAATAGTAGGATGGACTGCTACGATAGAGAAGAACATACATTGCTATTTCCAAGTGAAGGGGCATATCTGCTGAAGCTTCAATCTATGGATCAAGAGCGTAAAATTGTAAGGAAGAGATTTATATTGTTGGTAGATCACAGATAAGGAGGAGCATGAAACATACAATATATGGGATATTGCTGGCAGTGATTGCCCTGTTGGTAGTTGCAATATTACTGGGAGTCAGTGGGAAAAATGTACGGGAAAATGAAATAGAGACAGCATTGAATACAGCAATTGAGCAGGCGTTGGAACAATGGAAGGAAAAGGAGAGCGATGAGGCAGGAGACGATCAGGGAATGATTGCTGATTTTAACCGGTTATTGCTGCAGCAAGTGGAATCTAATTCAGAGATACAGGTGGATGTCCTTACAGCAGATGCAAAAAAAGGTGTGATGGATGTAAGAGTTACCAATACTTATCGAAATATTTTGGGGCAGGAAAGGAAAATCGTGTGCAGGAAGTCGGTAATCCAAGAAGAGTATACAGAAGAAATGGAATATTATACAATTACCTTTTTAGTAGATGGACAAGTTTACGAACAATATTCCTTGTATCAAGGGGGTCAGCTTGTGGTACCAAAAACCCCGAAGAAAGATGGAAAGACTTTTCGTTATTGGGTAAAAAATGGAGAAAGTCAGGAGTGTGTCTTGGAACAAGAGTCGGTTGAAAATGACCTTATACTAGAGGCAGTCTTTCAATGAAATGGTGAAAAGGAGAAGATATGGGATTAAAAATGATGTGCCTGTTGCTATCTCTTGTTTTGGCAATGGGAAATATGTATATTCCAGAAGAAAAAAAGTCTGTTCGAAAGGAAGCAGAAGGAGAAGAGGAAAACATAAGGGAGAAGAAGCCCAAGAAAGATGCAGGGGACCAGAACACAGACGATACAGCTATAACAATGTTTGAGACGACAAAAGGTGTTTGGGATGAAAAGTATGTGCAAGAAAGCGGATATTTTTATATTTATGTCAGAAAACAAGGAGACAGTCCAGAACATGGACATTGGTATAGGATTAATATGAGCGTTCCAGAGCTGACAGCGAAGAAATCACAGGATATTACTTGGGATATGGCCTATATTGGAAAAATGCCCAAAAAAGAAACGGAGCACATCAAAGCATGGATTGAGATATATGGCAATAGCGTAAGCAAGGAAGAGGATCATTATTCTCTGGAAATTGAAAAGGGAAAAGCGTGGGAGAAAACAAGGCATGACGGAATGGGGACTTCCCCGGTATTGGGAGAGCCGGCGCCGGAATTAGACGCGATGCGGCCCTTAGGATATCCTCATAAGGAGAGGTATTATATGCTTTGTGGAAAGCTGCTTTATACGGTAAAAGGGCATCGTATGTATTTTGATAATTCTGTATTTAATGATATGGGAGGTATGGATATTGAACCAGAGAATAAACAGATACAGAAAAAAGATTCAAATCTGGAGAAAGGAGAAGCTTCCTGGACAGATGACGGGTATTTTAAATTTGCCATAGACACCAATAATGTTGGGATGACAAATTATGGCGCAACTGAGGAATTTCATCATGCCATGTATGGCTTCTATTTAAAACCAAACCAGTATCATATTGCGTATGATGCCAATGGAGGAACTGGGAACGTAACGGGACAGTCAGCCACTTATGGTAAAAATCTTAAGCTGCGCTCCAAAGGATTTACACGGGAAGGATATACGTTTGCAGGCTGGAATACGACTGCATCTGGCAATGGAATAGCTTATAAAGCTGGACAGACGGTAAAAAATTTGACTACGAAGCATAAAGAAACAATTACTTTGTATGCACAATGGGAGCCGGATATTTATAAGGTTACCCTTGACCGATGTCTTACGGATTGCAAAGATTCTGGAACAGAGGCTGTGTATGAAAAGTACGAAAATGGATGGTATTTGGATCAGAAGTGCACAAACTTATTGGCAGGTAAAAACAGGGACAAGACGATTACAATTCCGAAGAAAAGTGGATATGTGTTTCAAGGATATTATACGGCGGCAACAGGAGGAACACAGATGATTGATGGAACTGGAAAAATGACCTCGGCTGGGAAAGGAGGATTTCAACACAAGGGTGACGCTACTTGGTATGCCCATTATAAGTGTCAGGTATTTTGTGAGGATTATGCAGATGTGCCCTGTGATTTTGGGAAAACAAGGGGAGATCAAAGAGAAGATGTGGAAACAGTAATTCGATACGACAAAGAGCAAAGACAAGTAATTATCGAAACAGACCAGGCAGGATTTACGGCGTCAATCATTGGAAAACCAGCAGGAACAAAGGTAGGGCTGTTTCAGTCTGTTTCCGTGGGAAATGCTGCATCTGCTTCATCTGGAAATGCTCGTACAGCAGCATTATCAATGGCGCCACAGGAAATTGCGGCGTATCAGTTAAAAATAACGGCTCAGGGAAAGATTTCTTGTGATAGGATCGTGTATTTTAAAAACGGAAGATTCCGCACGTTGGTAAAATTAGGAGTAAAGGAGAAAAAGGAGGTTGATCAGGGAGACAGTATTTCTGGGAGCGCCTGGGGAACCAGGGAGGATTCCTACCCATTGTATTCTTATATGGGCTGTAGTGAATTAAAAAATATTTGTTCACCGGGAACGGTATGCCGTTATTTTCGGTATGGGAATGTAAATATGGCATATAGTGGAAATGGGGCGACTATGGGGAATAATTTATTAGAATACAATGTTCCTCTGGAGAATTTGTATCAGCTTCGGAAGAATGGATTTGCTAGAGAAGAGGCGCAAGAAAAACAGACAGAGGATGGGAAAAGTTATTCGTGTACCGTAAAATTTAGTTTTGAGGGATGGAAGCTAAGCGAAAATACGACTTATTTGGAAAAACAACAGGAGCCAGCAGTGGATATTTATGAACAAGCAAAGGTGGATCATGCAGTTTTAGATGGGACAGCCGAGCCTCTTGTTACCTATGAAACAGTGGGTACTGTTCTTGATGGTATTTATGCATCAAAATATATTAATTTTTTGGCAAAATGGAATGCATTTCCTACGATTGTGGTAACACCTGGAGAAAGCCTGGAATTTTATGAAGGCCAAGAGGTTACCAAAGAGGATTTGATAACCTTCCTTACGGCTCACGATAGCGAGGATAATCAGAAAGAAAATCAGCCTTATGCACCAAATTTAAATGATAAGATACGGGTGACAAAAATAGTTTATCCAGCTTCAAAAAACAGAAGTCAGAAGGCATATGAGAAAGTGTACCAGGAGGATGTGCCAAAGGATTTTTTTCTGGATACTTATTATATGAAATTGGAAAAAGGGGAAGAAATAGAGGTGATGGTAACATTTGCTGTTACGGATCGTTCTGGGAATACCACAGAAGAAGCGTTTCCTGTGAAGATAAAGTATAACAATTATCCAGAAATTCGTAGTGAAGATACTTTTTATTATTTTAAGACAGAGGCAAATAAAGGAGAAATCACAGAGGAGACTTTGGAAAAGCGTGCAATCGCAGAGGATATCGAAGATGGAGATCTTACAAATAAGATAGAGCTGAAGGATTTTGATGGTCAGGCAATTAAAATGCAGACAGAATCCAAGGCAGAGTTTGATCTTATTTATCAAGTAACAGATGCGTACAAAAAAACATCCTTTAAAGGGGTTAAACTTGTGGTAGTGGATGAGGATGCCACAATCGCAGAACTGCCAAAACATTATGTTCGTTATATTTCCAAAGGGTATCTCAATACCTTGGAAAATAATTCTACCTGGCGAAAACAGAAAAATTATGCCTATTTGAACCAGGTTTTGAAAAATGAAGAGCCTATGGAGACTTGGAGATTTACTCATGAAGATGTTCTTGCAGTACAGGAATGGATGACAGGGAGTGGAAATTGGAAGAACGGGCAGGAAGCAAATCAGAAATTTATCACAAAGTTTTCTTATTGCAGACAGTAAAAATATTCCTTTATTCCCGCGAGCAATGAGCCAAGCAGCCGCGCTCGCGCGGATATTTGGCGAATGCCGCGAGGGTCAAATACCACGCCCCTTGGGGCGGAAAGAAAAAGCGAGGTCATGCCCCGTAGCTTGCTGCGGGGTATTTGACTTTTGTAGTTGCAGCAGAGCATTTCAGTAGTATGTGCCCTGCTGCTACAAGAGAGATATCTGGATATAATACCACTATTTGATTGCTTTTTCAGCAAAAGAGGTATTCACCAGGTCTTGATATGCTGGACGGTCGGAAAGTTCTCCTGACTCTGATAGGATGTCAAGGAGCAATTCAAAGCTGGATTCTTCGAAGATGAGATTTTCCTTCCAGGTATCTTGTTCATGATATCTTGTTACAATAGCAGTAAGTGTTTCCATATCTGTTTCTTTAAATTGAGGAGAAATTACCGTTGCAATTTCTTCGGGACTGTGTTTGAGGGTATAGTCCATGCCTTTTTGCAGGGCATTGGTAAATTTCTGTATAATATCAGGATGTTCTTCGAAATAGCTGGACTTTGCGCTGAATGCTGTATATGGAACATAGCCAGAATCTATACCAAGAGATGCTACTACATATCCATCTCCTTTTGTTTCCAGTGCGGTTGCTCCAGGTTCAAATTCAACGGAAAAATCACCTTTTCCACTGGAAAATGCGGCAGCCGTAGAACCGAAATCAATGCTCTGATCAATGGAGAGGTCTGTGGAAGGTTCAATGCCATTTTGTCTTAAAATATATTCAAATACCATCTGGGGCATGCCGCCTTTTCTCCCACCAAGGACTTCGTGGCCGCATAGGTCTGACCAGGAAAAGTTTGGCATTTCTTCCCTGGCTACTAGAAAATTGCCGGCACGCTGGGTAAGCTGGGCAAAGTTTACAACATAGTCAGTGGAACCTTCGTTATAAGTATAAACCGTAGTTTCAGGCCCCATGAATCCAATGTCTGCCTCACCGGACAGAACGGCAGTCATGGTTTTATCTGCTCCAAATCCAGTAACGAGATCCAGGTTAATATTTTCTTCTTCAAAATATCCCTGTTCAATTGCCACATACATAGGCGCATAAAAGATAGAGTGGGCGACTTCATTTAAGGTAACATCTACAGGAGAATTGTTTGAAGTATCATCGGAAGTTTTTTCTGAGGTAGTGTTGGAAGTTTCTTTGGAAACTTTGCTGGAAGCATTTTGCGTTTTTTTGCCACATCCAGCAAAGGTCATGAGAAGTATCGTAAAGCATAGGGACAGTGAGAGAAAACGTGATAAAAATTTTTTCATAATTCCTCCATTTTGTGTGTTTAGAGAACAAACTTTTTATTAAAGTATGTAGAAATAAAAAAAATGTGTGTAGCAGTTTCTTTTCCAAAACTGGCATATGGAAAATTCTATAGAAAAATTGATGTTGTATGAGCTTGCAATTTTGAGATAAAACGGCTAAAATGGGTTTCAGAGCTTTAGTTTATGGAAAAGAGGGAGAATATGCTGGATAAAATGGACTTGCATACACACACGATTATGAGTGGACATGCTTATAGTACCCGTAATGAAATGATAAAAGCAGCAGAGGAGAAAGGGCTTGAAATTTATGCCATTACGGAACATGCACCTGCTATGCCAGGAAGCTGTCATAATATGTATTTTATGAATTATAAGGTATTGCCAAGAACATATAACAATATGACAGTACTGTATGGAGTGGAATTAAATATTCTTGATTATGCAGGTCGTGTAGACTTGCCAAAATCTTTGCTAAAAGAGATGGATCTGACGCTGGCAAGCATTCATGTGCCCTGCTATGTATCAGGGACAATGGAGGAGAATACAAATGCCTATGTGGAAGCGATGAAAAATCCTTATATCAATATTATTGCACATCCAGATGATGGACGTTTTCCGATTAATTATGAAATGCTGGTAAAGGCGGCCAAAGAATATCATGTGATTCTGGAAGTGAATAATGCATCTTTAGCCCCAGGAAGTTTTCGCGGAGATCCGAGAGAGCAATATAAAGAAATGTTACAGTTATGTATGGATTATGAGGTGCCGATAGTGATGAATTCCGATGCTCATGTAGAGGCACAGGTAGGAGAACATGGATTTGCTCAGGAAGTGTTGGATTTGGCAGGGTTTCCAGAAGAATTGGTGGTAAATTATCATCGTGAAATACTGAAAGAATACATAAACCGGGGAACACTATTGTAAGGTGTTGGAACAGTTTTGTTAATCGTGTAAAAATATGTGTTTACTTCATAACTTTAGTATGTTAAAATCACGAAAGGGGTAATTATAAAATGATATAAGAAGTATTACATAAAGGAGAATGGCATATGAGCAAGAAACTAAGAACGGAAGCCGTAGACCATTTGTTTGAGGCAATATTGAGTTTAGAAACTAAGGAGGAATGTTATACATTCTTTGAAGATGTCTGCACTGTCAATGAATTGCTTTCCCTGTCTCAACGGTTTGAAGTTGCCAGGATGCTTCGGGCACAGAAGACATATCTTGATATTGCAGAGAAAACGGGAGCTTCCACGGCTACTATCAGTAGGGTAAACCGTTCATTGAATTATGGCAATGATGGGTATGATCTGGTGTTTGCAAGAATGGGGCAAGAAGATTCACAGTAAAGGGTAAGAGCCGGAAATGTTTGATTCTTATTGAGAGAATGCATTTCCGGCTTTGCAATCAGAGGTAAGTTTTATTTTTCCGATTTTTTTGTATGTTTCTCAGCGGTTTTGGTATTTGTATCAATTTTTGCGTCAATTAATTTTTCAATCAATTGCTTTTTGATATAAACATCAAAGCTTAACATGCATAAAAAGGAAAAACGCTGCAGGGTTTCTTTTTCTTCTTTTGAAGCATCTGTAAAAGTCTTTTGGCTCGTATGGTATTTTCTGGTAATGTCTTTTTGAAGATTCATGATTTCAGATTCTTCCAGACGAAATACTTCAGAGTAGATATCCTCCAAATCAAGCTCGGTGTCAGAAGCAAAATATTGTTCTGTGATGGGATTCAAGATGGCCTGTATATCGCCAATGCTTAAAATATTTTTAAAGTAATAAATAAATATTAGAGCAAGTAGATGCTCTTTGGAATATTTTTTCTTGACTGGGGGCGGAAGTAGATTGTTTTTTGCGTAATTGTTGATCATTGTCTTTGTGAGAACTTTGTCTTCTGGATGACGTTTCGATATGGAGAGACGCTCATCCATAAAAGTTGTTACTTGATCCATGTATAAATCTATATTGGGAAGTTCCTCCGGCTTAATATAGTCAATCCGCGCAAGACTTTCCAATATACTGTTCAATAAATCCCTTTCATCTATTGTCATTTGTTTCACCTCAAAATCCATTATATAGTATTAAAAACCGGATAACAAGTGTTTTGTTATTTTTTCTGAAAGATGGTGGAAAACAGGTTGAAATATGACAAAATATTTACTATAATAAACGTATGTTTGAATTTTGAGAGGAAAAGATATGAGTATATATGATAAGTTAAATCCTATGCAGCAGGAGGCCGTGTTTCATACAGAGGGACCAGTACTGGTTTTAGCAGGCGCTGGTTCGGGAAAGACAAGGGTATTGACCCACAGGGCAGTTTATCTCATTGAGGAAAAAGGTGTGAATCCCTGGCATATCATGGCTATTACTTTTACCAATAAAGCAGCAGGGGAGATGAGGGAACGTATTGACAAGCTGGTAGGGTTTGGTTCGGAAAGTGTTTGGGTATCAACCTTTCATTCCACTTGTGTGAGGATTTTAAGACGTTATATTGATCGTCTGGGATACGATACAAATTTTACAATTTATGATACAGATGACCAGAAGATTTTAATGAAGGATATTTGTAAACGTCTAAAGATTGATACAAAAATTCATAAGGAAAAAAGTTTTCTGAGTGTTATTTCTTCCGCAAAGGATGAGTTGATTTCGCCAGAAGAATTTACGTTACGTGCAGCAGGTGATTATCCCAAAGAACGGCAAGCAGCAGTTTATAGGGAATATCAAGCAGAATTGAGAAAAAATAATGCGCTGGATTTTGATGATCTGATTGTAAAGACCGTAGAACTGTTACAGAATGATGTGGAAGTTTTAAATAATTACCAGGAGCGTTTTCGTTACATTATGGTGGACGAGTATCAGGATACAAATACAGCACAGTTTCATTTTATTAAGCTTTTGGCAGAAAAATACAGAAATTTGTGTGTGGTGGGAGATGATGACCAATCTATTTACAAATTCCGTGGTGCCAATATCAAAAATATTTTGAATTTTGAAGAGATATATCCAGATGCAAAAGTGATTAAACTGGAGCAAAATTATCGTTCCACCTGTAATATTTTGAATGCGGCAAATGGTGTGATTGCGAATAATGTAGGAAGAAAAGTGAAAGAACTGTGGACAGAGAATGAAGAGGGAGAAAAAGTAAACTTTGAACAGTTTGACACTGCATATGAAGAGGCAGATTATATTGCAAAGGATATACAAGAAAAGATACGAGAGGGCAGATTTGAGTATGGTAACTGTGCCATTCTTTATAGAACAAATGCTCAGTCACGTTTGTTTGAAGAAAAATTTGTGGTCTCCAATATACCCTATAAGATTATTGGCGGTGTTAATTTTTATGCAAGAAAAGAAATTAAGGATTTGTTGGCATATTTGAAAACCATAGATAATGGGAGGGATGATCTGGCAGTCCGCCGTATTATTAATATTCCGAAGCGTGGAATTGGAGTGACAACCATAAACCGTGTACAAGATTATGCGTCGGAACAAGAACTGAGCTTTTATAATGCTTTACGGGCAGCAGATGAAATATCTACGATCGGCAAGGCAGGAATAAAAATCAAATCTTTTGTAAATCTCATCCAGACGATGCGAAGTAAAGAGAAATATTTAAGTGTATCTCAGTTATTACAAGAGATTATAGAAGAAACTGGGTATGTTGCAGAATTAGAAGCAGAGAATACAGATGAGGCACGGGCGCGGATTGAAAATATCGATGAATTGGTGAGTAAGGCAGTCGCTTATGAACAGGCGGAGGAGTCGCCGAGTTTGAGTGGCTTTTTGGAAGAGGTGGCATTAGTTGCTGATATTGATAATCTACAGGAAGGCAGTGATTATGTAGTGCTTATGACATTACATAGTGCAAAGGGATTGGAGTTTCCGAATGTATATCTGGCTGGTATGGAGGATGGTATTTTTCCCAGTTATATGACAATTATCTCAGAGGACCCTGCTGATATAGAAGAGGAGCGGAGATTATGCTATGTGGGCATTACCCGTGCTATGAAAAATTTGTCGATTACATGTGCAAAGCAGCGTATGATCCGAGGGGAGACGCGTTATAGTAAGGTGTCACGTTTTGTGAAGGAAATACCAAGGGATTTGTTAGGTGGAATGGTAAGAGAGCAGAAAACACAGACAGAAGCTTCGGAAACTTCCAGGCAGTCTTTTCGCCAGAATGCTTCGAAAGTAAAGCCAGTGTTTAGTACCAGAAATACATATCAGGCCAAATCATACCAGAGTAATTCTTTTTCTAGCAGCAGCACAGATAAGATATCATTGGAATATAATAATGGAGATCGGGTAAAACATATGAAGTTTGGCGAAGGAACAGTGACGCAGATTGTGGAAGGCGGCCGAGATTATGAAGTGACAGTAGATTTTGACAGGGTCGGAACAAAAAAAATGTTTGCTTCTTTTGCAAAACTAAAAAAAGTATAAAATTTCAAAAAACCGGTATGCTAATAGATAAATATATGTTATAATCATAATAACAATCGGTTGAAAAGTTCAACCACATAAAGAGGAGAAGGAGCGGTAATCATGAACAGAGAAAAGATTGATGAATTGTTAAGCACAGTGAAATTGAACGAATTGTTACACAGACAGGAAGAGGAGAAGAAAAAGTCAAAGTTGCTTTGGGTATGTGCAATTGCAGGAGCAGTGGTAGCAGTTGCAGCAATCGCTTATGGAATCTATCGTTTCTTTACTCCGGATTATCTGGAAGATTTTGAGGATGATTTCGAAGACGATTTTGAAGATGATTTTTTTGATGATGAGGACGAAACAGAAGAATAAAAATCAAGCGTCTGGACTCCCACATAGAATTGTGTGGGAGTCTTTTTCTGCTATTGAAAAGTTCTTTGATACTTTTATGGGGAATGATTTGTTTCTAGTGTTTTACAGGAGGAATGAGAAAAAGAATGAAAAAGGGACAGGTATATGTTGGTATCGTTGAGAAAGTTGTATTTCCCAATAAGGGAATTGTTTCTTTTGAAGATGGAAAAGTGGCAGTGGTAAAAAATGTGATTCCAGGGCAGAAAATTTCTTTTTGCATCAGTAAGGTGAGAAAGGGAAAAGGAGAAGGAAGGCTGTTAGAAGTATTGGAAGAATCACCTGCTGAATTGAAACCTGCTCCTTGTGAGCATTTTGGTGTTTGTGGCGGATGTGTGTTCCTGAATTTGCCATATGAGAATCAATTGGAGTTGAAAAAGCAGCAGGTGAAAGAGCTTTTAGAGCCTGTATATGCTCCCTTTCAGGCGGAGTGTGGTAATATTATTTTTGAAGAAAAATTTGAAGGGATTCGAAGAAGTCCAAGACAGTTTGGGTATCGCAATAAAATGGAATTTTCTTTTGGGGATAGTTATAAAGGCGGTCCGTTATCATTGGGAATGCATAAACGAGGTAGTTTTCATGATATTGTGACTGTCGATGGATGTAAAATTGTGGATCAGGATTATTCAGAAATTTTATCAGCTACATTATATTTTTTTCAAAATTATAAAAATGATCAAGAGTATGAATATTTACACAGTTCTGAAGACTCTATCAGCAGTGAGGAAGACAAGATTGGGATACCATATTACCACAAAATGCGTCATATAGGGTATCTTAGACATCTTCTGGTACGGAAGGCAGCGAAAACAGGAGAGATTTTGGTAGATTTGGTAACGACTACCCAGATTAGCAAAGAAGCAGAGGAAAAAATGTTAGCTGGGTTTCGGGATGAGCTACTGAAATTGAAGCTGGAAGGAAAAATCGTAGGGATTTTAAATACACATAATGACAGCCTGGCGGATGCTGTGATTAATCAGGGAACCCGGATTTTGTATGGGAAGGATTGTTTTTATGAGGAGTTATTAGGACTGCGCTTTTGCATTTCTCCTTTTTCTTTTTTTCAGACCAATTCTCTTGGCGCGGAGGTTTTATATGAAACTGTCAGAGAATATATTGCAGATGCCGGCAATGGGAAGGTTGTATTTGATTTGTATAGTGGAACGGGGACAATTGCACAGATTCTTGCACCTGTGGCAAAGAAGGTAATTGGTGTGGAAATTGTAGAGGAGGCGGTAGAGGCTGCAAGGAAAAATGCGGTTCTCAATCAGTTGCATAACTGTGAATTTATAGCAGGGGATGTACTGAAAGTTTTGGACAGTATTGAGGAAAAGCCGGATTTTATTGTTCTGGATCCGCCAAGGGAAGGGATTCATCCCAAAGCTTTGGAACAGATTATTCGTTATGGTGTGGAAAAAATGGTTTATATTTCTTGCAAACCTTCCAGCTTGGCAAGAGATTTGGAAATTTTGCAGGCGAGGGGATATATGATGGAGAAAGTTTGCTGTGTGGACATGTTTCCGGCTACAGCAAATATAGAGACAGTATGTTTATTGTCAAAACTTCATTCAGACCAACATATCGAAGTGGAGTTTCAGATGGACGAGCTTGATGTGATGGCTGAGGAGAAGCAAGGCAACCTATGAGGAAAGTAAGAATTATGTTTTGAAGCAAAGCGGATTGAAAGTCAGCAATCTTTATGTTGTACAGGTAAAGCAGAAATGCGGTATTATTGAGAGGGCGAATTATAACCTGCCGAAATCGGAAAACTTCAGACAGCCGAAATGCCCGCCAGAGAAAGAGGCGGTTATAAGGGAAGCGTTGAAA
>ERZ778511.315-NODE-315-length-47201-cov-7.649811_pt1 | contig 47201 bp, 39 predicted proteins | sample MGYA00510347_ERZ778511 | MGnify/ENA primary metagenome ERZ778511 (study PRJEB29527, sample SAMN07138967) | mouse gut metagenome | material: feces | host: mouse | place: China:Nanjing | collected 2016-01-25 ...
GATGCGGCGGAAGTACTCGTGCCTGGTGTAGGAGAGGAAACTCCGGGAGTCGGTCAACATCCCCACGAAGCCGGACAGGTTGCCCAGGTTGGCCAGAGAGATCATCTGATCCTGCATACCGGTCTTATGGTCATTGAACCACCATGCGCTGCCCTGCTGGATCTTGGCCACTGCGGTGCTGTCCTGGAAACAGCCCAGAATCGAGCCGATGGCCTGATTGTCGTTGGGGTTTAAGCTGTACAGGATAGTCCTGGGCAGTTCATCGGTCTTAATCAGTGCATTCAGGAAATCAGCCATCTGAGCAGAAGGGGCGTAATTGTTGATGCAGTCATAACCGGTGTCAGGTCCCAGCTTCTCGTACATCAGAGTATTGTTGTCTCTCTTACAGCCGTAGTGCAGCTGCATAGCCCAGTCAAGTTTCGCGTATTCCCTGCCCACAAACAACATGAACGCCGTCTTGAACTTCAGTTCCTCCTCCTTGGTGGGGATCATGTGGTTCTGGCGCTTTAAGAAGATCTCCTCGATTTCGTCGTCGGAAGCGGGGCAGTACATCACATACTCCAGGGCGTGGTCGGATACGTTGCAGCCCATGGAGGCGAAGAAAGCCATGCGCTCTCTCAGGGCGTCCTTTAACTGGGCAAAAGTGATAATCTCGCTCTTTCCCACGGCGGCGGCCAGCTTATCCAGATAGTCCAGATAGTCGGGCTTCTCGATATTCATAGCCTTGTCGGGCCTCCAGGCAGGCAGCACCTTCACCTCGAAGCTGTCATCCTCGGCGATTTTCTTGTGCCATTCCAGAGAGTCAATGGGATCATCGGTGGTGCAGATCAGAGTCACATTGCTCTGGCGAATCAGGTTGCGCACACTCATGGAAGACTCACGGAGCTTTTCATTGCACAGATTCCACACCTCATTGGCAGTCTTTTTGTTCAGTACGCCTGTGTAGCCGAAATATCTCTGCAGTTCCAGATGGCTCCAGTGGAACAGGGGATTGCCGATGGCCTTGCCCAGGCACTCCGCCCACTTGCAGAATTTTTCATAGTCGGAGGCGTCCCCGGTGATGTACTTCTCGTCCACACCGCAGGAACGCATGAAACGCCATTTGTAGTGGTCGCCGCCCAGCCATACCTGGGTGATGTTGTCGAACTGTCTGTCCTCGGCGATCTCCCTGGGATTGATGTGGCAGTGGTAGTCCAGCACGGGAGTGGTTTCGGCGAAGTCATGGAACAGCTTCCTGGCAGTCTCCGTCTCCAGCAAAAAATCTTTGTCCATAAAACTTTTCATTTTACTTCCCTCCATTTTTATATTGTATGTGATAGCTTGACGCTTTTGGTACCGAAAGAACCTTTGGTTTATTTCTGGCAGTCGTGGCTGCTGGCCAGGGTGGTGCCCCGGTGTATCACTTCCCCGGAAAATACCGTCTGCTTGGGCATTTCCTTGCCGCCCAGCACTCCCATCAGGGTGAGGATCAGACTTTGGCATAAGGTCTCTAATTTGTTGTCAATGCTGGACATCTCCGGTTCGCAGCAGTGTACCAGCAGGGAGTTATTGTAGCCGATGACGCACATATCTCTCGGGATGGAGAGTCCGGCGTCCAGAGCAAAACGGACAGCGCCCATGGCCAGGCAGTCGTCCGAGGCGATGATGCCGTGGAACTGTAAGCCCTTCTGGTAGAGTTTCATCAGATGCTCCGCCATGGCGTGGATATCCTCGTGAGACCCTTGGTAGAACTGAATCAGATTGCTGCCTCTCAGCAGTTTCTGCGACTCCATGGCGCTGCGGTAACCTGCCATCTTCTTCTTACTGCTATAGGATGTAGAATTGGTAAAATACAGGATATCCTCCACTCCGGCCTGGATCAGCTGCAGAGTAGCCTCGTATACGGAGGAAAAATCATCCGACAGGATGCTGTACACGTTGGGCGCCTCCAGAGCGGCGTTCAGCAGCATCACCGGAACCTGGGCGGCGGCGTCCAGAATATATCGGTTTTCCGTATCCTTGTCATAGACAAAATTGGATCCCACCAGGATAATGCCGTCCACCTTCTTGTTGATCAGCAGGTTCATGCAGCTTTTCTTGTTCTCCAGGCCATAGCCGGTACAGCACAGGATGCTGTCATAGCCGTTGGCCCGCAGTTTCTGCTCAATATAATAGATGGCTTTGGCCAGGTACAGGTCGGAGGAATCGGCACACATGATGCCGATAGTCTTCATGGTATTGAGCCCCAACCCTCTGGCAAAGGCGTTGGGCGTGTACTCACATTGGTTGATCACATCCAGGACCTTCTGCTTGGTCTTTTCGCTGACATTACTGCTGCCGTTGAGCACTCTGGATACGGTGGCGATGGAGACGCCTGCCTTTTCGGATATATCATAAATAGTCATATGCATAAGTCTCATCTCAATGAAAAAAAGTTTGTAAGCGGTTACAGTGTTTGCTTTACTTTGAATTATAACGAATCTGTAAAAATTTTTCAAGAACTATTTTTATGTTCTTGACGAATGAAGGGTTTAGAAGTAAAATTAAAATTGTAAGTACTTACATGAAAAATATCATGAAAGTGCGTGTTTTTTAGAAAATTGCCGTGTAACAATCCAGCGCGCGGTCCGTTTGGAACTGGACAGACGGGACAAGGTCCTGTCTGCCTGACAATGGCAGGTCACGGTTGGAATGGACATGTGAACCGGGGCGGAGAGCGGACTTGGCGCGGCACTGCCGGATATGGGTGAGGCGGCACATTGAGAGAAGCTGGGGACAGCAGAAAAGAGGAGGAGTTATGGACGTATTAAACAAGAGCATGACGGGTAAGAAGGAGAGACCAGTCAAGGTCGTACAGTTTGGGGAGGGCAATTTCCTGCGGGCATTTGTGGATTACATGATCGACATCGCCAATGAGCAGGGCAAGTTTGACGGGGACATCGTCCTGATCAAACCCATTGATTTCGGCAATTTGGATATGTTCCATAAGCAGGACTGCCAGTATACCGTCTCTCTGCGGGGCAATGTGGACGGCGAGGCCAAGATCATCAACAGGGTGGTGACCAGTGTGGCCGACGCGGTGGACGCTATCCATGAGTACGAGAAGTATATGGGCCTGGCGGAGATCGACACCCTTCGTTTTGTGGTTTCCAACACCACGGAGGCCGGGATTGTCTATGATGCCGATGATAAATTTGAGATGAATCCCCCCAAGAGTTTTCCCGGCAAGCTGACCAAGTTTTTATATCACAGGTTTGAGACCTTTCAGGGGGACAAATCCAAGGGGCTGGTGATGCTTCCGGTGGAACTTATCGACGACAACGGCATTATGCTGAAAAAGTGCGTGATGCAGCAGATTGCCAACTGGGGCCTGTCCGATGCCTTCAAGACCTGGGTGGAGGAGGCTTGTATCTTCACCGCGACTCTGGTGGACCGCATTGTTACCGGTTATCCCCGTGCCACGGAGCAGGAGGAGTGGGATAAGCTGGGCTATGAGGATCATATCATGGTGACCGGCGAACCTTTTGCCCTGTGGGTCATCGAGTCGGACAAGGACATCAGCAAGGAGTTCGACCTGCCCGGCGCAGGGCTGCCTGTGGTGTTCACCGATGATCACCATCCCTACAAGCAGCGGAAGGTACGCATTTTAAACGGCGCCCATACTTCCTTCGTGCTGGCCTCCTGGCTCTGCGGCAACAATATCGTGAGAGAGTCCATGGAGGATGGGGATGTCTGCGACTTTATGAACAAGACCATATTTGACGAGGTGATTCCCACCCTGACTTTGCCGGAGGAGGAACTTAAAGCATTTGCGGGAGAGGTGGTAAACCGCTTCAACAACCCCTATGTGGATCATGCGCTGCTGGCTATCTCTTTAAACTCCGTGTCCAAGTGGAGGGCAAGATGTCTGCCCAGCCTGCTGGGCTATGTGGATAAGTTCGGCAAACTCCCGGCGCATATGACTTTCTCCATCGCGGCGCTGATGGCATTCTACTGCGGCGACGAGATCAAGGACGGCGCGCTGGTGGGCAATAGAAACGGCGAAGCTTACCTGATCAAGGACGATATGCCGGTGCTGGAGTTCTTCCGCGACAACTGCCGCAAGGATACCCGCAGCTTTGTGACCGCTTATCTGGGCAGAGAGGATTTCCACGGACAGGACCTGAACCAGGTGCCGGGGCTTACGGACGCAGTGGCAGCTTATCTGGACGATATTAAGGAAAATGGTATGAGGGCGGCATTATGCAGAATTTCTTAAAAATAAATGACAATGACAATGTGGTGGTGGCGCTGAATGCCATCCCCCAGGGGGAGACTATCACAGTGGAAGTATCCGGCGCAGACGTTCGGATCACCGCCCAGGAGGAGATTCCTGCCGGGCATAAGATGGCGGTCTGTCCCATTCCCGCAGGCGGGGAAGTGATCAAGTATGGCTACCGCATCGGCAACGCCAAAGAGGATATTCCTGCGGGCGCCTGGATCCACACCCACAATGTGGGGACGGCGCTGGGAGACCTGCTGGAATACAGCTATGATCCGGTGGCGGCTGTGGCGGAGGCGCAAAATGCGGCGGAAGGTGCGGCGGCCAAAGGCGCAGCCGTAAAAGACTCTACAGAGGACGTGACCTTTATGGGCTTCAAGCGCCCGGACGGCAAGGTGGGTGTGCGCAATGAGATCTGGATCATTCCCACGGTGGGCTGTGTCAACAATGTGGCTACGGCCATAGCAAAACAGGCCAATGCTTTTGTGAAGGGCACGGTGGAGGAAGTTATCGCTTTCCCGCACCCCTACGGCTGCTCCCAGATGGGAGACGACCAGGAGCATACCCGCGGGATTCTGGCGGATCTGATTAACCATCCCAACGCAGGCGGTGTGCTGGTGCTGGGGCTGGGCTGTGAGAACAGCAATATTGATGTTTTGAAACCCTATATCGGGGATTATGATGAAAACAGAGTGAAATTTCTGGTGGCCCAGGAGTCCGAGGATGAGATTGCGGATGCGGTGGAACTCATCAAGGGGCTCATCGACTATGCGGCGGGCTTTGAGAGGGAACCCATCAGTGTCAGCAAGCTGGTGATCGGCATGAAGTGCGGCGGCAGCGACGGTCTCTCCGGTATCACCGCCAATCCTCTGGTAGGGCGTTTCTCTGATTTGTTGATCTCCAGGGGCGGCACCACGATTTTGACAGAAGTGCCGGAGATGTTCGGCGCGGAGACCATACTGATGAACCGTTGTGCCAACGAGGAGCTGTTCCACAAGACAGTGGATTTGATCAACGACTTTAAGAATTATTTCAAGAGCCACAACCAGACCATCTATGAGAATCCGTCCCCGGGCAACAAAAAGGGCGGTATCTCCACGCTGGAGGACAAATCCCTGGGCTGCACCCAGAAGTCCGGCAGCGCTCTGGTGAGGGGAGTGCTGCAGTACGGCGAGCGCGTACAGACGCCGGGACTGAATCTGCTCAGCGCACCCGGCAACGATCTGGTGGCGGCCACGGCGCTGGCGGCGGCGGGGGCCCACATCGTGCTGTTTACCACGGGACGGGGAACGCCTTTTGCCTCTCCCGTGCCCACGGTGAAGATCTCCACCAACTCCAGGCTGGCGGGCAAGAAGGCCAATTGGATTGATTTCAACGCCGGTGTACTGGTGGAGGATAAGACCATGGCGGAGGAAGCGCAGCATCTGTTTGACTATGTGGTGGAAGTGGCCTCCGGCAGGCAGGTATGCAGCGAGGCGGCGGGTTTCCATGATATGGCGATCTTTAAACAGGGCGTAACCTTGTAGAGTAAATATTTTTGTGGCAGTGTCTCTTATTTCTGCAGGCAGCAGAGATGCGTCTTTCATGCAGCCGGCGTATGCCGCGGTGGGGATTGACTGGGGATGCGGTCACAGAAATCAGGCGGGCACACTCGGAAGGCAGTCAGAACCGGGTGTGCCCGCTTTGACTTGAGATTGCGCCCGGCTCTTGGTATGTCCGGTTCTTACGCTTCTTAGGAATTTTTGGAATGGTGTACCTGTTGGAAAAAGACTTATAAATATACATTGTAAATGGCAGACAAGTATTTTATAATCAAATATACAGATCAACAGCTGCAGGGAGGAGGATTAGATGCAGCAATCCGTATTAAAGCTGCAGGAACCAGGAGCGCCGCCAGAGGGATATGAAGGTGGTAAGCATTTCGATAAAAAGGTCTTTCGGATATGGGATGGGTGGATTGAGGCAGTTGCTTCTATACAAAAACCAGTAACGTGGGAAGAGGCTGAAATTCTGATCAAGTGCTGTCCGACAGACCATATGGCCGGAATTGACGAGGAGGTTTTGCCGATGTTTGATGAAGTATCAAAATGGCTGGATCAAGTTCTGGAAGATGCATTGGAAACAGGTATTCCAAAGGAAGTTACAGCTTTTGGCTTTAATCTGTACGAAGATGGTGATTATGATTGGTCAATGGAATTAGTTGGGACATCAGAATTTGATATGGATAATGAGGATTGGTTATGTAACGAAGTGACAGACTTTGATACAAGAGACGATCCATTCCAGTGGAATCAAAAAGCTGAATGGGAAGAAATACTGAAGGATATTACCTGTCTCTTAAAGAAATATTTAAACAGTGGAAAGTACGCTAATGTTCTAAAAGAGAAATCAGGAATTGGCGTCGGTTTTGTTGACGGAAATATAGAAATTCTATATGCAAATATAGCAGAAAAATAGAGAACACTTTAGGCAATTGCGAAACTCCCTTTCCGGGAACAGGGGATGGGCAATATATACAAAATAAGGGCGACTGGCCACTGCATCGGAGCCCGTTTTTGTATATATTGACCAGCCACGTCACTTGCGGAGAACGTTTCGCAATTACCTATAGAGAACGCTTTTCCGAAAGGAGAGAAAAAATATAGTCAATTTTGAAACAAGCAATAAGGATCTGTATGATCTCTCCATTGTTCAGGATGAGGTGGGAGGCGGAACCACAGACATTGGGCAGATTGATGTGATCAGGGAGCATCCAAATGCAAAATCGCTTATTGTCTCGGGACTGGATCAGGAAGCCTCTGGTTCACAGCAGTGTTTCGCATTTTTCGTGATGGGGAAAAAGGGTGCAGGATAGTGAGTTTGAGTGTCTGGCGCAGGGCGCAGGGAACATGCGGAACAAAATATAGAAAGGAAATGAAAAACCATGAAAAAAGAATTGGAACAGGCTTTGGAGCAGGCGCGTCAGGGCGAGACGGTGAAAACGGCGGAGATCGTGGAGCGAATCAAGGCGCTGCCCAGGGATGCGGATGGCGTGTTTGACTTAAGCGCCACAAAAGGAGGGCAGGAGGCCAGGAGGGCGCTGTACTCTGTGTATGCGGCCTATGAGACGGACTGCAACAAAAAAGAGGGCTACCCCGATATCCTGCAGCAGATGCGGGTCATGGATGCCCGTCTGCAGGAGCATTATGATATGCAGGAGGCGGCAGCCTATATGGATATGGCGCTGGGGACGCTGATGTACATAGACCAGCAGATCTACGAGTATTACCGGGAACTGATGGATCTGTACAAAAAGAACGTGCACCGCTTTATCGAAGAGTTTTATGGAGAGGGGGGTCTGCAGCCGGGGGCAGCGCCGGCCGGCAAGGCAGAAGAATCGTTCAGGGAAGGCATCCGGCTGGCATGTGGAGAACATATCCTGCTGGAAGATAAATATGAGATGTATTATTAAGGTGTACTTCTGTGACAAGACACCGGGGACGTATAAAATGGATTGTTATACTGACGGGTGTCAAGATTTTTCCAATCCTGTACGGCACACGCTGTATGCAGGAAGGAAAATCTAATCGCTCGCACGTATATTATGAAGGAGGAAGTTATGGAAATCACAACAGTAATGTGTACGGCCAGAAGCGCCACCATAGAGATTCGGGACGGAGGCAGACATTTTACCCGGAAACCCTACAGGGTGGTGGTGAACGGACGGGAGGATATGTCTACAGAAAAAACCATTACCAGCCTGTTCAACTTAAAGCCTCAGACTCAGTACAAGGTGGAGATATATGATGAAGGACAGCTGCTGGGAACCACAGAATTTACCACGGAATATGAGTTTGTGACCCTGGACGTGACCCGTTTTGGGGCAAAGGGAGATGGGGAATCGGATGACACCCACTTTATTCAGGCGGCGATCATGGCCTGCCCGGAGCATGGCCGCGTGTACATACCGGCGGGAACCTACCGGATCACCAGTCTGTTTTTAAAGAGCCATATCCGGCTGGAACTGGCGGCAGGGGCGGAACTAAAAGCTTTCACGGAGCGGGAGAAATTCCCTGTTTTCCCTGCCATGCTGGAGAGTTATGACGAGCGGGACGAGTACAATCTGGGCACCTGGGAGGGAAATCCCCTGCCCATGTTCACAGGCATTATCTGCGGTGTAAATGTGGAGGATGTGGTGATTTATGGCCGGGGTATCATCAACGGCAATGCCTCCAAGGAGAACTGGTGGAACAATCCCAAGGACATGCGGGGGGCTTTCCGGCCCAGGCTGTTCTTTATCAGTCATTGCCGGGAGATCACCCTGCAGGGCGTGAAGTTCTGCAATTCCCCGTCCTGGACGCTGCACCCGTATTTCAGCAATCAGCTGTGTTTTTTGGATCTGGCGGTGGAGAATCCGGCGGACTCCCCCAACACTGACGGCCTGGACCCCGAATCCTGCAAGGATGTGGAGATTCTGGGGGTGCGGTTTTCCCTGGGGGATGACTGCATTGCTGTCAAATCCGGCAAGATCTATATGGGCAGAAAGTATAAGACTCCTTCCGAGAATATTCATGTCCGCCAGTGCCTGATGGAGAACGGTCATGGGGCCGTGACCCTGGGCAGCGAGATGGCAGGAGGTGTGGTGAACCTGACGGTGGAGGACTGCGTTTTCCGGCACACGGACCGGGGGCTTCGGATTAAGACCAGGCGGGGCAGAGGAAAGGATGCGGTGCTGGACAATATCACCTTCCGCAACCTGACACTGGATCATGTGATGACGCCGCTGGTGATCAATGCATTCTATTTCTGCGACCCGGACGGCAAGACCCGGTATGTGCAGTCCCGTGATCCTTACCCGGTGGATGAGAGAACTCCCGTTATCGGCAGGCTGACCTTTGAGAATATGGACTGCGCCAACTGCCATGTGGCGGCGGCTTACTTCGACGGCCTGCCGGAGCAGAAGATTCAGGAGATTCTGATGAAGGATATCTCTGTGAGCTATGCCGAGAATCCCAAGTGTGATGCCCCCGCTATGACCGAGGGCGTGGAGAAGAGCAGCAGGCGGGGCATGTTTGTCCGTAATGTAAAGCATCTGGTGATGGAGCGTGTGACCGTCAATGGCCAGGATGGCGAGGCTTTGGAGACAGAGGGTGTGGACGACCTGGAAATGCGGCAGTGAACAGACCGAAAAACTTTGCCGGAGAAAGGCACATGGAAAATATAAACGTGCGGTGTGAAAAGGAAAAAAGGATGCCGTTGGAATATGACAAAAATATTTATCATGGATTTCTCGTACAGGGAAATTTACGGGAGGCCATAAAATACCTGCAGCAATTTCCGGCGAAGAAGGCGCTTTGTGACAAGTATTTTTCCAGGTTTGAGGAAGAGAAGTACCTGACCTTTGAGGAGGACAGTTATTTAAACGGCTTGCTCGTCTGCTATCAGAAGTATTACAGGGATGTTTTCTACCTCGGCATGGAGAAAGAAAAGGCGGCGGAGCATATGAGGGAAAGGCTTACGGCGTTTTTAGGAATAGCTGATGCGGACATGGATGAGACGGAGGAGCAGGTCAAAAATGCGTTTGCTCACAGAGGATTTCATTTTCTGGGAGGAAAGACCGGCGGCTTCTATGGACCATACATATGGAGGGTGACGGAGGCCCGGTCCTATGAGGTGGAATTGCCGGGAGGCACTGCGGGGTATACGGTAAATCTACTGGACGGCTTTATAACAAGAAGCTGGCTGGATTATATCTCCTTCGGGGAGACCGGTACAGGGGGCTGGACGGACGGTGACGGCATGATCAACTGTGTGAAAGAATCTTACGACCTGGAGGGGGAAAGCTTTAAAGTTTCCCTGCTGAAGCATGAGGCGCAGCATGCCATGGATATGGCCCGGTTTGAGAATATGCCATCGGAGGACCTGGAATACAGGGCTAAACTGGTAGAACTGATATATTCCAGCCAGAGGAATCTCTTGCAAAAGTTTCTCTGGGAGGCAGACGGCTCCGGAAAAGAAAACGGACATTCCCGGGCCGCCGCCAGAATAGCGGAAGGATTTATGCGAAAGGTAAGTTTATGCCGCAAGGAGATGGAAGCGCTTCCCATTGAGGAGGTACAGAGAGTCGCACGGGCATTGTTTGCGGAGAGCGAGGAAGAGATGCCGCGGAACTTAAAAACAGCATATACCCGGACAGTACACAGATGATGACTGGGGGCCAAAGCACCCAGCCATCATCACCGGCTATGTGTGATGTGAGGGTATATGCGGAACTTAAAAACAGCATATACCCGGACAGCACACAGATGATGACTGGGGGCCAAAGCACCCAGTCATCATCACCGGCTATGTGTGATGGCAGGGTATATGCGGAACTTAAAAACAGCATATACCCGGACAGAACACAGATGATGACTGGGGGCCAAAGCACCCAGCCATCATCACCGGCTATGTGTGATGGCAGGGTATATGCGGAACTTAAAATAGGAGGACAATGAGATGCAGTTAGGAATTCGTCTACATGACACAAAGGCGCTTCCCTTCGAGGATCGTATCGCGGATGTGCATAATCTGGGTTTTGCCTGTGGGCACCTGGCCCTTGCCAAGGTGATCAAGGAGTTTCCCACCACCGACGAGGCGTTGACTCCCGGGCTTGCCATGTATATTAAAAATGTGTTTGCCCGCAACCAGGTGGATATCGCTGTGCTGGGCTGTTATCTGAACCTGGCTAACCCCAATCAGGAGCAGCTGCGCAAGACCATGAACAGATATATGGCCCATATCCGCTTTGCGTCCTGGCTGGGCTGCGGTGTGGTGGGCACGGAGACCGGGGCCACCAATGAGACTTACAGCTTTGTGCCGGAGTGTCACGGGGAGGAGGCGCTGCGGACCTTTATTGCCAACCTGCGTCCTATCGTCAAGTATGCGGAGCAGATGGGCGTAGTGGTGGCCATCGAACCGGTGTGGAGACATATTGTGTACAGCCCCAAGCGGGCCAGGCAGGTGCTGGACGAGATTGCTTCCCCCAACCTACAGATTATTTTAGATCCTGTCAATCTGTTGGATTTCTGCAATTACCAGGAGCAGGAGGCCATTGTGGAGGAGGCCATCGATGTGCTGGGGCCGGATGTGGCCATGGTGCATTTGAAGGATTTCATGCCCAAGGATGGCAAACTGGAGTCCATGGGCTGTGGGCTGGGCATGATGAAATACGAGGCGGTGCTGAAGTTTATCAAGGAGCGCAAGCCCTATATCCATGTGACTCTGGAGGACACCAAGCCGGAAAACAACCAGCAGGCCAGGGCGCATATCCTGGAACTGTACCGGAATGTGTGACGGAGATATACAGCCAAAAAGCGTGGGCAGGGAAATAAGTTCTGCTCACGTTTTTTTTAGGTCGAAAAGTTTGGATGTTGCACATCCACATACGTATTACCGCAGTATCGCAGGCCCAGCCTGCGATATGCAGGGAAGAGGTAATTTCCTGGACAATAGTCCCATTAAGCACAAGTGTGCGTCTTACGAACTTCTATGTTCTACTAAGAAATATAATATCCTCTATGGCTTTAAGAAGGACCCGGGGGAAAAGCACCACTGGCCGGGGGATGTGCCAGATCGGAACGTACTCCAAGACCCGTGAAGTTTACGTCCAATATCGGAGGCGGCTTAAAAGGACCGGCGCAACTGCGCCGGTCCTTACGGGGGCTTGGGGGGGCAGTCACCAACAAGCGAGCGCCGGAATATACCGGCGCATTGCTTGCCGCTACCTGAACTCAGCGCTTTTGGGGCAGGACATTCCGCTTTAAGCTGGTATAGGCCAGCAGAATGTAAATGGCATAGATCAGAAAGAAAATCCCCAGCGAAATTGCTACGATAATTCCAGGGCTGTTCATTCCCGCCATCACCCCTGGCTCGGGAGCGTGTGCAAAGCGGAGGATAACCGGCACACCGATCAGTACCGGGGGAACAGCGGGTAGGGCATAGTAAATGGCAAACTGGTTCCGCAGGGTCCTTGCCATCTCCCGCCGGTCCATACCCAGCTTTTGCAGAAGCCGGAACTGCTGCCCATACCGTGTTGTCTCGCTGAGCTGCTGGATGGTGAGGATCGTAGCGGCAGTCATGCTGAGGGACAGGGCCAGGAAGAAGAGGGGGAATGCGGTGGTGGCGGTCCAACCTGCCGCGTCTGCCTCTTCCGTGGCTTTGGTGTGAATTTCGTCATATCGTTCCGGATTCTGCTCCTTCAGCCTGTAGTGGATAGAATACAGTTCATCCCATTGCTCCTTCGTCACCGGCTGAACCGTCTTAGCCGCATAGGCGTGATGAAGCACCAAAAGCCCCTCTGCCGCCTCGTCTGGTACCACAAGGATATACCGCGCCCCGTTGCTTGTGTCGTAGTTTTGCAGCAGGTGCTCCGTGTGGACCCCGCCAAGGGTCAAACTGGTGTCACCTAAGGAAATAGGCTGGGTATAGCCGGCCAGATGTTTTTCCAGATAGGACATACAATGAATCAGATATTCCCCCGGCCTTAATTCTACCGGCGGGTATCCCGCTATGGAACGGAGAGCGGCATAGTCGCTGTAACTCAGCACATAGTCCCGGTCCGAATAGGGGTAGTAATCCTCTCCCATGCTCTCCACATAGTCCATAACCCGGCTGTCCTCTGCTTGGTAGACGCAGTAGTACAGATCCTGCTCCACGGGGATGTAGGCTTGGATATAATCCAGATAATCCTGGTTGAGGGGTTCGCTGCCGTCAATACCAATATACAGATCGAAGCAGGCGTTTTCCGCCGCCCGGCCCGCGAAAAGTCCCCGGAACACCATCCCCGATCCCACAGAGATCAGAGTAGAGGTGAAAATCAGGGAAATGACGGCCATGAGCGTTCCCATAGTGGCCAGCTTGGCGGTAAGGGCTCGAAACACCAACAGGTTTTGCCCCCGGTATTTCCGGGCTGGCCGCTTGTTGAAAAAGGCGGGTATGCCGGAGGCGAAGCTGAGGAAGAAGCCGAACAGGGATACAATGACGCATCCCGCCCCGATGATGCCAAAGATGGACCCTCCCGCCATCAGCAGACAGGTCCCGGCCACACCCAGCACAATGGAAACGGAGAAAATCCAGCGGCGCACGGTTCCCGTTTGAAAGACCATTCCTTCGTTAGCCCGGTCAACATAGAGCAGGTTGTGGATCTTGGCCTTGCGGATGTATCTGCGGCTGCGGCGAAGGGCAAGAAGGTAGATCAAGACAAAATAGAGGACCGTCAGCCCCAGAGCGGGGAGGGAAAAGCCGAACGAGAAGGTGTAGGGCAAGCCGAACAGGGTCAGCACAATGGCGCGAAACGCCTGGTAGAGCAGCCCGCCCAGAACGGCGCCCAGCGCCAGGGCGCAGCCGCCGACGGCCAGATTTTCCAAAAAGAACAGCCGGGCCACCTGTCTATTCTCCAGTCCTATAAGCAGGTAGGTCCCCAACTCCCGGCCCCGGCGCAGGAGCATGAATTTGGTGGCGTAGGACACCAGCCATCCAAAGACACACACCACTACCACACTGGCCAGCACGATCATCAGGGGAAGGGTTGAGATACTGTTGGACAGGGTACTGAGCTCCTGAGAAAACACTAGCCCGTTGAAGGAATACAGCAGAGCGGCGGCCATGACCACCGTGACAAAGTAGACCAGATAGTCCTTTGTCTGACGCTTTGCATTGCGGGCGGACAGCTTAGATAACGTCATTTACATCACCTCCCAGCGCGGCAAGAACGTCCAGAATTTCATGGTAGAATACGGGCCGCCCCCGTTCTCCACGCAACAACTCATTGAATACCCGCCCGTCCTTGAGGAACAGCACCCGCTTGGCGTAGCTGGCGCTGTAAGCGTCGTGGGTGACCATGAGAATCGTAGCCCCCATATCCTGATTCATGGCGGTCATGATCTCCAGCAGGTTCTTGGAGGCTCTGGAATCTAACGCCCCGGTAGGTTCGTCGGCCAGCAGCAGGGACTGTCCGGCCACCATTGCGCGAGCGCAGGCGGCCCGCTGCTTCTGTCCGCCGGAAACCTGATACGGAAATTTTGGCAGGATGTCGGTGATGCCCAGCTTGCCAGCCACCTCCTGCACCCGGTTCTGTACTGTCCCGGGATTCTGATGATTCAGTGAAAGGGCCAGACCAATGTTTTCCTCAATGGTCAGGGTATCCAGCAGATTAAAGTCCTGGAACACAAAGCCCAGCCGCTCCCGGCGGAACCTGGCCAGCTCGATTTCCGACAAGTCGGCTGCGCTCACCCCGTCCAGGAGAATTTTCCCGGCGCTGATGACGTCGATGGTGGAGATGCAGTTAAGCAGGGTAGTCTTGCCGGAGCCGGAGGGCCCCATGATCGCCAAGAACTCCCCGGCATCCACATCAAAACTCACCCGGTCCAGCGCCTTGGTAACATTGTTCTTGCTTCCGTAATATTTTTCGATGTTCTGTACTTGTAGCATATCGTTTGCCTCCTTTACTTGTGGCTCTATGGTACACCAAAAGCAAAGGCTGTTGTATCGAAGTCATATTGATTTATCTTACAGTTTTGTAAGGTTTTCCTTTGCGGGAAAGGTCAGTGTCACAGTCGTTCCAGCCCCCTCTTGCGAAACGATGCGCAGCTCTAAATCCAGGAAAGAGGCCAGCTTCCTGCACAGATACAGGCCCATGCCGGTAGAACCGCCGCAAGCCCGTCCGTTGCTGCCGGTGAAGCCCCGCTCAAACACACGGGGCAGTTCATGAGCAGGGATACCGATGCCGTTATCGTGAACAATAAGCTGGGTCTGCCTCCCAAGAGGCTTGGCGGAAAGGGTGATGACCGGTTCCGATCCCCGATAACGGGCGGCGTTTTGGAACAGCTGCCCCAGGATAAAGACCGCCCATTTTTCATCGGTATAGATTTTGCAGTCCAGCCCCTCCGTTTCCACCCGGACGCCGCTTTGGATCAACAGGGAACGGTGGTTTTCAATGGCCTGCGCGACGATTTTTCCCAAGTCCGCCTGCCGGAACAGGCAGTCCTGCTCCGGGTTCTCCGCCCGCGCGTAGAACAAAGCCCGCTCTACATGCGCTTCGATTTGAGCCAGTTCCGCAGTCAATTTCCGGCGAGTTTCTCCGTCCAGGTCCCGGCAAGTGAGCCGGGCGGCGGTGATGGGGGCCTTGATTTCATGCACCCACTGCTCCACATAGTCCCGGTACTCCCGCTGGGAGGCTTCCGCGTCAGACACTGCCCCAGTCATATCCCGCCCCGCCTGGCGGGTCAAATCGAACAACCGCCGTTCATAGAGATTTTTGGGAGGCGGAGCGCACTCGGTAAACAGGTATTTTCGATCCAGGCTGTCCAGAATGGATCCCAGTTCCCGAAGGCGCGCTCGCTGGGAAAGGAAGTCAGACAGCTGTACCACGCAAAAGGCCAGCAGAAATACCGCCGCCAAAATCGCCAACACGCCGGACTGGGTTCCGGTGGCCCGGAGAAACAGGGCGGCCATCGTGAAGCAAAGCAGCTGTGTTATGACCCGGAACAGCCGGTCCGATAAAAAATCCCGAAGCGTCATAATTGATACCCCATCCCCCGCCGGGTCTTGATGGCGTCAGGCAGGCCGATTTCCGCCAGCTTCCCCCGCAGTCGGGTCATATTCACGCTGAGGGTGTTGTCATCAATGTAGATTTGGTTGTCCCACAGAGCGTCGATCAGATCGGCCCGAGAGACGATCTGCCCCGCATGGGCCATCAGACAGGCCAAAATTTGCAGCTCATTCCGGCTGAGTTCTGCGGCTTTTCCGCCAGACGATACGCTCCCTTTCGTCAGGCTCAGCCGCAGTTCACCGGCCTCCAGTAAATCCGCCTGCTCCGGTCCGCTGCCGCTCCGGCGCAGAACCGCTTTGATCCGGGCCAGCAGAACGGGGACGCTGTAGGGCTTGGTGATGTAGTCGTCCCCGCCCAGGCTCAGCGCCCGCACCTCGTCCACACCGGCATCCCGGCTGGTGACAAAGATCACCGGCGCGGGAACCGCTTTCCGCAGCGCGGCGCACAGGGAGAAGCCGTCCCGTCCAGGCAGGCCGATGTCCAAAAGAATAAGGTCCGGGCGTTCCCGCACCGCCTGACCCGGTACATCTGCAAACTCCGTAATTGCCAGAGGCGTATACCCCTCGTTTTCCAGGAGCAGTGTCAATTCCTCCCGAATAGCTGGGTCATCTTCGATTATCATGATTTGGGGCATATTACCATTACCCTCCTGTCGTTTTCCCTATACTAACACGAACGGAGCGTATTTGTCCAGAAGCAGTTGACCTCATAAAAATCGAAAATATCACATTCTCCTTGACAATATTTTTAGTAAAGAAGAACGGCATGACAAGGCAAGCCCGGCATATTTCCGGGCAGGCCGTATTCAGTCTGCAGGCGTCCATCCTTCCAGCACTTTCTCCATGCTGTATTCCGCCGCTTCCCGCGCCGTCAGCTGACAGGAGAAATCCGCTCTTTGGCAGGTATCGCTGCCCGGGCCGTAGCAGGCATATTCCCCATAGTAAAAATGTCCATGTTCCTTGCCCCAGTCAGTCCATCCGGCTGGATGGATATGGGGATCCATATAACACTCCAGAAAGACCGTGCGGGCATATTCACGCCAGGGGCGTCCCAGGTATATGGAAGCCTCCGGACAGTCGCTGAGCAGCCTACAGTGATGGAACACATAACCATATTTCTGGCCCTGGGGTGTGGAGGCGGCGGTGAGGTATCCATAGATCCTCTGTCCGTCGGGACTTTCCGGGGGCAACTTCTGGGGCTTGGCGGCGAAGATATCGCAGTTCTCAAAATAGCAGACAGCGCTGCCGAAGATAAAGTCCACATCCCCCTGGATATAGCAGTGTCTATAATACTGCCGCCCCATGATGCGGGGCTGATTCTGGCCAGGACCGGTGAAGCCGCCGGGCTGTGCTTCCTTTAAGGGCAGCGGCGCCGTAAACAGTGTGTCCTGGCTGCCAATCAGGCGGCAACGATCCAGACAGAGCCGGTCTCCGTCCGCATACAGGGCGAGGGCCTGGCCCACCAGGCGGCCGCAGCCCGCGTCGTTTTGAATGGTCATATGGCGCATCGTCACATCATGGGTGTGTATGCCCAGGGTAGCCGTGCGGAAAGTGCCTCTTTTGCTGCCGTCCTCCAGAACCTGCAATGCATAGTCCCCATATACCAGCACCGTATCCTCGGCGCCGCTTCCTTCAAGTGTCACATAGGGACGCTCAAGCACCAGCTTTTCCCGGTAGATGCCGGGAGCAATATGGAGGACGACAGGAGAAACCGCCTCATGTGATGCGGGATAGGAGGGAGGCAGGGGCGTATAATCCCTGCTGATATAGTTTATAGCTTCTCCAATTGTGGCGAAACAAGGGGCGGGTTGATTTTCCCCCACATAGACATGAATAATTTCACACATAATAAACTCCTCAATAATAAACAATCCTCATTTATTTGGCAGAAAACGGTCGGATGGTCATTACTTTTATGAAAATAAAAGCTTTTATAATAATGTATCAATACACAAGTCCGGTTCTTCCGCCAGATTTACATATGTATCGCCGCACTGCACCACAGGACGGGACAATTTGGGCTTGTTGATAAATATAATAGTGCCCTCTCTTCCATCGCTGAGACGGCAGCGGTTCTGTATGTATGTGTCAACAATATTCTCCAGAAAACGCAGGACATAGGCCACATCATACCTCTGTAACCCCTCTGTCTCGAAGATCTCTATGACCTTAAAAGGACAGATGGGCGCTCTGTATACCCGGGCAGAGGTCATGGCGTCATAGACATCTGCAATAGCTACCATCTTGGCGTAGCGGTCAATCTCATTGTCTATTAAGCCCTGGGGATAGCCGGAACCGTCGCAGCGTTCGTGGTGCATCAGGGCGGCATTGCAAATGTGTTTGTCTATATTCTGTGACATAAGCAGCTGATAACCTTCAAAGGAATGTTTCTTGACCTGATAATATTCCAGATCTGTGAGTTTTCCGGGCTTGGTGATGAGATCGCGGGGGACAAGCAGTTTCCCCACATCATGGAGCAGGCCGCAGGCCGTGACCATCTCTATATCCTCTTCCGAGAACTGCAGCCAGTGGGCGAACACATTGCAGATCAATCCCACGTTCAAACAGTGGGCAAAAGTGGAATCATCGTATTCCCGCATATTGTGGAGCATGTCCAGAATGCTGATATGTCCATGAGCGTCCGTCACCATCATAAGAGAGCGGGACAACAGTTCCTTCACATCCAATTGGGTGTTCTTTTCCACTACATTGTTGAGCATACCCTTAAAAGAGTCCACTTCCTCCTCATAAACTTTTTTAAATATCTGGAACTGGGGACTCTTTTTAACCCGTTCAAAATAAGAGGGTCCTGTGGGGGCAGGCTGGGACTCCGGCTGTGCAAGAATTTTGTCTTTTACATGTATAGTCAGAACGCCATAGAGATCCAGCTTCATGATCAGGGCGTCCGTGAGCACAGTATCTTTGGACAGGATCAGCTGATGGTTGGAGTTCATCACATCATCTGCCACGACCATACCAGGAACCAATTGTTGGGTAGGTAATCTCTTCATGTAAAAACGGCCTTTCCCCTTGGAATTTGGGTAAAAATTGTGGTTTCAAGGTGATATATATTATAGCGAAAAAGGCGCAAGATGTCAATTTTAACATAAAGTTTACAAAATGTTAAGGGATAAGTATTTTTCTATGGTTGAATCCTGGGCACAAATCTGCTACAATGGTTCTGTTCAAACTTTAGAATAGAGAAGTAAAGCCAGTAATCGGTGCAATAATATTGAAAGCACAGCGGAGGTCAGGCTTTGAACACGCAGTATCGCAAGCCCGGCTTGTGATATGCAGGAAAGAGGTAAGGATGAAATTAGCAGAGAAAATATTCGGCACACACAGCCAGAGGGAGTTAAAGCGTATATTGCCCATAGTGGATGCCATCGAGGCCCTGCGTCCTCAGATGATGGAACTGACGGACGAACAGATGAAGGCCAAGACGGAGGAGTTCAAGGGGCGGCTGGAAAACGGCGAGACCCTGGACGATATTTTGCCCGAGGCATATGCTCTGGTGCGAGAGGCAGCTCGCAGAGTGCTGAAGACGGAACACTACAGAGTGCAGTTGATTGGCGGTGTAATCATGCACCAGGGCCGTATTGCCGAGATGAAGACCGGCGAAGGTAAGACCCAGACCTTTTTGCTGCCGGCTTATTTGAACGCCCTGGAAGGCAAGGGCGTACATGTGGTGACGGTCAATGATTATCTGGCCAAGCGTGATGCGGAGTGGATGGGCCAGGTCCATGAGTTTCTGGGATTGACTGTGGGCGTGGTGTTGAACAGCATGCCTTCTGAGGAGCGGCAGAAAGCATATGGCTGTGATATTACCTATGTGACCAACAATGAACTGGGATTTGACTATCTGCGTGACAATATGGTGATCTACAAAGAGCAGCTGGTGCTGCGGGGGCTTCATTTCGCGATCATCGATGAAGTGGACTCGGTGCTGATCGATGAAGCCCGCACACCGCTGATTATCTCGGGCCAGAGCGGTAAGTCCACGGCCCTGTATGAAATGTGCGACATGCTGGCCCGGCAGATGAAGCGGGGCGACGATATGCAGCAGCTGTCCAAGATGGATGCCTTGATGGGCATTGTCCAGGAGGAGACAGGTGATTTCATCGTAAATGAAAAGGATAAAGTGATCAACCTGACTGCCGCCGGCGTGGCGAAGGTGGAGAAGTTCTTCCATATCGACAACTATGCCGACCCGGAGAATCTGGAGATCCAGCACAATATCATCCTGGCTCTGCGGGCCCACAACCTGATGTTCCGTGACCAGGACTATGTGGTTAAGGATGACCAGGTGCTGATTGTGGATGAGTTTACCGGTCGTATCATGCCCGGGCGGCGTTATTCCGACGGCCTGCACCAGGCCATCGAGGCCAAGGAGCGGGTGAAGGTAAAGAGGGAGAGCAAGACCCTGGCCTCCATCACCTTCCAGAATTTCTTTAATCTCTTTGACAAAAAATGCGGCGGCACCGGTACGGCGCTGACGGAAGAAAACGAGTTTCGTGACATCTACGGCATGGATGTGGTGGAAGTGCCCACCCACAAGCCAATCGCCCGTATAGATCAGCAGGACGCGGTATACAAGACTCGGGAGGAGAAACTGAAGGCCATTGTGGAGGCGGTGGAAGAGGCCCACGCCAAGGGACAGCCAGTGCTGGTGGGCACCATCACCATCGACGCCAGTGAGGAGTTAAGCAGGCTGCTGAACAAGAAAGGCATCGCGCACAAGGTGCTGAACGCCAAATTCCATGAACTGGAGGCGGAGATCGTGGCGGATGCCGGCATCCACGGGGCGGTGACCATCGCCACCAACATGGCGGGCCGTGGTACGGATATCAAACTGGATGAGGAGGCCAGAGCAGCGGGAGGACTTAAGATCATTGGAACGGAGCGTCATGAGTCCCGGCGTATCGACAACCAGCTCAGAGGCCGTTCCGGCCGTCAGGGAGATCCGGGCGAGTCCAAGTTCTATATCTCCCTGGAGGATGAATTGATGCGGCTGTTTGGATCCGAGCGGCTGATTAGCATGTTTAATGCACTGGGTATTCCCGAGGGGCAGGAGATCGAACACAAGGCGCTGACCAATGCCATTGAGTCTGCCCAGAAAAAAATCGAGAGCAACAACTTCGGCATCAGAAAGAATCTGCTGGAGTATGACCGGGTTATGAGCGAGCAGAGAGAGATCATCTATGACGAGAGAAGCAGGGTGCTGAACGGCGAGAGCATGAGGGACGTGATCTTCAAGATGATCACCGATATTGCCGAGAATGCAGTGGATATCAGTATCGGTGATGAGGGGGATGCTGATGAGTGGGACTACAATGAGTTGAATACTCTGCTGCTGCCCACCGTGCCCATCGAGCCGGTGACCAGGGAACGGGTGACCAGGCCCAAGAAGAATGGCCTGAAACAACAGCTGAAGGAAGAGGCCGTGAAGCTCTACGAGTCTAAGGAGGCCGAGTTCCCGGATACGGAGGCAATCCGTGAGATCGAGCGGGTGATTCTGCTGAAAGTTATTGACCGAAAGTGGATGGATCATATTGATGATATGGAGCAGCTGCGACAAGGTATCGGACTGCAGGCTTACGGTCAGCGCGATCCCCTGGTGGAATACAAGATGAACGGCTACGAGATGTTTGATGAGATGACCCAGAACATCAAGGAGGAGACGGTGCGTCTGTTGTTCCACATCAAGATTGAGCAGAAGGTGGAGCGTGAGCAGGTGGCCCAGGTAACAGGCACCAACAAGGATGTGTCTCTGGCCAAGGCTCCCGCCAAACGCGCGGTGGCCAAGGTATATCCCAATGATCCCTGCCCCTGCGGCAGCGGCAAGAAATACAAGCAGTGCTGCGGCAGGGCCGGAAAATAGACATAAAATTATATTGAAAGGCGGTGACGCAAAATGGTAGAATTAGATTCTATGAAGTCAGAACTTCTGACTTACGAAACTCCATTAGCGGAAGTGAGGGATTCACTTTGACCTGGCTAACAAGGCCAAGCGAATCGAAGAACTGGAGATGGAGATGGAGGCTCCCGGCTTCTGGGACGATCCGGACCGCTCCAACAAGCTGATGAAAGAACTGAAAAACATGAAGGATACCGTGGAGGATTTCCGCAAGCTGGAGTCCCAATACGACGATATCCTGACCCTGATCGAGATGGGCTATGAGGAGGAGGACGTCTCCCTGATTCCGGAGATCCGCAGTGAATTGGATGAATTTACCCGGGAGTTGGACGGACTGCGGATCGGTATACTGCTGTCGGGAGAGTATGACAAAAACAATGCCATTCTGAAGCTCAACGCCGGGGCGGGAGGCACGGAGAGCTGCGATTGGTGCAGTATGTTGTACCGCATGTACACCCGCTGGGCGGAGCGTAAGGGTTATTCCCTGGAGGTGCTGGATTATCTGGACGGGGATGAGGCGGGCATCAAGTCAGTGACTTTTCAGGTCAATGGCATCAATGCCTACGGCTACCTGAAATCGGAGAAGGGCGTACACCGCCTGGTGCGGATTTCCCCCTTCAACGCCCAGGGCAAGCGGCAGACTTCTTTTGTATCCCTGGATGTGATGCCGGATATCGAGGAGGATCTGGATGTGGAGATCGATGAGAAGGATTTGCGCATCGACACCTACCGTAGCAGCGGCGCCGGCGGACAGCATATCAATAAGACGTCCTCGGCCATCCGTATCACCCATATTCCCACGGGCACGGTGGTGCAGTGCCAGAACGAGCGCAGCCAGTTTCAGAACAAGGACAAGGCCATGCAGATGCTGAAGGCCAAGCTGTACCTGTTAAAGCAGGAGGCCAATGTGGAGAAGCTGTCTGATATCCGGGGTGAGGTCAAGGATATCGCCTGGGGCAACCAGATCCGATCCTATGTGCTCCAGCCCTACAAGCTGGTAAAAGACCTTCGCACGGAGGTGGAGAGCGGCAACGCCGACGCCGTGCTGGACGGGGCGCTGGATCCCTTTATCAACGGATATCTGAAATGGATGAGCGTTCAGGGAAGAAAGACGCAGGAGCAATGAAGCGAAAAATCTGATTGAGAAGTGCAGTTCGGCCATGATGAAGGATGAACACTTTTTCGAAAAGGGAGTATTTTTAACAAGTATGATTTCGGCGAGGGAAAGTAGCCATACAGTGACGTATGCGGCGCTTTCCCTTGTTTGATATTATGGTTGTAAGTAGGTAATTGCGAAACGTTCTCCGCAAGTGACGTGGCTGGCCAATATATACAAAAACGGGTTCCGATGCAGTGGCAAGCCGCCCTTATTTTGTATATATGTCCCTTTGCCGGCCACCTGTATATATTCCTCTGTGTAAAGTTGCTATTATTCACAGCTGTTTTATAGGCGCGGTAAATAAAGCGGGGGTTTGACACCACTCAATAAGTAAAGTTATAAAATCCTACAAAAAGTTCTTGACATCTAAAGGACGTTAGCATATACTAACTATTGAAAGAAATACATAACGGCTACAGCAAGAGAAAGTGAGGTCGGTGTTATGCCCTTGACGATGGTAAAAGAAGGCGAAGCGAATGTGATCAAGAAGGTTGGCGGCAGGGAGGAAACCCGCAGGTTCTTAGAGGGGCTGGGCTTTGTGACCGGCGGCCTGGTGACGGTGATCTCTACCATTGGCGGCAATATGATTGTCAATGTGAAGGATGCACGGGTAGCTATCGGGAAGGATATGGCCTGCAAGATATTGGTGTAGGGCGTTCAAGGAAGTTCGCAAATGACGGGACTGGTAACCAGCCCTGTTCCCGGAGACAGGTATAGCGATGTATGATTGCGGGGAATAAAGGGGGAGCTTATAAATAAAAGAGAAAGAAGGAGAGAGTATGAGGACATTGAGAGAGGTCTCGGTGGGCGAGACGGTAACTGTGAAAAAGTTGTCCGGGGATGGCCCTGTGAAGCGCAGGATCATGGACATGGGTATCACCAAAGGCGTGGAAGTGTATGTGAGAAAGGTGGCGCCCCTGGGGGATCCTGTGGAAGTGACCGTCAGAGGTTATGAACTTTCCCTGCGTAAGGCGGATGCGGAGATGATCGAGGTAGAATAATTTTTTATACCTGGGTTAGCTGTGGCTAATAAATGTGAGGATATGCGGAAGCATAACAAGGAGGAGAATTATGTCAGTAAAAATAGCGCTCGCAGGCAATCCAAACTGCGGCAAGACTACCTTATTTAATGCTCTGACCGGCTCCAATCAGTTTGTGGGTAACTGGCCGGGGGTGACAGTAGAGAAAAAGGAGGGAAAACTGAAGAGTTCATACAGTGCCCAGGAGGCCATTATCATGGACCTGCCCGGCATATATTCCCTTTCCCCCTACACACTGGAAGAGGTGGTGGCCCGAAACTACCTGATCGGTGAGAGGCCGGATGCCATCCTGAACATCGTGGACGGCACCAACATTGAGCGAAATCTGTACCTGTCCACACAGCTGTTGGAACTGGGGATCCCCGTGGTCATGGCGGTGAACATGGTGGATGTACTGGAGAAGGACGGCAGCAAAATCCATGTAAAGAAACTGTCCGAGAAGCTGGGCTGTCCGGTGGTGGAAATCTCCGCTCTGAAGGGAACCGGCATCGATGATGCGGTGAAGAGGGCTGTGACGGCAGCTTCGGAGAAGAGAGCGGCGCAGCCGGTACATAAGTTTGACGCCGCCATCGAGAATGCAATTGAGACGGTGTCCGAAAAACTGGGCAGCAAAGTGCCGGAGGAACAGAAGCGTTTCTTCAGCATAAAATTATTGGAGAGGGACGATAAGATTTCCGGGCAGCTGTCCAAGATCCCGGATGTGGCCGAGGAAGCTGCCATGCTGGAAAAGGAGTACGACGACGACACGGAAAGTATCATCACCAATGCCAGGTATGAGTATATTTCCTCCATTATCGGGGAATGCTGCACCAAAAAGCGCCAGGGAGGTATGAGCATTTCCGATAAAATCGACAGGATTGTTACCAACAGATGGGCGGCGCTGCCGATCTTTGCGGCAGTGATGGTTCTGGTGTATTATATCTCAGTGTCCACGGTGGGAGGCTGGGTAACGGACTGGACCAATGACGGACTGTTCGGGGACGGTTTCCATCTTTTGGGCATCAGCGGAGATTATGACGATGAGACTGTAGCTTACGCCAATGAAAATATTTGGACCGATGAGGTTGCGGCCACTGTAGACGCGGCGGCGGATGCAGGGGTAATAGGCGCGGAAGATATTCAGGGAGCCATCCGGGAGGCGGATTTTGGCGGCTTTGAGGAGGCTTATGGCTTTTACGGCGAATCGCTGGCGGAGGAAGGTTTTGACATCTCCGGCACTGTGGATGCGGCCATGGAGGAAGTTCCCGATCCGGCGGACTATGGCGTGTGGGTGCCTGGTATTCCCGTGCTGGTGACAAGCGGCCTGGAGGCGATAAATTGCGCGCCCTGGCTGGAGGGACTGATTGTGGACGGCATTGTGGGCGGCGTGGGCGCCGTGCTGGGCTTTGTGCCTCAGATGCTGGTGCTGTTTATCTTTCTGGCATTTTTGGAAGCCTGCGGCTATATGGCCCGTGTGGCGTTTATCATGGATAGGATTTTCCGCAAGTTTGGTTTGTCCGGCAAGTCCTTTATTCCCATGTTGATCGGCTCGGGCTGCGGCGTACCCGGCATTATGGCATCCAGAACCATCGAGAGCGACAGGGACCGCAAGATGACCATTATGACCACTACATTTATTCCCTGCGGCGCCAAGATGCCTATTATCGCGCTGATTGCCGCGGCGCTGTTCCACAATGCATGGTGGGTGGCTCCCAGCGCATATTTTATCGGAGTTGCGGCTGTTATCTGCTCCGGCATTATTTTAAAGAAAACCAGGATGTTTGCAGGCGATCCTGCTCCCTTTGTCATGGAACTGCCCGCTTACCACTGGCCCACCGTGGGCAATGTGCTCAGAAGCATGTGGGAGCGCGGGTGGTCCTTTATCAAAAAGGCCGGCACCATCATCCTTTTATCCTCTATTATCATCTGGGCAGGCTCCTGCTTCGGCGTGGTAGACGGACGCTTTATGTTTGACGGGGAGATGGAGTTAGAGACCAGTGTGCTGGGAATCATGGGCGGTGCCATCAGCTTTATCTTTGCGCCTCTTGGCTTTGACAATATCCGTGCCACCATCGCCACCATCATGGGACTGGTGGCAAAGGAAGAAGTGGTGGGCGTGTTCGGTGTGCTGGATTTCGAGGGCATGACCCAATTGGCCGCCTACTCTTTCCTGGTGTTCAATCTGCTGTGTGCCCCTTGCTTTGCGGCTATGGGCGCCATCAAGCGGGAGATGAACAACGCAAAGTGGTTCTGGTTCGCCATCGGATATCAGTGCGGTCTGGCCTATGTGGTATCGCTGTGCATCTATCAGATAGGGATGCTCTTTACAGGAGTCTTTAGGTTTGGTACAATAGTAGCGTTCCTGCTGCTGGCCGGCTTTATCTACCTGCTGGTCAGACCCTATAAGGAGAGCAGGACGCTGGAAATGAAAGCCATGAAGAAGATGGCGGCATAAATCTTCTGGGAGGTATTAAGATGGGTACATTCATTGTATTGGCAGTACTGGCCGTTATTGTGGCCCTGGTGATCAGGGGCATGGTGCGGGACAAGAAAAACGGGAAATCCATTCAGTGCGGCGGAGACTGTCGCCATTGCGGCGGCCATTGCCATTAACGTCAGACCAATGCTTTTCACTCTCACAATATTTTATATAAAGAAAGGCCATCCGACATATGCCGGGTGGCCCTTCTTATATGTGAAAACACCGGAAAAACCCGTAGAAGTCAGGTGATATCAGCACTTTCAACAGGTATCTTCTGGGGATTCATCAGATCCAGAAAAAAGCAGGTACACGTCATCTGCATATAAGGGCGCAGCCACAGCATACCGATGCCACAGGACAGCAGCGCCAGCAGAACCAGGGGGATAAAACTCATTTGCAGATAGAACAGCCGTCCCTTATGGCCGCTCATAAGCCGCATACTGCTGCGGAGGAGCTGTCCCGCGGAGTAATCCGGAAAGTCCAGCATCAGGTAAAAGCACTGAGAGAAGATAAGCAAAAATACCGTGCGGATCACTATGGCGGCGGAAGCGGCCAACATGGTGGCCGTGAGCCAGTTCATATTTTTACTCTGCAAAAACATAATGCTGCAAATCTGGCACGGCAGCTGGAGGATCATGTATACAGCGGAAAAAAAGCCGGACAGAATCAAACATTTTTTCAACTGCCATCGGAAGCCGTAGAACAGATTGGAGATATCATAGCTACGCTTACAGGCCATATTCAAAAAGAACAACGCGTATCCCGCGGAAAAGATATTGGTAAACATGGCAATTACCATATTGATCAGCAGGGGGATCAATATGCGGGCCAGAATAGACAGGGACAAGTTTAATTGAAAGGAATTAAAAAAATTGGTGATCATAAAGGTCAATGTCATTGAGACCATATTGCCCAGAAACAGGATCAGCATAGCGGATCCAAAGCGGCCGTCCAGCAGATCCTTGGCCCGGGATTTTAACTCGGAGGAGGTCATATACCGTACATTCATATTTCTATAATCCTTTCTGATTAAAGTTCCGTAACCGCCCCCCCAGCGCCCATGACCGGCAGAAAAACTTCTGTCCCAAACGAGGCCAGAAGTTTCTCTGGGGCGCTGCGCGGGCGGTTACTGATTGGAGTTCACACTTGCTTACTCGGTGGGGAAGAGGTCGTTTAAGTCAACGCCGTAGACCCTCTCAAACAGATCGTCGTAACTCTCGCCGTACATGCTCTCGGAATAGCGGTTAAGCATGTCCCTGTATTCCGGGTCACGCAGCATGTTGGGCATTGCGGAAAATACCGCTCCATACATAACCACGGAGAAGAGAAGTCCCAGGCAGGAGGTGGCCAGGCCGGTGACGGCCATGGCATCCATGCGCTGCCCTTTGCGGTAGGAGAGGATGGCAAAAAGGATGCCCAGCGCGCCCAGGGGCAGCGGCAATACCGCCGTACATATGGTCAACAGGGAACAGATGCCCAGGATCATTGAAGCGATGGTAAAGGGATTCCTGCGAGGGGCAGGAGGGGTTTGACGATAGTCCATAATCATGCACTCCTATCTTATATTCCTCGGATTCCCTTCAGGCATACAATGTCCTAAACCAATATCAGGGAATCAGCTGCTTTCTTAGTTATAAAGCATCTTACCATTATTTTGAACAGATAGCAAATAGATCCGCAAGATTTAACAGATTTTTTATGAGAAAGCAGAATAACGCATTTTATTTCTTGATTAGACAGGGGGTGATCTGCTATAGTAGTATCGGTGAGTCAGATCGGCATCAGGTTGGATGCGGAACTCAAAACAGCAAATTTCCGAGAAATGCGGAACTCAAATTAAGAAAGGCATGGAAATACATATGGACATTTTACAGACAATCAAAGAGGAACTGCAGGTGGAAAAATGGCAGGTGGAAGCCGCCGTCAAGCTCATCGACGAGGGCAATACCATCCCTTTTATATCCCGTTACCGGAAGGAGGCCACCGGCTCCCTGAATGACGAGCAGCTGCGTGATCTGCATGAGCGCCTGCAGTATCTGCGCAGTCTGGAGGACAAAAAGCAGCAGGTGCTGGGCAGCATAGAGGAACAGGGAAAGCTGACGGAGGAACTGAGGACAAAGATTCTGGAGGCTCAGACTCTGGTGGCGGTGGAAGATCTGTACAGGCCCTATCGCCCCAAGAGAAAGACCAGGGCCAGCGTTGCCAAAGAGAAGGGCCTGGAGCCCCTGGCCCAGATCATTCTGGCCCAGGAGATCCGCACCCCCCTGGAAGAGGAGGCCGCTAAATATGTTTCCGAAGACGGAGTCGCCACTCCTTCGGAGGCGCTGCAGGGAGCCATGGATATTCTGGCGGAGCAGGTATCCGACGAGGCGGAATACCGCAGCTATATCCGCCAGGCCACTGCGGAGGAAGGTATTATCAGCAGCGAGGCCAAGGACGAAAAGGCCCAGACCGTGTATGAGATGTATTACCATTTTGAGGAGCCGGTGAAAAAGATCGCCGGACACAGGGTGCTGGCTCTGAACCGGGGAGAGGCGGAGAAAGTGTTGACCGTGAAGCTCAGCGCCCCCACAGAGCGAATTTTGCGCTATCTGGAAAAACAGCTGATCAGAGCGGAGAACCCGGTGACCACACCGGTGCTGCAGGCCGTGTGCCAGGACGCCTATGAGCGGTTGATTGCCCCTGCCATTGAGCGGGAGATCCGCAATGAACTCACGGAAAAAGCCGAGGACGGTGCCATCTCCGTGTTTGGGAAGAACCTGGAGCAGCTGCTGCTGCAGCCTCCCATCGCGGGAAAAGTGGTGCTGGGCTGGGATCCGGCCTTCCGCACAGGCTGTAAGCTGGCGGTGGTGGATGCCACAGGCAAGGTGCTGGACACCAAGGTGATCTACCCCACCGCGCCCCAGAACAAGGTGACAGAGGCCAAGGCGGAACTGAAACGCCTGATCAGCAAATACCATGTGGACCTGATCTCCGTGGGCAACGGCACGGCCTCCCGGGAATCGGAACAGGTGATCGTGGAACTGTTAAAGGAACTGGATCGTCCGGTGCAGTACGTGATCGTCAACGAGGCCGGAGCCTCTGTGTATTCCGCCAGCAAACTTGCCACAGAGGAATTTCCCAATTTTGACGTGGGGCAGCGAAGCGCCGCATCCATTGCCCGCAGGCTCCAGGATCCTCTGGCGGAGTTGGTGAAGATCGATCCCCAGTCCATCGGCGTGGGCCAGTACCAGCATGACATGAATCAGAAAAAACTCAGCGAGGCCCTGGGCGGCGTGGTGGAGGACAGTGTAAACAAGGTGGGCGTGGATTTGAACACCGCCTCCGTCTCCCTGCTGGAATACATCTCCGGCATCAACAAGACCATCGCCAGGAACATCGTGGACTATAGGGAAACAAACGGACGCTTTACCAACAGAAAGCAGCTTCTGAAAGTTCCCAAGCTGGGGCCCAAGGCTTTTGAGCAGTGCGCGGGCTTCATGCGGATCCTGGACGGGGACAACCCCTTGGATGCCACCAGCGTACATCCTGAGTCCTATGAAGCGGCCTTAAAGCTGCTGGACAAGCTGGGCCTTACCATGGAGGATGTGAAGGAGGCCCAGAGGAAAGCGGCGGCGGACAAGGCGGCAGGCAAAAAAGCCCCAGCGGCGGAAGGACGCGCCCAGCGTCCCGCCCAGAGAAAGCAGGACAAATCCATACAGGTGAAAAATACCAATACAGCCATGGGTAAGGCATTGGCCGCCGCCATGGGCAGCATGGCAGGGGCTTCCGGGGGAAGTGTCCAGGCGGCGGAAGGAAAGGGGGCTCAGAGGGCAGGCAACCGGGAGGCCGGCAGCGCGCAGGCAGTCGGGGCGGCGCAGAGCCGGGTCAGCAGTCTGGAGAAGCGCGTCAGGAACAAAGCTATGCTGGCCCAAGAACTGGGCATAGGCGAGATCACCCTGACCGATATTTTAAAGGAACTGGAGAAGCCTGCCCGGGATCCCAGGGACGATATGCCCAGACCCATTCTGCGCAGCGATGTGCTGGATATGAAGGACTTGAAACCGGGCATGACCCTGAAGGGCACGGTGCGCAATGTCATTGATTTCGGCGTGTTTGTGGATATCGGCGTACATCAGGACGGCCTGGTACACATCTCCCAGATCACGGATAGATATATTAAGCATCCCCTGGAGGCAGTCAGCGTGGGGGATATCGTGGACGTGCAGGTATTGGATGTGGATATGCAGAAAAAGCGGATTTCTCTCACGATGAAGATAAAACAGTAAGAGGATAATGGCGCCATTTATGCTAAGAGAAAGCCCCGCCGAAGGGGTGGATAAGAGATTGGGGGAACGGATGAGATGACAGAACTGACACGAAACAATAAAACAGCTATGGTTGCGCACCTTATCACTGCGGCAGTGATGGCTGCCCTTATTCTGACCCGGGCGTACAAGGGGGAGGTATCCATTGCCTATGCCGGAATCCTATGCATGGTTGGCGCTGCGCCGGTGGCTCTGGAATTTCTTTTCTGGAGCAGGGACAGGGAGACATGTATGATCCGGCATCTGGCAGGTATCGGTTTTGCCTTGTTTTACACCATATGTCTGTTTACGAATGCAATCCATATGGTATATATATTTGTTATTCCTATGGTTTTCGTAGTATCTGTCTATAATGACATCCGGTATCAGCTGATGATCAATACCGGCACTGTGCTGGAGAATATTATAGTGGTGGCGCTGGGGGCCGCCACAGGCAAATTTGGTTTCCTGGGCGTGAATTCGGCGGCGATACAGATAATTGTCATGGTTATGGTGGCAGTATATTCTATTATGACCACCCGTAATTTAAAGCAAAATACCGAGCAGAGGATAGGGGATATCTCCAAATCCCAGCAGGAGACGGAACTTTTGCTGCAGACCAATGCGCAGCTGTCCCGCAAGCTGACCGAGGGCATCACTGCCATCCATGAAAAGGTGGAGGAACTGAGCAATGCCTCCGAGAGCACCAAGACGGCCATGGAGGAGGTATCCCTGGGGGCGGAGGACACGGCAAAACATGTGCATAGCCAGATGCTGCAGACCGAAACCATCCAGAGCAAGGTGAGCAAAGTGCAGGACGCCACAGGACAGATCGGCGCCAGTATGCAGCATACCATAGAGGCTCTGGAAACAGGGAACCACAATGTGGAGACACTGATGGAGCAGGCGGAGACTTCCGTGGAGAACGGCACAGTGGTGAGCGGCAAGCTGGAAGCGCTGGGCCGCTATATGGAAAAGATGAACACTATTGTGGAGCTGATCGGCGGCATCACCTCCCAGACCAGTATGCTGGCGCTGAATGCCAGCATAGAGGCGGCCAGGGCAGGGGAAGCGGGCAGGGGCTTTGCCGTGGTGGCCGCGGAGATATCCAACATGGCCACACAGACCAAGGAAGCCACGGCCAACATCACCGGCCTGATAGACGATGTGTCGGAGGCCATACGGGAGGTCATGGGAGTGATCGCCGACATGGTCTTTGGCATTGACGAGGAAAAACAGGGGGCTCTGCATGCGGCGGAAAGTTTTCAGGCGATCAGGGACAATACCTTTGCTGTCCGCGACAATATGGAGAGCCTGGTCAAGGTGGTGGGCGAACTGAATGAGTCCAATCAGGTGATAGTGGACTCTGTTCAGACCATTTCCGCCATTTCCCAGGAGGTGGCGGCCCACGCCGGGGAAACCATGAGCGCCGAAGAGAAAAACATCGTCATCATGGAGGAGATTAGGCAGATTATGCAGGAACTGGTGGCTTTGGCCAAAAAGCGGTAAGCCGGACAGCCGCCTTCCGTTATCCTATTTACCTGCCTTGATGATAGGACTTAATGGTTTATAGATCAGCATGGTAACCAGGGAGACGCTTCCGCCCTTGATCAGGTTCATGGGGGCCACACAACAGGCCACAAAGCTGATAATACTGCCATCGGTCATCAAAGGGTTGACGGCGCTGCCCATAGCCAGAATGCTGTCCAGGGGCATTCCATAAAGCTTGGAAAAGGCCGGCAGCAGGTAGACTGCATTGAAAGCCGTGCCAAAGAGAGTTAAAATGAAAGTACCGATGATACAGCCAGCGATAGCGCTTTTTTTACTCTTTTTAAAATAATAGATAGTAGATGCCGGCAGGATGAAACTGCATCCAATGACGAAATTGGCCAGATCCCCTACAAAAGCGGTGCTGGTGCCCTTAATTAAGAGTTTCAGCAGAATTTTCACAGCTTCGATGATAATTCCTGTCACTGGCCCGAAGGCGAAGGCTCCTACCAACACCGGGAGTTCACTGAAATCCAGTTTGTAAAATCCGGGAGCGAAAGGCAGGGGGAAGTCCAGCAGATGCAGGATCATGGCTATGGCCGAGAACATGCCCGTGACAGCCATTCTGCGGGTGGAAAAAGCGCTCTCCTTTTTCCCGCTTTTCTTGTCTGCCAGCTTCTCCAGAGCCAGCGCCGCCAGGAATATGACCACGATAATCAGGAGAAATTCTGCTGCAAATAATGCGTTTTCTGCTACACTTTTGAAAAATCCATTCATAATTTTCCTCACTTTCTGCCGCTTCTGCGGCGAGGCCCTGCAAGCCGGCGGTTCATACATATTTCAAGATCGCCCATATATGGGCGGCATTGCTTACGCGTAACCCCCCCTGCAAGATCATAGACAGTCAACGACATTGGATTTGTTGACTATATGTATACCGTAAGGAAAGCGCTTCGCACAAAAAGCCCCGGTTATGAAGAAATCCCTGACAGAAATCTCTTCAAAACCGGGGCCGATTCGCATGATACATTAGAGCATGTTCCGCTTTCTGAGAACAAAACCGGATCATACACCCGCCGACCTTCCGCGTATCCCATGCGGACTGCCAGCCTGTTTTCATGTTCTTCTTCCATCCAGACTATACTGTTGGTATCGGAATCGCACCGATTCAGCCACGATGTTACCATCGTGGGTCGCGGACTGGTATGTTGCCACACATCACCGCCAGTAGGGAATTGCACCCAACCCCGAAGACGCACCTTATGCACCCTAGTATAGATCTCCTCCTCCGATTTGGCAAGACTTTTTTTGCATTTTTATGATGCCTGCATGGGATGCCTGTTACCGGCCTCAGAACCGTGTCCCCGCATCAGCCATAAGTAGTAACCGCTCCCCCTTGAAATTCTCCCCACAGGAAGAAACACTTGCATTTTGCGCGTCACCTGTTTATAATTTAGGATAGTTAAACAAAAGAGAATCCATAAACTGAATGGGACAACGGGGATGCATAGGGCGCAGAAAGAGCAAATGGCAAGGGTGTCTCTTGCGTGTGCGGATGGGAGTATGGGGAAGCGAAAGGACTTGGACTATGATAGAGTTTGATGTGAAAATAGAAGCTGGAGATCTGTACAATTATATGATGGCCCACGCCTACGGCAGCGCTTCCGGCCTGATCGGCAGCTGCTTTGGGGCATTGATGATTGTGATCTTCGGCATGGATCCCCGACAGTGGATCTTTTTGGTCTGCGGCGTGATCCTGCTGCTGTACCTGCCGGTGACCCTGTGGATGAAGAGCAAGCAGCTGGCGCTGACCAATCCCTCTTTTCAGAAGCCCTTGCACTATGTACTGGACGAGGAGGGCATCTCCGTCTCCCAGGGGGAGACCACAGAGAGACAAGCCTGGGCGGATCTGCACAAGGCCACGGCCACGGGCAGGAGCGTCATCGTCTACACCACCAAGGTCAGCGCGGCCATATTTCCCAACCGGGATCTGGGGGAACAGAGAACACAGGTAGTGGAAATGATCAGCACCCATATGCCCCCGGGGAAAGTCAGGATACGTAGTTAGTGGGTATGCTGATTGACGCAATATCGCAGGATCGCCAGCGATATGCATGAGAGGTAAGTATGGATGTTTCACATCCAAATACGCATTAACGCAGTATCGCAGGCTCAGCCAGCGATATGCAGGAAAGAGGTAAGTATGGAAGTGAAACTTCCAAATACCGATTAACACAATAACACAGGTACAGGAGGAGTTTGGCTTAAGTAAAACTCCGGTTATGCAGGGACAGGGAAAGTATGGCAGAGACAGAAAATATCCGGGTATGGGAGACTCATAGCCCGGAGGAGACATTTTCTATAGGGGAGTTATTGGGGCGTGAGGCCCTGGCAGGGCAGATCTACACCCTGATCGGGGATCTGGGTGTGGGCAAGACCGTGTTTACCCAGGGGGTTGCGGCAGGGCTGGGGATCACCGGGACGGTGAACAGTCCCACCTTTACTATCATGCAGGTATATGAGGAGGGGCGTCTGCCCTTTTATCATTTTGATGTCTACCGCATCGGCGATGTGGAGGAGATGGAGGAAATTGGCTACGAGGAATACTTTTACGGAGAGGGAGTGTGCCTGATAGAGTGGGCTGACCTGATCCGGGAAATCCTGCCTCCGCGCCATATTCGGATTACCATCAAAAAGGACTTGGAAAAAGGATTTGACTATCGTAAAATAGAAATGAGTTCGGCCTGATATCAGAAAGGGCGTTTCGCAATCGCCTAAGGAAATCTATATTAAGAAAGGAGTGAACTGCCTATGAGAGTGTTGGCGATAGATACTTCCGGCCTGGTGGCCAGCGTTGCCCTGGTGGAGGACGATGTGCTGCGGGCGGAGTTTACCACGAATGACAAAAAGACCCATTCCCAGACTTTGCTGCCCATGTTGGAGCAGCTGCGGCAGATGATCTCCCTGGAGTTGGATACGATAGATGTCATTGCCATTGCTGCCGGGCCGGGTTCCTTTACAGGTCTGCGCATAGGGTCGGCCACAGCCAAGGGCCTGGGCCTGGCGCTTGGAAAGCCTCTGGTGGAGGTGCCTACCCTGGAGGGGCTGGCCTATAATCTTTACGGCACGGACAAGCTGGTGTGTCCCATGATGGACGCCCGCAGGAATCAGGTCTATACGGGGCTCTACGAGTATATTCCTGCATTGCCGGGCCAAACTTCGGTTGCGCGGGCAGAGGTAAGCTACGAACTGCGCGTACTGCGGGATCAGTGTGCCGTGGATGTGGCGGAGATTGTGGAAGAGTGCAACCGCCTGGGCAGGGAAGTGATCTTTCTGGGGGACGGTGTGCCGGTGTATCTGGAGCAGATCCGGGAGAAAATGCAAGTGCCCTACAGTCTGGCTCCGGCCCATTATAGCCGTCAGCGCGCGGCCGGCGTGGCGGCCCTGGGGGCGGTGTATGCCGCCAGGGGGAGGGTGGTCAGCGCTACGGATCACCAGCCTATATATCTGCGCAAAAGCCAGGCAGAGCGAGAAAGGGAAGAAGCGGATGGTCATACGGGAACTTAGGCCGGAGGACGTGGAGCCATTGAGCGTCATAGAGGCCAGGGCCTTTTCCATGCCCTGGTCGGCGGCGGACTTTGCCAGACTGATAGCGGATCGGAACAGCCTGTACCTGGTGGCGGAGGTGGACGGCCGGGTGGTGGGCAGCTGCGGCGTCACCAATGTGTCCGGGGACGGTGAAATCGACAATGTGGTGGTGGATGAAGCTTACCGCAATAGGGGGATTGCCACGGCGCTGCTGCGGGAGACTCTGAGGCGGGGCTATGCCATGGGGGTGGAGGCATTTACCCTGGAAGTGCGGGTGAGCAATGGGCCGGCCATCCATGTCTATGAGAAGGCAGGTTTTGTGTCCGAGGGAATCCGCCCCCGCTTCTATGAAAAGCCCACGGAGGATGCCATGATTCTGTGGAAACGGGACAGGGAGCACGGGTAAAAGAAACCATACATTACAATATCCAACAATTTCCTCACTCATTCGACATAAGCTGTGCTACAATGAATGCGGATGCAAGAAAGAGATGTTGCAAATGCGCATAGGCCGCAGTTTGCGGCAATGCGCGGATGCATGGAGCATGGAATACAGACTGGCGGAGGATGAAGGATGAAGCGTGACAACAAAATTTTTTGCAATCAATGTGGAAAAGAATTACAGCAGCAGGAGGGTATGATCCGGGAGGGATATTTCTCGGCGGACGTGGTCTTCGGCTATTTCAGCAATAAGGATGGCCTGCGCCACAGATGGGATCTGTGTGAGCAATGCTATGATGCTCTGACCGGCGGTTTTCAGATTCCGGCGGAGGAGAGCGAGGAGAGCGAACTGGTGTGAGAAGAAGCCGGATGCCGGACTTGCGCGGCAAGACCCAATGGGGCTTCTTCCTCGTGATCTGAGTGCCGAATAGCGGCAGTATGGGGCAGCGTCATCCGACCAGTGCGGACAGGAGGCAGTGATGCTGGATGTATGTTTGTTGGGGACGGGAGGGATGATGCCCCTGCCTTATCGGTGGCTCACCTCTCTGATGATGCGATACAATGGTAAGAGTATTCTCATCGACTGCGGTGAGGGTACTCAGATTGCGCTAAAGGAAAAGGGCTGGAGCCCCAAGCCCATTGACATTATATGTTTTACCCATTATCATGCGGACCATATCAGCGGTCTGCCGGGTATGCTGCTGACCATGGGCAACGCGGAGCGGACGGAGCCGCTGCTGCTCATCGGTCCTAAGGGACTGCAGAGAATTGTGAATGCGCTGCGCTGCATCGCCCCGGAGTTGCCCTTTGAGATCCGATATGCGGAGATCACGGAGCAGGAACAGACATTTTCCTTTGAAGGATTTCAAATTGAGGCTTTCAAGGTGAATCATAATGTGTTATGCTATGGATATAGCCTGGTAATTGACCGCGTCGGCAAGTTCCAGCTGGAGAAGGCTCGGGAGCTTAACATTCCCCAGCGGTGCTGGAGCCGCCTGCAAAAGGGGGAGACCCAGGAGGTGGACGGCCGGATTTACACGCCGGACATGGTGTTGGGGGCGCCCCGCAAGGGGCTGAAGGTCACCTACTGCACGGACACTCGGCCCACCGAGGGCATTGTGGCCCATGCAAAGGGAGCGGATCTCTTTATCTGCGAGGGAATGTACGGAGAGCCGGAGAAGCAGGCCAAAGCCAGGGAAAATAAGCATATGACCATGTACGAGGCGGCCCGCATGGCCAGGGAGGCGCAGGTGCCGGAATTGTGGCTGACACATTACAGTCCTTCCCTGAACCGTCCGGAGGAATATATGCATGAGGTGCGGAAGATTTTTCCCGCCTCCATAGCAGCCAAGGACGGGAGAAGTGTGGAACTTAACTTCGTGGATTAGGAGCGGCGCATGAAGACGAAAAAAGGCAAATTTACAATTCAGACCACCATAGTGCTTATGGTTCTTATTTTACTGGTAGTGGGATACTACTGCTATCTGGTGAACCGTTCCAACCGCTCGGCGCAGGAGAAAGTGCCGACCACGGTGGAGAGCGTGTTGCTGCGGGATTTGGAGCACTATTATCCCCCCACTCCCAAAGAGGTGATCCGATACTACAACGACATAATCAAGTGTTTCTACAATGAAAACTGCAGCCAGGAGGAACTGGAAGCTTTGGCCCTCAAGGCCAGGGACCTGTACGACCAGGAACTGCTGGACAACAATGAATGGGATACATATATTTTCAATCTGGAGGCAGAGATTCAGGATTTCCGGAAGAATAACCGGAAGATATCCAATATTTCACTGGCTTCCAGCGCCAGCGTGGAGGAGTTTACCCAGGACGGGTATAAATTTGCCAAGATTCGCTGCGGATACGATATACTACAGGGCAGGGAGAGTTCTTCCAGCCGGCAGGTGTATCTGCTGCGCAAGGACGGGGACGGCCGCTGGAAAATTTATGGCTGGGACCTGGAGGAGAACCTGAGAGAGAATATCCAGGAGAACTAAAAAACGGATGGGCGGCAGTCTGGTGATCCGGTACTGTTTTGCGTACAATCACTGGCAGACCCAAAACCGCAGGAAGGGATTGGGCGAGAATGGAAGCGGAAAAGGACATATACATATTGGCCATCGAGAGTTCCTGTGACGAGACAGCGGCCTCGGTGGTGAAGAACGGCAGAGAAGTGTTATCCAACGTGATTTCCACGCAGATAGCACTTCATACTTTGTATGGGGGCGTGGTGCCGGAGATCGCCTCCCGCAAACATATCGAGAAGATTAATCAGGTGATTGAAGCGGCGCTGCAGGAGGCGGGGCAAAAGCTGCGCAGGATGGACGCCATCGCCGTGACCTACGGACCGGGTCTGGTGGGAGCGCTGCTGGTGGGAGTGTCGGCGGCCAAGGCCCTCAGCTTTGCCACGGGGATTCCGCTGATCGGTGTACACCATATCGAAGGACATATCAGCGCCAACTATATAGAACACGCCCAGTTAGAGCCGCCCTACATATGTCTGGTGGTGTCCGGCGGGCATTCCCATCTGACGGTGGTGAAGGACTACGGCGAGTATGAAATCATCGGGCAGACCAGGGATGACGCGGCGGGGGAGGCTTTCGACAAGGTGGCCCGGGCTATCGGCCTGGGCTATCCCGGCGGACCTAAGATTGACAAGGTTTCCAGGGAGGGCAATCCCGATGCCATTGCTTTTCCCCGGGCAAAGCTGGCGGACAATGCCTATGATTTCAGCTTCAGCGGTCTTAAATCGGCGGTGCTGAACTATCTGAACGGCTGCCGGATGAAGGGGGAGGAAATCTGTCAGGCGGATGTGGCTGCATCCTTCCAAAAGGCGGTGGTGGAAGTGCTGGTGGAGCACTCCATACATGCGGTGAAGGAGTACGGCTATGATCGGTTCGCCATCGCGGGGGGCGTGGCCTCCAACTCCGCTCTGCGGGAGGCTATGAGCGAGGCCTGCCGCAGGAATGGCATTGATTTTTATTATCCCAGCCCCATTTACTGCACGGACAATGCCGCCATGATCGGCGTGGCAGGCTACTATGAATATATGAAGGGTGTGCGCAGCGGACTGGACTTGAACGCGGTGCCGAATCTGAAATTAGGGACAAGAGGATTTTAGGGATATGAATAAGATGAGATGCACGGCTGTGGTCTTGGCGGCGGGCAGCGGCAGCAGGATGCGCAGCGATGTGCCCAAGCAGTTTATGGAACTGGGAGGCAAGCCGCTGATCTGGTACGCTTTAGACGTGGTGGAGCGGTCGGCGATTATAGATGACTGTATCCTGGTGACGGGAGCGGACGACATTTCTTATATGCAAAGGGAGATCGTGGAAAAATACGGTTTTTCCAAGGTGGATACCGTCACGGCAGGCGGCAGTGAGCGCTATGAATCGGTGGCCCGCGCCATGACAGTGCTGGAGGAAGGGGAACTGAAAGTACCCAACCGGGACGGCTATGTATTCATCCATGACGGGGCCAGGCCCTTTCTGACGGAGAAAATCCTGGAGGACACTTATGCGGCGGCAGTGGCCTACGGCGCCTGCGTGGCCGCCGTGCCCTCCAAGGACACGGTGAAACTGGCGGATACGGAGGGCTGCGCCCTGCAGACGCCCAACAGGGACAGCGTCTGGCTGGTGCAGACCCCCCAGGTCTTTGAAGTGCGGATGATTTGCGAGGCATACCGCAGGCTCATGGCGCAGCTGCCGCAGCTTCGGCAGCAGGGCGTTCAGATCACGGATGACGCCATGGTGGCGGAGACTATGCTGCGCCGCCAGGTAAAGCTGGTGCCGGCCTCCTATAAGAATATCAAGGTGACCACGCCGGAGGATATGAGGATTGCAAAGGCTCTGCTGGAGTAACTACTCTTTTTGGTCACAAGTTCCGTACAGGTGCCCGGTGTATTCCCCAAACAGGGTTTCTTCCTGTTTTTTCATAAAAACTGTCACATCCTTTTCCCCAAAATAAAGCTGTATATAGACGCCGCCTACGCTGGTGTCCAGAAGATGGGTCCGGATATAAAAAGTGTGCTCGTCCAGCCACGTGCCGCTGGAGGCACAGAACATATCATAGACAGGGAAATGCCCGGGAATCACCCGGTCCAGCCCAAAGGACAGCCGGCAGGCAGTTCCGTTTAAGGTGTAGCGCAGCACCCCTTCCCTGTCCGACAACTCCAGAGATAGATCGCTGAAGGCGCTGTCTCCCTGAATCCGGTAGACCAGCCCCTGTATCCGGGCGCCGTCTGTCCGGGGATCCAGGTAATTGACTGCCGGAGTCATTTCCTCGCCGGAAGAAGGAGACTCGCTTCGAAGCTGATAGCTGCAGCCCTGGGAACAGACGGAAGCTATGGGCTCTATGCACAGCCGGGAAACTTTTTGCCACAGTGCCTCCCTGCCTGCGTCTGAAGCGGTATCTGTGGCTTCCCGACTCTCCAATCCGGGCAGCAGAATCTGGTGGATGGCGTCATAGATGAGTTGGTTGGCGCCATTCATACCCTGCGTGTCCGCGGTGGTCACCACCAGCAGTTCCCGGGCGGGATAGCAGAGAACCAGCTGGCCGCCCATACCATAGCATATTCGTGCATCCTGCTCTCCACGCCAGAAGAAATAGCCATAGCCCTGACATTCGCTGGTGATGGGACCGGTGACGGCTGTGGCGCTGTGCCAGGCCAGGGCATCGGAGAGAAGCTCTCGTTGGATCAACTGTTTACCTTTCCAACAGCCATCCTGCATCAAGAGTTTCCCCAGCAGTACCAGATCCTCCGACGTGGCCATGAGGCCGCTGCCGCCCATGGAATGACCAAAGGGGTCAGTGAGCATGTAGGACTCCTCGCTCCACCCGATTTCCCGCAGCATCACGTCCTTCAGATAGTCCAGCATGGGGCGTCCTGTCAGCTTTTCTACCAGGGCGCAGAGCGTGTGGGAGGCGCTGGTGTCGTAGTGGAATACCGTCCCGGGCTTGTGGGTGGGGGCCACGGTGAAAAAGCTCTCCACCCAGTCCAGCTTTTTGTCGAATTTGTAAGTGGTGGAAGCGTGGCAGCTTCTCATCATCAACATGTCCCGAAGGGTGGTCTGCCGAATCCACGGATGAGTGTCCGCGGTTACATATTCCGGAAAATACTGGCAGATGGAGGCATCCAGGGAGATGCTGCCCGTCTCATAGAGTTTCAATATGGCCAGCGCCGTCAGGCTTTTGCTGATGGAGAACATGCGGTGCAGCTGGCCTTTATGACAGGGGGCGTAGTAGGCTTCCAGCTCCGGCTTTCCGCGCCGCAGAATGTGCAGGCTGTGCATGGGGATATGTGCCTGCTCCAGGCGCTCCAGCAGGGCAAGAAGAGTTTTTGGGGAAATACCTTCCCTATTTGATGGAGATGCATTCATTGGTATCACCGATCCTTTCTCAGATTACCAGCCTCTTGAAGAGGTTTTTATACCCTATTTTAACATGAACCAGACTGTTCTTTCAAGCCAATCCCTTAAAGGGGCGGGATTTTGTGCTGATTTATTTTAGGAAAAATATATTTTCGGGTTGCATTCCGAACCGGTAATGTATACTTTTACAAATTGCAACCTCCGGTTATAGGTATTTTGTTTTCGACAGAGGTAATAAGTTTTATTGGTTATTGATAAATCGGTACTTTAGTAGTAGAATGCTTACAGCTTATGTAAACAGCCGCTGTAAAGCGAGTGTGAAGGAGTCCGATCTTTCAGATCGCAATTGTAGTGCAGGGTGTACATGAAAAAAACAGACAGGAGGATAAGCGTATGAACAAAATTTTCTGGGCGGGAGATTCCACGGTACAGACGAACGATTACAGTACTTTTCCCCAGACAGGCATTGGACAGGTTTTCCCTATTTTTCTAAAGGAGGGCTACCAGGTGGAAAATCATGCCAAAAACGGCAGAAGCACCAAGAGTTTTTTGGATGAGGGACGTTTTAAGGCTATCGAGCAGCGGATTGGCGAGGGAGATTTCCTGTTTATCCAGTTCGGACACAATGACGAAAAGAAGGAAGATCCGGCTCGTTATACGGATCCGGCTTCTTCTTACAGAGAAAACCTTCAGTTGTTTGTGGAGACGGCCAGGAGCAGGAAGGCATATCCTGTACTGATTACTCCTCTGGAGCGAAGGTGTTTTGAAGACGGGGGTGAGTTGGGACAGGGAGCCCATGGAGAGTATGTAGCCGCCATGAAACAGGCGGCCCGGGATTGGGATGTAGCCCTGGTGGATTTGCATGGAATGAGCCGAACGGCGCTGCAGGAGGCTCAAGAGCTAAAAAGCCGCAGCTGGTACATGTATTTTGAACAGGGAGAATATGATGAACATCCGGAGGAGTCCAGAGACAATACGCACTTAAGATATGCGGGAGCGGTTAAGTTCGCGGGCATGATTGCCAGAGGGCTGCAGGAACTCGGCGGGATATACGGAGAAATGATAATAGACATGAAAATACAAAATAACTAAAAATAGTAAAGGTTCTTCTTGACTTCCTTGTCATTATGCTGTAAAATGTAAATGCTTACATAAATATATCCTTAAAAATACACTTTTTAAGGATGTAAGTAATTAGCTATTTAAATCATTTTTTTAAGGAGGACGAAAATGAAAAAGAAATTCCTATCTGCTGCGGTATCCTCCGCGTTAGTGGTTTCCATGCTGCTGACCGGTTGCGGTAACGAAGACAACGGTGGCAACACCGAAAGCAGCAACAACAGTGTTGAAGGCAACACAGAGAGCAGTTCCGGCAATACGGAGAGCACCCCTGCCGAGAGCAGCGCTGCAGGCGACGAGGGTGGGAGCTCTGAGACCCCTGAGAGCAATAGCGGCTATGTTCTTACCGACCTGAAGGTTATGGTAGACGGTACCGTGAACTCTGTAAAACAGGAGACCGAGGCTCAGATTAAGGTGAGAGATGCGTTCATTCCTCAGTTAGAGGCAGCCATCGGTGAGGCCATCGGCCATGAGATCAACATCGAGTTTGAAGTGGGTGACCACAGCAAGTACAACGAGTATGTTGGACGTAAGTTCGTCAGTGAGCAGTATCCCGACGTAATGATCATGAGCGCGAACATGATGAAGCAGTACCAGGGCACCGGCCTTCTGTGGGACATGGCTGACGCTTATGACAACGCGGAGTTCAATACCAGCGGCCGTCTGAAGCTGACCGGTATCAATGAGGGTATGAAGGATTCTCAGGGCCATTTGTACGGCTTCGCTCCTACATACGGCAACGGCTGTGTTACCTATGTTAAGCAGTCTTGGCTGGACAACGTGGGCCTCAATGGCGACGATATCAAGACCTATGATGATTTCTACAACATGCTGCTGGCATTTAAGAACGGAGATCCCGACGGAAACGGCGTGGACGGCGATACTTATGGCTTTATCTCCGCACGTCTGATCGGAAGCGAGGCTCCTTGGATCAACTATACGGCCGAGTTCTGGCAGGATGCTTACCCCAGCATTATCCAGGGTGAGGACGGCGTGTGGTATGACGGCTTCCAGACCGACGCTACCAAGGCTGCCCTTGAGAGATTAAAGCAGGCTTATTATGTAGATAAGGTAATCGACCCCGACAGCTTTACCGCAGGCACCAAGCAGGCCCGTGAGAAATGGTGGGGAGCAGAGCAGTCCGGTTCCTCAGGTGTGTTCACTTACTGGGCAGGCCAGTGGTACAAGAACGTGATCGATAATCTGGCGAAGAACGAACTGCCCAGCGATGTTTATGAGTTGGCTCCTATCGCCGAGATCCAGAATTCCTGGGGCGGTTATCTGAACAGGGAGGCTCCCGTGTGGGTTATCATTGACGACGGCGACGGAGATGATTCCCGTGAGCAGGCAATTTTTGACGCATTCCTGGCTACCATGATGGACGGCGACAAGGTTCAGACTCTTTGGACTTACGGTGCGGAAGGTCTTGAGTGGTCCACAGAAGCCTCCGAGGGCTTCACTCTGAATGCAGGTACGGATAAAGAGAAGGTATATGGTCCTTACGCAGAAGGTGAGTTCCATCAGCTTCCCAGCGTAGCGGAGCCTGAGTCCAAACTCTCTACCAAGAACCATCTGGATCCCCTGCTGGTTGTTTCTCCTCTGACAAACGGTTACGCTACCGTTGGCGATCTGGAGAGTATCAGCAACAAGTTCTTTACAGACAACTGTGTGGATGCGCCTGTGTCCCCTTCATCCGATACCTACAGTGAGAGATCTGCGGATATCGTTGACGCAAGGGACGTGGCTATCGCTGAAGTAGTTGTAAACGGCGGCGATGTGGACGCGGCTATGGAGAAATATGTGAATACGGTTGGCTCTCTGATTGATCAGATTTTGGAAGAGTTGAATACTGCAGAGTAACTTCCTGCGGTTTCTATCGAAAGGGTCAATACCCCGCTGCTTGCGGCGGGGTATTGGTTTCTTTAAAATTCTATTCTTATGTAGGAAAGGAAAAGGGTGGTATGAGCAAAAAGAAAAAAATTGTGACATCTACCGGTGTTGAAGTCAGGCAGAAATCCCTGAAACTTCGTATCTGGAACAACCGTGGTCACTATATAATGTTTTTACCCGTATTCATATTTGTGCTTATTATGAACTACTGGCCCATGCTGGGTATCCGTTATGCCTTTATGGAATATAAAGCCGGTCCCGGCACACCGCATTGGATTGGCTTTGACCATTTCGCCAGAATGTTTCAAGCCGATGCTTTCTGGTCTGCATTTGCCAATACATTGATTCTGAGTATTGTGAAGTTGTTCCTGACAACCTTTGCGTCTGTGCTCGTATCCATTCTTTTGAACGAGATGGGAAGTCTCTTCGCAAAGAAAACGTTACAGACCGTTATCTATCTGCCCCACTTCATGTCCTGGGCTGTGGTGGCTTCCATATTTACCTTGATTCTGTCCCCTTCCAACACCGGTATGCTGAATGGTATGCTCCGGGAGTGGGGGATTTTAGGACCCAATGACAGCAATATCCACTTTCTGGCGACTTCCAGTATGTGGCGTCCGATCTTCTACATAATTAATATATGGAAGGAGACAGGATGGGGCACCATTATTTTCCTGGCAACTCTCTCCGGCATCAGTCCGGAACTGTATGAGGCGGCGGACATTGACGGCGCTACCCGGTTCCAGAAGATCCGTTATGTCACCATGCCTGCTCTGGCCAACACCATCATCACCGTGCTGATCCTGAATCTGGCAAAGGTGCTGAACCTGTTTGAGTCCGTATTCGTGTTATACAATTCTGCCGTATATGATGTGTCGGATGTTATCGGTACTTACATCTACAGGCAGACTTTCTCGGTGGCAAGGCCGGACTACGGTTTTTCCACGGCAGTGGGTCTGTTCCGTTCCATCGTCGGCTGTATTTTGGTGTTGATTTGTAACCAGGCCAGCAAGAAAGTCCGCGGCCGCGGTATCGTATAGGAGGTGCGGATATGGCTGAGACAAAAGCGGTTTACCGTAAACCCAAGAAAAAGATTTCTGTCTTTTCCGTTGTAAATTATGTATTGTTTATCATTATCGGCTTGATTATTCTGATGCCCATGTGGAAGGTACTGGTGGACTCCTTCAATGCGGTAGGCGTATACCAGTTCCGGCTGTGGCCCAGTGACTTCACCCTGGACGGTTATCGTGTTATTTTGAAGGAGAGAGGATTGCTGAGGCCTCTGTACAACTCCTTTATCACCACCATCGTCGGCACTCTGTTCGGCCTGGTGCTCTGTACGCTGGGTGGATATGTGTTGATTCAGTTCGATATGCCCGGGCGTAATTTTCTGGCATATTTCCTGCTGGTCACCATGATCTTTTCCGGCGGTATGATTCCCGAGTACTTGGTGATGAGACGTCTGGGTCTGATCGACAATATGTGGATTCTGGTGTTCAAGCATGGCATCAATGTATATAATATCGTATTGATGAGAAACTTCTTTGAAGGTATTCCTTCCAGCCTATATGAGGCGGCCAGAATTGACGGCTGCAGCCCTATGGGGATTTTCGTCAGGATTGTGCTTCCCCTTTCCAAGGCGGCTCTGGCATCCATCGGCCTGATGTTCGCCGTAGGTGTCTGGAACGATTACTCCACGGTTCAGATTTATATTACTTCCCCTGAATTCGTGAACTTCCAGTATAAGCTGCGCGTCATGATCATGGACGGTGACACGCCGCCCACGGCCTATGCGGTATCGCAGACCACGCTGTATAATGCGGGTATTATTGCGGCGATTCTTCCTTTCATGATACTGTATCCCTTCCTGCAGAAGTATTTTGTGAAGGGTGTTAATATCGGAGCTGTTAAGGAGTAAAATAAGAACGCTTTCTAAGCGATGCCGTTTGCAATAAGTAATTCTATGTTAAAGTTGAATCTAAAAAAGGATGGCTGCGGCCATCCTTTTTAACGGTAGGGCCAGTCCGGCTGTTAAAAAGTTTATCAGAAAGGGCTGGATGTTACACATCCCAATACAGATTAACGCAATAGCATGAGTACAGCCTGCGTTATGCAGGAAGATGCCGGAACCCGATTAATACGGCATTACAAGCCCGGTTTGCGATACGTAAGGATAAGATAAGGTATAAATTTACAAATTTCTCAAAAAAGATGTTGACAGCTTACGTTTTATTTGATATTATATTTCTTGCCGTTGGGAAAACGGAATGAAAAGAATGGCTTCGACAGTTACTTTATTATTTACTCTTGGAGAGATATCGAAGTGGTCATAACGAGGCGGTCTTGAAAACCGTTTGTCCGCAAGGGCGCGTGGGTTCGAATCCCACTCTCTCCGTTAGGAGATAAGGGATTGTCTCCACAATTAATTGAATAGACAGTGATAAGTCAACTTACCTGGAGAAGTACCCAAGAGGTTGAAGGGACACCCCTGGAAAGGGTGCAGGTCGTTAATAGCGGCGCGAGGGTTCAAATCCCTCCTTCTCCGTTGGATGGCGGAAGCTATCTGAAATATTAGTTCATGATCTTTGACAAATAAACAGCAATGCAACCCTGAAAATTCTTAAAAGCAGAATCC
>ERZ778511.320-NODE-320-length-46630-cov-15.520322_pt1 | contig 46630 bp, 49 predicted proteins | sample MGYA00510347_ERZ778511 | MGnify/ENA primary metagenome ERZ778511 (study PRJEB29527, sample SAMN07138967) | mouse gut metagenome | material: feces | host: mouse | place: China:Nanjing | collected 2016-01-25 ...
TCTCTGTTGAGAAACTCCAATGCACTCAACAGGGTCTATCCGACCCACAATAAAACCGACAGGTTTTTCTCACGAAAACATCTGTCGGTTTTGTGTTTACAGGCTCTTTGTCGTATAACCTGTTTATGTAATTATTCTGTATATCTGTATCTTCGCAAAATCCGTCCGAATCCCAGACAGATCACCACCCCGAGCACACCGAGAATAAACATCATCATCGCCGCGCCCGATCCTTTCCCCTCGCCAAACAATCTGACCAGCATACCCTGCGCGGGCGATGCCGCCATCACCGGTTCACAGAAATGATCTACCATAAAACCACCCAGAGACAGCCCGATCGGAATGGTAAAAAACTGCAGCGTGTTTCTACAGGAATACACCCGTCCCTGCATGTCTATCGGAATCGTCGTCCGCAATATCACGTCCAGATTTGCGCTCATCACAGGCACTAACAGCCAGCCGATGATCTGCCCCACGCACCACAATACAGGCAGCTCTGTAAATGCCAGCAGAAAATTTTCCGTGCCAAGCGAAAACAGCATCGTCAGATAGATTACCCGGACACGGTTTTTCGGCGCGGGCAGCGCCGTCACAATCAGACTGCCAAATAACATGGCTATTCCCGCGCAGGAAGTCACAATTCCAAGAACCGTCTCCCCGCCGTTTTCCCTCGGCAGAATCAGTGCCGGAAGCACTGCGTCAAACGCCGACGCCACGAAATTGACTCCCGCCAGAAACAGAATCAGTACAAACACCAGCTCATTGTCCTTAAGGCAGACAAGCCCCGCTTTGACCGTTTCCAGAAAAGATTCCTGCCCTGCCTCTTCTCTCTGTTCCGGCATGGACAGCTTTACCCCGAACAGCAAGGCAAAAAAAGCGATTGTGAAAGTGATCAGATCCACATAAATGACAATGTCCATCCCCGCAAAGGCATACAGCGCCGTGGCAAAGACAGGATTCAGGATCGTCACAAGCGACGAAGAAAAAGACCGCAGACCGCTCGTCTTCTGATAATACTTTTTCGGCGTGATCATAGTCATCGCCACGTCGCTTGCGGGCTGCTGCACCGTATTCATCAAACCTGTCAGGGCATTCAGAAGATACATATGGACAGGCAGCAGCAAATCCGCTTTCAGCAAAATCAAAACCGTTACGGAACAACATGCCGCCAGCGTATCGCAGACAAGCATCACCTTTTTCTTGTCCCACCTGTCGCTCAATGCGCCTGCGAAAATACTCATCACCACGTAAGGCGCGTAACTGCACACCGCAAGAAGCGCTGTCTGCAGCGCAGATCCCGTCTTCTCATAGAGCCACAGCGTGAGCGCGAACCCCGTCATGGCGCTGCCAAGCTGTGACAGCGACTGGGTGCTCCAAAGAATCAGAAACGTTTTTAATTCCTTTATGTTATTTTTCATTTTCCTTTGCTCCTTTGATTTGTAATATGAATCAGAAGGCAAAGGCTGAGGACGATGCCTTACGGCTTTCCTCCATGCAATGTCCTCATCCCTTGCATGGAGCGTCTGCAATGCACAATACTAACGGCATTCTGCTACCTCCTTTTATTTTGGAACTGCTACCACAGTTTCCCATCTCATAAAAATGTATTTCTAAACCCGGAATATTTTACAGTTCTTCCCGTATCATTCGCCATGCCGCCACCAGCCGTTCCAGCGAATACCCCGCGTTCGCCGGGCTCGTGGACGGCAGGGCAACCGCCTCCCGCCCCGTCACCGGGAAAATATATTTCTGGTACAGCTGCTGCGCTTTCCCGCCGTTGGTGTAAATGGCATGGATGTCCGCACAGTTTAAAATCTGTGATAAATCGTTGGGCGTCACATCCCGGATGCTGGCATCCGAGGAGCCTGTGATCTCGCAGCTCGCAATCACATCCCAGACCGCGATATGGTGGGACAAAAGCATCTCCCTTTTCTGTTCGACAGTCTCCGGCACCGCACAGTCCAGTACCTGCGCCATCACCCGCCAGAAGCGGTTCTGCTTATGACCGTAGAAGAACTGCTGCTCCCTCGATTTCACCGAGGGAAAACTGCCAAGTATCAAAATTTTGGAATGCTCGTCGTAGAGCGGTGGGATGGGGTGGGAAAGCATCTGGGGCTCCTTTATACTCTATAACCTTCAACATAATCCTCTATCTGTTTGACAAAGCGTTCCGCATTTTTTAGCTGTTCCTCCGCCTCTGCCCGACCAGCAACATAAAAATCGTCATAATCGGATTTCTCTCTGCAAAACGAGCTGTCCTTTATAATGTCAGCCAGTTTCCTATCCAAAATTTCTGTTTTCAAATACTCTCTGGTAAAGAAGGCAATTACGCCTGAATGTTTTGAAGAATCAAATCCCTTTAACGCATTCGCTGAGCGCATTGCATGAAAAACAGCGTAATATGACCTATTTAATGAAGTCTTAAATTCCCCGATTTCCAGATTTCCCTTCGATGCTGACAACATTTCTCTTGCTCTTGCCAGACGATATCCCGCAAGTTCTTTTACGCCGCCTTCCATAAGACAATTCCTTCCTTTCGCACGTTCTGATAAAAAGGCAGAATATGTCCCCACTTCTCCATATTCCTTTCTTGTATATCCACAATGGAAAACACTCTTTCATAACAGATATCCATGTGCGCTGCCCAACCGACAAGCCGTTTCTTTGTATTACTGTCCATCTGTTCTTTTACAATAATGGCTATATCAACGTCGCTGTCGTCAGTTGCCTCACCCCTCGCAACTGATCCATACAATATAATCATAGACATGTTATTTTGAAAGATTTCTGTTAATCCACTCACCAGTTCTTTCTTTATACCCTCAGACAGCATCCGTCTCACCTCCACAAATATTCCGTACTAAACACATATTTTATGATTTTATTATACCCTCACCCGCTTCATTCCACAATCAAAAAGTCAACAATCATTTTCTTCTCCCGATCCGTCAGTTTGTGTATATGTCCTCTGTCCTTTAGCAGGTAACAAACGCTTTGTTTCCAGACTTTTCGCGCCTTCCGAAGAACCTTTTTAGCCGGAAACAGGCAGTCCTTCTCCGCCGCCATGACAAGCACGGGATTTTGATATTTGCCAAGCGCCTCACAGCTCTCATTTTGCGGCATGACAGACTTAATCTTTGCATGGTCAATACTGCAGCGGGCGGTTTGCAAAATATCCTTTGTGATATTGTCTTCTGTTACCGCCATCGGAAGAAGGCACTTCACAAACCATTTTTCTTTGTGGGTAAGCCAGTACATGAGCATCGGGAACGCCATATTGATGCTCTTAAGGGCAGGCGCATTCTGAATCGCGGACGGCACCAGTAGTACACTTCGTTCAACAGCCTCTGGCGCCACACACATGGCTTTCACTAAGATTCCCGCCCCAAACGAACCGCCGAAACATGCCATCTTCCGAAACCCCAGACCTTTGATGACTTCAACCGCCCACTTCCCGTAATCCCGATTCCGGGGCGACAGTGAGACCTCCGCGCTCTTACCGGGATGCCCGATTGTATCCACAGCAAAAATGTGAAACTCTTTGAGCAGGAAGTCGCAATACTTCAGATTGTACGCAGTCGTCGCATTGCCGCCGTGAAAAACCAACAAAGGTTTTCCCGCCGGGCTGCCGCACGCAATCAAATGCGTTTTCCCGAAAGAAGTGTCTATATATAAATCTGTGTACGACAGTTTCAGACTTTCCATCTGCCTGTCATACAACTCCAAAACTTCTTTTTTAGATTTTTCACTCCGATAAATGGATTTTTCCCGCGTCATAGCACTCCTGCACCGCCTCCGGCAGTTCCTCATACTGCACCTCGCTCCATTCCACCACACCGCGAATCGGGCTGACGGTCAGTCTCAAAAAAGCACCCTCCCGCAATGCCCGGGATGCCCCGAAGGTAATTTCTTTTTCCACGCCTTTTTCATTGTAAGCAGGCAGCGTATAGGAATAGCTCATGCCGCCCTGCATATCAATCACACCGTCCCGCGGCTTGCCGTCTGCGATCCTGCTATTGTCAATCTGCGTGTAATAATAAATACTTCCACTCCCCGAGTAGAGCCACGCGCCAAGACTGAGCAGAGCCGCCACAACCGCTACAGCAATTCCGATTCCCACTAACACGTTTTTCTTCATAATGATATCCTCCTGTCTGTCTTTACAAGATAAGATATCATGCCGCCCTTACGTGCGCCTTGTGGAAACCTTGCGTTTACCTTACATTCTACCACACCAAAACTACTGTTACAAACCCATCCGCTCCAGCGCCTTTTCCACTTCCCCCTCCGACACCGTGCACCCATGCTGCCCGATCACAATGGACGGTTTTGTTTTCCCGTGGTAGTCGCTGCCGCAGGTGGCAAATACATGATGTTCTTTTGCCGCGCGGTAAAACTTTTCCGCCTGCTCCGGGCTGTGATAGCTGGAAAACGCCTCGATCCCGTCAATTCCCAGCTTAAAAATATCTTCCAGCAGTTCCTCTTTCCCCTTCAGATTTACACCGGGGTGCGCGAGAACCGCCACGCCGTGACCAGCGTGAACCGTGTCAATGATTTCCTCCATCGCCGGAAAATCCGTTTTCGCATAGCACGGTTTCCCCTGCGCATAATAGTCCCAATAAAAATTGACGAAAGGGTTGTCGCTTCTTTCCCCGCCGGGACGGTAGGGCTTCAAAAGCGGATGTTCCGCATACTCCGGCATTGCCAGCAAAACCTCCGCAAACATTTCCCCCGTCCAGCACCTCTGCCAGTAACTGTTTTCTGATAATGCCAGCATGTCCCCTTCCGTAATACGGGAAAACCCTAACGCCTGCGTTTTTTCCAGCCTTTCCAGAGAAGCCTGCGCGCTCTGATCCGCCACATTCTTTTCGACTGCCTCAAAGCCGCTGTCCCGATAGTCAATACCATATCCTAGCACATGGAAATTTATGTTCTCATAGGTACAGTCAATCTCGATGCCCGGAATATACCGTATGCCCCTTTCCTCCGCCGCCCTCTGCGCCTCCTCATTTGCTTTCGCGCAGTTATGGTCCGTCACCGACATCAGGCGGACGCCCGCTCTTTCACATTTCTCCACCAGCTCAGACGGGGTGTACTCCCCGTCATCGCTGTATCTGCTGTGCATATGCAAATCAATCATGCTGTCCTCCTGTTCTGTGCATCTTATTTCCCCTGTCCTGGCCTCTCTGAAATATCTTTTCACACTGTCACCGCACGCATTCCTTCTTCCATTCCGAATCGTCACAAATTCCAGATGGAATCATTTGCTTGTCAAAAAATTCATTTAGCATTCCCGCCGTACCACAGACAGCATCTTTTCATGCATGACAACCATAAGCAGCAGAATTGCCAGCAAAAATACCGGGTACAGAAACGCGCCGATATGGTTTGCCAGAAAACCGAACACAGGCGGCATAAGGCAGGTTCCCACATAGGCGGACGCCATCTGCACCCCGATCACCGCCTGCGATTTGTCCGCCCCGAAATGCGCCGGCGTGGAATGTATGACGGATGGGTAAATGGGCGCACATCCCAGACCCGTAATGACCAGACCGGTCAAAGCAGTTGTCTCTCCAAAAGGAAGGAGCAGGCACACGATGCCGCACAGGATCAGCCCCTGTCCAAGCCGAATCATCTGCGTATCGTTTAACTTCATTGTCAAAAATCCGCCAGCGGCTCTCCCCGCTGTAATCCCGATATAAAACAGACCTGCAAACCCTGCCGCTGTTTCCGCCGAAAGCCCGCGCTGCAGTACAAGGTAGCTGCTCGCCCACAGTCCTGCCGTCTGCTCTAACGCACAGTAACAAAAAAATGTCACCATGATTTCCTTCGCTCCCGGTATGCGGAAAATCTGCCACAGGGAAAGCGGTTTTGCATTTGCCTCCCCGGATGAATCTGCCCCCTCCGCCGTCCGCTTTTTCCACAGAGGCAGGCTGAAAAGCAGGACCGCCGTCAAAACGATCTGAAGAATGGCAATATAGCGGTACCCCATGTTCCAGCCATGTCCGCCCGTCAGCGCATATCCCATAATATACGGACCAAGGGACGCCCCCACGCCCCACATGCAGTGAAGCCAGCTCATATGCCTGCTCGCATAGTGAAGCGCCACATAATTGTTTAAGGACGCGTCCACGCTCCCGGCGCCCAGCCCGTAAGGAATTGCCCAAAGGCATAACGCCGCATAACTGTGACTGACGGAAAATCCGAACAGCGCCGCCGCCGTCATAAGCACGCTGAAAGCCGTCACTTTTCCCGTTCCCAGCTTTTTCGTCAGACGGTCGCTCTGTAAGCTGGAAACAATGGTTCCTGCCGCGATAATCATGGAAATGCCGCCCGCATAGGAAACCGGCACGGAAAATTCCCGATACATGACCGGCCACGCAGCGCCCAAAAGAGAGTCCGGAAGCCCCAGACTGATAAAAGCCAGATAAATAATCACAAGCAATAGTTGAAACATCGTATCGCCCTCCTGTTTTTCCTTATTAAAAGAATACCGTCAACAGGCACTTGATACAACTCATTTTCAGACATATAATATAACAAAACCGCCAGACATACTGATACCTATAATGTCAGATGTATATCTGGCGCTCCATTTTCCGATTGCACAGCGCATAATCAGAACATGGCACACGGGAATAAAACCAGGAGGACAGCCAAATGGCATTACAAGAATGCGGACTAAACTTAAACAGCGTGTCAAAAGAGCTGCCGCCCCACGGCAGCCTTGCGTTCCCCTGCGCCGGGTACGCATCCCGCCACACAGACAGGCCGGAAGACAGTATTCCGTGGCACTGGCATGAAGAAATAGAAATCATATACATAGAAAACGGGCAGATCGAGGTAAAAATCCCCTCCCAATCCTTTCTGTTAAAAAAAGGGGACTGCCTTGTCATCAATGCCAATATCGTCCATTACGCGACAGCAGTCCCGGAGGGTTCCCTGCATTCCCTCGTTTTCAGCCCGGCGCTCATCAGCGGAAAAGAGGATTCTGTCTTTTCCAAAAAATATATATCCCCCCTCATAGCCTGCCCCGCCTTTTCCGGCTATTACATAAGCGCAGATTCCGGTGAAGAGGTAGCATGTCTGTTTCGCCGCGCTTTTGAGGCGCTTGCCGGGGATCACTACGGTTTTGAATTTACCGTGCGGGAAAACCTGTCCCGCATCTGTCTTTTTCTGTATCAGAAATTTTCGCCGCAGATGGATTTGCCGGAGGCATCGCCCAATCAGGACAACCTCCGCCTCAGCAGGCTGCTCGCTTATATCCACAAGCATTTTGCCGAACCCATTTCCGTGTCGGATATCGCAAGGGAAGCCGGCATCAGCGAGAGGGAATGTCTGCGCTGTTTTCAAAAAACAATCCAGCTCCCGCCCATCCAGTATTTATTGAAATACCGGGTGATGCAGGGAGCCGAACTGTTACTTACAAATCCGTCCGCCAGCATTTCAGAGATCGGGACACTCTGCGGCTTTGACAGCCAGAGCCATTTTGCCAAAATGTTCAAGCGGTTTTATAACTGTACGCCGCGGGAATACAGAAACCGAACTCTCAAATCTGAAGCTGCGCCTTAATCGCCCGCACCGAAGAGCGGTATACCGCGTAAATCACCCCGCCGATCGCCGCAATGATACAAAGGCATACACCCATAGCCATCCATTCCGTCTTTAACATCCTGCCGTCATTAGCGTACAGAATCATGGAAAACAGCAAAAACATTGCTGTCGTACCAACCATAGAAGGCACCTTGAATACATTGCCGCACTGGCTGTGCACTTCCCTGTCCAGAAAGACGGGCGACGCCCCCAGTTTTTTCAGATCGTCAAAAATGTAGCGGTTATTGAGGGCAATGCTCTGACAGCGGGTATAGCACACCACCAGCGCCGTGATCATGCACACGATGAAGATAAAGAGGAACATCATAAACATTACCGCCATGTTGCGCAGATAATCATTCTGACTCAAGATCCGAAAACTCGGCATGTAAACCCAAAAGTTTCTGAACATAAAGGAGTCCGCCATTTCATAACGAATCGTCGTCATATCATCCGTGTCTCCCCAATATTCTTTTCCCTCCTCGTTTTCCCTGATTTTCTGTACCCGGTCATAGTAGGAAGGGCGCTCGCAGGATTCATCAAAGGACGATACGAAGAGACGAAAAAAGGCATTGGCAAAGGGATAGGAATCCTTTCCGTCCACATTAAATGCCACAAAACGCCCCCGCCAGTCGTCCGTCAGTCCTTCGGATATCAAGGCATAGTCCGCATTGTCAAGCACGCAGCAAGGTATCGTCTCCGCGAGATGATCATAGTGCAGGAATCCTGCAAACTCTGTGGCAAGCACCTTCCTCGTCGTCATATTGGTGATCTCCTTTGCGGAGTCATTGACATAGAGGGAAGTTTCCGCCTTATCATTCAGACACCAGTAAGTGCCCGGCTCAACGTCCACTTCCTGTCCGGTAATCATCTGATAAGCGTCTTCGGAAAGTACCATTGCCTCCTGCTGCATAGGGACATATTCGATATGATACCGCAGACCGTCTTCTTCATAAATTTTAGCCATTCCGCCCATTCCCACAGTGACATAATCGCACTCGTTCCAGTCTTTTAAGGAAAGGTCATATTCTCTGCCAAGAGCTTCGATCTCTGTCCTGTCCGGCATGTCCTGATCCGCCTGATATTTATAGAAATAATCATAGGGCAGAGACGCATAGCGCAATACCGCCGAAATACCGTTGGTCGGCAGATAGAAAACCGCAAAGCATCCGCCTGCAATTAACAGCGTGACCACCAGCAGGTTGTTGACCGTCTGTTTCCCCTGAAATTTCATCATGCTGCGGGATATGATATTCTTATAAGGATTCTTGCGATGACTTTTCCAGCCGTGTACCACCGTGTGCAGCATGATCATGTAAAGTCCGACAAACACGGGTGCATAGAACACACTCACCCAGGCCGGCGGGAACATGGAAAACCACTTATCACACGCCAAAGGCGCGCCGTACCCCAGCACAGCGCCTGTCAGCAGTACCAGAAAACCCACAGGACCACACCATCTGCCAAGCTCCTTCACAGGCTCGTTGATATGCTCCTCTCTGATCACTTCCATAATGTTCGTTTTTTTCAGATACCGCCATGCCGTCAGACCGGCGAATCCAACCACCAGAAGCAAAAACAGCAGGGAGATAAACAGGCATCTGAAATCAAAGGTGAGCACCATATCTGAACTGTCCACAAGGAACAGCCGGAACGCGTGCCAGATGACCCACACAAAGGGAAAGCCTGCTGCCGTTCCCAATATAGCGGACACACCGCTCAACAAAATCACTTCCCGATACAACCCCGGCGCAAGCCGCTTTCTGGACGCGCCCAGCGCCATCAGAACGCCGAGCTGCCTCGACTTATGCCGGAAAAACAACCCAAGTGCATAGATCGTAAAAACCACGCACCCCAGCAGCGTCATCACAAAGATCATGTACATTTGTTTCCGGCTGTCGCCGCCCTCCGGGAATACCTTCTGCACCGTTGGCGAGAGCATCAGCGCAGAATACGCCGAAATGATCATCAGTGCCATAAAATTGCAGAACAGATAGAGCCGCGACTGTTTCCTGTCCGCCCGCTGCAATTTCTGTTCCATCTGTCTCATATTGATTACCTGACCCATAATACGTCCTCCTGCTCTTTTCATTCTTTCCTTCATCTCGAAACGTCATTTATCCCGCCAGACATTTTTCTACGTCTCGCTCATCTCCTTTATGGCATCTAGCAGTTGATCCTGAAATACGCTTCGATCCTCCCACTTTTCAAGCTGGCGGTAAATCGTCCCGTCCTTTAACAGAATCACCCGGTCACAGAAGGACGCCGCAAAGCTGTCGTGGGTCACCATAAAGATGGTGGCATTCACTTTCTGTTTCGCATGGATAAACGTCTCGATCACCGCCCGGCTGGACTTGGAATCCAGATTCCCGGTGGGTTCGTCGGCAAGAATGATCAGCGGATTGTTGATCAGGCTCCGCGCCACCGCCGCCCGCTGTTTCTCGCCGCCGGAAATTTCCGCCGGGTATTTGTTTAAGATGTGCCCGATCCCAAACATTGCCGCAAGCTGATCCGCCAGCTTTTCCGCTTCCCCCGGGACCTCTCCCTGCACAATGCGCGGCACCAGAATATTTTCCCGGATGGTCAGCCCGTCCAAGAGCATAAAATCCTGAAACACAAACCCGATCTTCGTATTTCTGACCCTTGCCAGCTCCTCCTCGTCCATGCCCGCAAGCTCCACGCCGCCCAGCTTGATATTCCCCTTATTAAAGGGAATATAGCAGGAAATGCAGTTTAACAGCGTCGTCTTGCCGGAGCCAGACGGACCCATGACCGCCACAAACTCCCCCTGCGCCACATGGAAACCAATCCCTTTTAACACTTCATACTTATTTTTGCCCGCCTCATAAGATTTGTAGAGTTCTTTCACATAAAGCATATCCGTTTCCTCCTTTTACTGCCGGTGCGGGAACCGATCTTTTCCCTCCGGCGTATCGTCCACTCAATTTTTTAACGCAAATTAACCCTACCACAAATACGCCGCCTGCAAAAAACGGCTGTCATTTCTGACAAACCACATGTAACGTTTGGAAGGAAGCTGCAAGGAATGTAAAGTTTAGGCAGCTGAAATGTAAAGTTTGGAAACACTGAGTGAGACTACACCCTCAAAAATATGATATACTCAACCTATAATCAGGTAATTGCGAAACGCATCTCAGCGCTTACCTAATCCATAAATAGTTAGTGAAAGGATTCTTTCCATGTTACGAATCGCAATCTGTGACGACGAGACAGACGCAAGGGACGCCCTGCGCTTCCAGTTAGAAAAAATACTGATCGAGGATGCCGAGGAGATCGTCTACGAATTTTCCTCGGGCACGAACGCCGCCTCATGGCTTGCAAACCATCCGGGCGAAATCGACCTTCTTTTTCTGGACGTGGAAATGAAGGGCTTAAACGGCATGGAAACCGCGGAAAAGATCAGAACCTTTGACAATCAGATTCTCATCGTCTTTGTGACCGGGTATTCCGATTATGTCTTTGACGGCTACCTTGTCGGCGCGCTGGATTATCTGATGAAGCCTGTCGCGGAAGAAAAACTGCGGCAGTTGATTGGTCGGGTGCGCACCCGGTCCGCGCAGGAGGCGTCCCGCATGTTCTCGCTGAAAAACACGGACGGCACATGGCGTTTCCGGCTCTGTGACATTCTCTTTTTTTATTCCGACAGGCGGAAGGTCATTCTGGTGACCGCCAGAGGCGAGTATCCCTTTTATGCCAGACTGGATGAGATCGAGCATCAGCTCTCTCCCGATTTCGTGCGCATTCACCAACGCTATCTGATCAATCCCGCAGGCGTGGAGTATCTTGGCAGCGAGTCAGTCACAATAAACGGGTGGGAACTTCCCTGCAGCAGAAGGTACCGGGAAACCGCCCTTCCAAAAATCGCACGCTCTTTGATGTGAGAAATGCGGCATTCTCCACATTAATTGGAAGAGGAATATTAACATGATAACTTTAATTAAAACCCTGCATTTTGCCGCCATCTTTTTTTCCGGGTGGCTTGTCATGCTTGCCATGTCGCATCTGCTCAAAATTTCCGAAAAACGGTTCAGACATCTCCTGCTGTTTTTCGACTGTTCCCTGCTCTGCTCCACGGTCATTTTTATCGGAGACCCCTATAATATTCTGGCAATCACCCCGGTCTTTCTGGCGATCGTCCTTTTTACATGCGAGGGCAGTTTCTGGCAGAAGACTGCCATCGCGCTGATGTTTTCCAGCACGATCATTTCTTTCAGCGCCTTGCGGGATAATTATATCCACGATCTTATATTTCCCGCAAAGTCGGACGGATTCGTCGTAATCTTCTTTGGGAACAGCAATACCGACACGCTTCTCACAGAGACATGGATACAGTCCGGGCTCGGTTATCACGTTTCCTACCTGTTCACGCTGCCCTTTGCGCTGATCCTCTTCCTTTATACGAGAAAAAATGCGCCCGATAAGGAATATTCCCTCTCAGACAGCATGTGGCGGCTGCTTCTTTTTCTCACGGTCATTCCTTTTGGCATCGTGCTTGATGTGGTCGCCTTATTTCCCATCAACGAATATGAAACCATCAACCTTCGGATTCATATAGAATATGTTGTTTTGCTGCTGATCACCCTGCTCGCCTTCATCAGTCTGCTCTGGTGCGTCACGGTTCTGGCAAAACAGAGGAAGCTGGAACAGCAGGGTATGTTTGCGGAAATCAACCGCAAGTATTACGAGGCAATGGAGCAGCAGCATTTTGAAGTACGGCGGTTAAAGCACGATCTGGCAAACCACATACAGATCCTGTCCGCCCTACCCGAAGAAAAAAGGACGGCATACGCCGCAGAGCTTTCCGGCAATGCCGCCCTCTCCCATTCCTTTGCTTACTGTGGGGATTCCACAGTCAACGCCGTGCTGACCGTCAAGAAAAGCGCGATGGAGCGGTGCCATATCCGTCTGAAAGCGGAGATAGATATTCCATCGCCGCTCCCCTACGACAGGACTGACCTCTGCGCCTTGTACGCCAACGCGCTTGACAATGCCATGGAAGCGTGTATGAAGCTGAACGAAGCGCAGAGGGAAATTTTTCTGAAAAGCAAGGCGCGAAAAGGGGTGTTCTGTCTGGAAATCAGCAACCCGGAGCCCGGCGCGGGAGAAAGCGGCTCCGTAAAGCAGTCAAAAAAGCGAGCCGGTTCCTTATCTGAAAAAAGATCGGAACACAGCCCGCTTCTGCCCACTTCCAAGCCCGATAAAACAAATCATGGTTTCGGTCTGCAGAGTATACGGGAGATTGTAAAACGGTATCACGGCAGACTGGAGATCAAAACCGAGGACGGGTTTTTCGATCTGTTTCTGTATCTGCCGCTGCCCGAACCGCGGTAAATACCCGCAAGGTAACTTTACTATATCATAAAATAATAGCACGCATCTGCGACGTGCAATCCGGGGTTGTCACAGCTCATTGATCGTCTCCGTGATCGCCATCTCCCGGATTCTTCTCGCAGGCGCGTACACGGCAGCCACACAGGAGAGCGAAACGATGATCGTAATAACCGCAAGCGCATCAAAGGGAACCTTCCACGACCCGCCGAAATGTGTGAAGACAACCTTCACCATAAACAGCCGGTGCAAATACAGTCCGGCAATATAGCCGAGAGCCAGACCACAGACCGCATAGGTTACCGCCTCAGCCGCAATCATCCGGGTCATCTGTTCTGCGCTCATCCCCACGGCACGCATGGCGCCGTACTGCTTCATTCTGGCAGACACGCTCATGGAAATATTGTTCATAATGTTAAAGACCGTAATCAAGGCAATGACCGCCAGAAACCCGTAAGCCGCAATGCGGAAAACCCAGAAACTGGAATTGCTCGTCTGGTCATCCTCCCGTCTGTCCACAAAAGCATTTTCACCCGCCATCCTCCGGATCGTCTCCACCGTCTCTTCCGGCGCATCCTTTGCAAGTCCAAAGCCGAGTATCTGATAACCTGTCTCGCCTGTCAGACGCATAAATGTCTCTTCCGTGCAGACGATTGCCGGACGGCTCTCCGTCCCGATTCCCTCCGAGCACACGCTGGCAATGGTGAGCTCCGTATCACCGACTCTGACGATATCCCCGGTATTCAGACGGCTGTCCATGTTAAAAATCGTCATCACATAGTCCGCATCACCGGCAACTTTTTTCAAATCGCCGCTGGCGACAGATTTCTTTGACCATTCAAACATCCAGTCGTCATAGGAAATCAGATCCACGCTGCCGGAAACCCCGTTAATCTCCGCGGGTGTATCATAACATATGGCGCAGCCAAACGCCGTTTCCACACCGGGCAAAGCGCCCATCTCCTCTTTCATTCCCCTGTCGAGAGAATTGTCCGCCGCAGCAATGCTGATTTCCGGGCTTAAATCGTTCTCCGAAGGCATAAACCGCTTAAACAGATCGAGCCCGGCGGAAAACACCAGAAACAAAGCGACCGTAAAGGCAAAGGACAGAGACATCAGAACCAGATTCTTCTTCGCCACAACGGCATGGTGGACGCCCAGCGCGTGCTCCACCTTAAAGGTGCGGGTGTCCGCCGCATGAGCGACAGCCCTGCCCGTCTCCGCATTGCCCGATACCGCCGCCACAGGAGACACCGCCGCCGCCCGTTTCGCGGGAGCATGGGCTGCAAACTGCACCGACAGCACGCCCACCAGAATGCCGGACACAATACCGATCACACTGAACCGATAACGGAAGTCATCGAACTCACCGCCCACCTTGTACTGTAAAATCATGGACAGCCCAAACGTAAATGCCTCGCTGACAACCAGCCCAACAGGTATCGCCGTCTTACACCAGTTCAGCGCCTCCAGCCGCACAAAGCGCATCACCTGCTCTTTGCTTGCACCGATACAACGCATCATCCCGAAAAACTTTGTCCGCTGTGCCACCGTGCTGTTCAGGCAGCTTGCAATCATCAGCACACCCGCGGTCAGGATCAGTACAAATACAATAACCGCAAGCAAATAGAAACTCTGCATTGCCATATTGCTGCTTTCTCCCGACACGCCCATAACAGCCAGATTTTCTTCGATATCCCCGTCAGACAGACCGTACTGAAGCTTTAGATCTGCGAGCGCTGTTTTCAAATGGATGCCGCTTGCAAAGCGGACATAATACGCCTCCTTTTCCATCTCAGCATCAGAACTGCCTGTATTCTCCCTGTGTCCGTCACTTTTTTTACCGCTGTCTGTGACATTCATGTCAGAATTTTTGCCGATTCGGTTCGCATCACAGATGGCATCCAGCGCTCCTACGCTCATATATGCCGTCACGTCCTCAAACTTGCTGTCATACTTTTCCCACTCATCGGCGCAGAACCCGCTCACCGTAAACGTGAAGTCCCCTGCCGGAACATGGATGGTGACACTGTCTCCCGCCTGCACGCCGAGCCGCTCTTTCGCGCCCGTATTCAGCATCACTTCCCTGTCATTCCGGGGAAACGCGCCTTCTTGCTCATATACCCTGATATCGCCAATATATTTTTCTTCCGCGCCGTACAATATGACACGCACGTCATTTATATAATATCCTTCGTAGACATCCTCTCCAAGCGCCTTGCACCACGCCGCCGCAGACACGTCCTCCCTCGCCGCAATTTCCCGCGCCGCCGCTCCGGAAAGCCCATTGATTACAATATGATGACTGCCGTGGTGGCGAATCAGACCCTCCGCCTGCCCCTTCGTCATAATTTCCGCACAGGAAAAGACCGTGGTCACGAGAAACACCGCGAAGATAATGCAGAGCAGAATCAGACGGTTCTGTTTTCTGCGAGTTTTTTCAGAAATAGAAATCAGACTCAGATAGCTTTTCATTTCCCTGCCATTCATCCGCGATCCCCTCCCTTCCGCTCCGGTCCGCGCATAACAGACGTTCCTCGGACATCTTGCGCACACCCCAAATCCGTCAGCACACCGTCCGACACCTCTAACACCCGGTCCGCCGTCTGGGCGATCATGCGGTTGTGGGTAATCATAATAATGGTCTGCTCATATTTGCGGGACGCCTCCCGAAGCAGCGCAATCACCTCGTTGCTGTTCTGGGTGTCCAGATTTCCCGTCGGCTCGTCCGCCAGAATCAGAGAAGGTCTTGTAATCAGCGCGCGCCCGATCGCCACCCTCTGCTGCTGCCCGCCGGAGAGCTGTCCCGGCAGATGGTTCCGCCGTTCCCTCAGATTGAGCACGGAAAGCAGTTCTTCCAGATAATTCCTGTCCGGCTTCTGGTAATCGAGCAGCAGCGGAAAAATCATATTCTGCTCCACCGTCAGTTCCGGGATCAGGTTAAACGCCTGAAAAATAAAGCCGATGTTTCTCCTGCGGAAAACGGTAAGGTTTCTCTCCTTCATCGCAAAGGTGTCCCTGCCGTCAATCAGCACCTTGCCCGACGTGGGTGTATCCAACGCCCCGATCATGTTGAGCAGCGTGCTCTTGCCCGAGCCAGACTCCCCGACCACCGCCACATATTCTCCCTTTGGAATGGAAAAGCTGACGTTTTTGAGCGCCTGCACCGCCGCCTCGCCGCTGCCGTAAGTTTTGCAGATTTTGCTCACTTCCAGTAAATTCATTCTAAGCACCTCTTTCCAGATTGTTTATTATGGTACCAAGAATAGCACGCAAATACTACCGCCAGACTTCGCCTATATTACAATTTTGTTATAATCGGGAACAGCAGCACGAAACTCGTCCCCTCCCCCAGCCTGCTGTCCACCGAGACGGCGCCTCCGTGCGCCTGCGCCACCGACTTCACGAGGGAAAGTCCCAGTCCGATTCCCTGCGTGTCCTGAGAATACCGGCTGCGATAAAACCGTTTGAAAATGTGATGCAGATCTTCCGGGTGGATGCCGCTTCCGTTGTCTTTTACCGTAATGCGGACGGCGGACGGGGATTTCTCCCACGTCAACCAAATGCTGTCCCCGCCCTTTGTATGGTCGAGGGCATTTTTCACCAGATTGTCAAGCGCCTCCAGAATCCAGCTTCGATCGCACGAAAAGAAAGCGGAATCACTTCCCGACAGCACAATCTGTTTTTCCTCCTGCCCCGCGCGGAACGCAAAATGCTTTTCCACTTCCGTCATAATTTCACAAATACTTTCCTGCTGTTTTTCAATTACCATGGTGCCCGCGTCAAATTTCGTGATCTTTAGCAGATTCTGCACAAGCGTCTCGATTCGGTCCAGCTCCTGTTCCGACAGCCCGGCAAATTCCCGGATCGTCGCAAGCCCGCCCGACTCCGCCTCCGTCTGCACGATGCCGTTATAAATATTCAGTGCGGCAAGGGGCGTTTTCAACTGGTGGGAAATGTCCGAGATCGTGTTCTTGAGAAACGCCCGCGACTGCCCTTCCTTCTGTGCCTGCGCGTTTAAGATCGCCGCCAGTGAATTGATTTCATGGAAAAGCCGGCAAAGCTCCCCCTCCTCGTCGCAGTCGATGCGGGCGTCTTTGTCGCCGGAAATAAACGCCCGGATCTGTAAGACTGCCTCCTCCATCTGCCTGTCCTGCTGCCTGAAATACCGATAGCAGAAAAAAAGCGCTACCCCTCCCATAATGATGGCGCAGAACGGCGCAGACAACATAAGGACTTCTGACACGAATGTCATATTTTCTGCCGTCAGATTATTCCGACGCGGAGCCATCGCACCGATCCTCCACAGCGCCGGCAGCGCGGATACCATGACAATCACCGCCATGCACATCCCGATCTGTACAAACAGCTTTCTTATCTTAGAATTCACTAACACTCTCATTTTCACACCGTTCCCTCATCGCTTTTCCAAATATCTGTCAATTTCTGCTCCCCGTACTCCACTTATATCCCATCCCACGGACGGTCACGATCTTTTCCGGCGTGCCGGGATCGTCCTCTATCTTCATGCGCAGTCTGCGGATATACACCGCCAGCGTTTTGTTCTCGATAAAATTCTCATCGCAGTCCCACAGCCCGCCAAGAATCTGCTCCGCCGAGAGCACCCTGTCCGGGTTTTCCATAAACATCCGAAGCAGCTTATATTCCCCGGAAGTCAAGTCCAGCGTTTTCCCGTCCTTTCGCGCCTCTCCTCTCCGCATGTCAAGCGTAATGCCGTTCATGGACAGCGTTTCCCCAGCCTGCATAAAATTTTCGCTCCTCCTGAGCAGCGCGTGGATTCTGGACAAAAATACGGCAAGCTTAAAAGGCTTCGTTATGTAGTCATCAGCACCGATATCGAGCCCCATAATCATGTCCGTCTCCTCATCCGCCGCTGTCAGGAACATGATCGGCAATTTGGAAGTCTGTCTTATTTTTTCACACAGGTCAAAGCCCGTGCCGTCCGGCAGAGCTACATCCAGTATGACAAGATCATATTTCCCTTCCGCCCAAAGCGTTTCCGCCTCCGCCGCCGTGCGCGCCGTCTCCACCTCATAGCCCTCTTTTTTCAGCGCGTAGGTCATACCGTTTATCAGACTCAGATCATCCTCCACAAAAAAGATACGTTTCATATGCTGTTTATTCCCTTCCACTCCTGTATTTATTGTGCATCTGCCTGCTGTCCCATCATACCGTTCTGATAATTTTGCAGCTCTTTCGCAATCAAGACGACATGATCGTCCCATGATTCATAGCCCGCCTGCCCTCTTCGGTCCGACAGCTCAAATCGTGCCACAAGAAATTCTCCCAGATAATCGGAAAACTTGCACCCGCCCCAGTAATTCAAATGAGAAGCATCGTTAAAATCCTGTGCAAAATCAAGTTCCATTTCATCATAATACTCGTTAAAATCAACGAAGACAATCCCTTCCGACTCCGCGATTTCCGCCACCTGATTATAGGTAAGCTTATCCTCCGCCGTCAGCACATAGGGCGCTGCCATCAAGACAAGTTTGCTGCCCTTTTCCTTCGTATAGGCAATGATCTTACGCAGATACTTCTCCGATTTCTCTGTCAGTCCGCCTTTTCCGTTCTCCGAAATCTCCGGCTTTGTCTGCGGCGTCCGCTGCCAATAGGGCGTATATCCTTTGAAATCCTCCTTTTCACCACTGTTCCAGAAAAAATCGTTGAAATCGTCTTTCTCCAGATCGTCATATCTGCTGTGGTAAATGGTAAAGGACGGAAAGTATTGAAAATATCTGGATTTTTCCACACTGACAGCCATCATTTTCAGTTTATTGGCAGAGAAACGCATTCCCAGAATGTTTTCCGATATCCAGTCGTACTGATAATCAGACTTGTACCTCGCGGGCACATATAGATCCAGTACAATCACTTCCGGAGACTGGTATTTATACAACTCTTTCAGATAGTAATAGGACATCCAGAGAGGCTGCTCCGCCCCGCTGTAATCATATGCAGCTATCCCATACTTTTCCCAGAGCAGCGCCGTGTTCACATTACAGTGAATGTGACTGCTGCCCATCATCATCACATCAATCGAATGCTCCGGCTGCCAGTACAGTCCCTCAAGCTGATTGATCCCGTGCCCGGACTTTACCCGCAAAATACTCGACGCAAGATAAAACGTCGCAATAAGCAACAGCAGGAATCCGGCTCTGAGCATATTCTTTTTCATCCTTGTTTTCATTCCATTTAATCCCTTTTTCTAAAAACGCATATAGATAAACTGTTCCGTGTGATATCCTGCCCCATACACCCCAAAAATAAAGATTGTCATCAGAAGCAGATAAAAAACCAAATATCTTTTTCCGTTTGGCTTTTGTTGAATGAATACCGGGAGCTGCATTTTTTCGCGTTCACACAGCCAGTCTATCAGCCAGACGATAAAAATGCCGATCGCTGTAACGCCAATCTCCACTGTGTTTAGCTGCAGGCTTTCCACAGCTTGTCTAAAACGTTCCGGTCTAAATCCTGCCGTCGCCATCTGTCTGATATATCGAAACGCACCTCCCAGACTGTCCGCCCGGAAAAAGATCCACGCAAATCCCGCCATCCAGAAGGTAAGTATTCTGCTTTTCATTCTCTGTCCCGTCACAGAATCAATGAGAAGGTAAATGCCGTGCAGAAGTCCCCAGACCAGAAAATGCTGCCCCGCTCCGTGCCACGCGCCACATACCAAAAACACAAGCAGAATATTACAGTTCTTCCTTACCGCTCCCTTCCTGTTTCCTCCGAGAGGGATATAAATATAATCTCTGAGCCATTCGCTCAGGGAAATATGCCATCTGCGCCAAAATTCCTGCATGTTTACCGCCCTGTAGGGCGCTCTGAAATTCTCCTTAAGTTCTATCCCAAACACCTTCGCGCAGCCGATTGCAATATAGGAATATCCGGCAAAGTCACAATATATCTGAACCGAATACAACATGACGCCAAGCAGGAGCCATAAGCTGTCAAATTCCTCTGGATTTCCAAACAAGGGACCGACTATTCCCCCGAGCCTGTCCGCCACCACCAGCTTCATAAAATAGCCCCAAAGCATATAGGTAAATGCAGCGGACATCCTTCCTCTGTTTCGGAATCTGACCTCTCCCAGCCTTTTTATCTGAGGGAAAAACCGTTCTCCCCGCTCTATGGGTCCGCTGACAAGCTTGGGGAAAAAGGACAGATACAGGGCAAAGTGACAAAAGCTTTTTTCCACCGCACTTTTGCCCCGATATACATCTACCAGATATCCAATCGCCTGAAACGAGTAAAAAGACAAGCCAACCGGCATCAGAAGATTGTCTATCACACTCGCTGAGAGTCTGTCTGCACAGCCAAAGCTTCGTGCCAAATATGCCGCGTACTTATACATCACCAGCAGAAATGACAGACCACATACCGCTGCAAGTGTAATTTTTCTCTCCGTTCCTCCGCTGCCCCTGTCCCGGTACTTTTCAATAGAAAGCGCCGCGAAATAGACTGATGCAGTAACTGCAACAAGAATAAGCAGCGCTCTCGGCTCCACATATGCGCAGAATGCGTAACTTGCCGCCAAAAGCACTCCTGCGCGCCATCTTACAGGTAACACAAAAAAAGCCGGCACAGTGATCCCCAGCAAAAGCAGGAAAAATTTTGATATAAACAAACTGATTCCTCCAAATAATCTTTTAAAGTTCCGTCCGCTTTTCTGTCGCCTGTCTTCTCACAGGAAATGAATTTCCGCATCCGCATGTAGTCTGCCTGACGCGCAAAAACGCCTCCCCTAAAAGCTTGGCTCTTACACAGTCGATTTCCCTATAAACCGACAATCCGCTGTAAACTATTAAAAGTATACCAGAAATTCAATTTTTTATAATACCTTTCCCCCAAAATTAATAAAATTATAAGAAAAACTGACGCCTGCCCATATGCCGTATATAACCGCAAACGTCTGCATACACTCATACTAACGATAGAAAAGAGGAATCGCTATGTGTACGAGTATTGCCATGAAAACCGAGGATTTTTACTTCGGGCGCACCATGGATATCGAATATTCTTTTGGTGAAACCGTTGTCTTTACACCCAGAAACTATCCCCTGTCTTTCCGCAGAAACGATACCCTTCACAGACATTACGCCCTGCTTGGCATGGCAAGTGTGAGGGACGATTACCCCCTCTATGCGGAAGCGGTAAATGAGCGGGGACTTTGTATTGCGGCTCTGAATTTTCCCGACAGCGCCTACTATCCCCCGAAGGAAGATCCCCTGAAACAGAATGTGTCCCCCTTTGAACTGATCCTGTGGCTGTGCGCCAAATGCGCCTCCATCACTGACGTAAAAGAACTTCTGTCCGCCACGCATCTGGTAGATATTCCCTTTAACGACTCTCTGCCGCTGGCGCCGCTGCACTGGCATATCGCAGACCGGGAACGCTCCATTGTGCTGGAATCCACCAAAAGCGGCATGGAAATATATGACAACCCTGTCGGTGTACTGACAAACAACCCGGGATTCCATTTCCAGACTACAAATCTCTGCCAATATATGAATCTGACCACGGCATGTCCGCAAAACTGTTTCAGCAATATAAAAAGCCTCGTCCCATTCGGACAAGGCTTAGGCAGCTTCGGTCTGCCGGGTGATTATTCTCCCGCCTCGCGCTTTGTCAAGGCGGCTTATCTTTCCATGAACTCCGTCTGCGAAAAAGATGAGCTTAGCAGCGTCTCCCAATTATTCCACATTCTGGATTCCGTGTCCATGATCAAGGGTAGTGTCGTAACCAGACAGGAACTTTACGACACCACCACCTATGTCTGCTGCATGAATGCCACAAAGGGCAGATACTACTATAAAACCTACGGCAACTCCCAGCTTACCGCCATTGACCTGCGCCACGAAAATCTGGATGCGGATACGCTGAAAACGTATCCTCTGGTGACAGATCCGCAAATTGCATGGGTCAACTGACAGACGGCAAAGCTATTACCGGCGGCCATTTTTCAGCTGGAAGGAGCTGATCAGTTCCATCAGCATACTGGACTGGGACGACAGCTCCTCGCTCGCCGCCGCACACTCCTGACTGGTCGCGGAGTTGTTTTCCACCACGGCGGAAATCTGCTCGACGCCGGTAGAAACCTGCTCCATCGCCACAGTCTGTTTCTCCACCGCGTCCACAACCTGCTCCATCTTGACCGTCACATTTCCGGCAAGTTCGCCTGTCCGCCCAAGCGCCTCCGTCACTCTGTTCATCGCCTTGCCGCCTTCCACGATCGTCGCGGCAGAACTCTCTATCAGCTCTTTCGTCGCTTTTGCGGCTTCATCCGATTTCGACGCCAGACTGCTGATCTCCTCAGCCACCACGGCAAATCCTCTGCCCGCGGCGCCGGCTCTCGCTGCCTCCACGGCTGCGTTCAGCGAAAGAATATTGATCTGGAACGCAATATTTTCTATCGTCGCAATAATGGTACCGATCTGCTTGGATTCCTCGGAAATGCGGTCCATCGACACGCTCAGTTCTTTTACGTTCTCTATGCTGACGCCAAGCTGTGCGCCCGCCTGATTGACAAACTGACCCACTTCTTCCGCCGCATTGGAAGTCTCTCTTGCACCCGCCGAAATGTCCGCAATGGTGGTCGAAATTTCCGTAACGGCACTGGCCTGTTCGGTCGCGCCCTGCGCAAGCGTCTGCGCGCTGGCGGATACCTGATCCGCCCCGTCAGACACATGTCCGGCACTGGCCGCAAACTGACCCATCGTCTGATTCAATGCGCCCAGAATGCTGTCCAAAGACTTTTTAATTGCCAGAAAGTCTCCCGTATAATTCTGCTGTGTCTCCTGCGTCAGGTCGCCCTTCGCAATCGCGCCAAGCACCTCAGATATCTCACCTATGTATGCGCGCAGGCTGCTGATCGTCCCCTCAAATATCTCTCCCAAAAGGCCGATCTCGTCGTTAGAACGCACGCCGATCTGAACCTGCTTTCCATCCGCCAGTCCCAGATCACCCTTTTCCAATTTCTCAGCCGCCTCTGTGATCTTTCTGAGGGGCCCGGACACACTCTTTTTCAGATATCCCGTCAGGAAAATGATGCAGACGATTATTACTCCCAGACTGATCACTATGGCATAGTCGATAATTCTGGCAGTTTCCTCCTCCGCCTCAGCGATGGATATACCCGCAAAAATCAGACCGTTAACCTTGCCGTCCGCGCCCTTTGTGGGAACGTAGGAGCACAGGTAAGTTTCGTCCAGAATTTCCGCCTCGCCCACATACGACTGCCCCTGATTCAATACAATATCCACAAGGTTGGAAGCAAGTTTTGTCCCAACCACACGTTCCCCGTTCTTCGTCACGGTGCTGTAAACCCTCGTATCGCCCTCAAAAATGGTAAATTCACAGCCCTGACGCTTCTTCAAGCCGTCCAGCACCTGATTCAGATCGTCCTCCTCCGATACCCGGCTCAGTTCATATGCCAACAGATTCGTGCCGTTTGTACAAATCTTCTGCTGCATACTTCTGACCAGAGAATTGTACATACTAACGCAGACCGTTACTGCCAGCACAACAGAAATCGCCTGCATGATCACTACTACATTGCCGACTTTTTTTCCGATACGCTTCAACTTTCTTCTGCCCTTTTTTCCCTCAACCGTCTGTTCTTTTCCCATAATATTTTCTCCATCTTTAATAATAATATTGACTACGCTTTCCCTTATCAATTGTGAATTGCATAGTCTGCATTTATTGTACCATAAGCGTGAGAAATTACAAGCTTCATCTCTACAATATATTCGCTTGTCCCTTCCTGCAACTGTTTCTTTGCCGTAACCACAAAACCATACCTTTCGTAAAACCTTCTGGCGTCCATGTTTTTCTCAAGAACCCAGAGATACCGGCAGTTTTTTTCTATGGCAAACCGCATCAGTTCGCCGCCGATCCCGCGGTTTTCAAAGAAAGTATCCACATACAGTTCCTCAATTCTGTCCCCGGAAATATGCAGCACACCCTTGACAAACTCATCGTCATAAACAAAGACACCTTCCAGTTTTTCTGGATTGTCAATATATTCCTTTGCAATCGGATAAACCTGTATTTCCCCGAAAGACACCTTATCGTTCCGGAAAATCTTTCTATAGTTCATGCGTTTCGTAAACACCAGAATTTCCGCTATTCTGGAAGCGTCACTAACTGTCGCGCGTCGTATCATAACCTGCTTCCTCCCGCCTTATTAATATCGCATCATATCTGTGTCCGTTTCTCTATACGTTCCTCTGCCTGCCGTGTGCATAAACAGCGCAATTTTATCCAATCCGAAATTTCCCGCTAGTTTTACAATCTATTTATCAAAACAAAGGAGGCTCACAAGGATGAGTAATGAATTATTTCAAGCATTTGACAACGGTTCTCTGAGACTGCCGGAATCCACAACAGCATTTGCTGACCTTCTCTGGACAAAGCACCCCGTCTTTGAAGGTGTGGAACTCAAACACATTGTCACCGCAAAAGACACCGCAGGACAGTTCAGCTATCACCTTGTCCGCATCGCGCCGGGCAAAAGTATTCAGAATCATATCCACGAAACCCAGTTGGAAACCCACGAGGTGATCGCAGGCTCCGGTGACTGCATCAATGACGGCACCGCCATTCCTTACACGCCCGGCGTCATCTCCATCCTGCCCGCCGGTGTACCCCATGAAGTCAATGCGGATAAGGAAGGGCTGTTCCTTTTCGCAAAATTTATACCCGCCTTATGTTAGACCGAGAATCGCACACCTAAAATGCGGCATTCTCGATATGAATCTTATATTCTCCCGGCGTCAGTCTGACAATTCTTTGAAAGCAGCGGTCGAAGTGGCTCTGGTCACAAAATCCTGCGGCATAAGCCGCTTCGGTCACGCTTTTCCCTTCCTCCAGAAGTTTCTGCGCTTTTCTGACCCTGCACTGTATCTGAAACTGGTGCGGCGTCAGACCGCAGACCGCTTTAAACTGCCGGATCATATGATAGGGACTCACATTTATGGTCCGCGCCATATCCTTTATCAAAAACGCATTCTCCGGCGCTTCCAGTATAAGTCCTTTTAACCTCATTATGTAATGTCCGCCGTTTACTTCCCATTCCGGCATTTCATCCGCTGATACACAGATCGCAATCATGGAATAGGTCGTGCCTTCCACCGCCTCTATCGCGTGAGGCGTGTCCGGCGGAATATAGAAAATCTGTCCCTCGCGGTAAATCTTCTTCTCACCGCCACAGACAATACAGACCGCGCCGCTTGAAATCAGACCGATTGTATGGTGACTCGCATGGGTGTGGGTGGGATAGGTATGGGTGGCTTTCCGATAGTAAATGTACTCCGTGCTTTCGTTTTTTCGGCTGTAGATTATGCTGCGTTCCATAAAAATAATGCGTTCCTTTCCTCCGATTCTGTGCCTGTCATTTTGTTAAGATATGCGCAACGAGCCATACTTGTAATCTTTTCCCAGCGTGCTCTTCCCCGCACCATTCAGCCCGCATATAATCATTCTCATAAAGCATTCCAGACCACAAAAAATATCAGTATATTTCCCCACGCATTCCCTGTCCTCTGCCGGATCACCAGAGAACCGTACATAAGTATAAATGTTGCAAACGCCTCCAGCAAAGTTACGAGGTCAAATCCGATCATCCCATGAATCGCGATGGCTATGACTGCACAGATAAAAGCCCCCACATTGAAAAACCTATGCGCCCTGCACAGCAGGTTAATTTTGTCCGCCAAAACTATGTAAAACAGACCTTCCCCGAATCCCCACGTCAATGCGATCACCAGATAGCCGGTCACATTAAAGGGCAAAGGCGCACCCAGAATTTCCTTTGTCAAAAACATGCCTTGAAACGGTAAAAAACCATGTACGTCATTTGTGACAAAAAGAAACGCCACCGTCGGGATGGAAACCAGAAGGCAGCCGATCAGAGACTGCCAGATATGTTTCCGAACCAGACCGTATGCCGGGAGCCTTTCCTTATTTTTCAATAAGACAATCAGTACACCCAGACAGGACATGCCGAACTGTATCAGCAGAACCGGCAAAAACCGCAGGAACAGGGGATGCGACAAATCGCGCCCGTAGTCCATGATTGTTCCTTCCAGCGTAAGATATAATGCCGCGGAAATAATGCTGATAGATAATATAACAGTAATGTCTTTTTTTGCATTCTTTACAGAGTCGCTCATGTTATTCTCACATTCAACCATTATAGCTGCTACACAAATAATCCCTCTCAGAATTATATCATTACACCACTTCTCCTGCCACACAAAAATATCAGACATACTCCCACCATCATTTCTCTTCATAAATAACAGCCTTATTGTCATACACTCTAAAAGCATTACGGACGGATTTGATAATCCCCCGCTGTAACCTTCCGCGGATTGCATTTGCTTTTCAAACGTAGTATTCTATATATCAGCAATCAGGCGACGCGCCGGCATCCGGCTGCCCGCCGAAATATATGCTACAAGGAAGATCTTTGATATGAGAGAAGCATTTCACATTATCAGCGACGGTTCCTGCGACCTGCCCACCGCGCTGGTCAAGGAAAAAAACATTACCGTCGTACCCTTTTACGTGTCCTTCGATGATGCGCATTCCTTTAAGGAAAAAGTGGACATCGGGATCCGGGATTTCTATCAGATGATGGTGGATCAAAAAGGGGTATACCCTAAGTCCTCCATGCCGTCCATAGAAGATTACGAGGTGGCTTTCCGCCCCTTCGCCGAATCTGACACACCTGTCATATGCATCTGTATCACCACGAAATTCAGCGGTTCCATGCAGTCCGCGCTCAACGCAAAAGAGCTGATTCTGGAAAAATATCCGCAGGCTCAGATTACCGTCATCGACGCCACCATCAATACCGTTCTGCAGGGGCAGTATGTTCTGGAAGCGGCAGACCTGCGGGATCGCGGCGTCAGCTACGAGGATACCGTCGCCAGACTGGAAGCCATCAAGAGCACCGGCAGGATATTCTTTACCGTAGGAAATATGGAATACTTAAAACACGGCGGCAGAATCGGAAAAGTGGCGGCGCTTGCCGGAGGCGCGCTGGATATCCGCCCCATCATTACACTAAAACAGGGGGAAATCTTCCCCTCCGGGCTTGACCGGGGACGGAAGCGCACACTGAAAAAAGTAATGTCACTCCTTCTGGAATACTTGCAGGAGAGTTCTCTCGGAATCGAATGTTACAGCATTGCCGTCGGATACGGTTATGACCGGGAAGAGGGCATTGCCTTCCGCGATCAGGCCCTTTCCGTCCTGCGCGAAAAGGGCTATGCCATAGACGAAATACCCCTTTACCAGATCGGGGCAACCATCGCCGTGCACACCGGACCATACCCGCTCGGATTCGGCATTATTGAGAGAGGAGCACATTGTGAACACCTTAATCCGTGAAATGACCACAGAAGACATCGAGCAGGTACGTCAAGTTTACATTTTGGGCTGGCAGAATGCCTTTCGCGGAATTGTCCCACAGCCTTACCTTGACACCATGAATTTAGATGACTGGGCGCCGCCGTTAAACGGCGCCTATGTGTTGACGGACGAAAAGAACATCCTCGGCACATCTTCCATCGCCCCCGCAAGAGACAGCTCCTTTGACGGCTGGGGCGAAATTATTTCCATCTTTATACTTCCGCATCTGATCGGTCAGGGTTATGGTCATCAGCTGTTTACTTTCGTCAAGGATAAACTTTTGGAACAACACTATACCAACCTATATCTGAAAGTTTTCGAGGATAACCACCGCGCCAGAAAATTCTATGAGAAACATGACTTTTCATGGAACGGCGAGCGGCTTACGCTCAATGTGGGAGGAAAAGACTTAATAGAATTGCGCTATCAATATTCTATTGCGGCTCCGTGACATTCTTTGTCCAGCGTCCGCTCAGATAATACGACCACGTAATCACAAAACCAACGCCAAAACCGAAAATGCCGTTCCACCAGATAATCGTATGCCCCAAAAAGGGGCTGTAACGGAACAGATATGTCACAGCCACCCGCGTGCTCAGCGCACAGGTGGCTGTAACCATCGGAAGCGCCGCGTGGTTCGTCCCTTGAAACACCCCAAACAGCGGAATATAGGAGGACAGCACCAGATTGATCAGCGCAAGCGCCCTCAGATGCGCCCGGCAGTAGACGGCAGCCTCTTTGCCGATCCCGAACATCTGTATAATCATATCCGCAGACAGCCAGAGCAGCACGGAAATGCAAAGCGTCATTGTAAGAGAGATTGCCACAGCCTGTCTGGCACCCTTTTCGACGCGTTCCGGCTTTCCCGCGCCGATATTCTGCCCGGTGTAAGTCGCCAGCGTCGTCTGGAACGCGTTGCAGGGCAGATTAATATACTGCTCAATCCGATTGCCCACCGTAAAGGAGGCAATCATGGACTGTCCGAACGCATTGACCGCCCGCTGGATCAGCGTCAATCCCACAGATACGATAATGAGCTGCGATGCAATCGGCAGCCCCGTCGCCAGCGTTTTCTTCGCAAGAGAAAAATCCCACGTAAAATCTTTCCTTCCAAAAGAAAAGACAGCATACTTGCGCGTCATGTAAAACCATGCGGCGGCAAGCGAACCTGCCTGCGCAATGTCCGTCGCCAGCGCCGCCCCGAGAACGCCCCACCGAAAGCCCGCCACAAAAAGCAGGTCCAGTGCAATATTCGCGGCGGATGCGATCAGCAGAAAATACAGCGTGGCGGCACTGTCCCCCACAGCCCGCAAAATCGCGGCGATAATGTTATAGCCAAACTGGAAAACCAGCCCGAGCGCATACACCCGGAAATACAGAAGCGTCAGATCCAGAATCTCCTCCGGCACAGCGATAAAACAGGTATACGCCGGACGGGATATCAGAATGCCCACCAGCGTAAGCAGTACACCCATGCCAAAAAGGAGCAGGATGCCCGTTGAGGCGTTTTCTTTCACCTGTTTCTGGTCGCCCGCCCCGTAACATTGTGCCACCACCACGCCGTTTCCGGCAGAAAAACCCGTTGCCACCGCGAGAAACATAAAAATAAAACTCCCCGTCGTTCCCACGGCGGAAAGCGCCGCCTCCCCCGAGAAGTTTCCCACAATAATGGTGTCCACCGTGCTGTAAAGCTGTTGCAGCAGAGAACCCGCAAGCACGGGAAACACGAATTTTAAGATGTGTCTCCATGGCGTGCCTTCCACCATTGATTTTCCTTCCATAAAAATTCCTTTCAAAACACCTATTGATTCACGTTTGGTTTACTTATATTTATTATATACCCCGCTGCCACCTTTCTCAATCCGTATCGTGCCCCTCAAATATCCCTGCACACAGTAATACAACTTACTGCCGTCTATAATATTCATTTTTTTCGGGTTATTTTTATGCAAAATCGCATTCCCTGTGGAATGGAATGTTGCAATCGGACAGTCAACATTCAGATCCTTGTTAATTTTATCGCGCAGTTCATTCACCGCTTTATTTGTAAAAGAAATTATCAGAATCTGCTTCGGATCAACCTGCTGTTTTTCCACCGGATATTTGACTTTTGCCGCCACTGTGGTCGTCTTCCCAGCCCCCGCGGCGTGATTAACTGCAAACTGTTGGAATGCGTTTTGATGGATGATCAGTCGGATAACAATTTTCAGCATTTGCAGGTCAAAGCGGGGATACTGCTGACCAAATACGAAAACAGCGGTAAATGTGAATATTGCGGACAGGGACTGGCTCTGAAGGAATCCAACTGGGTAGTCGAGGGATATCGCTGAAACTACAACCCGCATTCAACGGTAATCCGGCTCCCGTCCTTCGTCTTTTTAACCTTGATCTGCTGCGGAATGTTCTCCACAAGCTCTTCCCTGTGGCTGATGATTCCCACCAGTTTGTTGCTCCCGGTCAGATTTACCAGAATTTCCATCGCGCTGTCGATGGATTTCCGATCTAACGTCCCAAAGCCCTCATCCACAAAGAGAGCGTCCATCTGTACGCCGCCAAGGTTGGATGACACGGTGTCGGACAGCCCCAGTGCGAGGCTCAATGATGCCTTGAAACTTTCTCCGCCAGAAAGATTTCCCACAGGTCTTCTGTGTCCCGTATAGTTATCTAACACTTCAAGGTCAAGGAAATTATTGCTCCGCTTTCCGAGGGAATCCTCCTGTCGGTACAGCTCATACTGTCCGTCGCTCATCGGCAGCAGACGCCTGTTTGCGGCGGCGATAATCCCGTCAAATCCCGCCGCCTGTATGTACTGTTCCAGTGTAATCTTTCCGTTTCCAGTCGTGCCTTTGACCAGATTGTAAAGCCGCTGGCAGACCGCATTCTCCTTTTGTGCCTTTTCCAGTTCTCCCCTCCTGTCAAGAATCCTCTTTCGTTTCTCTTCGTTGGTGGCTATCCTGTTTTCGTCATTGTTGCATTTCTTTCTGAGCAAATCTACTTCTTTTCTCTGCCCGTCGCATACAGCCTTTAGTCCGTCAATGTCCGTCACCTTTTTCCCTTCTGCATCCGATCTGGCATCTGCAAGCTGTTTTTCATTCGCCGCAACGGTCTGATGATATTCATTAATCACTTTGTCCGATGACGCGATGTCCTCCTCGCTTACAACGAATCGCAGCATCTCTTCTACCGAAAGGAATCCTTGCGCGCCGACTTCCTGCTCCAGCTTCGTCCGCAAATCCGCTTCGTCCTTTTCCTGCTGTTCCAGACTTCCCTTCCATGTCTTTATCTCGGATGTGACAGCGGCAGCATGGTTATCGGCTTTTTTCTTTTCCTCCTCCGCTTTCGCAATCTCATTTAATATGCGGTCTTTCCTCGTCTCTGCCTGTTCCCGCTCTCTTTTTGCCGTCTCCCAATTCGGAAAACTTAAATTCTCAAGGGTCTCTAATATTGCCTTTGTTTCCGTCAGCTGTCGGCTCACCCTTTGCCTGTTTTCGTACAGTTTCTCTTTTTCCGAATGGAGTTTTTCCGTCTCATCCCCCTGTGCGGTTTCGAGATCTTTCTCCGCTTTCCTGAGAGTCGTGCAATCCTTTTCAAGAGAGATACGCTTCTTGTGATTTTCTTCCGACATGGCCACGACCTGCGTCTTTGCCTCCCTTACAGCCTTGATCAGTTTCTCAAGTGACACACCTGCCATATCCATGCCCATAAGCGGGTTTTCCAGACAGTCCAATATCGTTATCCGAAGCTGTTCCTCGCATCCCTCCAGCAAGGTCTTTGCTTTCTCCGCTTCCGTATTCGCCGTATTCTTTTTCTCCCGAAGCGCAGACTCTTCTTCCTGCAATCGTTTGAACTCGTCTTCCGAAATTGAAGTCTCTTTAAGCTCGGCGGGTTCCGGGTGATGCACGGAGCCACACACCGGGCATTTCTCCCCTTTTACCAGTTTTTTCGCCAGAATACCCGCCCGGCTGTCTTCGAGCATACGCTCTGCCTCTTCCCTTCTGCCGCCCGCCTCTTCGTATTTACCGCGCGCATCTAAGAACGCTTTCTGCTTTTTGGAAAGCTCCTTCTTCCCTTTTTCCCTTTTCGGAATCTGGTCGTCTATGACCGCATCGAAATCCGCCAGAAGCTCCTCCAGCTTCTCCCTCCTGTTTTGCACCCCTGTCAATTCAGCCGGCTTATCTTTTAACTCCTTAACGGTTTCCCTAAGCGCCTGTATCTTCTCCTTCAAAGACTTCTCTTGCGCCTGTAAAGCAATCTCTTCCGCGCCGCTCTTTTTATCCAGTTCTTCCAGTTCTTTGCGCTTTCCTATAAGCTCCTCTTTCTGCTGATATTTCTGCTGATCATCGTCGATTCTGCTGATCGTCTGCTTGCATTTGTCCGCCTCCGGCTCCCGCTTTTTGGCGTCGTCAAGTACGCCCTGCGCCTGCTTTGCAGATGCCAAAGCCTTCTCCAGATCAGATTCCGCTTTTTGAATCTGTTTTCGGGTCAAAGATACCTCGTCGCACTTTTTCGTCCACGCAGCATAAGACGGATGTACATGGCGGGTGGCTTTCTTTTGTCTGTCTAAAAGCAGGCTGATCTCGTCAATTTTTGCTTTCCTGCTTGCAAGCTCCGCTTTTTCTTTTTCCAGTTTATCCCTTTTCTCGATGAAACCGTTATTGGTTTTCGCAAGCGCAAGCGCCTCCTTGTTCTTCTCAAGCGCTGCCTCTGCCTTTTTCAGCCCTTCTTTCATGCGATTTAAGCGTTCCTTGTCTGACAAATTCAGACGTTCCAGCAAACCTAAGTTTTCATCCAGATTCCATGCGCTTCCCGAGCGGCTGGCTCTACCCTTTAACTCTTCCAGTTCGTCGAACAGCTCGTCCTCCTCATTTGCCGCCACGTCCTGAAAATGCTGAATCATACTGTCCTCAGCCTTTGCCTTCACCTTGTAGCTCGCGTCCATTCGGTCTTTCAGCTTGTATTCTATATTTTTATAACCGCTCGTCAGAAAGATCGTGCGCAGTATCTCCGTTCTCTGATCCGTTTTCGCATTTAATAAATCCCAGAACTCCCCCTGTGCAATCATCACAATCTGTTTAAACTGCTTCTCGTCAATGTGCAGCAGTTCCTTTACCGCATGGTTAACCTGTGTCAGACCCTCTATCGGCGTCTGTCCCTCCTCATAGAGAACCGCCTTTTCCTTCTCTGTGATCACGCCAGAGCCGCGCTGTTTCTGCCTTTCATAAGAGGGCTGCCGCCAGACGTGAAAGGCACGTCCCTGATGTGTAAAATAAAAGTCCACATAACTCTTTACAGAATCCTTCGCGTATTCGCTTCTCAAATTTTTCGTGTCCCGGTATGTACCGCTGGTCGTCCCATATAACGCAAAGCAGATCGCGTCAAATATCGTCGTCTTCCCCGCGCCGGTGTCCCCGGATATCAAAAACAGCCCCTTTTCTTCAAAGGCGCCAAACTCTATTGGCGGTAGTTCCCCCGCATAGGGACCAATCGCGCTTATGATCAGTTTAACCGGCTTCATTGATAACCCCCGCTTCCCGTGCTGCCGTCCGCATGACGTCCATTTCCTCTTCCGTCATCTCACAACCGTACATCAGCCTGTAAAAATCCCCGATCAGTTCCGGGAATGTTTTATTTTCTGCAATTCTGCTGATATCCACCTGCTCGATCTGTCTTGTGTGTGAATTGTCGTAATCAATCCGAACCGTATTCGGATAGATCTGCTGGAATATTCCCATCGCGTCATTGACGATATCCTCGTCCGTCAATGAGGCGTAAATAAAGTCTTCCGGCGCTTTTATTTTCTTTTTATCCAGAAGTTCTTTCAGCGTCCCCTTGATATGCCTCACATCCCTCATCGGTTTCAGAGAAACAAGCTCTATCTTAACTCCCTCTTCCGCTGTCACCGTGATCAGCGGAACCGACTTCTCATTGTTCACTTCGCTGAGCGAGTATTTGAGCGGGGAACCTGCATATCGGATCTCTTCTCTTCCAACCCTCTGGGACGAGTGAATATGTCCTAATGCTACATAGTCAAAAACATCAAAACAGTCATATCCGATTTTTTCAACCGCACCTACGCTCTGTGTGCCAATGCTCTCCGAGCCTGCAGGCGCAGGGTCCTCTCCCCTCCCGGAAACAAATTGATGCGCCACCAGAATATTTTTCTTATTTTTCTTTATATCTGCACTTCTTATAACGGTTCGTACAGCGTCATCATAACTCACTATATTCTCGTCCGGGAAATAATGTTTTACCTGTGAAGCTTTCACAAAGGGAAGCATATAAATATCGATCTCTGTGTCCCCGTCAGCAAAGCTCTGCCTGTGAAGTGTACCGTCAAAGACGGCAGATATGAAAATCTGATTCGTTGCAAACAGCGTACTTCCATAATTCAGACGATCGTCCGAATCATGGTTTCCGCTCACAATACATACCTTTATTTTTCTTTTCGTCAGTTCAATTAAGAAATAATCCAACAGCCTCGTAGCCGCCTCGCTTGGAACGGATTTATCATACACATCCCCGGCGATCAGCACGCCGTCTACGGATTCTTTGTCGGCGATGTCAAGAATCTGATCGAGAATATACTTCTGATCCTCGATCAGATCAAAATCAAACAATGATTTCCCTAAATGTAAATCTCCTAAATGCAGAAATTTCATGTTTTCCCTTTCCCGGTACTCTGTCCATGGCAAATCCTCAGTTCCGCAAAAACTTCATCAAATTGTTCATCCCTGTCTCCGCAAAAATGTTTTCCTGCAGAAATTCATTGTAGGTCTACCCCGAAACATATTCAATCATCCATGCAAGCAAATTATAATTATTATGCAGTCCCGATGTATGCGATAAAAGTTGATGAACGGTTATTTCCGAAGGAAGCTGCATGTCCGGGGGCAGATACCGGTTTGCTTTTTCATCAAGCTGCAGCAACCCTTTGTCATGTAAAATCATAATCGCAAACGCTGTAAACTGTTTGGCAGCAGAGACAACCGTAAATTTTGTTTCCATTGTATTTTTAATACCAAATTCGATGTTTGAAAATCCTCGACAAGTTTCAAATAAAATCTTTCCATTCTGTATAATTCTTACAACGCCAGAAAATCCCAATCGTCCATTTCTGCGGTAATATAGGATATCTCATAGACCACCTGCCATATTTTCCCTTAATCACCTTATTACATTGTGCTAACACCATGTATTTTATACCCTATTTCATATATAAACAAAATTTGATATCCTACACAAGTGATTTGAACATAATTAGACAAGGATTTTCTTCGTCCCACATTTCTGTCAAAGTAATAAGCGGTTCAAAACCAATACTTTTATAGAATCTTCGCGTTTGTGCATATGGTTCAAAATTCACTACATCACTTAATGTTTTAACAATAACATATTTGCAATCATTTTGGATAAAAAGTTTTTCTACAGCATGATAAAGAGCTTTTCCGACACCATTGTGTTGATGCTCTGGAAGGACACCGCATACGAATATATCACCTGTATGTTGATAATGTATTTTTATAGAAAAAAACCCAATACATTTTCCCTTAATATCCAATGCAGCATAGTATGGAATTTCCTTAACTTTTTGAACATATTCATCAAGTGCCTGCTTATTTCCAAACCACTCCGGCAATTTTTCAAGAATTTCTCTGGTATAAAGAGCCTTTTTACTCCTATCTCCAATTTCTACAATTTGAATATCATCTGTCATTTCATTCCCCAAACGCATATTAACAGTTTCTTCATTATCATAATATACAAACATAGGTCTATGTTCATTCTTTAATTGATATAATAGTCTATCCTCTGTTGTAGCAAATGCCGTAAAACGTGGAGCATTATCGACCGTATAACCTAGTTCGTCTGCAACCGTAATAAAGCTTTCTTTTATAACATTAACACATTCTACAATGTCTTTTTCATGTATTTTCTTTATCATCTAAACTTTCTCCCTTAGAAAGTTTCGGCACTATATACCACACTTTTTGTTTATTTAATTTCTATCATCTTTATAATCCCATTTGAGATAACCTCAAACCCCAATTTCTCATAAAATGGTTCTTTTCCTTTGGCTGAAACGCCTCCGATTGTTGTAAATTTTCCAGTAGTAGAATTTTCTCTTGCATAATCAACTAGGTGATTAACAATCATTGTACCAATATCTTTTCGTTGAAATTGGGGCAAAATTATTATTTCTTGAAGATACCAATACATAGCACCATCTCCTACAAGTCTCCCCATTCCAACAAGTTCGCCATTATATATGGCAGAAACATTAATTAAACCGTTTCGCAAAGCCTTTCGAGCATGCTCCACCGGTATCTCAACAAATCCTGCTTGTATGCGTAATCTTATAAAATCCTCAGCCTGTAAAATATTATCAATAAGCCTAATTTCTTCATAAATATTCTTATCCATATTCTCCATTTCCTTATCTGCATAATAAAGTCTAATTTCTCTATATTTTCTGCTCAAAATCCACAAGTATTTGCTTTTGATTATATCACTCAAATCTTCCGGCAGACCGCCTACATTGTGATGAGACTTCACCATCTTCGCGGTCTTCGTGCCGCTCTCGATGATATCCGGGTAAATAGTTCCCTGTCCAAGGAAATCTATTCCCTCCAGTTTCCTTGCTTCCTCCTCAAAGACGCGGATAAACTCGCCGCCGATAATTTTCCTCTTCTGCTCCGGATCCGCCACATTTTCGAGTTTGCCAAGGAACCGTTCGGACGCGTCCACATAGATTAAATTCGCGTGAAGCTCATCGCGGAACACCTTCACGACGCTTTCGGATTCGTTCTTTCTCATCAAACCGTGATTTACATGTACGCACACAAGCTGCTGCCTGTGCATATACAATATGCCGCCGCCACTTAATTATATAGTAAACTTTTTCCTTATATTTTGCAAAGTTTTTGTCGCTGTACTATCTAAATTATGCTAAAATAAGTAAAAATTACAGAGTCGAGAGGTCAGCTGTGGATATCACGATACGGGAACTGCAAAAAGAAGAATATCTATTATTGGATCATTTTCTATATGAGGCAATCTTTATTCCCGAGGGTGTCGAGCCTCCGCCAAAAACCATAATTACATCTCCCGAATTACAAGTTTATGTTGAACATTTCGGCGAATCAAAAGACGACTGGGGACTCATGGCTGAGGTTGACGGCAAAGTTGCGGGCGCTGTATGGGTCCGCATTATGAATGATTACGGACATATCGACAATGAAACGCCCTCTTTGGCGATATCACTTTATAAAGAATACCGGGGCTTGGGCATTGGAACAGCCATGATGAAAGAAATGCTTAATCTGCTCAAATCACATGGGTACAGCCAAGTTTCCCTTTCCGTGCAAAAAGCCAATTATGCGACAAAGATGTATCAAACGGTTGGTTTTGAGATTGTAAGGGAGAATGAAGAAGAATACCTTATGATTTGCCATCTATAAGCAAAGAAAGGGCTTGCACAGTATATCCATTAAAATATATCCCCAAAACCTGACACAAGAGGATTTCCCATGAAAAATTTCAAGAGAGAAAATTTGATGTTTTCCCTATGTGGATTGCATTGCAGCTTATGCCCTATGAACCTGAATCAATACTGCCCCGGTTGTGGCGGCGGGGAGGGGAACCAATCCTGTTCCATAGCAAAATGCAGTTTACAGCACGGAAATTTAGAATATTGTTTTCAGTGCGAAAATTATCCTTGCGAAAGATATGAGAACATAGACAAATTTGATTCTTTTATCACGCACCAGCATCAAAAGCGGGATATGGAAAAATTCAGAGAACTGGGAATAGAACCTTATACCGCAGAGCAACAGAGAAAGAAAGTCCTGCTAAACCATCTTCTGAATACTTATAATGACGGACGAAAGAAAACACTATTCTGCGTTGCAGTCAATTTGTTTGAATTAGATGATCTGGAAAATATAATTAACGAACTGGATGAGAATACATCCGCCCTTCCACGAAAAGAACGGGCTGCTTACGCAGGCAGATTGCTTCAAGAGGCTGCCGATAAAAAAGGGGTTGTGCTAAAGTTGCGGAAAAAGAAATAGAGCGGGTAAAGCTGTTTTTTGCAGTTAGTCAAATCTTGCTTTTATTGTTGCAAATCACCAATTCACATATACCTGCAAACTGCCATTTCCCTATTTCTCTTATCTGCTTTCAGTTACATAGTTCCAACACCATGTACTGACACCAAAAGGAACATTATCTTTGCCATACTTCCTATAACCATGCGCCCCAATCCCCATAATCAAAGGTCCCGCTTCCATGATGAAGTTTTCCGCCTGCCTTGAGATTTCTAAATGCTTCCCGCATACGAATTAAAATTTCCGGCTTTATGTCCAGTGAATGATGTGCCGGAAATACTTTCTTCGCAGGCAATGCCGCAACTTTTTCCAAGATTTGTCTATGATTTCATCAATCTTATTATCTTTATCCCACTTAGCATTGTAGGCAATCAGTGTAAGCCCTCTTGTCCGAATATAGGAATTGTCATTGTCCATCATATCGGCTAACCTATCCATATAACAATATACCTTGTCCGATTCCTCACATTCTTTTTGCAGAATCTGTAATGCTTTTTATGCCGTATTGTTATTTTTATCAAATAACAGCGAAAAATTATCCTCAATATTTATTTCCATGCTATTTCATCTCCCAAATCTTAAATCATGCCTCCGATTATAGCACTTTCTCTCTGCATCTGTCACAATTTTAGTACACAGCCGTATCATAACTTTCTTTTCCACATTCGTCATATCAAATCAATCATACTGTAACTTTTCTGCGGTTTTTTCAACTTTTCATTTTCGGATAACGGCTTTTCTTTATCCTTTGCCCTCACCAACCCTTTCCTAAAAGAAAACACCACTTGAAAGCACTCCCGCAGCAGATGTGTCATAAAAGGAAAAGGGGTTATGCAATATCAAAAATGCTAGTCCCACCAACAATAATAAACAGACTGCTCCTCATGGGATAACTCTGTAATTGAAACCAACTCTCCACTATCTCCAACAAGAAACGTTGGTTGTGAAAAGTCTGTTTCTTCTCCAATATCACTCGGAAATATATCTTTTGGTTCATTAAAAATCTGCTTTATTTCCGCAAGCGATAATTTACTGAAAATAATCAAAGTATCTGCGGTTATAACCTTGTCTTCATCTTCCAATCCATAGACCTGTACAAAGATTTTTGCCGTTTTGTCTTTATTGATTAAGTTTTCAATTAGGGCAATATATTCATGCTTTCCCTCAAGGCATTCACAACAGAAATCCGTAAAATCATCTTTCGGATCCAGATAGTCTTTATATGAGAACAAATAATTATTTGTATAATTGCTGTTCATTTTATCCGTTTTCAGCAACGTTAAAATAGAGCTTTTCTGTAGATTATTCATGTTGCCGCTCCTTAAAGATAATAATATCTTGTCCTGCCACTTCTTTGAAAACAAAATTATTGATTTTTGAAGCATTCAAGATTTAATCCCTCTCCAATACATGAAATTATATCGTGGTGATCGAAACCAATAAGCCATTGATATTTTTTTGAAACAATATAATAATCTAACCAGCCATTGTCTAAAAAAGCTGTATGACTTAGTAAATCAAGGGCTTTTACTAACAAATGAAACCATGTTGAGTAATCAACCGCATAACATCCGAGAAGGTTTTTCATGCTTTCAGGACTATAACCATTCGTATTAGCCCAATGCAGACCGTTTTTCCATATTTTTGTTTTATCTGCATATTTTTCTGCAATCTTCTGGTATATATTCTCCCACTGGCTTCCGCTCACTTTACGAAAGCGTTCCTTTGATATGCCACATTGCGTGACCACTTCATGTTCTAATCGAAATATGCCGCTTTTTTTATCGGATTTCATATTTCCAAATACTTTATCAGCAATTTCCACTATCTTACTGCCAGTGAAAGAAATTGTTCCCTCATGCGAAACATATATCAGCCATTTTTCTGTATCGTCAAAATAAAAAGTTTCTACATAACACGGAAACTCATATCCATCTTCATCTTTCTCGTAAAGAAGTGTGTGAATATCATCATCCTCAAAATATTCTAAGTGATCCATTTGGAAAGTATTTACATTTACTATGCTACATTTATCAATTACTCTACACAGCAAATCAATATCATTGCCTTTATATATTGCATCAACATCATATGCTATGACAGGTATTTTATTTTTTAGTTTAGTCAAGGGAACCCCATATAATCCCGGATACGCACTGTTGCTTTTTATACATGTAATCAGCTTTTCTTCTATAATGCTGCTCTTCATGCGAATCACCCCATAAATTAACACTGATTTATTATTACTTTAGTTATTAAGAATCGACACTTTTAATAGCCAAAGTAATATTTGATAAAACATACATCTTCTTACCAAAATCCCTGCATTTCAAAATCCACGCAATCAAAATATTCTATCTTGTCCCAATCCCTTTTTAAAATAATTCCATCAACCTGCTCTGCCGCATATAATTCATCTAAAGATGAAAAATTATATTCTCCGCTCCCATCTTTATAGCCACATCTTTGAAAAGAGCAATGGTCATCATAAATAATAATCATATACTCTCTATTGCTCACACACAGTGTCAATTCTGCTTCCCAACCATTTTCTATACTCTTTTGCAGCAATTCCTTTATTGTTTGAAAATCATATGTAACCATTTGCCCCTATTCCCTTTTAATTTCGTTGCTACCCATATCATTAAAACATCTCGACTTCATTTAACAATTCTTTTAATATACGCATTTGCTCCGGTGTAATCATAATACCCTTGCCATATCTTGTATGATCATGGTTCCATGTTCTTATATCATAAACAGGCTCTCTATTATTCCACGAAATAAAATTCAATTCTTTTATCCAGCCATTGTTTGATTTAGACAAAGCTCCTATATGCCTATAAATAACATAGTTGTCCAAATATAAAACCTCCCTATGCAATTCAGATTATTGTTTAGATTATACCATATCCAATTTTCATTTACCACAAAAGCATAGGGCATGGCAACCGCCACGCCACACATTTCTTATCGTTCCAACGATTTTCCTATTCTGTATTTCTGCCCTTTCAAGTCATTCTGCTTCTCATACAGATTATTCCGCTCTTTGCAGAGTTCTTTCATGCGCTCCAACTGCGCCCGCACTCCCTCCCGGCAATCCGGCTCTATCTTCTTGTATTCCCCGGTCAGATTACGGATTGTATTGTTGTTTTCTTTTATCTGTTCCGACAGTCCATGTTTGATATGTTCCACGCATGGCAGGAGCAAGCCGCCAAACTGGAACAGGGCGAGATTACCAAAGAGGAATACGACCAGTGGCGGTACAAGTACCCGGAACTGGACACCTCAAAGCATTGGGCGAAAGTCCCCTCGCAGGCGGTCAGTGATTATATGCTTAATGGATGCGCAAGCGCATCCATGGAAGAATTTTAGAAAATCGAGAAAGAGGAAAAGAAAACATCTAAACAGAAAAAGAAGAAAGCATATCTCGCCTAACGGCTCGATGACGGACATTCGCCAAATGGACTTTTGTGCAAGCACAAGTCCATCCGGCTCATTGTCAACGCAAAAAGACCTTGCCGATATTCAGTATTCATATCTGAACCCGCACTTTCGTGCGGTTGTCGCGGCATTCGTCAAACAGCCCTGTCTTACCGGCGAATTGCATAAATGCAATCGCCCGGTCTGCCAGTCCTGCTTTCCTCATTGCTCGCGCAAATCAGCAAGGTTTTTCTTATGCCATTGATGTAATTATTTAGTGCGTGATGTGAAAAATGTTGCCAAATCGTTGTCAGTCCCTATACAAATTTGTTTGGAAACCGTATAAATACTAGCTTTCCTAATTCTATTTCATCACTCGAACTCTTTTTCCTGTTGTTAACAGGAGATATTTTAGATTGGTTTTTCTTTCAAAGGCGTATCATTTTGATACGGTTTAGTTGTGTGTTTATATGATTTCAAAGCTGGTGTACCCAAATTGTACCCACGCCAAAACCATTCACTCCTTTTGCTGTTTCAAAATAAACGGAGTCATTATCTTCATAAGTTCCTCAGATATACGTTCACCCTTCTCTTTCAAGAGTTTTTCCTGCTCTGCTTTTGCCCATTCAACAGCCTTAAGCTGATCTTCTAAACGTTCACTTAAAATTACATGTTCTTCCATAGCCGCCTCCTCCCTAGCGATTATCATAATCAATACCCGCTATATAACAATTCTTCAAGAAATGATCTGCCGCTTTCTGCAGACCTTTCAGATCATTGGCCGCATTATTTGCGCTGACTGCCTCATTAAACAATGTGACTGCTTTATCATAAGCATATCCTTTCCCTTTGACCAGATATGATATGCTTCCCAAATTAGTAACAACCACCATCATCTTCACGCTTGCATACCGAATTAAAAACTGCACATCTGACAATGAAAAATCCGATAATGACGGATGATTATGTAATACAATCACAATACAATCTTCAGCCGCCGATACCAAGTGATATGCAATTGTACTGCTTATCGGATCCACCCCGTGTTCGCTTCCTAACGCTACTCCGATATACTCCTCACCCTTCTTGATACGCTCAACACTGTCCATACCATACGTTATCGCAACTTCATTTGAATTATTCTCATCTTTTGAAATACGCAATACATTTCTTGCCAATTCCCGAATCGTATTATATTCACTTTTCGGTATATTCTTATATTTTATCCGCGGAACTTTCCTAATAGCTTCATCTGTGATCATAATTTTATGATTACGCTTTTTTGCCATCTCTATATCTTTTAAATGTTCCTTCTTTTGATGTTTCAATTGGCATCATTCCTTTCTGATCTCTCCTGATAAATTCTTCTGCGTATTACATACATTATCAGTTCTGGTCATAATGCTCTCTTTCATTTCATATTTATATTATAACTGCTTTTCGGCAAATAAACAGCAACATTTTTTAATATGATGACGTCACCAATAATTTCTTCTTTCCTCAAGCTGTACTAATGCATCCAACAATTGCTCCTGTAATTCCGTCTTAGATAAACTTTTTACATAGTTTTTCATATCTTCATAATGCTGTCTCTCACGTTCTTCCGCCTCGGCTTCCCACTTTTCTACTTCTTTTAAAAAATCCTTTGCGACTTTAGGTTCTGCCGTAAAATACAATGCTATCATATGCTTGCACACAACACGCCTGCCATCCGCAAAAGGACAATTGCATGAAGATTTTCTCGGATGCACAGTATCAATATGTACTGCATAAGTATTTCCTTCACTCCCGGAAACAACTCCCTCATAAATACCGGCTTCAATAGTTTCCCAAGAAACAACTTTTTTGTTGTTATAATAGTCCATTCCTCGCCAAACAGAATTGTTACTGGCTATTTCCACTAATCCCATGCTGATTTTCCTCTTTTGTTTTTTGCCTAATGGTTTATTAACTAATACTATATTCAAATTCTGTTATGGTTTATTTGCTTGTTTATGTTTTTTCAGAGCCGGTATCTCCAAGAAAAATGTTGTCAAAAGTTGCGACATGTCGCAACTTTTAAAAACTCATGTTCTCACAATTTGCTACACGCGTGTAGCAAATTCACAGTTGCCTTTACATCATGACCACATCATTCAGCTCCAAATACTTATCATATGCCCTGCACAGCACCATAATTCCGGATGCGCTGATATTGTATTCCGGCAAGCGTCCATTATACCTTGCGCATGCATCCTTGATTTTGTCGAATCCTCTGCCCCATGCTTCTATCATACCATTCTCAAATAAGACAGATAAAACATTCCTCCATATGCATTTGCATAGCCAGAAATCTACTCTAAGAAGTCAGCATACCATGATTTTTAATATTCCATTGTTTGATCTTCTAGCATGTTTTCTATCTGCTTTCTGCTCTTTTTATTAGGTATGTCTTAACTGGTATTATCCTTAATAAAAAATAATCGTTTTGGACACTCTGGGGGCTATTCCATAAACTCATCATTATTGATTGTTTTCATTAATTCCATTTTATCCAAAAGTTTCGATTCAATCTTTGTAATCTTCTCCGCAATTTTATCTTTTGCCTCACCCAAATTCTTTATATATTCCAAGTCCTCTATCCACTCCAGCATAACATCCCGATATTTCTCTTTTGAAAGTTGTCTTAGGCACACGATATGTTCTCTCTTATTCTCTACTCCAATTGTATCAGTACCATCTTGTGACAGACCATTAACATTAAGTTTATAAACCAGCAAACTCGTAAGAAGTATGTCTGGCTCTACTTCAAATATGTTTGCTACATTTTGCATCCTATCATCTATCAGGTTCCTATGTGATTCAACAAACCGTTCTGCTCTTTCATCAGATATTTGAAAATCCTTTGTTAAACCTGCTGGCACTCCTCCTAGTTTCTCAAACAAAAACTGACTTGCATAATTATCCGGTTCAATTTTTGCATAAAACTCTTGTTTCCCATACTTTTCCGACAATGTATTAAGTATCATAATAATTGCCTTATAGCCGATTCCCTTATACTGATACTCCCGCATCAATTCAATTTCTATTTCCGGAATATCGGCAGAAATATCTTTAACCGCACATTCACCACAATATATAGATTCCGTTTCTATCACATAGCATATTCTATTTCTTCAAATACAGACAATACGAATAATAATATATAATGATATCAACTATTTACAATTATAAATAATCTGTTTCATAATTTCATCACTCGAACTCTTCCCGAAGACTTTATCGGCAACTTACAAATGCTGATATTTCCTACATTTCGGGCACGTCTATTTCGTAAAATATGGCTCTTTTCGCACCGTTTCAAAAATTTTTAGTAGCAAATTGGTTGCGTATCTGCACCGATAATTTTCCATTGGCTTGATATAATCTACTTTTTTATTACTTACAACAAATAAATCCATGTGGCTGTCAGGCTATCTATTACACCCGTTGCCACTGTCAAAGCGAAAGGAGCACTGCTATGAGCAACAAACATAAAAATCCAACCATTAGTTTCAGAATCACCGATGCCGAACGAAAACAAATCGAAGCTCGCATTCTTGCCAGTGGAATGATGAAAAAAGATTACTTTGTCCGTTCCTGCATTTACAACCGTATCTGCGTTGTTGGCAAGAAAGAAACCATATATCCTCTAGTACAGACTGTCAATGCACTGTACCTACAATTACTTAAAATGCAAAAAGAATTTACCGCAAACGATGTTACTCTTGATGCGCTTCCTTCTTTGGAATCCATTAAGGAATTACAGACTGAATACACCAATATGCTGACAGCTATTATTGACCTGCTGGATGGTGCAAAGTATCTGTGGGAAGGAGACCATCATGAATAACAATCTTACTTTTCAGTTTGGTATGTACGAACCTGCAACCGATTCCATCATTGTGAACACTGGCGAAAATTCCATTCTTGTTATCCGTTGTAAAGAATGTAATTCCTCTGTTATCTTCGATGATCCCAGTGATGTAGTCTATCTGTACCATTTAGTCGAAGAAACACCGCTTTTATACGCGAAGCTTGCATTGAAAGCAAATGGCTTACAAGATTATGTGAATGCCATGAATGAATTTAATTAACAGCCTGTTTCCTATCTCCATCATTTTTCTTATGATGGAGATAGGCTTCTTAAGCCATTCTTATGACATTCATTTGCATTATTCTCTTAAAAATATTTTATTTTTTATATACCTTATTTTTTGTTTTTCCTGTGCCTTTAAGGATATTCAGCTTTTCAGCCTTCAACAACAAACGGCTTGCCGTCTTTATTTCAACTTCCAGCAATTTTGCCGCAGCAGCACTATTTATTTCTTTATTTGTTTCCAGATAAATCAAAATAATCTGCATTCTTGCTCTTTCCAATTCGGACATTGATTCGGACATTGATTCGGACATTGATTCGGACATTTTCTCTTTTCTTTCAAAACCGTCCCTTATGCGAATAATCGCATTCAAATAAGTTCTTTCCTCATCCATATCAAACTCAGGCTCTGGTGAACCATTTTGTTTCAGTTCTCTTAATATTTTAGGAATACCTGTTCCCTTTTTTTCAGATAAGTCAATCTCCTTAAATAATTCTCCGATTCTTCTGTTACGATATTTCCTTCCTTTCACTTTACCTGATACAAAACGTTCAAGATTAATCCATTTCGCAAGTCCGGGATAATTAAGTATCTGAATGCTATCCACATATATACGGATTTCCACTGGCTCCGGCTCGCGATACGACTTGTGAAATACTGCATTTACCAATGTTTCTTCCAATGCATTATATGGATAGTTAAAATATCGTTCTGCTTCTGCCTGACCTTGCACTTTTACAACTTTTTGCTCAATCACAGTTGTCTTTATATAATTCAAAGCATCCTGAACTTGTCTCCATATTGGTCCTGTAAATATTTTTTCCGTAAAGTCATCCGATGCCTCAGCTTCTTCTGAATGAAATCGAATCAGCTCAATATATGCCCCCGGAATCAGCTTCTCCGGATGTTCCGCAAACATCAATACACCGATATTTCTGATATCTAATTCCGTATCTGTCTCATTTGCAACTTCCTGTGCAAGCAGCAGTTCCTCTAATGAACTGCTATTCAGTTCCATCACCAGACTACTGTTGCTCTTCCTGATAAAATCTTCAAGATATCCTCTCATGATATCATCAATTTTTGCTTTTCTATTGACACGGTCATCAAATGGCACGGAATTAAATTTATCAAACAACTCAGATATTTCGTCCTGTTTCGCATCTGTAGTAAGCGATGCCGGTCTAATCCAATATTTCAAGCTTTTGTCAGCTTTTTCACCATTTTCCACATACACTGATTTCGGCGCCTGATAAGGACCGCTGTCACCCGCTGAACACCATAGATATATCAAATAAATTCCTTCATTCTTATAATCAACCACTTCCATTCTTGGAATGTACCTTGGAATAATCTGATTACAGTACTGAAATATTTCCTGCTGTATGGAATCTAACTTTTCCTTCGGAACACCTTCTAACGGAAATACAGGCATACCATTGCTCTCTTTTACCCCTATGACGATATATCCGCCATTCGTGTTATCATAGTCATTTGCAAAAGCACAAATAGAATGAATAATATCATTGGGATTCCATCCTGTTTTATACTCTACACGGTCATGTTCAACAACACGTCCCTCTAACAAAGTTT
>ERZ778511.328-NODE-328-length-45831-cov-13.003277_pt1 | contig 45831 bp, 37 predicted proteins | sample MGYA00510347_ERZ778511 | MGnify/ENA primary metagenome ERZ778511 (study PRJEB29527, sample SAMN07138967) | mouse gut metagenome | material: feces | host: mouse | place: China:Nanjing | collected 2016-01-25 ...
CGACCCGCTGAACGTGGCTTTTGCCACAGAACTTGGCAACTACATCGCCGACAGCAGAATCAACGCATGGATCTACGGTCACGCCCATCATCAAACCGACTTGATGATAGGCAACACCCACCTCGTCAGCAACCCTCTCGGCTACGTCTTTACTGGCGAACACACAACCTTTAACGACTCCGCCGTCATCGAAATCTGACTGACACTCCTGCCCGTTACTACACCGACGATGTTACACTTTGTCGAAATCCAACGGCAGGAGGTTATCGCCGTTGAAACGGTCGAAATCTGATTGGAAGAGTCGATCCTGGATGACGCGGTACTTCTCGAATTCGGTTTCAGCGTGTTCCTTGGCTTGCTCGGCGGTGACATGTCCGGCATCCGAAAGAATAGGACGGTCGGTGAGATCAAGAAATTTGTCGATACGCCTCGCCCAATCTTCCATCGTCATCGGGATATGACGCTTTGCCATGTCTTCAGCCAAATCAAGGAACGAGTTGACAATCCGTCCCATATCCTCTAATTCGGATTCCTTGAGATAATTCTTGGCGATGTTTACATCCGGTTTCAGGATTTTACCATCGGGAGCGTTCTCCCACGTTGTCAAGCCCATGTGCTCTTTCTGGGCGTCGGCTCGGTCAACGATCAATTCGGCGGCAGTGTGTCCATGCACCGCGTAGTGCATCTTGTTCTGTACCTTCTTGAAGAACAACCGAGTGGTTGGCGCATCGCGATTATAATCAATGCTTGTGGCATAAATATCAGTGAGTTTCTGGTAAAAGCGCCGTTCACTGAGCCGGATTTCCCGAATCTCAGCCAACAAATGTTCAAAATAATCCTCACCGATAAACGAGCCATTTTCCATCCGTTTCCGGTCAATCACGTAGCCGCGAATCGCAAACTGCCGCAATACAAAAGTGCACCATTGCCGAAATTGCGTGGCCCGAGTACTGTTCACGCGATAACCCACAGAAATAATGGCATCGAGATTATAGAATTTTGTCAAGTAATTCTTGCCATCGGAGGCAGTTGCCGAGTATTTCTCGGTAACTGAATCTTCTTGTAATTCACCGGATTTGAAGATATTTTTAAGGTGAAGCCCTATATTGTCCGTGGAACAATCAAACAACTGCGCCATAGCTTTCTGCGTGCACCAGATAGTCTCATCGCGGTACACAACCTGCACTCCGTCCTCCTTTCCTTCAATCTGGAAAATCAGAAACTCAGCGGTACTATTCCGTATCTCAAACTTCTTCGCCATAGTTATCTATATTATCGTTTTTTATTACCACTTTAATAACGTTGTCGCGGCGGTTTTCAAATAGGTCGTAGGCTTCCTCAATCTGGGAGAAGGGGAAGGTATGGGTTATCAAGGGAGTCGTATCAATCTTGCCTTCTGAGATAAGCCGAAGTATCTCGTCGCAGTCGCAACCATCTACGCCGCCGGTCTTGAACGTAAGATTCTTGCCATACATATCCGGCAACGGCAATACCTGCGGCTTATCATAAAGAGCCACAACCGTGACAATCGCGTTCGGTCGAGCCGCTTGCCAAGCCAACTGGAAAGTGTCTTCGGCTCCGGCGACTTCAATTACACGGTCAGCACCGCCATGATCCGACATCCGCAACGTTTTCTCCAGACAATCCTCCGGTGAAAGGACAATCACATCGGGATAATGGGTATGGACAAACTCCTGACGTGCAGCATCCTTCTCGCAAACAATAATCCGCTTCGGATTATAAAGCCGAACGCATTGCAGGGTGCAAAGGCCCGTCGGTCCGGCACCGATAATCAACACCGTATCATCTTCGCTAATCTCCGAAATCTTAGCTGCCCAATAGCCTGTGGCAAGAATATCACCGACAAACAGAGCCTGCTTATCGCTCACATTATCCGGAATCACGGACAGTCCATTGTCAGCAAACGGCACACGCACAAACTCTGTCTGTCCACCGTCAATCCGGCAACCAAGAGCCCAACCCCCATTTGGGTCAGTGCAATTGTTGGCCCAACCATTTCGGCAAAAGAAACACTCACCGCAGAACGTCTCCACATTCACCGCCACACGGTCGCCCGGCTTCACTTTGGTGACTGCCTCGCCGACAGACTCCACTATGCCGACCATCTCATGCCCGACAGTAACGCCCGGCACAGCCCTCGAAACGCTCCCATGCTTGATATGTAAATCGCTGCTACAAATACTGCTCAGAGTTACCCTCACCACAGCATCCGTAGGTGCAGAAATTACTGGCTTCGCCTTATCCGTCACCTCAAATTGTCCTTTTTCAATGTATTTTAATGCTTTCATTATTTCTGATTTTAATAGTTGGGAACCAAAATCGACCCGTCAAAGTCACGAGGTTGTCATATCCCTTGACCTTCACCTTCATCACCGACCACCCGTTTTCCGGATTCTGGTAAGTGATATGCTCAACAACGCACCGCAGCTTAATCATATATTATTTTTAGGAATTGGATTTAGTAAATAGAATACTGATCAAGGTATCCAAATCATGATTTTGAGATTGGGTTGATGCGATTTTAGACAATTCAGAGATAGCCCATTTGTTTCTCATGTTTGTTGATACAAATGAGTATAGGCCGGCATATTCCGGAAAGTCATTCTTAAATGCTTCTACAACATCAAATAGTGAATGATAATCATTATTGTAACCTGAAAGAAATCCAAAACCAACAGATATTATCGCTCTAATCACTTTACGCTTGTTTTTCATTAACTTCTGAGCAAGCGATAAGTCCAAAGTATTTGTTTTCTTGACTTTATCATTTAGGAGAACCATCCAAGCATAGAAATGCTTGTATCTGTCTTTTCCGGGTTTACCCGCATATGATGAATGATGATATTCAAAAAGCCATTCTTGAATATCCTTTCGTTGGCTCTGTAAGAGGATATGGTTAGGAGAGAATATGAAATCAAAAAATTTGTAGTTTATATTGGATAGCGAAGGAGAATAAAGAGCGTCAATAGTATAATCTCTTCCGCCTTGAAATTTTGCGATTTCAGATAGATTTTCCCAACAACGTTTAAGGCATGTTATTACATTAGGCTTGCCATTGGACGCATAATCCTTATACAATACACTCAAAAAATTTATTGAATTTTGATAATATGCCCCATAAGAAGCATTACTGTCCCTTCTATGATTGTAGGTGAAATTATATATGTATTCTAAAGCCTGTTGACGGAATTCATAATCAGTGCGTGCTATTGATATTAAAGATTCCATCTCATAATCAGTCAACAATTTAGATGAAAATAGCTTATTGATTTTACCGAAGTTCTTGTATTTCTGATGCCGTAGTTTTTCTTCTTCAGCTTCTTGCAGTTCCATATCCTTTCGCCGTTCCTCCTCCTCAATTTTTTCTTGGAGTCTTTTTTTTCGTTCTTCTTCTCGTTGACGATTCAATTCATCTTCTATTTGCTGCGCTTTTTCATCTTCCAACTCTTTTTTACATTCTAAAAGTTTGCTTTCAGAATCGAAATAATAAACAAGTTTTCTCTCTTCATCAAAAGCCAATTCATCAAACGAAACCAACGCCTTTCCTAGCTTAGCGTTAGTCCGCCCGATCACGTTATAATAATCATGATAATAAACAGTCAAATGTAAATTGCCCGTCAAATAAGTTTCTTCTATTGCATCATCGTCAAGAACAAAAGCATTAAAATTATTCGCGGCAAAAATATCGAGTTTACTCAACCTTTCCGTATCAAGTGTCAGTCCCTTTCCATCACCAAAATCTTTAAAGACCCACATAACGAAACGTCCGTTGTTACGGTGGACGATATTACGTTCCGTAATGACAGAAAGAAATATATAAGTAAGCTGAACTTCAAATACAACGTTTTTATCAGGCAATTCGACATATATATCAGGTCTACGCCAGCCTCCATCGTTCCCTCTGAGTGTGGGCTCCTCAAACACATGCTGATTTCCAACTCTCGGAATAAACGAGTCCTTGATAATTTGTTTCAATTTTCTATGCTCAGGACTTTCTTGACGGCCATTAAAAATCATTCGACGAATCTCATCTTGAGTGTAATATTTACCATCGTGAAATGGACATTCCTCTCCATCATCGTAATGAAAATGTTGAAAATGTAGTTTCTTTTGCCTATTACATGGATTAAGTCGACCACTAATATATATAGGTCGTTTACAATGTCCGCAGAGAAACGATTTGTTCAAGCTAACTTCACTTCTGATTTTCAATAAATAATCCTTTGTTACCTCTTCTGATACATAAGACTCTCCCTCAAAGAACTCTTTAGTATCTTTAAGAATCATATTCCCATCTCTATTGTCATAAAAAACAGGAATGCTATAATCACTATATGTATCTAATTTAGAAGCCATCTAACAATATTTTATGGAATTCACGGCATTTCAAGAGTATCACGATCAAAGAATCATCTCGTGGTTAACTCCAAAGGCAGGTGATCACTCAACGCCAGCCACTGCCAACGCGCATGAATCGTCAGTTTCTCAATATTCTTCGGATTAGAGAAACAGTGGTCGATGTGGAACGGCTTGTCTAGGTGTCGATAAAGATAGAATGTGGGAACTTTCTCCTGTCCCTGTGTGTCACCAGTATAATGGTGATAAATATCTTCTATACCAATCGCCTTTAGCTCTTCCACTATGATACTGTGTGTCTTGCCAGTCCGGATATTATCCTTGTCAAATACGACATTGCTGTTCAAGTCGCCGACAATAATTACATTACCGTTCAGTTCCTCTTTGCAGGCATGTATAAAGTCGCAGAACTCTTGGACATACGGGTCGCAAGCCCATGAACCAACCAGAGTAAATTCATCATTTACTCTTACCGGTAGGAAATAATGGTAATCCTGCGTTTTCCAGTCAAGTAATACCAATTTTATATCTGGATTTGGAGAGAACACAAGTAGCCCCTTGAACGGAATACCTCCTGTCCAGAAACCATTCTTTACAAATTCACGATATTCCGTATCCTTGCAGGTCTCAGGATTCTCACTCTCCTGAATGACATAAACATCTGCACCAAGTTTGGCAATCTCCTTATATTTCTCGCGAAACTTGCAGTTTGCATTCCATGATACGATTTTCATTCTTTTATAGTCCAGGATATACAGTTTAACACGCCACCGTCCAAAGCTAGGTCGCGGCAATCAATGGTTTTAATCTCGCACCCCGCAAACAAATCATTATCCGGTGAGAAGAATTTGGACATCTCTATCTCGTCAGATTCGATGCCAAAAGTAGGCCGAAGTATGAAATTACCAATGCGTAGATAGTTCACATACCCCCAATTCACCTCCATATCATCTTTCTCGGATGATACTTCCGGAAGTTCGACAACTCTGAATTGACCGTCCCCTTCCATTTGCTGATGAACCAGTTGCAGATAATCATCATTGCCGCTATATGGCATGATGACAGTATTGTTCCCAACATAACGAACCACACCATCGGCATGACCAAGATAATCAGCCTTATAGTTCTCCTTATCCCAATCTATGAAAACGACAGGTACTCCAAAAGCCTTTTTCAGCCGAGAAACAACTATTCCTTCCGATAATTTATTGTCGTCAAATACTTTCTTTGTAATTATTACGGAGTTATCCGTCTTGATAAGATTACCACCATCCAAAATCAGATTGAGCGATTCGCAGTCCAATCCCAGTTCCTGTTCCGCTTTAATGGAGTTTGTTATTGTCGACCGATATTTAGCCGTATTAAGAAGATATGTCGGGAAATAATGAAAATGTATATAACGACATTCCGAAACTTGTATCGGCATATAATCTCTGCACCATATATCCAGCGTATGAAAGACCGGCTTCTTGTTTTCCGGGATAAAATCGCAATGGGAATCTTTAATCCAAGCCATGCGATTGCCGAGTATCCCCTCTAATTTTTTAGCAAAATCAGCGTATTTCTCGCTTTCTTTTAGACGCATAGAGAAATATGCCTTATTCGTATCAAGGTCTGTAATCATGACTCAAAATCAGCGTTAGTTACAATTATTTTCTTAACCTCTCCATTTGTGCGGTATGAGCCGCAATTATTACCTCGAAGCACTTTTCTCGCTTCCAAATATTCGCCTTTTCGTATTCTGTCAATGAATGCCACATCCCCGGCTTGCAAACTACTATTATTGGCGGAAATTACTTTCAGGACTCTATGGTTGTCAAATAGAATCACTTCAAATGAAACGTTCCTATTTAAGTATGACACGGTTATCAGAGTGCCAAGCATAAGATTTTCCACCCAGATAGTGTCAGAATCTACGTCCCAGACACTATCAATTCGGAAAGTATTGATATATTCATCCCAAGAGGTGTATCCGAGATAACGAGCAACCAAATTTAGGGTGCTTTGATTGGTCTCGCGTTCATCTTCGATGTAGCCGAAAAGACGCTTTAACGTGGTAACACCAATGCTATGCTTGGTAACATTAGAAATTAAAGCAGCCAAAGTCGAGAAATCAGCAGCTCTGTCAAACTGCAATCCCGACTTATCCTTCAATTGGCCTATAATGGTATTAGAGAAAATCATATAAAGTTCCTACTATATGTCAATTATTTACGATATGGTATATCAATACCCCTTGAAGCCATACGTCTTATAAAGAATTCGGCTCTTACTCTACTTTGCGTATTGCTATGTACGCTTTCTTTAACAATGGATGCAAAATCTCCGATTAGTTCCAAGTATTGCTTATACCATGACATGTTTCGTTCGTAGTCTCTAAGTATCTCACCAATAAGGAATACGCCATGGGGAGTTGGAATTCCGGAATCCATGGATTTCAGCAACTGGATGAGAGAAGCATAAGTCTTTTGAACAACGCTTATTGTTTGATACGAGAAATCAAGTTGTCCAAATATTTTTAGAGCGAATCGTGCCAAAGGATAGTTGGAAGGAGTCAGCCTGTCAGTGCTGACCTGCATCATAGACAATGTACGATAGAGGTCTAAGATACAGCAAAAAAATAATTTTCCTCTGTAAGTAGAGGTATTGCCATCTCCGGGGAAATTACCACCTGTCATAGTTATTTTCACTCCATTGAGATTATCAGCGTGCCGATTTACGCCGGCATCCTTTGACAATCTATCAATAAAATTATACATCTTTGACATGAATACCGTACCTTTCTCGAAAGTCTCAATAGGCGCATCATCTACATAAATCCCTTGTGATTGATTAGATTGCGATGAGGATGTGGTATATGAAGATGAAGACGATGACGTATTGTTAATGGGTCTGCTGGTTCTAATATTGCCTTTAGATGGAGGAGTGATAGGCTTGCGTTCTATGGGGAGAGTTTTCTTGAACTCATCATAGTCTCCTACTACAAATGATTCCATCTTATCAAAGGCGGTACTCAGGTCTATCTGTTTGAGCACAAAACTCTTGGATAGAAGAATATGGTGTTGGAAGAAATTCAGAATTTGAGTGGGAGAAAGTCTATTGAAATCAATCTTTGAGAATGTATCTCTGTCAAAGTTAATGACAAAGACATATTGATCAGTGGCAATCGCAGAATTATCTTCTTTCCGCTGAGTGTAACCCATAATCTCCACTTCAGAGATTTTAAGTGACACATTGAATATCGAGAATGCCACATTCATGGCAAGTCCCAATATGCAGTTTGCATAATCGGTTCTCAAATCAGTCTGGCTCTTTTGACGGATACTCTTCTTGCCAGTCGACGTAAGCGTGATTTTTTGATTTGGAACGTCTTCTATTTCCGGTAAATCGAGGTCTACATATACCTTCCCGTTTGCTTCGTCATAAACAGCATCCACAAAATATTCCATTGGCAGTTCGTCATCAGGGAAGACGCTGTCAATAGCTGTGATGACATAATCCTTGTCACCGTCAATCACATTCTGGAAATTCTGCTTGAATGAATCGTAGAACTCATCCCGCTCAGACCTCCACTCATTCAACTGTGCTTCAAATAGCTCCTTAGCACGGTCAAAAGTAAACTTCTTTTTAGCCTCTCTTATAATATCTAACTTAGCGTTTTTCTGGTCTACTATTGATTTCAACTCAGATTTGCGACTTTCATATGAGTCTTTCCGAGACAGCCATGAGTCATGAAGTTCCTTATATCTACCGTCAATATTCGACTCTACAAATTCCCGTCTTAGACGTTTCTGTTTCCAAGGGAGAAACGCTTTTATACTTTCTTTGGCTTCCTCCAGCAACAATTGCTCAACCGATTCCTTTGTCGGTTCTACTTCTTCAAATGTAAGACTTTGCAAGTTATCTTCAGCCTCAGTTAACTCTCGTTGTAGAGATACTGAATCGAATTTTTTAGAAGCCTCATTTTCTGCTCGTTGCTTAATCGGTTGCATTGATGGTTTTTTCTTGTCAAAGAAACCATCATCCACATCGTTCTGACGCTCATAATCACATTTGGATAAAGCATCATCAATATCGCGACGGGTGATTATATCGTCGATAAACGAGTGCACATTTGTCCAAAGGAAGTTGTCATCTTCAATCTCTTTCACTTCCTCTTCAAAAAGACGTTGTTCCTGAAGTTTCTGCTGTAACTTCAGTGCTCTTTCACGTTCTCTTTCGGCCTTGGCTCTCTCACGTTCGGCACGACGCATTGCGACCTCGTTCTGCTTTATTCTGCGAAGACGCTCACGTTCATTTTGGATAAGCATCCGGTTGTAAGCGGTAGCACGGCGTTCAGCCTCACGAGTTGCTCTTTTCTGCTCTCTTTGATATTGTGTATGGGCCTTTGCAATAGCTGTCCCAATTTTAGTAAGGGTTCTTAGCCCTCTTTGGGATTTCTTAGCCCAAGGATCTCTATACATAGCCTCTTGTGTTTAGTTTACTTTTTCGTCAGCATAAGAAGCCAACCACAATGCCAACCTATCCGCAGGCATGTCTTTCTTTCTCATTATTGCCCTATATTGAGTATCATCCAACTCGTAAGAAACTCCGTTCAATTCAATAAGATAGTGGTCACTTGCCTGTATTGCTTTCAAATCAGCTTTCTCTGACTTCTTTTTGCGCGACGGCTTTATAGGAGACGCAGGAGTCGGCATAGTTGGCTCAACAGGAACATTCCCTGTTTTGTGAAGAGAATAAAGCAAACAGTCCAGCACATATTTGACTAAATCTTCCTGAAACCCCTCATTCTTCACTAATCGGCTTTGCACGTCAACAAAGTGTATCTCATACCCATTGTCAGATGCTTTTAAGTACGGCAGCAACTTTCCGAGATACCCCTCACTTACCATAGTAGAGACAACTCGTTTTATCGCTGGTGAAGACAGAGCCTGAAGGTCATTCAGATAATTAACAAACCTTGGCTCGTTGGTTACGTCTATCCCTTCATGTTCGATTGCGTATGATATGGCTTGTTCCAGAGTCATAGTTCTAAAGTTTAAATCCTTATGTAGATAAAGGAGTTATTGTCATCAAATTCAGAATCGTCTAATTGGAGTGTGTTGGTATGAATCATTTCTATCAGCGCATCCATGGGTATTTCTTTGTGAATGCCGTCGGAACACAAGATGATTTCGTCGCCCGGCATAACATTAAGTTCTACCACATCGACTTTATCTTCGGAACTTCCCATTATAGCGCGTGACACAATATGTCCATATCGCTCTCTTTGTGCAATAGTCAACTTCTTGTGCTTTTCAAGTTGAGACACAAGTGAATGGTCTTCAGTTACAAATAACTGTTCATTGTTTCTATACTGATATATGCGGCAGTCTCCTACCCAAAAGCCTTTGACACAACCATCTTCAACCAACAACCCGGATAGACAGCATCCCATTTTGTCGGCATTAGATTCAGCAATAATCTCTTTCAGTTTATTGTTAGCACTCGATACAGAACAATCAATATCCAAACCCTTCATTAAAGAGTCGGCTATACTTTCGGCTACAACTCTCGCGGCTACACTTCCATGAGAATAGCCACCCATTCCATCAGCGACAATATACAAGACCTTGTTCTCGCCCAATTCACGGACGAGAACAAAGTCTTGGTTTTCTTTGCGATTACCTATATTGGAATATTTCAGACAGGTCATCATATTGCTTTAATTGTATCGCCGCCATGTTTTGTCACACGCGGACGGGTACTTATTTTCATCGGTCGCATAGTTACACCTTTGTCAGTTGCTTTTGTTGCCCATAGATATGCCTCACCCGGCACAAGGGATGCCATGTCGGATGAAGAAAGTGACTGCAACTGCGTGATAGACTTCTGTATATGCTTAACCCACTGAGGACTGTTGAACTTATGTAGAAGTACCACTGAAGACAATTCAATGATTTGCGACGGCAAACTCATCGGATCTTGACTGGCAATCATCATCGACACGCCTTTATGGCGCATTTCTCTAATCGCCGTAACAATGGTGCTTGTCAAGTCTTTGTTGCCCATATACTTGTGAGCCTCATCAAAGACGATGAACTTGTTAAACTTATGTCCCTCGTATTCTTTAACACCTGCAAAGATATTAAGCATAATGACAAACAGGCCCAAAGCGTCGTCTTCGTCAATCCACTCATCGCGGAGGTCAACAATAATCAGGCGACCTGGACGCAGAAGAGAACCGAGTTTTGTAGTATCATCAATGTATTCCTCTGCAAAAGAGAGGCGCTGTTTTGCGAGTGCTTTTTGTGATGTAGACAAAAGTTCGGAGTTCTCTACGTTCTCTTTCAGTGCTTCAATATTTAGATTCTTACGTAGAGCCTTCATTACCTGCTTCAACTGAGCTATATACGTTGAATCATTGCCGACGGCTTTCAGAAGGAACTGCCAATCTTGCACATTCAAGTCGGTAGAGTGGAATTTGATGGGATGAATCTCCAAAAGCGGATATTCCTCCTGCCTGTCCTCAACTTTGTCTTCCGGGCATAGCATTACCACATCAGAGATGCTCCCTGCTTCCGCGCCATAAACATCTTTGAGTTTCTGTAGTTGACCGATTTCATCATTTGGATATACCATTGATGTAAATTCCGGGGCATAGTCCTGACTTTCCGAGTAGTGGAATATTACACTTGCCATCGGGCCGGGGAGAAGATTTACATTCGAGAACTGTTTTAGAGTCATCTCTGTAACAGTGCCGATTGTATAACTCTTGCCGCCTCCTTGCACGCCGAAAAGACTGATTGTGTTGGTCTCGCTTAAATCGACAGCAATTTTACGGTGTCCGCTCATGCTTTCTCCAAGGATGCCATACTGCTCGCTGCCACTGGTCTTTCCAACCAAAATGTCATATTGGGGTTGGCTATAGGAGTCTGCAATTGTCTCCGATGGTTTGACAACCATCGGTTCATCTTTAGCCACGTCCGGCACAGGCTTAATGACCTCCGGTTCAGGTTTGACATCTTCGATTATTGGCTTAGAAGGCTCCTTCATAGGTTTATCTTCCAATGGCCCATTACCATCTGAAATATTGTCATCTGCAACTAGGGAAATTTTGTACAGGCCCAGTGCATTTTTCATTATTGATGTCATATCTGAGAGATCCAAATCATCCATTCCGACTCTAACAAAATCAATATTATGTTCTGTCAAGAAGTTGATCAGAGCGTCAATGCCATCCGTATTGAATTCCTTGTTAAATATCCAGCCAGGACCACATTTAAGCTCATAAGAGATTTTACCACCCATTCCGGTCAACTCTTCTTGAAGACCATCACAAAGATGGTAGCTGACAATCGCTAAATATTTGTCAGAATAATCTATAAGCAATATTGGACCGTATAATTCAGCTGGAACATACCTTTTAGGGACAACCGGCTCTTCATTTATTGGAGCTGCGGTTGTAACCCAAGATTCTTCTTGCTTATTATCGGTTGTTGGTTTATCCGAGACTTCTTCGTCAACTGGAGTTTTCTCCTGAGTAACATCGTTGTTTATACGGAATGAATTTTCGCGGAGAATACGGTCTGATGTCTCGAAGTCGGTACGCATCTCTTCATCTGCAACAGCACGGGAAATGTCAGATGTTTTGAGACGCTCGCAATCCTCGATAATCATTTCAATCATCGGTTTACCGAGGATGTAGAATACCGTTTCGCCAAGTGTTTCCTTTTGTTGATAACTGTTGTTTTGGAACTCATAGATGAATCCCATCTTCTTGAATCGGATGGAGTAATCCTCGTTCTGGAGCGAGAGAATAAACTCCTCGTATTCTTTGGCCGTCTCCTCATTAAGGTATTTATATCGAGCTGCACGACGCGCATAGAACAGCAACAGCGATTGTAATTCTATGGTGCGCAGTTCACGGTCAAGACGATCAGGACGCTTGAACTCAGGGTCGAAGTTTGTTCTCAGAGCCAATATTGTATTTTCTATCTGAGTCTGCATCTTTTCTTGCAATGAGAAAAGCTCGTCATCAGTTAAATTTTGACGGCACTTAATCTCAATGACTGTGAAGACTATTTCTCTATTCTTCGGATGGAAGTCTACCAACAAGTCATCGGCTCTTTCCATAGAAGCGGAGTCCAAGTCGGTGAATAGCGACTGATGGAGATCGATGGGAATGATAAAGGAGTCGTTAAGGAGACCTTTGCCTTTGAGCATTCGTTTCATCAGAGTCGTACCAAGAACCTCAAACACTTTGTTGCGACTACTCTCCAACTGCATAATCATACTACTGCTGACAGAGCGGATGTCACCGAGCAATTCCATGAATGATGTCTTGTCACTTACGTCAATGCCGAAAGCCTTGAAGTGGGGAGCCATGATACCTTCAATCTCTGATGTGGGACGACATGTCAGGAATGAAGATATTCCATTGAGTTCCGCACTTGGAATGTAGTCCAGCAGATACGGTGCTTCTCCCGCCTTGCATGGCATATCATAGAACTCGGGTCCCATATTCTTATCAAAGGTCACAACCCAGTCGCTTACATCGTGAACGAGTGAAAGCATTTCAGAGTTGGTGTCTTTGATATTAAGTATCAGAGAGGGTACTGACATCTCATGATCAGAAGTCATGCTTGTGGCTATAAGATGCTGGATGTTCTCGAACAGATTTTGCGAGCCTTTGGCAAACTGTGAGCCCGACTGCATTTGTGTGTCGGAAATAAAGCGTTGCCATTGAATTTCCGAACCTTCTCCGGCGTTGTCAACCTGCACAATAGGACGCATCACAACACCATTCAGATAGAAAGACATCTGTGAAGTCTTGCTACGCTTCAACGATGCTTGTGTGGGAAATGGGTTAATGAGGAACGATATGTGCGCAGGAAACTTTTGCGGACTCCTTACAAACTCGTCAATACTATTGATTGAAAAACGAAGTTTTGGGAAGAGGCGGTTGTCATCGGCCTGAGAGAAATTCTCAGCTTCTTCCGAAACAGATGTTTCAGGGTTCATCAACTCCTTTAAAGCCTCTCCCTGAGGGAAACGCTTGTCGTTGCAGAAGAGACGTATTTCGTAGTGTATGTCGAATACCGATCCTTTTGTTTCTTTTTCAATCTTGACGAGGTTATCTGCAAATACAGAAGCGTCTCCGGCGTTAAACAAGTTGATGATTAACTTGTTGATGTAAGGGTGCTGAACGATATACTTGTGCATCAAACGATACACCATCACTTGATTTACATCGCTGTCAATACGATACTGCACACCGATATTGAACAGTTGGGAGAGATATGCCTTCAACTGACGGAATCCTGTTGAGAATGTGTCATCCTTATCTTGGAGAGGATTGGCATATAATCCCCACCCGAAGCATAATTCACCGACATACTGCATATACCCGGATTTATTGTCATCAACAATGACCAGTGGTGCAATTTCCGGGTTCAACTCACCGTAGAATAGTTTGTCGAGTTTCTTATACCATACGTCCGGTTTACGATAACGGCAATCATCCTGCGTCTTCGTCTCCCACTCGGTATATTGGTCATAGATATTTATTAGCCATGCAAGGCGAAGAGGATGTAGCGGTGTGATGATTTTTGTGGTGGTAGTTCGTCCATCAGGCATTTCCACTTGGAGAGACACAGTGTCAATAGACTGTAGAATCACAGCCTCTTTAGAGTCAATGTCACTTGCCAATACATCAGCCAACCAGTTGCGGTATTCCTCAACATAGTTCTTTATGATATTCAGATTTTCTTCTTTGAAAACCTCAAAGGTCTCAATTACGCCTGTGCTGTCAGGAGCAGATTCGCGTATTGCCTTGAACAACTCACTGCGTGCTTCGAGCAAAGAATCTGGTGCGTCAGTATCAACTGGCACAACTATAATCGATTTCATTTCAACATCAGTGTAATTGTCAGTGATTATTGCTCCTATCGTCGAAAGTTGCTCATCTTTCTTTAGCAGAGCGCGTTGAAGTGCCAATAGTTTTTTGGGCAGAGGTATCTGATAGTTGTTGTCAGCATCATAACGCAACTGGAAAGTTTCCAGATGGGTACTTTGCTGCCAACTGTGAAGTTCATCTTCCGATGTCCCTTTTGAGACTTTCCCGTTTTTCTCAACAATGGCAACTCTCTTTGGCATCGGGAGATTGTTATCTTCATCATATTTGCCTTTACGATTAAGTTCTATACGATAACGGAAGTAAGCCATCAGCACATTGCGAATCTTCATTCGAGTGCCAATTTCCTCAACGTCATCGAGTTCGTCTTTATCTTTATTTTTAAGGAAGAATGTGTTTGAGTCAGAGGTAAGTAGGGCGCGACGACGCTGCTGGAATTCTTCTTTCGACATTCCACCGTCCTCTTGTTCCTCTTTCAGCCATTCCTCTTGAATAGACTCTATTTTGAACTCATCCTTTGTGTTAAGAACGGTACCGTTTTCATCTTCAGCAAATACATGGAAGAAATATGTACCGTTGTCGAATGTCTCAGGTGCTATTGTAATCTGAATATCGCGGTGTCCTTGTTTGTTTTCGGACACTTTTTTAGTGAGCAGGTCAACTTCTTTGTAGAAGCCATCGCCATTCATCAGTGCAATTCTTACCTTTTTCAAAGCCTCATATTTGCTTGGCTTGGGTGAAAAATGAATGCGGAGTTTGACCTTGGCTCCTTTAGTCGGATCCACCAATACCTCTGCATCACCCTCTTTTTCGGAGTAAGCTTTGCCGCTCAACACAACCTCTGTAATGTGGAGTTTACCAAGTTCAAGCACATTGGTAAGAACCTTCTCCCACTGAGAGAAATTAAGACCGGGATATTCCAATATATGCTGACATAGGCCGACACGGGAGTTGACCTGACTATTGGCTTTTAAGAAGGTAGCAACCTCCTTTTGCAGAGTATTGGGTTTGATGGGTAGTTCAACGACTCTGTCTGCTATTGTAGATGAGAAGTCAGACATGATGCTGATGCAGTCATCATTCTTCATCAGAAAAATCTGGATGTAATCCTTTTTCTGAGTCAGTGTGCTGTCAGGAATCAATCCCAAGAAAAAGATACCATTACCAATAGCTTCATCATTCATATCGTTGAGCAGGACATAGAGCAGGTAATTGATCTTGTCATTGACAGTGACATTGAGGTTCTTCTCCACGTACTTCAGTGCAGAGTTGATTGTCTTGTTACTATCTACTTCTTCCAGTAGACGATCCAGTAGTAACTCATCAAGGCTCTTTACACTGAGATCTTGGAATGTCGCGTTGCCGTATGAGTCTTCAGCCGACGTGTTGCTGTTAACCGGGATTAGAATCAAAATCGGCTTGGTGAGGTCATTGCGAAGCTCAATTAGTTTCGTCGGGGTGATGTAATCAGAGCCGGAAATGGTTTCCGACAGTATATAGCATTCCGAATTCGTGGAACGGGACGTGATTTTATGCCTCAGGTCTGTCAGAACCTCAAGGGGAAAGCCGGTGACTTTCATACAATGCCCCTCATTGGCATTTTCTATGATTTCACCATATCTCGACATAAACATATCGAGCATCCGGCTGTAATATTCTTTTCTTAAATCCATTGATTCTAAATCGGTTAGTCGTTGAATTTATAACGAGGACGTATCTTTTGCAAAGAAGAAGCATCGCTGAGGTCGGTGTAGAAACCGATTTGGCGCAATTTGCTTTTCAGTGCGTCAACATTGGTTTTGAACGCCATATGGGTCTTGACATCAGCATCAGCGAACCGAGGTTCGTCGCTGCCATCAATTACAAGTCCGTATCTGTCTCTCAGATTCTTGATGAGTTGGCGGATGCTGAGAGGATTGCTGGTAAAGCCGCCTCCCTCTTTAGGCGTAAGGACAAGCAACTGCACAAGAACTTCAAGCAGTTTGGAACCCAGTGCACCGCGACGTGGATGCTTGCGACTTCTGCCGTCAATCATCAATGCTGATTCGGTATTCTTCATTGAAACCTTGTCAAGAAAATCTCTGCCGTATTTCAATTGATATGGTGCGCCAACTTTCATCAGACACTGAACATACTTTTGTAATGACGAATCCTCATATTGAAGATACTCTTCAAGTTCTCTCCGATGATTATCCGCGTCTTCTCTTTCCTCGTCAGTCTTGGCTTCTTTCTCATAGTTTGCCAATACATCAGAGAGTCTCACCGAGAAGTATGCCTCCATAGTTGCGTCAGGATTCTTAATTTGTTCAAGTAGTGTTTCCATACTGCTTGAACTTACTCCAGGCATTCTCTTTACAGCCTTAATGGTGTATGATGCTCTGACATAGTTTATCATGCCATCAAGAAGACGTTGCATATCCGCACATGCAAGTCCGGACATTTCACTTTCAAGTTTATCCGTTACGTCCACTACCATACTCCAGTCATCAGACTCGTCCAATCGTCCGGATTGAACCATTTTGGGCAGTTGATAAACCAAATTGTGGAAATAGAGTGCAAGATGGAATCCGGTAAGTATTCTCAAATAGTCAATGAATACACTTCTTGGAATACTATTCTGATATGCAAGCAAACGCATTATATCGTCGCAATACAAGTCAGCCTGTTTCCTTAATAATGGCTTGACACCGGCAATGACAGATATGACTTTCGGGTCAATATCCACCATCTTGATTAGATGGAGCAAACCGGCTGTATCTACGTCCAGCGTGGGATTGTCAACCAGTTTACGGCTCATATTGTCCCAGCCTACAGACATATACTCTTTCAGTGCCTCGCGCACTTCAGGACGCTGATTTATCATTATGAATACTTGATCAGCAGTATTATAGTCTTTGGCATGTCGTTGATTTCTGATGCGATAACTTTCCAGATGTAGAGGACGCATAGAAGAGATATTTTCCTTGGCTTTACCACGGAACACCATGTTGACAAGGCTACTTCTAAGCCAACTTTCAATAGCATCGGGAAAATCAGAGAATCCAATAAGTTCTCCACGTTTTTCCAATGTCTTGAAATATTTTTCTTTCAACGAGTTGACATCGTGAAAAGTAGCATTTCTTGACAACTTCAATTTAATACGCGCTCCGTTGTTACGCATAAGCATGAAGAGATTGACAAGAACATTGTCCAAAGTAACGGCCTTCATGTCAACGGCAAATATTGAGGGCTCGCGGAATACTCGTTCATCTCGCGATAGTATCGGCATCTTCATTGCTTGTCCTCCTCTTCTTTAAGTTCTGTCACAATTATTCGCATCGTATTCTTATTGAGGCGGATTCGATAGTAATCCTTCTCATTGTTGGTTACGATGATTTCTGTATATGTCTCGCTTTCGAGCAAATTCTTAAACACTTGAAGTTCAATAAATCTACCATTGAGGTCGCTAACCGAAGGGCTGAATCCATTTTCGATATATGTCAACATCTCATAGAGCTCAAGCGACACGTTGAGCTGTATGTGCTTCTTCGTCTTGCTTCTAAATACAAAGGCGCAATTCTCATGTTCGAGATATGTAGTCAACTTGTCGTTGGTATACACCTCCATCTCAAACTCTTTCAATGGGAAACGACGGTAGCTCTTGGCACTTGGGTCGGCCACTCGCGACGATGAAAGAAGCAGGTATTCTTTTGATAAGTCTCTATTCCAGCATCCTTCGCTGCAAGAGATGGCGTATGCCAAATCATTTTTTACCTTCTCTATGTCGTCGCCCTCATGGTTGAGATTTTTGACAAACTTACCAATCGACTGGAACGGCAGTCGCTTCATATATCCCTCCTTATCATGAAGGAAAGCTCCCTCAAAATACTGATGACGGATATAAGTCTGATGGCGCAGTTTCAGAAGATGAACATCATACTCACTCATAAGATAAGATGGGCGGAGTTCCTCTGTGTCATTGAAGTCTTCAATAAGAGATGAACGGCGTTCTGCAAAAGACAGATATTCATCCTCTGATTTCGGGCTGAAATAGAGGTTGCGGTCAAGTTCTGGAATCGCAACATTCGCAATATCTGTCTGGCGTAGCAGTTTCACCACACGGTCTTCCGATTTTTGGTAAGGGAACCAGTTGTGTTCCGGAGCAGTGATATTGAAATAGTAGCGCATCCACCAGCGCTGACGTTCAATTTCGTATATGAGGCGTTTCTTTTCTTTTTCATCCCCTTCTTCTGCCTCTTCATATTCACGTTTGGCCTTTTCCAAGAGTTCTATAAGGTTGGGAATATCCTGACACGCATAGTCACGGGTCAACATCCAAGCAATCATTGAACGAAGGTCGCGCATGGTAATATGCAACTCACGTTTATAGACAATTGTACGGACTATCCATTCAAGTCGCTTGATTATCTCATTGCCAACGGCTGTGTCATTGAATGAGTCAACGTTGTATTTAATGAAACACTTGTTTGAAAGTGGGCAGTTGACGCATTTTGTCCACAGTTTCTTATCGGTAAGAGCTTTGATCTGCTTGCGCAAGAGAGAATCTCCATTCTCATCAAGTGCAGTTACAGAACGAAGGTTGAGGTTTATAACCATTACTCCCTCCGGCAGCGGAGTCACGCCCTCCTTATAGAAGTATTCATCGATTGCATTGTGTAGCTTGGTGAGTTCGGGGGTCGATTCCAAATACTCCATAAGCCGGCCTTCGTTGATGGCGATGATTCTGCCCTCAACAGCTGTGCGATAATCCTCAATGCCGATAAACGGTTCAAAGAATTTGGCAAGCACATCATTGTTTTTCAAGTTATGCTCATCCTGCGAACCGTCATAATTACTTTCAAACATCACCCCGCCGAGTCGGAACTTAGCACCATTGCGCGACTCTACGTAATGCAGGTCAGTTCCGGCACGTTCCACTTGGCGGATAAAGGCAGTCTTGCCGTCACCTGCGTTACCAGTGATGATTATCAACTTGTAATCACCATTCTTTATGTCTTCAAGCAGTTTTGAGTCAAGCCTTGTTTCGGTGTATGTGAGTTTATCGAGTATGTTGTCGTTCTTGAAGCCAGCGCGTGTTCCGGCGTTACCTCTTACACTCTGACTGTAGAGGGAGTTGATATAATCAACAATATTGTATTCTTCACCCGTATTGGTATAGAAATCAACTCCTGAATCGATGCGGTCAATAGCCTCAAACGCATCCTGCATCTCCTTGGCATTCTGGAAACGATTCTCCTTACGGGTTTCGCAAGCCTTCATTATAAATTTTGCGAACTTATCCGTAATATGGGGATTGCGGTCGTGGATGTCAACCGGTTTTTTATCCAATACTGGAGCCGGACTGTTGCCCCATGGGTAGATATGTGACAGCAGTTCGTATGCGGTGACACCGAGTGCGAATGTGTCAGCACTCAAGTCCCAGTTCATCTTAGAACCGCTGATGAGATCTGGAGCTACATATCGATATGTACCGACCTTGTGGCGATCGCCTTCGCTGTTGGTGGCAATATTGAAGTCGATGAGAACAAATGAATTGTCTTTACAATACATTATATTCTCCGGCTTGATGTCGCGGTGTATTACCGGCGGCTGCTTCTCCTGAATATACACCAGAGCGGAGAGCATCTGTTTCAAGAAACTCTTCACAATCGGCAACGGCAGGAATGTGTCGCCGCTGGCATAGCGACGAATATCTGTGCCGTCAACATATTTCATCAAGGTATAGAACAGGCCGCCGTTGGTGTTACCATTGAAAGTGAATTTGACAATATTCGGATGGTTGAGGTCTTTTAATGCGTTAAACTCATCGACCGTTGCCTGCGGACTTACGCCCTCCTTGAATATCTTGGCCGCGAAAATCTCACCCGGCTGATATTGATGTTTTGCTTTGAACACCTTTGAGAAACCACCTTCGCCGAGCATCTCTCCAAGCACAATGTCGTTTGTGATTCTATCGGTAGGTTTCAAGTCATCAAGAGAACCTGTCGCAGTGTTGTCTGTAGGTTGAGCAGTATGTGCTATCAAACCTTGTTCAAGGATATATTTGCGAACCTCATCAATATCCGACCAACGTTCTGTTGGGTCAACCACAATGGTGCGGCGGCACACTTCATCCACCCATTTCTCTACATTGGGGTTAACCATCGACGGCAAAACATCGTTCGGTAATGAACCGCCTTTCATCAAAAGTTCCTTATGATTGCCGAAAGGCACTGTCTTACCGGTCATCAATTCATAGACAAGCACACCGAAAGAATAAACATCTGATGATGCCGAATAATCGCCAATGATTACATCTTCCGATGTATATGAGTCATAGTTGAATGAATCAAGGTCAACTGTTTCCGCAAAATTTGAATCTTCATGCGCTTCATTGTATGCCAGCCCGAAATTGGCGAGAGCGGCATTACGGTTGGGCTGAATGAAGATGTTTTCCGGCCTGACATCTCTATGGATAACGTTGTTATCGTGGGCAAGCGAAAGAGCCTCGGCAACATTAAGTAGAATATGAATCTTGTCGAGTTCGGTAAAGGTGTTTCGTCCAATCTCGCTGCGCAAACTGCGGTCATCCTGATATGGGGTAATTACATAATAGTGGTCGTCGTCCGACTGATATTTGCTCTTTATGATAACACCGGTATTGTCGGGCAGGTATTCTTCAGTAATCTCGCCGTTTTTGACAAGTTTTGCATGTTTCTCCAACTGCATAGGCGACATTCCTGTAGGGTTAAGGGCATAGTCGCGAACCTTATATTTCTTGTCCGCCGGAAATTTCTTATGACAGAGATACTCTATATAATCATCAGTTGTGGCAAGAATTTCGTCAATTATCATGCCACACACCTGAGTTTTCTTGTGCTCTTTCTTTTCGCTGCTTCCCACGAGATAGTCAGTGATGCCTAACTGGTACGATGCGATAGCTCCGTCCATCGTGTTGTGGGGAAGACGTGTCGGATCCATGATGAATTCAATCAAATCATCATTGAGCAGGAAGGTCTTGTTGTCGCTTGCCGACCCCGCCTCAAATCCGGCCTTGGTCTGGTTTAGATTGCTCAAAGTGACAATCGACTCAATCCAAGCAGCTCTCCACCGGCCATCTTTCTTCTTCAGATAGTCGGTGAGAATCTTTCCTTTATAGGTGGCACCCTTGATGGGGTTTGGTATTTCCTTGTCGTTGTGATACCACGAACTATCGTATGCTTCAAGCCTACCCTTATAGTCCTTGTTCTCGATATTGTAGATTGCGTGAGGGGCGACCACAATGCAATCATATTCCCAATATTGAGTGGCGCCCTGCGGATTGATGCTCGGGTACTCACCGTTAGGAATGATATAATAGCTGTCGGGCAAGTTAACCTGAAGGAAGTGCAACAGATGCTCTTCCCCCGCGTTAACCGGTCCTGTGCTATATTTCGGCGTGCAAACTTTAGCCATTGTATATGATTGGTGTTATCTGATGTGTTACAATTTCCATTTTTCAATCTCGGACTCGACCATGGAGATTGCTTTTAACTCCTTGACATTAGCCTCATGACGTTTGGTGTGCGCTGTCTTAACAAGCCTGTCTATCTCATCCATATCCACTTGTAATAATGTGGGGATTTTATATTCATTCATTATTTCGATATTTGGATAACAAAGTTTTGTCCCGAACTGTGAGGAACGAAGTTGTCGGAAGCCCCAATCTGAATTAAGCCAACAATATAAGTAACCAGTCGGAACTTGAAAACTTGTACTAATTCTGTAAAATGCACTTGAAACCAATTGTCCACATAAGTCTTCATTTACAAATATTGTCCGGCAAAATGTTTCATTTTCACCCAATGTGCCTATTTTTGCAATTAGAATTTCTCCATACTTTAGCAAATCAGCAGAGTACTTATCTTTTTTGGGGACCCACTTACCTTTTACTATTGTATCAAAAATATCTGATTGATTTATAAGCATTACTCCATTTCCTGGCTTTAGTTCAACTACATTGACGCCACCTGGAGAAACCCAACCCTCATTGGAAATTGCATCTTTTATTTTAATTGTAGGGATAGAATCTAGTTCAGATAAAGTGTTGCGTATTCTTTCGGAATGATTGAAGGCATTGAATGACACAGCCCCGACTTCTGAGGCTTTGCGGATAAAGCAACTGGGGCGGCGCGAAGCACTATGCTGTCCGAAATAGTCGTAATCATCAGGAGTAAGATCCCGAAGTCCGGCTTTCTCTTTAAGAGTTTTCTCTGCCAATGCCAACTCATCGGCTGCTTCTTCTCTCAGACGTGCCGATTCTTGTATCAAGTCGTCAACCTCTTTTTGAAAAGAGGTTGGGAATTGAGGAATAAGAATCGTCTCTACATTCTCGGGTTCTATATGTTGGATAACGGAGCTAGATGTCCCTTGAGTTAGAAGAACATATCCGTATTTAGAAGCGAGATATGCGTATATTACACCGGCCTTCAGGCCGGAACCCAGGATGTTATTCGGCAAAAGCCGAATAACATGCTGGGAAGCAAGCTTCCCAGCATGTTGCGCGTTTGTAAACGCGCAGTTGCCTATCGTGCCTGAGCACGATATAAGTATCCATCCTGCTTGCAGGATTTTATCTGAAATATCATCAGTATATTTCTTAGATACGAGTTTTTCATGAGTCAAATCTCCTTTAAGCATTGCTGAGCTACCCAATAAGGTTATTCCGGTATTGGAATTATCAACATATACTCGTTTCCATCGCCCAGCGTGCCAAATACGTTTGGAAACATCTTTAAGTGGAACCAAAGGGAAGGGCGATTTTGCAAGATATGACTTTACAAGTTGAGCTTCACTCAAATGATATGAACCATCTAAGCGTGTGCGTACTTCTTGTAGCTCTGAAAATTTCACTTTCCCAGTTTTCATACTCCCATCATCTTTTTGTATTCCTGTGCGATTTCAGGAAGGTCATCGTCGAGGCGACGCATCCGCTCCATGCGACTACGGGTCACGAGTTCGCCGTGACGGTTGTAGGTCACACGGTCGGCGTGAGATATAGAATCTCGGCTCCGTCATCATCACGCTTGTATATGGGATTGCCACGACGGTCTTTACCGACCTTTTCAGCGATAGCCATAAACACATCGTAGTCCTCCTTCTGAGCCATTTCTACATTGGTTTTCTTTTGCAAAAATAGAAGTGAAGCCTGTACTCCTACTTGCGGAAGGAATGTCTCGACAGGGAGGTCAATCGACGCTATGAGCTTGAATTTGGCAAGAATCCACTCCCTTACTTTCTCGGTATTGGGATTGCTGAGTATGCCATCGGGCAATACGATTGCCATTTTTCCACCGGGTTTGAGGAAATTATAACACTGCTCGATAAAGAGTCCTTCAGGCGACTTTATCCACTGGGCAAGTTCGTAACGTTCTACTATACCGGCAGCTACCTCAACTTTTGAACCAAATGGAGGGTTTGTAAATATCATGTCGAACTTACCCATTGCACTATCGGCGGCAAAATGAGGGTCGGTTGTAGTCGCATCGCCTTTAGCTTCAACGCTCTGACGAACAGCCTCGCCAACACGACCCAAATCCGGGAGTGAGCCATTGGGATATTCAAGAGAGTTTATATTGAAAATGTTGCTATGACCATCACCGGCCATGACCATGTTCATCTTTGCGGCTTTCTTCAAGTCCGGATCAAAGTCGAACCCGAATAGCATTGACTCGGCATAGCGTCGCACCATGTCATTAATTTCCTTTTCGTTAGCCAGAACCTCTCGCTCTGCGTTTGTCCTGTCTGGATAAATGCTTTCGGTTATCTGACGGCGCACATGGTCGAGCACCATGACGAGGAAGCCCCCGCTGCCACATGCCGGGTCAAGAACACGACTGTTACGGGTGGGATTCATAATCTCCACCATACATTTTATGATGTTGCGAGGAGTAAAGAACTGTCCGGCGGCTTGCTTCAGGGTGTTGCTGACAATAGTCTCGTATGCCGTGCCTTTGACATCTACCGACGCATCAAGAAAACGATATTTGGCTATTTGAGACGCAACATATGCCACTCCACGATCCGACAGGCTTATCTGTTCGTTGCCCGAGAATACCTGCTTGAACAGTTCGTATTTCTTCAGTTGCTCAAAGATACCTTTGATTCGTTTTGCGGCAGTGGCACATCCTTCCGGAGTGTTCATTTCTGTCACTCCGACCCAGAACTGACGACGGTAGCTGAAACCCTTCTCAGCATCTGTATATCGACGTTTTTCGTCGAAAATCTTACAGAAGATAAGATTCAGCAACTCCCAAAAAGCATCTTTCTTACGACCTTCGTTACCGTAGAGATAGTCATGGCAACGCTTGAATGTGCGGATGAGAGTGTCATTGGCAGCTTTTCGAGGCTGAGCACGGTCACCCATGCTTTCAAGATCTTCTATCGTTTCGTCTTTACCGGGGAAATCGCTTATATCCTCAATGCTTTCGTTTCCGATTTCATCTTCCTTGCGATATGCAAAATATTCCATATCGCCATTTGTCCACATTCCGAAATCACATCCCGATGCTTGAAGTGCATTGTGTAGAGTAGCTTCTACACCTTTCTTTTTGTCGCCCTCCTTGACTTTCGAGTCATGAACAATGCAGATGCGTTCAAGATTTTCGGGTCCCTTCTCTGCATCATGGCGGAAAATTGCCAAATCAATGGTAACGCGCTTTTTCTTTCCCTCATCATTCTCATAAGAAAATGAATAATCGCGTTTCATATCAGACATTTCAAACTCATACTCCACATCCATTTGATTGATAATGGATTGTAGCAAGAGTTCTTTTTCAGTAGCGGTCTTAATAGTATTGGTAAGGACACAAACAAGTTGGTTGTCGTCAAGGACAACCTCATCCTGTAACTGCTTTTTATCTGAGTCAGAGTTAGCCATAATCTGCAAAGTTAGTTAGTTTTGAGCATAATACCTTATCCATCTTAGTCCATCTAAACCTTTAGTGTCGATTGTAATAGATCTTTTACATCAACTTCAAGGCACTCTGCTATTTCTGATAATGTCTCAAGTGAGGGTTGTGCAGTATTGGTACACCATTTCGACACCGTTGCCGGATCTTTGTCAAGTTGTTGTGCCAACCATTTGTTTGTGCGCCTTTTCTCAGCAAGCACCACTTTCAGTCTATTCAGGTCTTTTCCCATTTGTAAATCTAATTATAAGATTTGTGGATTGTGCAAATTTAATGATTTTTCCTGGAAAATCCATTATAAAATTGGGAAATTTTACTAACTTTGCAGTTGAAGGTCAGAGGCTTTTATATCTAATTAGACCTTGGAATAACGTTAATGACAGACAAACAAGCATTCATACAGAAAGTTAGGTCTCTGGGTACTATTTCAAGTGTCACAGGGAAGGTGTATTGTATTACATCCGTTTCCCCATCATATATAACAGGAATCCGCCTCTCCACAGACAAACCGTTCAGAATAACTACTGACAAATTGTATGCAGCATTTACAGATTTGTCAGAGAAAGGGCTGCCCATTACTACATCTATACTGAAAGCATACGTTGATAGAACGCAGTCTCCATCATTAGCAATTCTAAACGCTCTGAAATCTATTGAATGATGAGAAAAGCCCACGATATAATATGCCTTGAAGCCGAATGGCTTTATAACTCATGCCAAAAACGCAATAGGTTTAATCTAAAAACTGAACCTCTGCTTAATTGGCTGAAAGAGTATCACGACTGCAATGTCATATATCGACATATATTAAGCAAAGCAGATTTACAGCACTATATGGACTACTTCAATCCGGAGAAACGAGATTTCAAAAGTTACGGCATAGTCTATATCGCCTGCCATGGTAATGAGGCTGCGTTGAGTCTTGAAGGAAATGATGGAGATATTGACCTTGACACTCTTGCCGAAATATCAGGTAATTTTTTCAGTGGAAGAACTGTGCATTTCGGCTCATGTTGTACTCTTGCCGATCCAGAGGCTGTCAAGAAATTCAAAGCGAGAACCGGTGCAAAACTTGTGAGCGGTTATACTAAGCCGGTTGACCCAATGAAAAGTGCTATAGCAGATATGGCTTTCTTCAATGACCTGATGTATATCGACAAACGATTTGGCATTATTACCAACGAAGAGAGAAGCTCTTTTCGCAAAACATATCAATCTCTTCTGAATGAATTGGGATTCGTAGCGTTCTGAATCTACAATATACTATAAGCCAAAAAGAATGTATCCAACAGCACAACAATATATAGATTTTCTAACTCAGAAGAGATGCAAAGATGCTCTTGCCTCAAAATGGGGGGTAGAGCTTGTCTTAGACTCGTCAGGTAATCCCATATACCGCCTTGGCTCTCATAGTATTGTTTTTAAGTTTCGAGGATTAAAATCAAACGAATTCAGAGCCTATAAATTCTTTACTATTAGTCAACATGAAATCGTTGAGCGGTATAAAGAAATAGAATTATTTCGCAGGCAGAATTTTACGACATTTATTCCTCGCCTAATTGTCAGAGATGAAGCTCTGACAATGAAAACCGGCGATGGAAAATCCGGAAAATTTCCTATGGTTGTGATGGATTGGGTTGACGGCTCAACTTTGAACGAGTATATACTACGATGGAAATCTTCTCCGCTAATATTAGCAGAATTATTCTGCGAGTTCATGAAGATGGTATCTTGGTTAATTACAAATAGAGTTACTCACGGAGATCTCCATCCGGGAAATATAATGGTAGGCTCAGCCGGTAATTTAGTCCTCGTCGATTTTGATAATTTTCGGACTCCTTCATCGAGAAGATTTTATGGACATAAAGATGACTTTAAAGAATACCATCATCCGTATGCGGATTATATTGGCCATCAATCTCGCTACAATGATGATTTCTCAATCTCCTTGTTTGCCCTATCTTTGAGAGCTATTGTTATAGATCCATCTTTACTTGAGGAGTACGATGGTAAAGGAGGAATCCTGCTTTCTTATGATGATTTAAAAGACATTTCAGAATCTAATAAACTTAAAGAGGTATTCCCCAGCCTTGACCCGGTGCTTGATGAACTATATGGGATATTTCTAAGATGCTATAATGAGTTCGATATTCCTGAAGTAGACTTCCTCAATGTGGTAAAGAAATGTGATATACCAGCTCCCCTAAATACTACGCCTACACGAAGAGAAAAGAAATGTTCCGTTAAGGATGAACATGGTGCAACATATTCTGCTGATGGATTAAAGTTAATAGCATTTGATGGCTTCAGTTACGGCTATGATCAAAAATCTTTTGAGCCACTACCAGAGTGCATAACAATATGCGATAAAGCGTTTAAATATAGCTCAGATGGTTGTAAAATTATCATTCCTAAATCAGTTCAGAGTATAGGCGTTAACGCATTGCCTAAATGTACCATTGAGAATAATTCGCCTTATTTCTTAGTGGAAAATGGCGCATTATATTCAAAGGATAAATCAAGGTTGTTAAATATTTTCGATTATGAGAGTTCCCTTTTTGAAGTTCCCGAAGAAACTCGTTTGATTGATAATGGGGCAATACCAAGTGAGGCTGCACCATATTATGTCAAAATACGAAATACGGACATTCAACTCGACCCAAGCGATTCGGTAATAATTATCGAAACCGAAGACCAACAACATCAACTGGTTGAAAAAGGAGTGCGAGAGGAACGTATATTTATAGGGAATGTTTATTTAGACTCCCACGATGTACTTTACTCAGATGATAAGAAAACAATGCTCTGTTTCCCAAGAGAATCCCATCTTAGGAGTTATGAGATTCTTGAAAGTTGCGAAAACATAGCTAATAACGCTTTCCCAAACATCCCCGACACGGATGATGATGGTTGGATGAATTATATTGGTAATGAGTTATTATTGATAACATTCCCAAAGGAACTAAAATCAATTGCTGATTACGCTCTACTTGGAATGACAAATCTGAAAGCAGCCCGATATAATAAAGCCAACGAAGATAATGTGTTTGGGTTGTTAGACACCTATCACGATGCCTTTAAGCATCTGTTCAGGGAAAGAGTGACAATGATACCCGATAGGCATTATACAGAACTTCAAGAATCAGATTTTAATAATGCCATTGAAGACTTTCAGTATGTTCAATATTCAAGTGATAAGACCAAGCTAATTGGGAATATGACTGGGAAACGTGGTATTTACAGCGTACAAAAAGAATGTAAAATTATTTGTGATACGGCTCTTAAAAAATCAACATTCGAGAAGATATTCTTGCCAGATTCGATTGAAGCTATAGGTGTATCTGCCTTTGAAAATTTTGAAGCCAAAGAAATTATTATTAATATTGGTGTAAAGGCAATAGAAGACAAGGCATTCAAGGACTGTAAGAATCTTAAATATGTTGTTCTTCCTTCAGGATTGATTTATACCGGAGATGGATTATTCATTGGATGTAATTCATTAAGATATATAGTAATCCCGGCATCCTTATTACGATTGGATTTTAATGGTATTCCAGAAACAATCTCCAAAATATATATAGAAGAAGGCTCCATCTTTTTCAATGATCTTTACGAAGACGAAAGGTTTTCACATAAGCTTTACCCAATTACATCAACGACCGCTCTTCCACATGAATTTGATAATGCAATAGAGGTTGACAACGTGCTATATTCAGCAGATGGGAAAAGATTACTTTCAATAAATGGTGACGTTGAAGTGCTTGTCGTTCCAGACGGAACTGAAACTATATGTGATGAAGCATTCAACGATCTAACAAATGCTAGAAATGAAGGCCAATTGCGTGAACTTATCTTACCGGCATCTCTAAAAGAAATAGGTAGAAATGTATTTTGTGGTTCCATCAGTGTTATCGAGAATAATTCTCCATCGTTTATTTGTAAAGATGATATGCTTCTTTCTAGAGATGGTAGCATTCTTTATTATTACTATGGTAGTAGCACTGGCGAATTTAGTTTCAGCAAAGATATTCATCACATATGGAGTGGTGCCTTTATATCTCGAAAAATTAAGTCAATAAACAATGGTCATTCAATATATAAAATAGATAGCAATCCATTTCTTGACGTGTATTCCGATGAATATCGAGGACATGGTATAACATTTAGGAATGAACATAATGGAAATTACCAAGCCGGGAATGATTGCCTGTTTTTTTCGAGATATTGGGGTGAAGGACCAAAATTAATTGGTTATTACGGTTCGGATATGGATGTTGATTTAAGAGATATGGACTTAGAAGAAATTCAAAAATACGCATTTTTTGGAAGTCCAGTGGAAAAAGTGTATTTGCCTTCTTCGATTAAATTTATTCATCGTGAAGCGTTTGAATGGTGCTTTGAACTTAAACAAATAGTAGTCGATGAAGGTCAAAAAGATAGATTCAAATTGATGCTCCCTATAAAATTAGGTAAGTATGTAATTGAGGATAAAACCCATACAACAGTAGGTCTTGATGCTGAAAATGAACTTCCTTTTTAATACCCTATAAAATGATATACGTAGTAAACAAAAAGCGGAAAGAAGAGAATATCAAGAAGGAATATCCGGGTGCAATAATTTTGGACATTACGTCAAAATCAGCATATGCTCAAAAATTGAGTCCGTTCTATCCTCATGGTGGGATACCTATTCCATTTTCAGAAGGGATGACTGCAATGTGTGTTGAGGGTATCTGGCAAGGTCTGAAAGTGTTTGAACACGAAGATGTGAATTTAGAATCTTTCACCAATGCCACGATGAAAAACTTAAAACGCACGGTGCGCAGACTTGGCTATCCGAGAGGGCATCGCAAAGGCGTTTATGGAACGGAGTTGTTAGATTATCTTTCAGCGCGAATACTCATCTACCTGCCCACATACAGGTGGGTGCTTGATAATGTGCCCGAAGTCCGTTCTATTGTAGAGCGTATTAAGGTAAAGTCTCAGGAAACCGATATTGTTCTACTTGACTATAACACAAACCTTGACTTCCGAAATCTGTCAACTCCGTTATCTCATGCCGGGCTTGTAAAACTATATATTGAGGGAAAGTATCCGGAACCAGATCTGGAGGAAGAGTTAAGACTCGCAACCGAAGCATCTGATACGGCATCTTCTAATCCAGCGAAGAAACCCAAAAAGAAACGCACCGCAAAGAGGACCATTAACGAGACTGGAAACCAACCGACACTCTTCGATTAACTGTTGACTAAATTCAACACATTCATTACAAACCAAGCGTCAAAACCTTGGAATACGGTGCGCTTCGGCTTTGCCTCCTCTTTATGCACTTCTAATCCATCAGAATATGGGGTGAGACCAACAAGTTTTTTGTATGGTATCTTTACACTAGCTGTCGGGCAGTGAAAAAACAAGTTCTTATCAGTGATGACAAATTCGCCAGTTCCAACAGTCTCCATACTGCTTCTTTCCACCGGGTGACCTTTGAATGAACCGGTACGATATGTCAGTCCCTTACATATCCTGTAGCTCATACCTCGGCTCCCACCAACATATTCACGAGTAATTTTTTCCTGAAGCATGGTGACATTATCGTAAACCCATATTACCTTCTCGCCCTTGGTAAGCATTATGGGAACAGACAATGGATTGTTGGGATAGATGCCATTTTGCAGATTCTTTAGAATCATAGATTGAGCTATTCTTACTAATCCTCCGTTTTGGCAATTCGAGGGGAGGTTGTTCAGTGAAATGCCAAGAGAGGACGTATATGACTCAATGAGTCTTTGCTCGTTGTCAGACATAAAGCCATCCTTCAAAAACTTGTCAGCTGCTTTATTCAGAACATTGTAGTAAGCCTCATTTACTAATGTCTGATTGAGAGGGATAACACTCATTACAGAATTGGCATTTATCTGGACTTGACTCATCGGAACACCCTTTGCGAAGAAATCAACTACAAAACCTTGAAAGAGTTTCTGTCCGATACGGTCAAGATCACCTTTGCTATTCAGAAGCGAATATGGAATACCGATACTGGCAATAAAACTCTTGATGGTTAACAGCTGACTTTGATTATAAGGAAGCCGCAGCGAATTGGCGTAATCTGAGAGGGTGGATATGGCTGTAGTGGCAATATCTTCATCGCTCAGATAGTAGGGCTGACGATTGCGTCCAATCTTCATCTGCAAATCAGATGAAGATACCGTACCAGCAAAATACCGTCGCATAAGTTCTCTCATGCCGTTAATACCTCGGTCATGTTTCTCTTTGCATTCCTTATGTGATTTCGAGAATAATCCAGCTGATTGTCCACAATACTTACAAATACTCATTCCTTTGGCAATATATTATCTATTAATTCAATCTCTTGAGTAGGTGCCGGACGAGATACCTTCGGGATAATATGAATAATAAAACGCTTGTTGTTGTCTTCGACTTTGTTGTCCCTGTTAATTCCATTGAATCCGCTACCGGCTATAATTATCTCAGTATTATACTTCCTCAGATCCAGACCTTGTGCTTTCCATCTATTATAGAGAGCAAGCGCTCTTCTATAGCTCAACCAATACATTTCTTGATTGTCCGGATTATATGTACCATTGGCTTTCTGCTCCCACTTAATAGCTGCGGTCCCTTCAATTACCAATTGATAACTGAATCGAGGATTCTCAGCGTGAAGTTTAGCCAGTATCACCTGCAAATCTGCACCTACCTCTTTTACTTTTTCATCAAATTCCGGTTTAATGTGGTCATCGTTTGGATTGAATATCTCAATTCCGACAAAGTCTTTAGCATAGAACATCTTCTTATCTTCATCATAGCCAAGTCGAGAAGAATTACTCAATTCCTTAAACTGCTTATCCAGCTGTAGGATTTGCTGTAACTGCTCGTTTGTTGCCTGAGTCTCGGCAAGAATCTGTTCCGTTTTCTGTTTTTCATTTTCAAGTTCTTTATAACTCAGCGATACCTTGACTATACAGACTATGAAAAGAACCAACATGATAAAGAACATGCTGGTCATAAGGTCAGAGTAACTGAGCCAGAAGGAACCGTTGTCTTCGTGCCTCTTCATAATTAGTCCTTCAAATCTTTTACTGCCTTTGTCATTGCCTTGACAGCTTCAATCATAGAGCGATGAAGCTCTGCTGTTTCTCTCTGAGAGTCCTTTGTGTCTTTACGCAAAGAGAGCATTTCGTCCTTCAGGTCAAGGTAACATTCTCCTTGAACACGTGAATATTCAACGAGGGAAGCAATGATAGATCGCAGTTCATCAAAACTTGCGAAGAAACGAGTGTTGTCTGTGACAAATTGCTGAACGTATCCAGTGTTTTGTGCGAGTTGCATGTTGAGTTGACCAGAGACCTTTTGTGCATCTTCAAGTAGGTGATCAAACTCTTTACGCCACATTTCGCGACCGTCTGAGCCGGTGGGGAAATGCTGCTCAATTGCTTCCTTGAATTGCTGCTGAAGTGCGATTGTCGTTCCCTGCGCATTGGCTACAGAACTCAATGCGCCAATAAAGTTGTCGAATTTGGTGATAAGTGTTTCAATTTGGGCTACACCTGCCTGCACCTGCTGCATGGTGACGTTGAGACCCTGCTGATACTGTTGGAATGTGTTGAGCGCATCGGCGGCTTCGTTCAACTGTACGAATGCAGAGGCTACACGGTTTGCCATACGAGTCATACCCATATCCTGAATTTGAGTAAGCACAAGATGTTGCTTCTCAAGATTGTCATTGAGAAGTTCGGCAGAATCGGCATATGCGTCAAGATTACGTCCAAATTTGTCCACAAAGTGACCAAGCACGCCCTTCAGTGAGTTCAGACTTGATGTCATACTGTTGGAAAGTGTCGGCATCAACTCTCTACGAAGAAAATCGAAGTATTCGTTTTTCTTTGTATCAAGATCGGCGGTAGCCTTCTTATAGTTAAATGCTGTGTTCCATACAGTAAGGCTCAAACCGAAAAAGCTGGCAACCATAGCGCAGCCAATACCATAAAGCAGGAACTGGAGACTGTTAGTCTCATTACTTTCCTCTTGTGCTTTTAGTGAAGTATGTTCACTTGACTGAATCTCTGTAATAGAGCCATTAGTTGCCGGAACTGGAGCTGTAGCTACGACTTCAGTTTCAGTGGATTCTGTTGTCCCGAAGAGGCTATTTAGGTCCATCGCAAAACCGATAACGCCAATGATGATACCAATGAAAGTGCCACCAAGACCTATAAACAGAGGTAGATTAAGTGTGCTGCGTGCGGCATTTTCTTTAACCTCTAATTTTTTCTCACAGATGTCTTGCAGAACACCAAGGTCGGCTGAAGTACCTGCATTTTTACATAGATATTCATTTGTCTCAACAACAACTTGTCTGAAGGCTGCCGACCCATTTGTGTTGCAGATGAGAGATACGTTCATGTCTGCATCAGTCATGTCTGCATCGCCTTTCTTTCCCGGGGGATTTTCAGCGATGCTCTTCAACCTGTCGCGATTAGACAAATCTGTTTTACTGATTGTCGATTCACGGAGACTTACACTATTGATGTTTGGGAAGAACTTCTCCAAGTCTTCGATGTCGTGTCGAGTGTTAGAGAATGATTTCCATTGGAAAATCACAATTCCAATGACTGCGATGATTGCGATAATGAGTATTACCATATGCTGTGAGTTTTGTTTTTTAGTTATTGAATGTCATTTCTTCGGGGTTGTCAAGATTGACAATATATTTTGCAGGAATATATGTTTTTACCATTACTTCTGCCTGACGTTTCTTATGCTCTATCGTACCTGAATAACACCAGTCAAGCTTAATGGCGTTGAAATCAAAACCGTTTTCGATAAATTTCAAATTGTCACCAATCTTAGCATTGGAGTCCGCGGCATTTATATCGCAGAATAATGTACTCTCAAACAATGCTACATCTATTTTGATTTTCAATAGCACAATCTTGGCATCACCGTTACTTTCCTTGTGAAGTCGATAAGCCATAGGATGAGACTTGCAAAGGCTTAGTCTTACATAATCTTCAAGACCTTTGTCTCGATCAAGACCTCTGCTAAGAGTATCGCCCCCGGGGTATGGGATTTTCAATCCATGTGATTCAAGATAAGACCATGAAAACAGTCCCTTCCTTTGCTTAATCAAAGGAATATTGCTCGCTTCTGTGAAGTGATAAAGATATAGAACCTCGTTATCCTTAAAGAAGTCTTCAATATCATCTGCATCATCTTTCTGAGTGCTTGAAAGACTCTCAAGTCTGCTTATCTCTTTTCGCTGAGCTTCCGCCTTTGCTTGAAGTTCCTCTTGATATTGACGTGCTCGTTCTTTTTTCTCTTCCTCTTCTTTTTGGCGGACCTTTTCACGTTCCAACCGCTCTCGCTCCTGAGCCTCAGCGCGAAGTTTAGCTTCTAATGCTTCTTGCTTTCTCTTTGCCTCTTCTCTGGCACGCCGCTCATCCTCAAGCTGATTTCGTAGATCAGTAATGGCAAGAACTATTTCCTTAACTTTGTCACGTATATCTTGATTCTCAACAAAGGCTATTTGTTGGGAGATAAGGTTGAGACCTCCTTCAGCTTCTGCAATATCACGTTTCGCAATTGCATTTCTGACTGCCGAGATAGAATTTAGGACAGCGTTTTCGGCGGCTTCTCTTATGCGGCGTTCCACCTCTATGCGCTGAGCTTGATATTCGCGCATTGGTATAATAGGTGGAAGCGGAGGGAGGGGAAACCCATTAACAGGTAAGACGTCAGGAGCATATTGAGGCATATTGAAATTGGGGAGTTCGGACTTCTCTATAGATTTCCGTTCCTCCTTTATTGCCAAGATGCGTTGCTGAACATATTCCAACTGTCTGTCGAGTATATCCAGTTCCTCTTCAAGTTCTTTCCTTCGTTTTGCCCGTTTTGTTCGCAGAAACTCTAACCACTCACGCTTTTTTCTTTCTTCTTCAGCAGCACGAATCGCATCTATATATGACAATTCGCCGGGTTGGTTTTCCTTTTCAGGGATTATTTCTATCGGTAAAGACGGTGATTCTACTTCGGTCTCCGTTAATGGAGTCTCAATAGGATCGGTAGGATTAGCCTCCACTTTAACCCCTGAATCTTCTCCGACTTTTGAACTTTGCGAGTCGTGTAAAGTCGAATTTATATTATCAACTGGGGCTTGAGTGGGCTCAACAACGTCAGAGACTGAACCATCTTTAGGCTCAATCTCCTCATTGTTCTTCTTTTTGAACAAAGATATGAATTTATCAAAAAATCCCATTATCTCCTTTTATTGCGCTTCTTTGCTTTCCGGTATAAATTTTTCTTTTTCTTTCCAAGCAATCCTTTATGAACTTTTGACCTAAATCTTTGATGATAGGATGTAGATGAAACCTGTTTTTCTGAAGATGGCTTTACATCTTCAGTCGTTTCCTGCTCAATGGTTGCTACCGGGTCAATCGGATCAGGTACTGGAATTACCTTCTCGTAAGGGATGTCATCAGTAAAAGTTTTGGGATTCTCAGAATTTAATTCCTTGGCTAACGCATTATACCGCTCAATCAACTTTTTACGTACCTCTATGGCTGATAGAATTTCCTTTACCGCATAGTCATAATCTATTGCAGCCTTGGGGTTGTCTTTCCTTGCGTCTATAAGCGACTTACGTTCTTTATGGAATTTATGAATCCGAGCTTTGTTCTGATTTAATTCACCAATTACAGTATTAAGTTGCCACTCTGTTAACTCATTGACAGCATAATCAACAGCGTTCTCATCCCAAATCAGAGATATTGACATATCATCTTGGCTTCCTCTTTTACTCAAAATAGGTAAATCAGCATCAACTGTTTCCTTTGTTTTTTCAAAGGTTTCAGTATATGCCATTTTGAGCAACTGGATATAGAAATTTACCAGATTTTTGTCTTCACCGAATGAATCATCCAAACCATCGGAGCCTAATACAACAGCATAAGGGAATGATCCATCTCCTTGATAGGTAAATCTAAATTCTCCGATTGCATTAGAGTCACAGATGTAAGTTGTCTTATTCAAAAAACAAGCATCATCCCACAAAACAGGCTGTTTAGGACCGGTCTCCTTATGGAATGAAAAGCACTTGCCATCTCCAATCTGAAATGCAAACCAATAGGTCGGAGTTTGCACATATCCCATTAAAGTGCATCCATATACCTTTGCAATCTTGTTCTCATCCGAAAGAGCATCGTGATATTGCTCCGGCACACGTTCAAGTTCTGTCGGCGTAGCTGGATTTGATTTGGCGTGTTTTATTATTTCAGTCCTCCAATTTGCAATTATAGCTTCAGACAATCTTCTTAGAGCGGCAATTTGATGATTTGAGCGAATTTCAGAAATGTCACTCATAATCCCAAATTGAGTAAATTCCACACCACTAAACAAGTTTGATGGAATCTCGTTAACAAATTCTCGTATAAGATTGGCCGTAACATAACAAGCCAGTTGAGACCCAATGTCGCTCCGGAAATAGCGTTCACCTCCATGTCCATCACTCACAAGAGCAATGGACAACCCCGGAGAAACCTCGCAATAGGAGCTGTCTTGGCAGACTTTGTTGGATTTTATGTGGCTTTCTCCTCTACAAGTGCTATTGAATCCTTTCATGCTTAGTCCCAATCATCATATGATGATGAATCAGGTGCGGCGGCAGTACTTGCGCCGTTAATATCTTCAACGGCCTGATTAACATCCTTGATTACTTGGTCTTGTTTTGAAGTGTCTCCGGCAGAACTGCTCTTGCTACCAATCTGAGATGAAGTGACAGCTACTATGCGAATGATTTGCTTCAGAGCGTCGATATTTTGCACTTTGATTACAGCCTCGCTATTGCCTGTGAATCGAGACAAAACATTAAGGTCTGCGTCATCTCCAATAGCTATCGCTATGCGGATAGAGTTTTTGAACCAGTTATTTCCTTGAAGAGTCTGAAGACCACCATCGAAGTTGTCAGTAGGACCACCATCGGAAAGCAGTATTATTGCTGGAGCGTATGATCCGCTTGCTGATTTCATGTAGCCAGAGCGTGATAACTTGCCATTGAGTTCAAGACAAGCCTCGCCGAGTGAGGTAAGACCTCCAGCCTGAACATCAATCCACTTGAAGTCCTCAACCGACTTAGGCTCATTGTAGAGCCATTTCGTGCCATTTGAAAATTCAAGAGCAGCTACTTTAATCTCTGCATCCGGATTGCTTGAAGAAATATCTTCAAGCATAGGGAGAACATTTACTATGGCGTCGTTAACAGCGCCGATTTTGTTTCCTGACATACTTCCAGATGTGTCAATCAGGAAGAAGAGCGTCATGGTTCTACGGGGAACGCTTACAGCGTCATCAAGAAGTGACATAATGCGGTATATTTTATTTAGTTACGATTTCACAATTATAAGTTTTGTCGAATGTTATCTTAATCCCGTTCTTCACAGGAGCACATTCATTAGGCTGAACTATTTTGAGTTTACCGCTCGGTGTTTCAGCTGTCCAAGCGTTAGGAGATATGTTTTTGATTAGTAGCATTGAACTATCAGCTGGATTGACATCTACAAGACAATCCGGGATGTTATCATTGTCGATGTAGAGATGTGTGCCCGGCGTGAGTAACAGTTCCCTGTTCCCCATTTTCAGATAGGCTTTAACTCCAACAAGCTTGCCGCAATCCATGCACTTGCCATCAGACTCAATAAATGTTTCCTCCTTGCAATTGGGGCATATCACGAGCCTATCGCGAAGACTATTGATTAGACTTTCCCATTTAGATTCAAGCATTCGCTCTTGTGGATTCTTCAGTTTTTCTTGGCTGAACTCGCGCATAAACGTATCGCGAAGTATAGCAGGAAATACTGGCCACCGACGGATAACATTGCGATGAATGCCTTGAACTGGAAGATTACTCTTATCTATGGGGTCGTATATAAAGAGAGCCTCGCTCCCATAAAATTTCTTCTCAAATGTTTCAGTCATGCAAGGGCAGCCTACGACTTTAGCTCCCTCAAATGGATGGTTCGCATAGAAAAGCATAAAGAGAATGACAGACAGCGAGAATCGGTCACTATATTTATCAGGAACACCGCCAGCTACGATTTCTGGTGCCATGTAGCGAGCTTTACCCATTATGCCGGACTTTTCTCCCTGCGGCATTACGTTATCATTATCACAAATGAGAACATCTCCGTTATTGGGATTGATGAAGAAGTTACCATCATTAAGATCTTGATAACTATAGCCGAAGCGATGAAGAAGCATAAAACCATTGCAAATCTTCATTGCAGCAGCGAGCATTGCAGAATATGACTTGAACGACTTTTGGGCAAGGAGATAGTTCCCAAACTCATAATATCCATGCGGTCGAAGTTTCATGACATAACCAAAACTACCTTTCTGCCTTTCTGTAAGATATTCCGGCCAAAGGAATGCATCTGACGGTGCACCTTGTATTACGTTGTTCTGAAGGTTCTTATAGAAACTCTTATCCGGTGTATTTATATACCATTTAAGTGCTTTCTCTTCACCATTGAGATTCACGAGATAGACAATGCCTTGTCCACCTCGACCCAATTCCTTAACTATGGTGACGAAGCCACCATTGGTCAAGTTTATTCTGTCTCCTTTTTTAAGTTCTGTCATATATATCTTTATCTGCCGTTCTATTCTGTCTGTTATTATTGTCTTATTATCCCTTGTTGGCAATGAAGGTAAACAATAAGTTGAGGATTTGTATCTCGTTTTTCTTGTTGTATAAGTTCTTTTTGTTGAATGTGTCCTTGTAGATGAATGCTTCCGAGTGTTAGTGCTTAAGGATCTTGAAGAAGTTTTACAGATAATTTAGCTGAGTTTTGATATGGGGAATTGTCATGCCGAACATTTAGTTTGCCTAACTCCATATTTAGAAGCCTCCTCCGTGAAGGTCAAAAGAAGATGCCATTGCAACTTCTCCGGATTGACCGCATTTAGGACATTTAACTACTCTTTGACCATGCCAGCACATAACAGCTCCGCAAGAGCAGAATATATATTGCTTGCTCTTGCAGTAAGGACAGCCGGGATAATCTGAATCCAATTCAATCGAACCGTAAACATTCGTTGAATCATACCCCTCTCGATGGGCCTTTTCTTTTTCAATTGGGAAAGCCCATACGAACTTATAAGAATTACGACGAACCTCATCGACTGTAATGCCGTAGAATTTCTTTGTCTCCGGGCATACTGCCATTATAGCAAATGCCTTATCGCTAAGCTTGGTCATAATGCTCAGGTCGGTTTATTTATTCATCACACAACTCACTTTGCGGATGACTGGTTTAACAATATAGCGTGTGAGTCAATCTTCGCCAATTTCCCATCAATAAATACAGACTTTGTCTTCTTTTGTCATTCTCTTATATTGCGAGAATCCAGCGAGGATTACACCATGTGATATGTTTCAGATAAAAGATTCTTGCATAATTTACGTAAGACTTTTTAGCCAACTGCAAAGTTAGCGAAAAATTTTGACTTATTGAACTAAAACGCCAATTATTATGCACGTTTGACAAAATGGACTAAGATGGATGAAATCTGGCTTAGTTCGACTCCTTGTTTTCCATCTGATGACTTAGCTCGTCTAGAAAGCCAGCCGCTATAATTCCAGAGGGCAATACAATTATTGCCACTCCAGATAACGAGGAACACATTAAGACGATACGACCAATATCTGTGACTGAACATAGAACTCCATAACCAACTGTTGTAAGTGTCACAATAACCCAATATAAGGCATCGAAGAATGAGTGGAATGTTTCAGGACGAGTAGCGGGATTAATATAAAGCTTAGCTTTGAACATCACCAAAATTGTAATATATAATAAATTTTTCTGATTTTTTTAATGTCTGAATCTCATTATGTCGTAACAAAATTAAAGCCCCTCGGTAGGTGGGTTACCGAGGGGCGAGATGAGGATTAGGTGGATTATGCGAACTTTATGCAGGGGATGAGGGTATTAGGGACGGAGACTTCTTTGGTGAAGATGACAATAGGGGTCTCGACGGCGAGATGCTTGACCACGAAGTAGGGCGACTGGAGGGGAGCCAACCCGTGGCGGGAGCCGTGCTCGAAGATGAAGTGGCATAGGGCACGGAACTTGGTTTCGTCTTGGGCGTTGCCGCTACCGGTCACGAAGTCGGATACGATGATGATGTCATCGGGGAGGTTGTTGTGACCGTTGCTGTGTTCCCAGACTTTGAGCTGGATGTGGATGTTGCGTCCGAAGTAGCGGAAGGTTGCGCCGACGCAGTTCCAGTCAAGGATTGCATCATCGTAGCTGGCACCGTAGCGCTTGGCGACGTAGATACAGAAGTCATCAAACAGGTCTTCGATGCGGTGAGCTGCGATTGTCGAGAGGGTTTTGTTGGTGTTGGATGTTGTCATTTTTTTGAGTTTTGGGGTTGTGTGTTGAGTTCGTTGATTTTCTCTTCGAGGCGGTGCTTCTGGTCAAGGGCGCGTGCCGTTTGACTATGTATTCAATCGGCTGCACTCTCCAAATCCTTAAGCAAGCTTTGGATTTGGGCTCGTTTGCGCGATTGTTCTTGCACTCTCTCCTCATAGGCTCGGACTTCTGCCTCTATTTGTCTCACCTTCTTTGGGTCGTGAAACCAGCTTTCGATGCTGTCGAGTCCTACTGTTCCGACACCTCCATTCATCAGGATGTAATGGTACTTGATGTCGGATATTCTGCATTGCTCTATGCGTCCTTCCTGCCAGAAGGTCATTGCGAAAAACAGTAGCGTTGAGAATATGGTGAAGCCAAGGGTGAGATACCACTGCCATGATTCACGTGCGATACGGATAGTCTTTTCGACTTTATGCACAGGAGGATTAGCCCTGAAGTCATCAAACTTTTGGTTGAAGTCATCCTTAAATTCTGTGATTGAATCGCAGATTTGGTCGGTGGATTGGTTGACAGCTCCCTCGCAGTTCTCAGTTGAAGTTCTAATCGCGTGAGTGTAGAGCACGAGGTTATTGTCAAGCTCATCCTTGAACTTGGCGAGGTCATCGGTGGTGGCGCAGTTGAGCTGCGCTTCCTTGATTTCGTTGCAGGTGCCGGAGAGTGTACCTAATTCTTCGGCGATGTTACCGAGGAAACCCTCGGTGGGATTTTCATTTTCTTTACTCATTTTTCTTTTTTTGAAGGGTTAAACACTGCGGCCTTTGCGTTTGGCCTTTTTGCGGCGGCGTTCCATCTCGTTGTTCATGGCTTCCTGTTCGGCGTCGTAGCCGGGTCCGAGTTTGAACAGACCGCCAAGTCCTTCGGCGAGATTTTCTCCGATTTCAAGTCCGGCTTCAATCACCTTTGATGCGATGCTTGGCTCCTGTTTTGGAGTTTTTGCGACTACGGGACGGGGTGCAGGAGAAGAGGTAGATGCCGTTTGAGAGCGACCGTTTTTGTTTTCGTTGAGTATTCGGTCGATGTTGGCGAAAGAGAATTTTCTCTTCTTGGCAACCTCCGAAGCCTTGAACTTATGCTTGCCTTTCACGAAAGAAAGACCCTCGACAATGGTGGTGCCACGACGGTATTTCTTACGGAGCGATACTCCGCTTTTGGCAAGTTCTCGCTGAAAAGTAGTCCAGTCTTTGGCGACTTTCAGTGCATCGCGCACGGCGATATACACTTCTTGTTTGGCCCGGTCACGACCTTTGAGGCGATTGGTTTTCACCTTGTCACGGCCCTCTCCGAATGTCAGGCCGTACTTCAATTTCAGTTCCTTGCAGATTTCGTTGCTGCGGAAATATTCCCAGCTGTCGCTGACACATTTGCCATCATTGTCCACGCGGTTGAACACGATGTGGCAGTGCGGATGATCCTTATCGAGATGTCGGGCGATGATAAACTGGGTGTTCTTGATACCCATCCGCTCCATATATTCAAGGGCGAATTTCACCATTTTATCGTCAGTGAGTATTGCCGAATCTTCAGGAGAATAGGACAGCGAGATGTGGCCAACCCAATGTTGAACACGTTGGTTGAGGTGTCGCTGACACTCAAAACCGTTGATAATATCCTGAGGCGTGTCGGCTAAAACACCTTCGGCATATAACAGCCGAGCCTCTTTGCCGGGTTCATCCACGGCGAGCGCATAGCGGACGCATCCGCTAAAATCGCTCCCTTTAGTTATGCTTCCAATCATTTGACAAGTTGTTGTAAAGGGTTTTCAATTCCTTGCTGCGGGTCTGCACTTCCCAGCTCACGAGTTTGAAGTCTTTAGTCGCGTTGGCTACCGTAGCAAGCTGATTCAGGTTGTTGCTCATGCTCCCGATCTGACGAAGTATCGCCATATCTTCGGGTGTGGCGAGTGCCGTTATCTTGGCGTTGAGCAGTGCCCGTCGCCAGAAATCCGACAATTTTCTGCCGGCTTTGCGGCAATTTTCAACTACCTGCTGATACTCTTCTTCTGTGAGTCGGACGCTCACAACCCGGAGTTTCTTGGGCTTATCAGCCGCATCCTTTGATGCGGATTTTCTTTTTGTAAAAGTCATGTTGTGACAGAGTTTTGAGATGAATAAATTAGTTGACTGTGACCATCGGGAGCGAAGTTGGTCACCCGGTAACGGAGGGTGCAAGGTCGGCAAAAGTTTACGTTGCCACTACCTTGCTACCCTACGTTTCTCTCCGGGTAACGCTTCGCGTGGTGCTCCGATGGCTATGCCATTTAGGAAGTGCCCGCTCAGATTAATCGCATACCATCCTGCGTGCATCTGAACGCCTGCCTTCGTGTCTTATTCTCAGTTACAGAGTAGTTACTATGCGCCATCGAATAAGACGCAAAATCAACCATCCATATACACACATTATAGCACGTGATCAATCAGAGCGGGCACTTTTAGTCGCTATGGCGATCAGAACGACTTGCTGATTATTGCGAACCAGCTTCCGTAGTTGTCGGCGTTGCCGTCAAGATGCTCGTTGATGATGTGCTCAACGAAACTGCTGACGCTGTAGCCCGAGCCGCCGAAGATGCGGGCAATCTTGTCCACGCGCTCAAACGTGTCATTGCTGATTGCCACCTGATGCTTGTTGTCCTTTCCGAGTTTAATCGGGGCGAAGAAAGCAGTGCGGTAATCTTCGAGGTCGAGCTTGCGCTGCTTGGCGTTGGGGCGCGTCGGTTTGGGTAGAGTGGTTGCGCCGGTCTCAGCGGATTGCTGAGTTTCGGGAAAGATAGAGTTTTCCATAGGGTTCTCAATTTTAGAAGGGTTAGACATTTGGGGATTTTTAGGAGCGTCAGTCATTTCAGATGACTGAACAGCGGGATTTTTCGATGTTGCCATATCTATCAGTCTTGTTGTGGACTTTTGTCCGGTTTATAATCTTAGTTATGTGAATATCTTGTACTCTTTAAGCTATTCGATAGCCCTGTGACATCTCTTATCCGAGTATGACCACCGCGCATTGTTGCTGCGACTAATAAGTGGTCAAACTTCTCCATCGGCAGTAACATTGTTAGTGGAGTAACATGACATCTTACGGTACCATCCTTGGCGGATTCGCTTGAAAAGCGTGTTCAGATTGCGAGTGAGAAACATCTTGAACGTATGGTCTTTCATTCCGAACCGTTCGGCGGTCTTGATGCCATCGGCAGTTGAGAACTCATCTGCGAGATGGTCATATACCGTGCGGTGCAGGTTATTTAGTTTCTCTTCACTTACGCATGTGATTACCGCGAGAGCATTCTGACGGAAATATTCCGCCAAACGGATAGCGACATTGACATCATCAGCCTCGATTATCTCCGGACTTTGAGTTTCATCTGAAACTGCCCAGCGAGCCATGCGGAGTATCAGACAGAACCGAAGCACATAGATTTCAAGTTTGCAAAAGAAGCTGATAACATTATCGCTCATCTCACTGTCGCACAACTCGGCATTGCGATGTTGCCACGCATATAGCGATTTCTTTGCTTCGTTGTCAAACCGAATGATTATCGGCTGCGGCTCCTGATTCTCGTTGAGATTACAGGGCACAGATAGAAGTCGGTTGAGGATACGTTCCCAGTCACGGTCAAGGTCTTCGCGCACCTCCTCTTCATTCCATCTCGGCTTGCTGGTTGTCTTTGTCATAGCGAACAGTATGCGGTCGATGAAGCCGTTGGCAGCACGTTCACCGTTGGCAAGTTCAGTCAGCAGACGTTTCTGAATTGTGCCTACCACCGAGATGAAAGGACTTTTGATGAAGATGGAATTCTGAGAATTTTTGCGGTCTGACATTGTGGTGCTACCATTGAATGCCGACAACCAGAATTGTTCCTCCGAACCATTGTTGTAGCGCGTGAAGTTTTTGAACCAAGAGGCCAATTCATCAACCCAAAGGCAGAGACCTCTCGGATTGTGGGAATGAATAACGCTCAATCCCTCCTGCGTCACATCCGATACCAGATAACGCAGACGTTTAGGCTCCTTCGGGAATTGGTCATATCCAGCATTGACTCTCTCCTTGCGGCTCATGGCGATGGCTTCCTGATATGCACGAAACTGTTTCTGGTACTCTTGATTATTCTTCCAGTCGGCGTTGACCAATGGGCGCATTGCGAAATTGAGCGGATGAGATTTGTTTGCTCCGGGACGGCCTACGATTGCCATGTAGATTATAGCTGATTCACGCCAGTTGCGTTTCACTTCCACACGATGGGTATTTCCGGTTGCAACAGAGATAGCCGCGCATTGCAGATGCTGTGTAGTCGATAGGAAATCCGCAGCTTGTGTGCAATTCCAGAACTATGCGTTGCAGTTTGGCTGGAAACACATCCATGGGAAAGTCGGAGGTTGCGGCAGAGGTGTGGCTCGCCAATGCACTGATGACTATATCGGGAGTAATATTCTTTTCCATAGTCATCAGAAATTATAGCCTCCGCGTGGACGGCGTTTCATACCTGCGGTGACAGCCGCCACTTGTTCTTCAAAGGAAGGAGCAACGGCGTGTTTGCGCCCGTTCTCAATCCATGCGTATAACTCATCTTCATAAAAGTAAAGGAGCTTGCCGCGCTTGTAGCTCGGAATGGGGTCATTCGGAGCTTTGATTGCGCGGTAGAGGGTCGAAAGTGACTTGCCGATAATCGTGCAGGCCTCTTTCGCGTGAACGATTCTGCGGGAGGGCTTGTGTTGTTTGAAAGGGTTGGCCGCGCCTACCTTTTCAAGTAACTCAAGCACCCGGTCGAGTTTCTCTGAGAGACCGCTTACCACATGTGGCAGCTGGTCGAAGGTGATTGTGGATGTTTCCATATCTAATTATTTCAAGTTTGTTTACGGAAATAAAACCGCACTGAAAGAAAGTGAGTTGTCGGTTAAAAAAATCACTTTTAGAAAACTCAAAATAACCGAGATGTCAAAGCTAACTTATTAGTTGTTAGAATGTTTGTTCGGGAAGAAAATGGTATGGTTAGAAACTCTATGAAGCAGTTATATTCAAGTGGCGATGCTTTAAATGGAACTCTGATGCACGAACATCATCAAACATTCATGAGGCTGTTGTATTAGGTAGCTGGTTTGGCAAAATAGTTGGGTAAGGACATAAAGAAAGCGGATAACCCTGGATCTGAACCAGTGTTATCCGCAATCAGTATTGGGACGAAATAATTATTTCT
>ERZ778511.345-NODE-345-length-45049-cov-8.588345_pt1 | contig 45049 bp, 42 predicted proteins | sample MGYA00510347_ERZ778511 | MGnify/ENA primary metagenome ERZ778511 (study PRJEB29527, sample SAMN07138967) | mouse gut metagenome | material: feces | host: mouse | place: China:Nanjing | collected 2016-01-25 ...
AAGAGGGGATTGAACAAATCATGCTCTGCGTTTACTGCTTGTTATTCTTCTTCGATTTCTAAGGCAATATCAAACCCTAAAATCATTTTGATAAGTGCTTCTCTGATAAGCCCTTTTAACTCCATATCTACAACAATATAAACATTGCCGTATTCATCATAGAGTGGACGCAAACAGCACTTCGATATGTAAGGGTCATAAAATGCAAGTACCTTTTCAATCGCTTTTTCGTCCCCGTCCATAGCTTGCGAAAGCAAGTAGTAGGACGGCTTCTTAAATGTGTGTAGCATTTGCTATCATTTCTCCTTTAGTAATTTTTTCATGAGTGCCAATGAGTTATGCCGATTTTGAAATACTCCACTTCTAGAAATATTCTACTTTTTTGCAATTTCTTCATTGTTCATTTCCAAAAAATAATACATTAGCAAAGTTTCACGGTTACGCTCGGACAACTGTTTTAAGGCTTCTGCCAATTCATCATCATAGACACGAATATCATTACCGCATACATTGAAAATTGTATAATCTGTTTCGTAGTCGTCCCAGACAGCCAGCTTTTCAACAACGATTTCTGGAAGATCACAAAATGAAATTTCCTTTTCTTTTCGTCGTTTCAATCCTTGCTGGTAGTCTTTAACAACATGACGGACAACTTTCTTCAAACAACTTTCAAAACGGCATTGAACTGTTTTCTGGAAGTCAGACGGTTTCATAATCTCACCCCCTTTCCTGCTATGACTTGAAAAGTGGTTATCCCTCTTTCCGCACCATATAGGGAATAGCAGATGTGATTTGTTAAGTTGAAATCCAAAAAAATTGAAAAAAATTTTTGCATTAAAAAAGCCCGCACAAAACATATAGTTTGTACGAGCCTTTAAAGCTGTATTGCATTCAATTTTTAATAAAGTTTTATTAGATTGTGTTTGATTGTGCTTGATTGCACTTAAAGCCTTCCATAACGTTAGCCCCCTTAAAGCACTTTCTTAAGTATCTAAAAATATTATTTTACAGCATAACAAATTTTAATAAACCTTGATGAATATTTCTATCCGGCGGAGAAAGTTTCAAAAAGTACAGCTCGCCGACAGATAGAAATATCACTTGATTTATTGAGTGATAACGAATTAAAAATCATTCAAGGTACGATTGACGGTATCGTAAACAACAGAGAGAGCAAGAAGTAATCAGCTTCTTGTTCTCTTTTTGTATAGCTTTACCGCTTACCAGATAACAAATAAGAGCCAACAATCTATAAGTTATAATAACCTATAAATTATCGGCTCTGCGTCTTTGCGTCTGGCTCTTTGATAATAGTTACTTTTCCATGCTTTATATTGATTAAAGTTTCTGTTTTGCATTTTGGACAGAACAAAGGAAAATTTATCAGTTCCGTATCTTTGTGCGTGTCTTGTTATTGCAAATGGGGCATAAAACCCATGATTGTTTCATTACAGAAATACCACCTTCATTTTAAGAGTTCATCATAGTATTTTACGTTTCCAGTCGAGTAATAATTATAAAAAGCAGTAACTTTCTTGTCAGAATATACATTAAGGCTCTTTAGGATATTTTTCGTCCATTCTAATGAACCTGCCGAACTTGCTGTTACTAAGTTTCTGTCTAAAACGGAATTAGAACAAACATACAAGCTCTGTCCTGCATAGTTTCTTGAAAAGAATCTTAGATATTCCAGAGAATTACTCGTGTGTTTAAATTTATCTAATATACCATAATCAGCAAGTGCGAGTGTTGCTCCACAAATAGCACCTACTAAAATGTTTTTGTTCAAACATTCTTGTGCTTTTTCCAATATTTCTTGATTTTCTTTATTTCCCCAAGTAGAAGAACCCGGTAAAAGCAGAGCTGTACTAGCGTTGAAATCAACTTCTGATATAGTATAATCTGGAATAATTGTTAATCCACCTATAGTTAAGACGGGTTCTTTATCAAAACCGACTGTCTTTACTTCAAATTCCTTAGTTCCATTTTTTAATAATTTTTCCATACTGAACGCTTGTAAAATATAACCAATTTCGCATTCCGCCATGTCGTCTAACAAATATACATATACTTTTTTCATTTTCACATCTCCTCATATTTTCGATATGAGAAAATTATATAATAGAAATAGTGACAAATGTATGTCACTATTAAGTGAGATTTTTCTTTATTTTGCTGATATGAGCTAACACCTTTTCTTTGTATTTTTGAGGGGATAATATTTTTACTTTATCGCAAAGTCCCAAAAGGATTGAGAATGTTATAAAATCATTTTCTTTAATCTCAATTTCTCTTATAAAACATTCATTAACAGTTTCAACAATTTCCCCTTTAAAATATTCATTAACTAAAGCATCTATTTCTTGTTTATAAGATAGAGTAACAGTAATATTTGTCTGATTGCGTCTTTTTTCAAAATCAGATAAAAGGTTAGCTATATTATCTTTGGTTTCAAAAAGTTCTTTTGTTAAAGAAATATTTTTCATTCTGACCACTTTGAACATATGATAGTCATTTTTAGAGGTGTCATATCCAAAAACATACCATGAGTACCACCTATAATATGTGTGTAATGGGTTTAGAAAAACTTTTTTTGTATGTCCTGCTGAATTAGTATATATAAATTTTATAGTTCTTTGTTCTTTTGTTGCTTTATTGATTAAGTCTACGCACTTCATAATTTGCGGACTTTCCGTTACAACAGAGAAATCAACATCTGGAAGTGCATTGATATTTACATCATTATAGAGATGTTTCATTTTTTCGTAAGTTTCAATAACCTTTTTATTTCCGTAAACAGTTCTTAGACTATTTAAGGCAAGCAAAATATATTCTTTATTGTTGCTGTCAATAATTTTTTCATCAACCTTAAAATCTTTATTTATTATATAGCCACCATTTACACCTAATTCAGAATAAATCGGAATACCGGCAAGAGTTAGTGTGTCAATATCTCGTAAAATCGTTCTGCGAGATACTTCAAACTTTTGTGCTAATTCATTTGTTGTTACACACTCTCTATTTATTAAATAAAAGATTATTCCTATCAGACGTTCTATTTTCATACTTTCAGCCCTTTAACTGATTTCTTTGTAATTGTGTAAATATATTCCTCTGGCGTAGGGCGTTTATTTCCAAAATATTTTTTGAAATTTGCCTGCACCTCTGGATCGGTGCTGTTCATAGCTTCATCAATCGTTGCCTCAATATCAGCCCGTACATCAGCCAATGAAACACTGCCAGCTTTTGCACCTGCTTTCAATGCTTTTTTTATATCTCGTTTTTTTAGTCCTATCATAATAACCTTTCTGTACTTTTTTCATAACTATTATTCTGATTATTCCACGAACGCAAAAGACGAAAATTCAAATATACTGAAACACATAGTGTTAATATTTCTGCAATGGGAACAGCCAACCATACACCTGTTATCCCAATGAACTGTGGCATTATCAACATTGTGTATATATAATTATAGTAATAGAAGCCACACCATTTACACCCAATAAATTCATCATTGTACGATTGAAAAAGAATGTAGTAATTGCTGTTGAAAGCTGGCTAACCATTTCTGATGAACCATTTATACAACTTTCTCCAAGTACTTTAAAATCTATAAGAGGTTTTACAAAAGACAATGTCCCCGATTTTTTACTAAAGACAATTAACCCCGTAATAGCTGGTATCAAATAACCAATTCCAGTTCCAAATCCTGCACCAGCAATCCCCATGTCAAATATAACCATAAAGAGATAATCAAATACGATATTCATTACACCAGCACATACAGAAAGAACCAGTCCCAAAGTTGTTTTTCCTGCATTGGTATTGTGCTTGTGGGAAGCCCAATTTGACGCAGTAGAGAACTGTCCGTTATCATCAGTTACGACAATATGACTTTCGCCCGTCGTCTTGCTTGTGATCCTGAACGGAACATCTGCAAGACGTTTGTGCGAACCTGCTCCAATCTTTACGCCCTCAATATCGCCACGTTTAATCTGATTATAGATAGAGTGAGCCTCGTCGGTCAAATCTACGATTTTTCCATTCTCTGTGATTTCAAAGTCAATCTCTTTTGCACCCTCTGTCAAATATCCCTCTGGCGGTTTTTGTTCAGACAGCCTAAATTTTCCGTAAGGTAACAAACCAGCAGAAGTAGAAGCGATACCCTCAATGTCGGTATAGATTGTCTTTACTACTTCATTTTTCTTGTATAGCTTGCCCTCAACCAAGACAGTATTATCATTTAAGGAAATGATTTCAAAAGTGGTATCTTTCAAAGTCGCACCGCCTTGAGCTTTCGTGTCACCCGTTTCTAAATCTCGTTTTTGGATTTTCACACCGCCACGAATGACTTTATCTGATACATGGTACTGATTACTTCCAGACAATACGGCAAGGTCGCCGTCCTCTGTAATCTGTGTCAGATACATTCCTTTTATCTGTTCTTCGCTACCGTCAGCCTGCATATATGCACCCGCTAACAAGTAACCCGACGGACTTTTTGTTTCCTCAACAGTTAGTGTTCCTAATGGAAGTACGTTTTTACCGTCCTGCGTATAGAAGCTGTCCCCAGATACTTTATATTTGTCAGCTAAACGAGTAATGTAATGGATAGCACCGTCGCTGTCTTTTTCAGCGATAGTCTTTGTTACCCATGTTCTTGTAGGCTGTGCTGGAAGATTGTTCTTGTTGTAATATCCAGCGTAGAAGTTCCATGTAAACTCTGCTCCCTCTAAAGAAGCGTTTCCCTGCGGATTGGATTTCTGTGTTTCCATGTCAATCTTGAACAGCTCAATCAAGGTATCTGTTACTTTTGGAGTATCAGATACTTTTAAAGTCGCTGTTTTTCCAGCTTCCACATATAAAGAGTAAACTGTTTTATCAATTTTAAATCCTGCTGGTGCAGAAAGTTCCTTGATATATACTGTAGTGGCTCTTACTTCAACAGCTTCTGTATTTCCGCTAGTATCAGTCGTAAGGGTGGCAAGCGGTTTCGTGCAGTCTTTATCAGAATACACACCATACGTTGCACCAGCGATTGAATAAATCCCGTTGCCGTCTGTAATATTGGCATTGGTGGAAGTCTTTTGAAGTTTGGCATTTCCGACAGCTAACTTCGCCCAGAATTGCCCTAACTCTTGACCCTCGCCAGAATAGATATATCCGCCACAGTCATAACGTCCTTTGTTTTCTTTCACAAAGGCTTTTGCTCCTGCGAATACTTCATCTTGTACGGCTTTTGGGATTTCATCATAGGAAGCTCGCACATTATCGCATTGCCAGTCAAGCTAAACACTTAATCTCTGCCAGACAACAAGCTGTCTTAATAGGTAGGCGTGTTTACTGCTTATTCCGCTGTGGCTGTCTGTGTACTGTTTCACATACTCAATAGATAAGGCGACGTCAGCTATCTGGTCGGCACTCATACGGGTACTTGCGTTAGCTTTGGTCTTATAGCCGTTTTTAAAGGCTGTGTTGATGTCGATACAATATGCGTCCTCGCCCTCAACAGTTAAATGTCCCTCATTAAAGGTAGAACTGATAAAACCGTCATTCATTACTTGTTCTACGATACCGACACGCTCTTTACTTTCCGTCCAATACTGTGTATTAGACGCATGAACCGTTGAACTCGGTAAAGCGGTAACGACAGTTGCAAAGGCAAGAAAGCCTGTACACAATCGTTTTAATATCTTTTTCATAATTCTAAATGCTCCTTTCATTTTGGTAGTAAAATAGCCGTCCACTAGGAACGGCTGGAAATAGAAAAGGAACGCTGATATTGTGCGTTCCGTAGTCTATGAAGTATTCAATTTTTCTTGTTTCAATACTGATGTGCTGTACCGTATCTTTGCATATCTGGGAAATAGGACGTATCAAGGCTCATTCAATCGTAGTAAATTAGTAGTATTTTGATGTGTTTAGCTCCTTGATAATGCCGATAGATACAGTGTTTTAGCGGATAATCAAATTTTTAGTGTGTTTTTTGCGTAAAAAAAAAGACATTCGATGTCCTCCTGGTATACAATTGATTCACCACAAACAATCATAAAGGAGTGTACATCTATGTCCCATAATCATTTTATCCTAAAAATGCTAAATATTAAAGATGTTATTGATACACTATCTACCAATAAAGAAAAAAACTATCTTGATCAAGGCTCGCTTATCTTACCCTGTTGCGCGATGCGTTAACTGCGGCTTCGATACTGTTCTTAAAAATGGTTTTGCTAAAGCTCATATTCGCTTAGACAGTTTAAATGGCCAACGATATGAAATGCTTCTTCACAAACAACGATTTATTTGTAAAAGCTGTCATTCAACATTTGGTGTTACTACCAGTCTAAATAAACCAAATCAAACTCTATCTTGTAAACTTAAAAATCAAATCATGTTACTACCTAAAGAAGGGCTGAATAACGAGCTTATTGCTCGTATTTGTCACTGCTCTGCTAGTAGTGTTCGGAGAACTATTATCGAACGGGTCAAATCCAAGTATCGTGTCTCCGTACTACCAAAACATCTTTGTTTTGATGAATTTCGTTCTGTAAAGAACGTGTTCTCTTTTATCTGTTGTGATGCGCAGAGTCATAAGCTAGTTGTTAAGCTTCCTGATAGACTATCCTCTACTATCATCAATTATTTTGAAAATCGCTATTCAAAACAAGAACGTGACCATGTTGAATCTGTCGTGGTCGATTTGAATGCCCAATACCAGCGTTTTATCAGACGACTTTTCCCTAATGCTAAGATCATTATCGATCGCTTTCACATCGTCCAATTAGTCGGGCGAGCTTTAGACAGTTATCGCGTATCTCTTGCTCGATCACTGGATAAAAAGAGTCGTGAATATAAGATACTCAAGTCGCAATGGCGGTTATTTCATAAAAAAATAGATGAACTTGAAGATAAGAAGCCTACTTATCTCAAGGGGATCAATGAATATATGACTCAACAAAATGTCATTGATCTAGTCACTAATAAATTTCCTAAGTTCAAGACAATCTATCAAATGTATCAAGGTATAACCTTAGCCTTAAGAGACAAGGATGTTACTAGACTGAACGATCTTCTTGATAATTATAAGAAGACTCATACGGAACTAGATACAACTATTATGACTTTTAGAAAGAACAGGAGCTATCTTAAAAACAGCGTTATCTCACAATATTCAAATGGTGCCCTGGAAGGGATCAATAGAAAGATAAAATTACTAAAACGAAATTGTTATGGCTTTAGGAATCAACAATTTTTCTTTTTACGAATTGATTGTATTTTTGCGTAAAAAAATACTCCCCACATTTCTGTAGGAAGTATTGTACAGGTTATCTATATCAGTTGACGGATATGTGTTATACGAGTTCCATACCAGTTAATGAACATCTCATTTGAATATTTTTTAGACAACTCCTAGTATAACCATTATAATTTTGAAAATTGTAGAACAGGTACCTAAATTTTCAATTCTAAATAAAATCCTTACTTAGTAACATTAAAATTTATTTACGAACGTTGATTTTTACGTTCTTGCCGGCGCGCGATCTTACGTTTTTGTTGTGCATCACGTTTTAACGCACGCTTGATCTTATTCTTATAGCCTGGTTTGCGCTTCTTCTTAGCCTTTTTGACCATCCCGATCATCTTAGGATCAAGACTTTCTTGTCTCGTCCGGCGTTTTTGGCGCCGATTGCGGTCATATGAGTCCACGATCTCACTATTTTTGAGCGCTTTAGGGACAAAAGTGACTCCCATCTTTTCTAATTCTTCGATCTGAGCTTCTTCACTTGGGACATACAATGTGATCGCTATGCCCTTAAGGTTGTTACGCCCAGTCCGACCAACACGGTGGACGAAAAATTCAAGGTCTTCTGGTAGATCGTCATTGATCACATGGGAGACTCCTTCGATATCGATCCCACGAGCTGCGAGATCAGTCGCAACCACATATTGATATTCGAGATTTTGGATCTCACGCATCAAACGTTTGCGTTCCCGTGGTTGGATACCCCCGTGGATCTTAGCTACTTTTAGACCTTGATGACGCAAATAAGTCGTCAATTCGTCAGCTCGTTCTTTAGTGTTGGCAAAAACTAACGCCAAATATGGTTCACCCATCGTCAACAATTGATAGATCAATTGCTTTTTATCGCGTCCCTTAGTCGAAAGTAGCCAATTATCGATCGTAGGACTGATAACTGTTTTGTTTTCCACCACTTCAACCACGGGATCATTCATATATTTTTGTAAGAATGGTTTTAATTTTTGTGGGATCGTTGCTGAAAAGACCAACATTTGGAGATCTTTTGGTAAAGCTGACGCGATCGCATCGGTCTCTTTTAAGAAACCTAAGTCTAATGTCATATCAGCTTCATCAACGACTAAATAATGCGCATTATGCACATCCAAAGCATTTGAACGCATCAGATCCAAGATCCGCCCGGGAGTCCCGATCACGATCTGTGGTTGATGGTGCTTTAATTTTTCGATCTGACGTAATTTATCAGTCCCACCGACATAGTTTTGAACTAAGATCTCAGTTTCAGCATGCTTAGCTAATTGCTTAGCAGCACCATAGATCTGATAAGCCAATTCTCGACTTGGGGTCGTAATAACAGCTTGCACTTCATGGATAGCTGGATCGATCGCATTAAAGATCGGGAGTAAGAAAGTATGGGTTTTACCGCTCCCTGTTTGCGATTGTCCGACAACACTTTTGCCCTTTTTGATCACTGGGATCAAGCGTTGTTGCACTTCAGTCGGTGTTTTAAAATCGATCTCAGTCAACGCTTCATTTAAGAAGGGTTTTAAGTTAAAATCTTTAAATGTCTTATTCATAATATCCTCAATTTCTATTTTTCTGCACTCGCAGCGATCTTGTCTAACTTAACAAGATAAGTTGGAAGCTCATCTAAGCTTTTTAAGATCGCCCCACTAGCTAGGGGATGGCCACCACCTTCATATTCCTTAGCCAATTCATTGATCACAGGTCCCTTGGAGCGGATCCGTAAACGATAGGTCTCGTCTTTTTGTTGCACGATCACGGTCCAACAAACAACAGAAGAGATCTTACCCACCAACGGTACGATCGGAGCTGTTCCAGCATCTTCTAATGTGAATTGCGCCAGCGTCTCATTATCTAAGACCACATAAGCTGCATTATGCTCTGTATACTTGATGTTTTCTAAAACATAAGCTGATAATCGTGCAACTTCTGGCGTCACTTCGTCTAAAGTCCGATTTACTTGACTAGCATCAAAATCATATTCCATCAATTTAGCTGCCGCCCGCATAGTAGCTGGGGTCGTGGCATTATACATGAAACGCCCTGTATCACCAACGATCCCGGCATACAATAAACGCGCCGCTTTTGCATTTAGCTTTAATTTACCATCTAAATTTTCCACCAAACGCGTGATGATCTCCGAACAACTAGAAGCTGAACTATCGACCCAACAAATATCACCATAAGGATCATCATTTGGATGGTGGTCGATCTTGATCAAAAACTTACCTTTAGTATAACGGTCATCATCGACACGCGGTTGATTAGCCGTATCAGTGACGATCACTAAGGCATCTTGATAGCATTCATCGCTGATCTCTTGGGGCGTATCGAGCCAACTTAGGCCTTTGACATTTTTACCGACTTGATAGACTGTCTTGGTCGGAAATGTCTCACGAATAATTTCAGCCAACCCACATTGTGAGCCATAGGCATCTGGATCGGGACGCTGGTGGCGATGGATAATGATCGTGTCATACTGTTTGATCTGTGCTAAGATTTCTTCTTCAACCTTCATTTTTCGTTTCCTTATCTTTTTTTGTAGTTAAATACCTATAACAATGTAGTATACCACGTTATTTCACTCTTGTTCAAACAATGGTAGACTCAAGTTTTCAAATTCTAGTGGGGCTAACCCCGTCATCGTCAGACCTAACAGACGTAATTCTAATTCTGTTGGGGCTACTTCTTCAAATAACTGCATGGCATAATAGACGATGGTCGCCACGTCATTTAAAAAATACTCTTGCTTAGTCAAGCGCTTCGTGACTGTTTCAAATGAAGCCGTCCGCAATTTCAAAACTAAGGTCTTACCGTGCTTTTGCTTTTTATTTAATTCTTTTACCAAGCGTGTAGCTAGTTGCATAAATTCATCGCTGACTTGTGACTCACTCACTAACGGACGAATAAACGTCTTCTCCGTTCCGATCGATTTACGTTCCCGAACTTCAACAAGCCGTTCATCGATCCCGCGCACACGTTGGTATAAAACTGTCCCGATCTTACCAAAATGTTCATTTAGGTACCGCTCTGATCTGGCATAAAGATCTTCACCCGTCTTTATCCCTAAAGCATGCATCTTAGGCGCGGTCTTTTTACCCACTCCACGAAATTTTTCGATCGGTAATGGGAATAAGAAAGCTTTGACTTCCTCTGGTCTGACCACAGTCGTTCCCACCGGTTTACAAAAATCTGAAGCTAATTTAGCTAAAAACTTATTGTACGAAACACCGATCGAACACGTCAGCTGTGTTTCATCATAGATCCTTTGCTGTAAGCGATGCGCCGTTAAGACCGCTGAGCCAATCCCTTGTTTATCAGCCGTAATATCTAAGTAAGCCTCATCAAAAGCGACCGGTTCAACTAGATCGGAAAACTCCGCAAAAATCGCCTGGATCTGCTGCGATACTTTACGATATTTTTCAAAATCAGGAGTTACAAAAACTGCTTTAGGGCAAAGTTTTATGGCTTGTTGGGCATTCATCGCTGAATGGATCCCGAAAGCACGGGCCTGATAATTAGCCGTTGCCACGACTCCATGTCCCCCTGTTTTGCGCGGATCACGGGCGATCACAACTGGCTTATCTTGTAACTTAGGCTCATCGCGCATCTCGATCGAAGCATAAAAACAATCCATATCCACATGGATGATATCACGTTGTTTCATCAGTTTCCTCACATCATAAATAGGACCCTAGCTAAAACATCCCAGGGTCCCAAATATTTAATCATTCAACTTGTTTAGAAGATCCAATGGTGACCTGCTTTAGCCAATAATTCATCTGATGCTTGTGGTCCCATCGTCCCGCAGGCATAATTTGGGAAATAATCGACTGGTAGGTCTTCTTGATCCCAAGCATTTCTGATCGCATCAACGAATTTCCAAGAATATTCCAATTCATCCCAATGCGTAAAGTTCACCGAATTACCTTGCAACGCATTTAAGATCAAACGTTCATAAGCTTCAGGAACTTTAGCAACTTGCTCTTTGGTCAAACGATAGCCGATATTAGTTTGACGTGTTGCAAATTCTTGGCCGATCTTTTTGGTGTTCAATGTAAAATCGATCCCAGTATCAGGTTCAACATTGATCGTCAAAATATTGTCTGCCAAACCTTGTCCGCCAAATAAGGAATCATCATCTTTTTTGAAGACGATATCGATCCGTGTAGCTTTCGTAGCTAGTCTCTTACCCGTTCGAATATAGATCGGCACACCCGCCATATCACAGTTATCCACTTCAAGTTTACCCGCTACAAAAGTCTCGGTCATTGAATCTGGGGCGATCATACTTTCTTCACGATAAGCTACCATATCTTTGCCCGCGCCATATTGACCACGAACAAAATTTTGTGCGACTTCTTTAGGTGAATAGATCTTCAAAGCTTTAAAAGTTTCGACCTTTCGCTTTCGAACATCTTTAGCACAGTAAGAATCCGGCCGATCCATCACGAGTAACGCAACGATCTGTAAAATATGATTTTGGACCATATCCCGCAAAGCGCCAGCTGTATCATAATAGCCTCCACGTTCTTCGACCCCCAATGATTCACTGAGCGTCACTTGGATATTACTGATCATCTTGTTATTCCAGATCGCACTTAAGATGCTGTTGCCAAAGCGAAGTGCCATAATATTTTGGATCATTTCCTTACCTAGATAGTGGTCGATCCTAAAGGTCGCTTCTTCTGGGAAATATTTACTGATCTCATCGTTTAATTTTTTAGCACTAGCATAGTCATGCCCAAATGGTTTTTCAATGATCACGCGATTATAACCTGTTGTTTTAGTTAAACCTTGTGATTTCAAATGTTCACAGATCGTTCCAAAGAAACTAGGTGACATCGCTAAATAATACAAGCGGTTACCTTCTAAGCCATAATCTTGGTCTAACTTATCGGCCAAAACACGTAAAGTCTCATAGTGATCAACATCATTGACATTATGTGATTGGTAGTAAAAATGGCTCGCAAATTCATCGATCTGGCTTTGGGAGTTGACCATCCCATCGATCGATGATCTAACTACATCACGGTAATAGCCATTTGACCAAGGACGTCTTGCTGTACCGATAACGGCAAAGTGTTTCTTTAAATAACCACGCTTATACAGATCAAACAAGGCAGGATACAATTTGCGTTGCGCAAGATCGCCAGTCCCACCAAAAATAACAAACAATGCTTTTTGTTCTTTCTTAGCCAAATTAAGCACCACTTTCATGATTGATTATAGTTATGTTTATTTTACTAATTTGGCTAACATTTAACAAGTAATTCAGTATAAAGAAATGCGAAAAGGTAGGCGTTGCTTGCTTCTCTTTTGCACAAAAAACGCCCCGAATCACTCGTGAGCGTATTACTGTGTTTTCATTAGAACAGGTGGACCCCTTTGTCTACATAAATGACATCGCCGACTACCCCAGTCGCCAAGTCACTCATCAAAAAGGCACAGGTCCCACCGACTTCTCTGATCGTCACCGCCTCTTGCTCGACTGTCCGTTGCTTGGAGATCTCACTAAAAGCTTGGGCGATGCTATTGTCATCTGCAACATCACACTCAAATAAGGCAGCTTCCTCACCTACCAACTTGAGTAGACCTTTTTTAAGCGTTCATTTTGATAAGTGTAGATCAAGTTAGCACCTTGCTCTTGCATTATTTGGGCACAACCCCAAGCAATCGAGCGTCGATTAGCGACATCCATTACCAAAATCGTTTTATTTGCTAATAAATCTGCCATGATCATAATTTCCTTACTTTAAAATTTCCGAAAACGTTCATACCGCTCGGCTAACAATGCGGTTGGATCTTTTTTGGTCAAAAGTTCCAGATCGCGTTTTAATACAATCCTGATCGCTTCTACTGTCGCCAAATGGTCATTTTCATCTTCTGCGATCACCCCTTCGATCGCACCATGCTCTAAAAGTGCATTAGGGGTCAGCTGCATCACTTTTGCTGCCTCGTCGGCTCGCTGACTATCCTTCCACAAAATAGACGCGAACCCTTCAGGTGATAAGACAGAGTACATGCTATCTTCTAACATATAAACTCGATCACCACAGGCCATGGCAAGGGCTCCTCCACTACCACCCTCACCAAAGATGAACGTGATCATCGGTACTTTTAAGCATCCAAGTTCCAACAAACAGCGCGCGATCGCTTCACCTTGCCCCTGCTCTTCGGCACTACGACCAGGATAAGCGCCGGCTGTATTGACAAATGTTACTAATGGTCGCCCAAATTTTTCGGCTTGTTTAGCTAACCGCAATAATTTTCGATAGCCCGCTGGTTCAGGTGAACCAAAATGCTTAGCTACCCGTTGTTTAGGGGTTTTACCCTTATCAGTAGCTACCACCGTGAGCGGGTGGCCACAAAAGCGGGCTAAGCCACCTACGATCGCAGGATCATCGGCCCCTTGACGATCACCATGTAATTCAAAAAAATTATCAAATAAATGCTCAATAAGTTCCGGTGTGGTGATCTTAGCTTGAGATCTAGCTGCAGCTACTACCTGAGCTGGCGTCTTGCTATTTACCATTAGCTTCACCTTCCTTTTGATGGAATCTCAATAACTGTGCCAAAGTTTGTTTTTGATCTTGTCGCTTGACGATCGCATCGATAAAACCGTTTTTTAACACTGTTTCAGCACTTTGCAGATCAGCTGGGATCCTTTGATGCATCGTCTGTTCGATCACCCGCTTACCAGCAAAACCTACTAAAGCATGGGGCTCAGCCAAGATCAGATCGCCTTGCATCCCAAAACTAGCTGTGACCCCACCAGTTGTCGGATCGGTCAAGACTGCGATGTACAATAAACCAGCCTCTGAGTGCTTAGCGACTGCATTTGAGACTTTAGCCATCTGCATCAAGGCATGGATCCCCTCTTGCATCCGCGCCCCTCCTGACGCCGTAAAGACGACAACAGGTAGCTTTTCTTTAGTGGCCCGCTCAAATAAACGCGTCAATTTCTCGCCAGTGACCTTGCCTAAAGAGCCCATGATAAAATATGGATCCATGATCCCTAAGGCAAATTTTTGGTCTGCGATCTGGGCCAGCCCCGTCAAAACGGAATCATTTAGTTCTGTGCTCTTTTGTGCTTTAGCCAATTTTTCAGCATACTCAGGAAAAGCCAACGGATCGTCAGTCACTAAGTCTTCGTCCCAAGGAATAAACTCATCGACCAACCACGATAGCCGCTTTTTAGCCTTTATTCTAAAGCCATAAAAACATTGGGGACATTCTCGCAATGGTCCTAGATCTTGATGAAAGATCTCATAACCACATTTAGGGCAAGCGACCCATAAGCCAGCCGGAACTTTTTTTTCAGCAGCTTTATTAGCCTTTACTTGTTTATTTTGGACTGTATTGGCCTCATCAAACAGTTTCATCGGCATTCCCTCGTTTCCACTCTGGTAATAAAACACGTTCCAAGTAATCAGTGTTAAACGTTGCATCCAAGAAACCTTGGTCTTCTAAAATAGTTAGATAGAAATTCTGGTTAGTCTTGATGCCAGAGATCACCATCTCACTTAATAAACGTTTTAGCTTTTCGATCGCTTCATGGCGATTTTCCCCCAAGACGATGACTTTAGCGATCATCGAATCATAATACGGTGAGATCTTAGCCCCGGCATACAGATCAGAATCGATCCGCATTCCTAAGTTGCCCACAGGAAAATACAAATAGTCGACCTTGCCAACAGAAGGTGTAAAATTCTTGGCAGGATCTTCAGCATTGATCCGACATTCGATCGCCGTGCCCAGTAATTTGATATCAGCTTGCTCAAAGGGTAGATCTTGACCAAAAGCGACTTTGACTTGGGCCTTGACTAGATCGACACCGGTCACCATTTCTGTGACAGTATGTTCCACTTGGATCCGAGTATTCATTTCCATGAAATAAAATTTATGCTCTTGATCCATCAAAAATTCGATCGTCCCCGTATTACGATAATCGATCGCTTCAGCTGCTTTGATCGCCAATTCACCTAAGTATTTACGTTGGGCGTCAGTGATCAAAGCACAAGGACTTTCTTCGATCATCTTTTGTTTATTTCTTTGCAATGAACAATCTCGTTCGGGAAAATAGACCGTATTTCCGGCATCATCTCGAAAGATCTGGACTTCGATATGTTTAACATTTTCCATGATCTTTTCCAAATACATCCGGGCATCCCCAAAGGCCATCTGTGCTTCACGTTTAGCTTCATTAAAAGAATTAGCGAGTTCTTTTTCTGTATCAACACGCCGAATTCCTTTACCACCACCACCTGCCGCTGCCTTCAGTAGGACCGGATAACCGACCTCTTTAGCGACCTGCTTAGCCTCAGCAACATCTTCTAAAAAGCCTGTGCTACCCGGGATCACCGGAATATCATGTTTTTGCATTTGGATCCTTGCATTAGCCTTATTTCCCATCAATTCGATCGTCTCAGAGCGTGGACCGATAAAAACTAAGCCACAAGCCTCACACAATTCTACAAAGCGACTGTTTTCTGATAAGAAGCCAAATCCGGGATGGATCGCTTCAGCACCTGTCAAAACAGCAGCTGCCAAGATATTTTTCATATTCAAATATGAGTCTTTTGGTTTAGCCGATCCAACACAGACCGCTTGATCTGCCAGTTGGACATGCAAACTTTCACGATCTTCAGTCGAGTAGATCGCAACTGATTTGATACCAAGCTCTTTTAAAGAGCGAATAATGCGGACCGCGATCTCACCACGGTTAGCCACCAATACTTTAGAAAACATGTAACTACCTCTTTTATCCGATCATAAAAGTCAATTCAGCTAGGCAAACTACTTGACCATCCACTTTGGCGGTCGCTTTACCACTGCCGATACTGCTCTTGATCTTTTCAAGTTTTACCTCAAGTTCTAACACTTCCCCTGGGTACACAGGACACATAAATTCTGCTGCTTTGCTCCCGCTAAAATAAGCCGTCTTACCAACAAATCCTGATAACGTCAGCAACGCACAGGCCCCTGTCTGCGCTAAAGATCCAATGATCAAAGTTTCTGGTAAAACAGCCAATTCCTGCCCCGTAAACAAAGCTTCATGCTCTGTCACACAGCGAAGCGCCCGTGCTGACTTTCCTGGTTCTAATTCTTCGATCCGATCGATCAACAACAACGAGTAACGATGGGGCAAGATCTTTTTGATCTCTGCACTACTTAACTTCATCATCTAACCTCGCACTACTTTAAACAGCGGTTGATCAAATTCAACTAGATCTTCATTTTCGACCAAGACTTCTGTCACAATGCCTTCTTGATCACTTTTGATCTCAGTCATCATCTTCATCGCCTCAATGATGCAGACCACATCACCTTTATGCACATGTGAACCCACTGTTACATAAGGTTCTTGATCTGGTTTAGGTTGTAGATAAACACTACCGACCATCGGCGATTTGATGAACTTTCCTTCAACCTTAATATCTTTTGGTGCCGATGGCAGATCTTCTTCAACCGCTGTGATCGCTGGTTGTTCAGCTTTTTCACGTACTGGTAAAAATGGGGTCTCATTTTTACTCAAATGGATATGAAAGCCATCAGTCGTGATCTCTAACTCACGTATTTCTGACTTTTTAAAATCATCCATTAATCTTTCAATATCATTAAAGTCCAAGTCGTTCAACTCCATTTTCTAAAAGCTAAAACTGCATTATGGCCCCCAAAACCTAATGAATTGCTCAGAGCATATTCAAGTTTTTCAGGGTGGGCTTTAGCCTGTGTTACTACATTAACTTTACACTCTTTATCTTGTTCTGTCATACCTATATTAACAGGTAATCGCCCTTTTTGTAAGCTAGCAACTACCGCAATGGCTTCGATCGCCCCAGCAGCACCTAATAAATGCCCAGTCATCGCCTTGGTACTTCCGACTAAAACTCGACTATCTTCACCAAAAACTAAATTGATCGCTTTGGCTTCAGCTGCATCATTTGCTTTAGTTGCCGTCCCATGAGCATTGATATAATCAACTTGGGCTGGCTTGAGCTTGGCTTCATCAAGTGCTAATTGCATTGCCATTGCCACCCCTTCACCTGTCGGATCAGGCGCTGTCATATGGAAGGCATCACAATTGCTACCATAACCAACGATCTCGCCCAAGATCTTAGCCCCCCGTGCCTTAGCATGAGCTAAACTTTCCAAAACTAAAGCACCACTGCCCTCACCCATAACAAAGCCAGAGCGGTCTTTATCAAATGGGATAGGGGCTTTTTTAGGGTCAGTTTGCGTCGATAAAGCGGTCAAAGCAAAAAAACCAGCGATCCCGATCTCATTGACTGAAGCTTCTGCCCCACCAGCGACCATTACCTTGGCCCGACCTTCTTTGATCTGACGGTAAGCTTCCCCGATCGCGTTGGTCCCTGAAGCACACGCTATTACGACCGAAGTACAAATATTTTTCGCCCCGATCCGCAAAGCGATATTACCAGCTGCCATATTGACGATCGCGGTTAGAACAAACATCGGTGAGACACTTTTAGGACCTTTTTCATGCATCTTGATCACTTGTTCTTGGATCATCGTCAAGCCCCCGATCCCTGAACTAAAAATAACGCCAAGATCTTTAGCAGCGGTATTTTCAGAGGTGATTTGAACTTGTTTCACGGCTTGGTTGGCGGTACATAACTCGCACTTGCAACAATTTTCAATTTGTCCATTACGCCACTTCCGTTTTTTGATTTAAGAATGCTCGGCTAAGAACGCCTCTAAATTTCGGATCGCTTTTTCGACCACTTGTAACTCAGCCGGCGTTATATCCTTGAGAAACCCTTCGACCATTTTATGGTGAAAAGCATCATGGGCGCGAAACATCACGCGTCCCTTTTTAGTCAAACCTAAGCGAATGACTCGGCGATCATCACTACTTCTGATCCGCTCAACATAGCCCTTTTTAACGAGACGATCAACAGTTGCCGTTAACGAACCTGGTGTTAAATGAAGTTCTTTAGCAACTTCAGAAGCAGTTTTATGGTTATACATTGAGATAGCACTGATCGCATGCATCTCCTTGATCGTTAAATCATTGAAACGGCTCTTTTTAAGTTCTTTTTCCTCGATCCAAAGAATATCACTATAGATCTTGACCAAAGCGTCATTGATGTACCTACTTCTTTTATCCATAAGTCCCCCACCTTAAATATTTTGATCACCATATTGTTTGGTTATCAAAATAATACCAAAAAAAAGGGCCTAATACTATCAAATTTTATCCTTGGACTGATCAACGATAAACATCAGCTCAGCCGTGCAGACTTTTTTGCCTTCAACGAGGCCTTTAGCTTTGACGATCCCCATGTTTTCTTTTTATTTATCCATCGTTACTTCCAGTTGTAAGACATCTGCTGAACGAACTACTTGACGAAAACGGGCATTATGGATCGCGCCTAAATAGGCGGTCTTACCTAAAAAGTTAGGATCTTTTAAGATCATGATCGAAGTAGCCTGCGCTAAGGTCTCAATGATCAAGACACCTGGCATGACCGGATTTTTAGGAAAGTGACCCTGAAAAAATGATTCATTGATCGTCACATTTTTCACAGCAGTGATCTTCTCAACTAAAACCAAGTCTTCAACATAATCAATGTAACAGATCGGATAGCGGTTAAGGATCAACTCCATTACCTCTTGAGCGTCCATTAACTTTTTCAAACACGCCACCTCTTTCAAATTATTTCGAATACCAAAATATTCGATAGTCGAATGTTATTATATTTAGCTTTGAGTGTCAAACTGCTAAAAAAACGCTTTTACATCGAACAACATTTAAAATAATTTATATTTATCTAAAAAACCGAAAAATAGTTAATAACTTCAAAATATCTAATGCACGCTCGCATCTTTGTCCAATGATCCGCCATTTATTAGCACTCAAAATTCTGCTATTTAGTGATTCGTTCGCTCGACATTTATTTTGTTATTCAAAACTCTAATCAAAATATAATAAAAAGAGATATTGGCCACTCACTTTTTCGACAAATATCTCTTTATAAACTATTTTTTCCAAATAAAATTAATAATTGCCCGGTCAACTTGACGATTTTCATGCAACTTACTGTGTTGTCCACCTTCACCCTTGATCTCAAGTTCTTGATAACTGCGGTAGACATCTTGCAAAAGATATTTCTCTGACCGTGAAGAATTATTACTTACTCGTCCATCAGAATCAGAACCATCATCTAGATCACCATAAATATTTAATACCGCGACCTGCTTTTTAGGGTAACTGTCGTCTAGTTTCAATAGCTCTTGATAAGTTGCATTCATCTGTTTGGGGGCACCATTTTCTTCTAACTGCATTTGATGAGCTTGATCATCTAGACCAATGATCCCATTATAATGCCCTGCAAGATCGACTTGCTTTTGCAATTGGGGCAATTTTTTATTCTGACCATTATCTAGCATGTAATAGGCTAAAGTTAGGTTTCCCATCGAATGAGCAACAGCATTAAATTTCTTAAAGCCATACGTTTTTTGGAGTTTGACCAAAACATTTTTGAGCCAGACACCATTTTGCCGATAATTGGCGTTTTTGTTATCTTCAAATTCCACTTCGACGAGCGGATTATATGCACTTTGAGGTAGTGCCCCTTGTAATTTGACTGTTCCATCCTTAGAGACCGTTGCCCGGATCACATTTTGTGTAACTCCTGCTTTAACGATCGCCTGAGTCATATGCTCTTCTGCCCGATGACTACTACCGTAACCGTGCAAAAATAAAGTTGGCACTTTAGTCTTTTCATACTGCTGGCTTGCATTATCACGTAAACTTTGTGAAACGATCAACCACCCTCCAAAAATCAGGACTACCAATAGTAATATCGGCCACCAAAACTTTCTTTTCATTCACGACCTTCCTTTCTTATGCCTGTTCATCGGATAAGATACCATATACTAAGATTATTCTTCAAGCTAAAAAGGCAAACTCACATGGTAGAGTTTGCCTTTAAAAGAGGTATTATTAGTCTGTTACGGCTTTAAAGTGGTACATATCCGCCGTGAAATCATGCCGTTTAACAGGATCATAGAACCCTAATTCCATCAATTCGCTTCCACTAAAGACCGCCTTAGTCTTTTGATCTTGATAATTTTTGGCTGGATCTAGACCAGCTAATTTAGTCAAAGTCAAAGTTGGTTGTGCAGAAGCTAAACGGTCAAATACAAAAACCAAAGCTTCATTTTTATCTCTGGAAACAAACATCCAAGCGCATTGATCGCCCTTAGCTGGATCTTTCAAGCGAATAAAGTCACCAAATTGAACTAATGGCCGGATCTTCTTATAGGTCTTGACTTGCTCTTTGACCGCTTCTTTTTCATCAGCTGTCAATTGAGTCAGATCAAGCTCATAGCCAAAGACGGCACTCATCGCTACTGCTCCACGAGTTTCAAATGGTGTGATCCGTCCCGTCTGATGGTTAGGTACTGCCGAAACATGTGCGGTGAAGACAGATGGTGGATAAACTAATGAAGTACCATATTGGATCGTTTGACGTGCGATCGCATCAGTATTATCACTTGTCCATGATTGTGGCATGTAATAAGCATAACCAGTGTCAAAACGACCACCACCACCTGAACAACCTTCCCATAAGATATCTGGGTATTTAGTCGTCAATGTCTCTAAGATCTCGTAAAGTCCTAGCATATAACGGTGGTAGACTTCGCCTTGGCGTTGTTTTGGCAAGGATACTGAATAAACATCTGAGATATGGCGGTTCATATCCCACTTGATGTAGTCGATGAAACCACCATCTAATAAGGCACTCAGTTGAGCTACTACGTTTTCACGTACTGCCTTTTGGGTCAGATCCAAGATAAATTGATTTCGCGAAGGACTTGGCTTTCTTCCAGGAACTTGCATCAAATATTCAGGATGTTTTTGATAAAGTTTTGAATCGATAGAGATCATTTCAGGTTCGAACCAAAGTCCAAACTTTAACCCTTGTTCATGGACATAATCAGCAAAATGCTTGATACCTTGAGGGAATTTACGTTCATAAACAGTCCAATCACCTAACGACGTATTATCATCATCTCGATGACCAAACCAGCCATCATCTAAGACAAACATTTCGATCCCTAGTTCCTTAGCATCATCAACGATCGTCTTTAACTTATCTTCGTTGAATTCAAAATACGTTGCTTCCCAGTTGTTCACAAGGATCTCGCGTTCTTTGTGCTTGAATTTACCGCGTACGATATGTTCTCTGATCAATTCATGATAATTTTGACTCATCTCATTTAAACCATTAGCTGAGAAAGCTAGCAAAACTTCCGGTGCTTGGAAACTTTCCCCAGCTTCTAAGTGCCAGCTAAAGTTATAATCGTTGATCCCAGCGACCACACGTGTTTGCTCGAATTGATCTTTCTCGATCTCAAAACTGTGGTTACCTGAATACACTAGGTCAAAGCCATAAACTTCACCCGAAAATTCGTCTGCATTATGCTCTAATACCGCGATAAAACTATTCATTTGGTGACTTGAAGCTCCCCGACGGCTCTCAAAGACTTTGCGGCCTTGTCCGATCGCTTCACGTTGGATATGGCGTTCATTAGCATGAGCACCAGGTAAAGAGATAACATCCATATTTTGTTTGATAAAGTCAAGTTGCATAGAAGCGACTTTTTTTAGTTCTACCGGTTCAAAGCCAGCATTAGTCACCTTAGCTGAACGGGCTATGATCGCTAATTCTTTAAAGATCGTATACAATAAGGTCACTTCAACACCACTGATCGCATCTTTAAGAAAGAGCGCTAGGGTCTGAGCTTCATCAGCGTTAGCGTAGGCAGCTGGTAAGCCTTCAAGTTTAGGTTTGCCCTCTGTGATCTCATAGCCTTGATAGACTAAACGGGCTGCAAATGAACCATCCGCATTTTGGAGATCCAAAGCCGGTGTGCGATAATCACAATTACCAACACCACTGTACTCTTGTAATAACGAGTCAAGTGAATATGTCCGGTCTAGACTCTCAGGTAAATTCCCTGAAAAGCCCCGATCTACTCGGGGATAGCGCAACTGCCCGTGATACCCATTCACTTTTTTCCCAAAGTATAAGTGACTTAAATAGCCACCTTCTTCTACTGATAAAATGTATGAGATCTTATCATTATGCAAATGAAAAACTTTATTTTTTTCATCAAATTCAATCAACTTGTTCATCGATACACTCTCTACTTTCTAAATTAAATTACCCCTCTAAGCCTACAAATTCAGCAAATCTCACAAATGCTTCTTGCCCCTTTTGGTCGCGTTTAAAGACTCCTGCATCCTCTAAAACACGCGCAAAGACTTTACCCACTTGAGCTTTGACCAAATTATCAACATTTTGTTCACTTACCTCTGGATGCTCAGCCTTGATCTTTTCAGCCCACTTGGCATGATAGTCAGCCATTTGGTTTGGCTTTCCCAGTAAGTATTTTTCAACTTCAGTCAGCTCGTCTTTTAAACGTGGTGGTAAGATCGCTAAGCCCATTACTTCGATCAGACCAATGTTTTCTTTTTTGATATGCTGTACATCTTGATGGGGATGAAAAATACCATCTGGATATTTGGCTGAAGTTTGATTATCCCGTAAGACTAGATCTAGCTCAAATTCAGCGCCTGATCTGCGGGCGATCGGCGTGATCGTGTGGTGTGATTCGCCATTAGAGCTCGCTAAAACATCTACACTTTCATCCGAATAAGCTCGCCATTTATCCAAGATCTTACTTGCTAGTTCGACTAAACGAGCTTGATCTTTAGCCCGTAATCTGATGACAGACATTGGCCATTTAACGATCCCAGCTTCAACATCAGAAAAGCCAGCAAAGTGTAAGTTTTTTTCGATCGGTGCTTTTTGCATCGCAAATTCATGGTTACCACCTTGGTAGTGTTCATGTGTCAAGATCGAACCACCAACGATCGGTAGATCAGCATTGCTTCCAGCAAAGTAGCCTGGGAAGCGCTCCACGATCGCTAATAATTGGCTAAATGTCTTGGCTGTGATCGCCATTGGCTCATGTTTACCATCTAAAAAGATACAATGTTCATTAAAATATGCATAAGGTGAATATTGAAAGCCCCATGTCTTGTTACCTAGATCAAAGCGAATGATCCGGTGATCAGCACGTGCTGGATAGTCGAGCCGTCCTTGATAACCTTCATTTTCAATACATAATTGGCACTTAGGATAACCGGTTTGCTTCATCTTTTTAGCAGCTGCGATCGCTTTAGGATCTTTTTCTGGTTTAGATAAATTGATCGTGATCTCGATGTCACCATATTGTGTTGGCACACTGTAGGCAATATTTTTAGCGATCGCCTTAGTCTTGATATAATCATTTTGTTTGCTTAATGCGTAGAAATCTGCGATCGCCTTGTTTTTATCCGTTTCGTATGTTTGCCAGAAACGTTGGTTCAAAACACTTGGGGCTGGCATGATAAAATTCATCAACTCAGCGCCTAAATTATCACGTTCATTTTGCGTTTCGCCTACTTTACCATTTTTAGCCGCGATCGTTAACAATTCATCTTTTAATGCGATCAAGTCAGTCGTTTCAACTTCTTGTTTAAGCCCCTCTTCACCGACTAGCGCTAAAACTCGATTATACAGGTAAGGTTTATCCATTTGTGTATAATCACTATTGGCAATAACGCTATCTACAAAGCGTGCCACTACATCTGCTTTCATCTCTTATGCCCCCATTTTTTTACAATTTTTTTGTTCCATCCGCGATCTCAGCAATATAAAATGCTGGTGCATAGCCGATCTTTTCTTCGTAAACTTTACCAACATTTTCCTTAAAGGCTTCAACGTCAGCTTTATTTACAAGCGCGATCCCACAACCGCCAAAACCTGCCCCCGTCATCCGAGCACCTAAAACACCTGGTTGTTGCCAAGCTGTATGAGCTAGAGTATCCAATTCTTTACCCGTTACTTCATAATCATGTTCCAATGAAACATGTGAGGCATTTACTAAACGCCCGAATTTTTCAAGATCTTCTGCTTGTAAAGCTTCACGTGCTTGTAAAGTTCTTTGATTTTCCCAAACTGCATGCCGTGCCCGTTTCAAACGAGCTTCATCAGCAATCAAATAACTATACTCATCAAAGGTTTGCTCATCCAAAGCACCCAAGCTCTTGGCAGCCAATTTGGTGTTCAACTCTTCTAAAGCAGTCTCACATTCACTGCGCCGTTCATTGTACTTGGAATCAGCTAATTCGCGGCGTTTATTTGTATTCATGATCACGATCACGTTATCTTTTAGATCTAATGGGACAAGATCATACTTCAATGTGTTGGTATCTAACAAGATCGCCTTGTTTTCTTGTCCCATTCCTACAGCAAATTGATCCATGATCCCTGAATTTACACCGATAAAGTCATTTTCAGTCTTCATCCCGATCTTTACTAGGTCGAGGCGTTCAAGGTCGAGATCAAATAAATGTTGCAAAATGACACCCATCAACAATTCCAATGAAGCTGATGATGATAGACCAGAACCATTAGGGATATTACCATTGACATAGACATCCATCCCTGTGTCGATCTTATGTCCAGCTTCTTTTAAGAAATGGATCATGCCTTTAGGATAATTCGTCCATTTGTCGGCCTTGTCAAAATGTAGGTCAGCTAATGGAACTTCAATGATCCCTTCATCAGCAAAGTTTTCTGAATAAAAACGCAACGTTTGATCATCACGTTTAGCAGCAGCACCATAAGTCCCTAAAGTGATCGCACACGGAAAAACATGACCCCCATTATAATCAGTATGTTCACCGATCAAATTGATCCGACCAGGTGAGAAGAACTCTGCTTCTGAGGGCCGACCAAAGATCTCTTCAAAGCGTTGTTTTAATTCTGTTTTTTCCATTTTCATTACCTCTCTTTATTTGTGCAAGCGTTTTATTTACAGTTATAATTATAGAGACAATTTCGGAATTTAGCAACTGCTTTTACTTAATTTTTAGTAAAACAACTTCATTTATTTTCCCATTCTTAAAAAAGCTCATTCGAACCTTTACTAAACTATATACAACTTGTAGGCGTTTTTTTACTAAGCTTATGCTATACTAGATTACATATACTTATACGTAACGATCATGAATGGAGGAAAATATGGCTACGATCAAAGATATCGCAACTAAAGCAGGCGTTTCTGCTGCTACAGTCTCACGCGTTTTAAATTATGACGAAACAATGTCTGTCAGTCCTGACACTCGAAACAGGATATTTAAAATTGCTGAAGAACTAAATTACGTCAAGCACACTCAAAATAAAAAGCAGATAAAAGATCGACCTTTGGAAAAACGTTTAGCGATCATTCAATGGTACACCGAACAAGAAGAAGTCCACGATCTTTATTACTACGCGATCCGTTTAGGGATCGAAAAACAAGCGCATAAGCTCGGCTATGAGATCACGCGGATCTTTCATAATGATCCTTTGGAAAAAGCGACCCAAGCTAATGGTGTGATCGCGATCGGCAAGTACAGTCACCAAGAAAGTCACGATATTGCTGCTTTAAACTCAAATTTAGTATTTGTCGATAGCAATACTTTGAATTTGGGCTACAATTGTGTCATTTCTGACTTTGATGGTGCCGTTAAAATGGCTTTAGACCACTTTTTGAGCCAAGATCAAACCAAGATCGGACTTTTAGCTGGTGAAGAAAAAACCGCCGATCAAACTGATTCTTTGATCGATCCACGTTTCAGGTCATTTAAAAACTATTTGAGCGATCTAAAACTTTACGATCCTCGCTATGTTTACATCGGAAAATTTTCACCTGAATCAGGTTATCAAATGATGGAGCAAGCGATCAAAGAGTTAGGCGACGATCTCCCCCAAGCCTTTTTCATCGCTAATGATGCGATCGCCGTCGGAGCTTTGCGCGCACTACAAGAAAATAATATTTCAGTACCCGAGCGTGTCAGTTTGATCTCATTTAATGATACATCTTTAGCAAAATTTGCTTTCCCTGCGCTTAGCAGTATCAAAGTCTTCACTGAACAAATGGGGCGTTCAGCGGTGACTCTACTTAGCACCTTAGCCGAACAAGAGCAAGAAACACCCGAAATGGTGACCTTGGGAACTAAACTGATCAAACGTGACAGTAGCTTAAATTAGTCCACATCAAAAAAGACCATAAACGTCGCAACGTTTATGGTCTTTTTTAACATTACTTCCTATTCATAGATCGGATGAGCGGCTGTCAATTGCGCTACTTTAGTTTTGACATCAGCTAAAATTTTAGCTTCACCTTTTGATCCAAGTACCGCTAAGATCAACTCAGCTACTTTTTTAGCATCAGTTTCATCAAAGCCACGACTTGTGATCGCAGGAGTACCTAAACGAATACCGCTTGTTTTAAAGGGACTGAGTGTTTCAAATGGGATCGAGTTCTTGTTGACAGTCAAAGAAACACTATCGAGCAATTGTTCAGCTTCTTTGCCATTCAATCCAAAACCTAAAACATCAACTAATAATAGATGATTATCCGTCCCCCCAGAGATCAGCCGAGCTTTGTCATTTTGTGCAAATACTTCTGCCATAGCTTGAGCATTCTTGATAACTTGGGTAGCGTAATCATTAAATTCGGGGCGCAACGCCTCACCAAATGCAACTGCTTTACCTGCGATAACATGTTCTAACGGACCCCCTTGTAATCCAGGGAAAACAGCACTATTGATCTTTTTAGCTAATTGTTCGTCATTAGTCAAGATCAAGCCTCCCCGTGGCCCACGTAAAGTTTTATGTGTCGTCGTCGTCACGATATCCGCATATGGCACTGGATTTTGGTGTTTACCTGCTGCAACTAAACCTGCGATATGCGCCATATCGACCATCAAGTAAGCTCCGACTTCTTTAGCGATTTGACCAAAACGCTCAAAATCGATCTCACGTGGATACGCACTGGCACCCGCTACGATCAACTTAGGCTTGATTTCTTTGGCTAAAGCTAAGATCGCATCATAGTCTAGGCGTTCTGTTTTTTTATCAACACCGTAGCTAACAAAATTATATGTTTGACCACTAAAGTTGACCGGCGAGCCATGCGTTAAGTGACCACCACTAGCAAGATCCATCCCTAAGACCGTATCCCCCGGTGCGATCAAGGAACGGTAGGCAGCTGCATTAGCTTGGGAACCGGAGTGCGGTTGAACATTAGCATATTTAGCTCCAAAAAGTTCTTTGGCACGGTCGAGCGCCAGATCTTCTACAACGTCGATGTATTCACATCCACCATAATAACGTTTCCCAGGATAACCTTCTGCATATTTGTTGGTCAAAACACTTCCTTGCGCTGCTAAGACTCCTTCAGAAACGATATTTTCTGAAGCGATCAACTCGATGTTTCCTTGTTGGCGTTTCTTTTCTGCTGCAATAGCTGCCCATAATTGTGGATCTTGTTCTTGATAGTTCATCTAAGCGCCCTCTTTTCGTTGGTATAATTTCCTGTATTGTAGCCGAAATTTAAATTTTTTTCAACTAAAATAGTTTACTGATCGCTCATAAAAAAAACTCGCCGGCAGTTACCAGCGAGGTTTTTAGTGGAACTATTTTTCGATCTTAACTGCAACATCGGTATGACTTACTTTTGCCCCAGGCTTGACTTCAACATCAAATTTTTCAAAGAGATCTGAGTTGGCAAACGTAAACATCACCGTGTCATCTAAACCAGCCTTCTTGATCGCTGGATCCCAGAATTCCATGATCTGTTCACCCTTTGTCACATGTTGACCTTCATTGATATATGTGACAAAACCAGTCCCTTTCATCTTAACAGTCCCGATCCCAACATGGATCAAAGCTGGGATGCCGTTGTCAGAAACTAAGCCGATCGCATGGCGGGTGACAAAGACCGTCTTTACGACCCCATCAAACGGAGCATAAACTTTACCATCACTAGGGACGATCGCAACTCCAGCTCCCATCTTACCGGAAGCAAAGGCTGGATCAGAGACATCATCTAAAGCTACCACTTTACCTGCTACAGGTACCATGGCTGTCAATTCATCGTCTTTGATCAAGACACCAGCCTCACTACTTTCACTGCTAAATTGATCACCCCAAGTTTTTTCCAACTCAGCCACGATCTGTGCGTGACGTTCTTCAGTCAAAGTGATCTTCTTAGCAAAGATAAACATCCCGATCAGCATCATAACTGCTGGGATCGCAAACATCATGATCTTAAAGATAAATTGATCACTTGCTGTGATAGAAGAAGCAGTTGCACCTGTAGTCATCCCAGCTAAAACAGCGATCTGACCAACAACACCGTTGGAGATAGCACCACCGAATTTATCGACTAACGGACGAACGGATAAGGCTAATGATTCATCACGGTGACCTAATTTCCATTGACCATATTCAACTGAGTCAGTGATGATCATCAAAACGATCAAGAAAACAACTGGTTGTGGGATAAAGAACAATTCGGCTGCAAATAAAACTAAAGCTAAATTGCTTCCCGCAACTGAAAAGACTGCTAGCCCGGTCAACATCATCGTCAAACATCCGATAAATAATGGCTTACGGCTAAACTTCTTAGCTAAAAATGGGAAGAAAGCTACCGAGAAAAGCCCAACGCTCATATTGATAAATGAAAGGATCGAAAAGCCCTTAGAAAAGCCCATGATATACGTGAAGTAGTACAATTCAAGCGCATTTACCAAGTTGACCCCGATACCATAGAAAAGATAAGCGATCGCTACCCATAACAACTGGTCATTTTTCACTAACATCTTTAAGACGGCGCCGATACCAGCTGTATCTTCTTCGTTTTTCCGGAGATCATTTTCAACTTCGCGGGTCCCAAAACCAACGGCCAACGCACTAAGAAAGGCGGTAGCACAAACAATAAAGGCAAACCAGAACCAACCACGATCATCACCAGTCCCACCATTACTTTGAAGTGAGAAGAATAACACTAATGGCATTACAACGACCCCGACTAAAGAACCACCGATCGTTGAACCGATACGGGCTAACGTTGCGATCTTTTCACGTTCCCGTGAATCAAAGGAAAGCGCCGGTAGCATCGACCAAAAACCAATATCTTTAAAGGAATAGAAGATATCCATCGTGATATACAATACGGCAAAGATAAAGAGATATAACCAAGGATTTGACTTATTCAAGCCACCCATGTTAGTAAATAAGATCAAAAGTGCGACCGAACTGATCGTCCCACCGACTACGACCCAAGGACGAAAATGTCCCCAACGTGTTTTTGTTCGATCGATCGCATTTCCGATAAAAGGATCGATCAACAATTCAACGATCCGTAAGATCATGATGATCAAAGTCACATAACTGATCAAACGGTTATTAGTTGCTTTATCACCTGTATTAAAAAGGTGTGAGGTAATGAACATGATCAAATAACTTGATAGAGCAGCATAAAATACGTCATTACCAAAAGCGCCAAAAGTATATGATAAACGTGAAGTAAATTTACTTACAGGGCGTTCTTTTGTTTCCATCACAATTCTCCTAACTATAATTACTATTTCTTTTACAACTCTAATCTTAACCGCTTTCAAAAGACAAATCAAGGATTATTTACTAAAAATTACTTAATTTTGTATTTAGAGTCGTATCACTTGCCTTTTGCTACTGGATTTCCTTCATAGATCAACGAACTTTTTAGTAATTTAATTTTCCTTAAAAAGTAATATTTTTACTAAATATAACTTGAATATCTAAATGTAATCGTTTACGATAGAGATGTAGCAAAAAATTAAAAATTACTATCTATCCAAGGAGGAAGCCTACTGATGCATGTAACAAAACCTAAATTATCTTGGCTTGAAGATCCAACTGTTTTTGCCGTAAATCGTTTGGCCGCTCATTCCGACCACGAATTCTACAGTGCTAAAACAGGTAAAAATTCACTAAAACAAAGTCTAAATGGAACTTGGCGCGTCCATCTCGAACCTGATATCGCTAGTCAAAAACTTGATTTTATCAGACCCGATTTTGATTTTGGCCGTTTTGACTACATTCAAGTTCCTGGTCATTTACAAACACAAGGATTTGACGAGCATAAATATGTTAATACTCAGTATCCTTGGGACGGTCACGAAGAACTCCGGCCCCCTAAACTACCTAAGAAAAATAAAATTGCTTCTTATATCAAGACCTTTGAATTAGATCACGCGCTAAAAGACAAGCCCGTTCATATTTCATTTCAAGGCGTCGCTACGGCCTTTTATGTTTGGTTAAACGGTCATTTTATCGGATACAGCGAAGATTCCTTTACTCCAAGTGACTTTGATCTAACGCCATATTTAGTCGAAGGGCAAAACCATTTAGCCGTTGAAGTCTTTAAGTACAGTAGTGCTAGCTGGATCGAAGACCAAGATTTCTGGCGCTTGAACGGGATCTTCCGTGATGTCTTCTTGTATGCTTTACCTAAAGCTCACCTAGCTGATATCCACGTTACCGCAAACCTAGCGTCTGACTATGAAACTGGCATCTTTGAATTAAAAGCAACGGTGACTGGTCAAACTACTGATAACTTTTTACATGCGCGTCTCTTAGACCCTGATAAGCGTGTTGTCTTTGAAACCAAAGTACCTTTGAATCAAATGATCGATCTAAGCCAAGAATTAAGTCAAGTAGCGCCATGGAGTGCTGAACTTCCAAATTTATATACACTTGAATTGACTTTAGAAGATAAAGATGGCGCTGTTGTCGAATTTGTTCCAGAAAAAGTCGGCTTTAGACGGTTTGAGATCAAAGATGGTCTGATGCTATTAAATGGTAAACGTATCATCTTTAAAGGGGTCAACCGCCACGAATTTGATCCTAAACTCGGCCGCGCGATCACCAAAGAAGATATGTTATGGGATATTAAATTTATGAAACGCCATAACATCAACGCCGTACGCACATCTCACTACCCTAACCAAACGCTTTGGTATCGCTTATGTGATGAATATGGGATCTACTTGATCGATGAAGCTAATCTTGAATCCCACGGTTCTTGGCAAAAACTCGGTGCCTGTGAACCATCATGGAACATCCCTGGTAACCTACCAGAATGGGAACCGACCTGTATCGATCGCGCTAACAGCATGTTTGAACGTGATAAAAATCATCCAAGTGTCCTCATCTGGTCGTTAGGTAATGAATCTTATGCTGGAACAGATATTGCAGCAATGGGTGATTATTTACGTCACAAAGATCCGACCCGTGTCGTTCATTATGAAGGTGTGACTTGGAATCGCGAATTTGACTACATTACAGATATCGAAAGTCGAATGTACGCTAAACCACATGAGATCGAAGAATATCTCCAAAACGAGCCTAAGAAACCATATATCTCATGTGAATACATGCATGCTATGGGGAACTCAGTCGGTGGCTTAGAGCTCTACACTAAACTTGAGAAATACCCACACTACCAAGGTGGCTTTATTTGGGATTACATTGACCAAGCGCTCTATCAAAAATTAGGTGATACGACGCGTTTAGCTTATGGGGGCGATTTTAACGACCGTCCAAGTGATTACGAATTCTGCGGCGATGGTTTAGTCTTTGCTGACCGAACGATCTCTCCTAAAGCCCAAGAAGTCAAGCATCTATACGCTGACATTAAGATCGAGCCCGATGAAACTGGTGTCACATTGACTAATGATGGCTTATTCACTAATAGTGCAGACAGCTATTTTACTGCCCGTGTCTTGCAAGACGGCAAAGTTGTTTTCGAAAAAGACTATCAATTGATCGTCTTACCTCAAGAAAGCAAGCACTTTGACCTTGAACTTCCATTACCTAAAACTGGTGAGGTCATCTATGAAGTCCAACAACATTTAGCTAAAGATACAGCTTGGGCCAAAGCTGGCTTTGAGATCAATTTCGGGCAAACTGTGAGCCGTTACGCTTTACCGGAATTTAAAGCTCAAGGTACACCTAAAGTCGCTATGGGAGACGTCAATATCGGGATCTCGGGTAAAAACTTCGAAGTGCTCTTATCTAAAGACAAAGGTGGGTTAGTCTCACTTAAATACAGTGGCCAAGAATTTATCACGCGAACACCACAACTATTATTCTGGCGTCCAATGACCGATAATGATCGTGGTTGTGGTCATGGCTTTGAACGTGCAATGTGGTTAGGTGCTGGTAAATTTGCCAAAGTCGTTGATCTTCAAGTAGCATCTAAAGAACACGCCGTTGAAGTAAGTTACACCTATGAATTACCATTACCAAAGCAAGCCACCGTTCAAGTTACGTATTTGGTCGATGGAACAGGTAAAGTCAATGTAAGTGCCAAATATCCAGGATACCCAGACTTACCATCCCTGCCGACATTTGGGCTTGAATTCAAGTTACCTGCCAAATACGATAGCATGACTTACTATGGTCGTGGCCCAGCCGAAAATTATCTCGACCGTAAACTTGGGGCACGCTTAGGAACATTTACTACGACTGCTAAAGACAGTGTTGCTTCCTATTTAGTTCCACAAGAGACAGGAAACCACTGTGATGTCCGCACTTTAGTGCTTACAGCTGACAAAGAGCTTGGACTAAAGATCAGTGCTACTAAACACGCGTTTTCGGCTAGCCTTTTACCATATAGTACAATGATGCTTGAAGAAGCGCTCCATCAAGATGAACTACCACCAATGCGCTTTGCTTGGTTACGTCTCATGGCTGAGCAAATGGGTGTCGGCGGTGATGATTCTTGGGGGGCACCAGTTCATGAAGCTTACTGGCTCAAAGCTGATAAACCACTAGAACTCAATTTTACACTCGAACCCTTAAATTAACAGTTTAATTTTTAGATAGACACTTTGCGACGGCAAGGTGCCTATTTTTTTAGGCTAGATAATAAAAAACGCCAGGATATGTTTCCTGACGTTTTCTTATATCATCTACACGGGCTCACGCTTTGTTTAGTCCTTCCCAAGTTGGGCTACATGATCTTTGATATATTGGACTGAGCGTGCAAGCTGCTCTTCTTCTTTAGCATTTAATTTAAGCTCAACTACTTCTTCGGCTCCCTCAGCGCCAATGATCGCTGGATAACCGATATATGTTCCTAAAGCTTCAACATATACTGAAGCGGGAGCAAATAATTTAGCGTTAGACATGACTGCTTGCGCTAACCGCACCCCACAAGTTGCGATCGCATAAGAAGTATAACCTTTGCCACTTGCCACTGTCCAAGCTCCTTCAGATGGTTTGCTATCTAAAGCCTCGAGCTCAGCTTGGCTCAAGATCTCCGTGATCGGTTTATTATTAGCCCGAACAGTCGACCAAGCGTTGAATTGGGAATTTCCATGTTCCCCTAGAACATAACCATCGATATTACGGCTATCTTGGTGTAAGTAGTCCCCCACTACATGTTGCATTCGTGCTGTATCCAAGAAAGTCCCAGTTCCAAAGACACGGTTGCGTGGTAACCCAGTTTCTTGTTGCAAGATCGTCGTGATCGCATCACATGGGTTGGAAATATTGATCAAGACCCCATTAAAACCAGCTTCTTTTAACTTACGCCCTACTTCGACCGCATTTTTGCTGTTGATCTCAAATTCTGCAAAACGATTACCGGTTCTGACACTGGCTTGAATATCACCAAAGGCAGTGATCACAACATCGGCATCTTTTAGATCAGCATAATCTTGGATCTTGATCTCGGTGTGATATGGCATCCGTGGCATTGCATCTTCAAAGTCCAACTTTTCAGCTAAGACTTTTTTATCATTGGTATCGATCATCACAAGTTCGTCTGCGATCCCTTGAGAAACGATCGTATAAGCTACAGTTACACCAACATTACCAATTCCGATAACACCTAATTTTCTCATTTAAAATTCCTCCCCACTGATGCTTAAGCATCAATTAGTTTGTTTCATAATACTCCGTTTTACTAAAACCCGCAAGTAAAATCTACTAAAAAAGGATGTCACACAGACATCCCCAAAATTATTTATCTTCTTTTGTTTCATCTACCACAACTGAGTCATTTTTGTCTTCAGTTGTTGTGGTTGTTGCCGTTGTTTCAGCTGCTTTCTTTAAAACACGCGCGATAGCTGAACGAGTAAAGTCAAGATAGACCCCATCGCAATCGATCGTTACGATGTTTTTATCTGCATTTACTTCACTTACGACCCCATGCAAACCACCGATAGTTACGATCTCATCGCCTGGTTTCAAGGCGTTCATCATTTCTTGATGTTGTTGTTGTTGTTTCTTTTGGGGTCTGATCATCATAAAATACATCAAACCGAACAAAACAACAAACATTACAATTGTTGAAATTGAAGAATTCACAATATTTGCCTCCTTAGTATATGTGCTCCTTATAACTGTATCAAAAAAATCTATTAAAAACTAGCGTATTTGCCTTAAGAACTAAAAGTTTTTTGGATTTTTAACATTCAAACCATACTCTTCAAAGAAATGTTCTTTAAATTCGAGTAAATTGTCATCCATGATCGCTTGGCGAACTTGCTTCATCAAATTGAGCAAGAAATACAAGTTATGATAACTCGTCAAACGTAAACCAAATGTTTCATCCGCTTTGAACAAGTGGCGCACATAAGCCCGGGTATAATTACGGCAAGTGTAGCAATCACAGTTATCATCGATCGGTGAAAAATCACGCGCATATTTAGCATTTTTAACGACTAAACGTCCATGTGAGGTCATACATGTACCATTGCGTGCGATCCGTGTTGGCAAGACGCAATCAAACATATCAACTCCACGTAAGACCCCATCGATCAAAGCATCTGGAGAGCCGACACCCATCAAGTAACGTGGTTTATCTTCGGGAAGTAATGGTGTCGTAAAATCTAAAACTCGATTCATTTCAGCTTTAGATTCACCAACTGATAGTCCCCCGATCGAATAACCTGGGAAATCTAACGAAACAAGGTCACGAGCACTCAATTTACGTAGATCTTCGTGTCCGCCCCCTTGAACGATCCCGAATAAAGCTTGTTTTTCAGGATCTTGGTGCGCCTTTAAGCCCCGTTCTGCCCAACGGCTCGTCCGTTCAACTGATTTTTTGATGTAATCATAACTTTCGTAAAATGGTGGGCATTCATCAAAACTCATCATGATATCTGAGCCCAAAGCATTTTCGATCTGGATCGCTTTTTCCGGCGACAAGAAAAGTGGGGCTCCATTCAAGTGGCTCTTGAAATGAACGCCTTCTTCTGTGATATTACGCATATCAGCTAGTGAAAAGACCTGAAAGCCACCGGAATCAGTCAAGATACCTTGATCCCAGTTCATAAATTTATGCAGACCACCGGCTTCTTTAACTAGATCTTCACCAGGGCGTAACCACAAATGGTAGGTGTTGGATAAAATGATCCCAGCCCCCATTGCTTTTAATTCCTCTGGTGACATAGCTTTCACGGTCGCTTGGGTCCCAACGGGCATAAACATCGGTGTTGGAAATGTACCATGTGGTGTGATGATCTCACCTAAACGTGCGCCAGTATGCTTTTCTTTCTTGATCAAACGATATTTAATTGCTGGTTCAGTCATCTATTTGTGATATAAAAATGTGGAATAGCATACTCATATGCCATTTAGAAAGAATTATATACTTCCTTTCTCGATTCTTTTTTAGCTTATCCCCCACATTTTATCTTTCTAGGGAAATTATACTTACTTTAATAAATAAACATTGCATCACCAAAGCTAAAGAAGCGATACTTTTCTTCAACCGCGTGGCGATAAGCATTCAAAATATTTTCACGCCCTGTAAAGGCTGAAACTAACATTACTAATGTTGATTTTGGTAAATGGAAATTAGTGATGAAAGCATTGACTACTTTCCATTCATAACCTGGCTTGATAAAGATATCGGTCCAACCGCTATCAGCCTTGATCTCACCGTTAAATTTGCTACCGATCGTTTCTAGCGTCCGGATCGAGGTCGTTCCTGTAGCTACGATCCGACCACCATTTTGGCGAACTTCATTTAATGTTTTAGCCGCCTCTTCTGACAAACGGTAAAACTCACTGTGCATTTTGTGTTCTTCAATATTATCCACACTGACTGGTCTAAAAGTTCCTAAACCAACATGTAATGTCAAGTAGACTAATTTGACACCTTTAGCTTCGATCTTAGCCAATAATTCTTCCGTGAGGTGGAGTCCCGCTGTAGGAGCAGCGGCAGAACCGACTTCTTTAGAATAAACTGTTTGATACATTTCAGGATCATCCAATTTTTCCTTGATGTATGGTGGTAATGGCATTTCCCCCAAGCTTTCTAAGACCTCTAGGAAGATACCATCGTATTCAAATTCAACGATCCGACCACCATGTTCAAGCTCTTCTTTGACAACGGCCGTTAATTCACCGTTGCCAAAGCTGATCTTAGTACCAACTTTAGCCCGTTTAGCTGGTTTGACCAAAGTCTCCCATTGATCACCTTTGATGTTATTTAAAAGTAGCACTTCTAAATGTCCACCAGTATCTGGTTTGACACCATAGATCCGAGCTGGTAAAACACGTGAATCATTCATGACTAAGGCATCACCAGGCTCTAAACGGTCGATCACATTGTAAAAATAGTCATCTTGATATTTTCCTGTTTTAGAATCTAAGACTAGCATCCGTGATTGGTCGCGATGTTCTAAAGGTGTTTGCGCGATCAATTCTTCGGGTAGCTCATAATCAAAATCTTCGGTCGTTAAATGTTCTTCTGTCAAAAAAATCATCCTCTTTAATTTTTGGTATATGGTAGGCGTAAATGCTCATACGCCAAGGAGGTCACAACACGTCCCCGAGCAGTTCGCTTGATAAACCCGATCTGTAAGAGATAGGGTTCGATCATATCGGCGATCGTTTCAGTATCTTCACCGATATTGGCAGCCAAAGTGTTCAGACCCACTGGCCCACCACCGTATAATTCGATCATTGTTCTTAAAACTTTGTGATCAGTCTCATCTAAGCCCCGCTCATCAACATGCAGCATCTCCAAAGCAAATTTTACGATCTCAAGGTCGATCTGTTCTTTGGCTGCTACCTGCGCAAAATCACGCACGCGCTTTAATAAACGATTGGCCACACGCGGAGTCCCTCGCGAACGGCGCGAGATCTCCAAGGCTCCTTGCTCGCTGATCGCCGTTGAAAAAACACTGGCAGAACGGGTAACGATCTGCGCTAGTTCAGCATCAGTGTAGTAGTTCATATGCTCAACGATCCCAAAACGCGCACGCAAAGGAGCCGACAACATGCCCGCTTTAGTTGTAGCTCCGATCAAAGTAAACGGTGGTAGCGGAAATCTGACCGGATGAGCGGTCGCATCTTGTCCAACGATGATATCAATATAAAAATCTTCCATCGCTGAATAAAGCATCTCTTCGATACTCTTTGGCATTCGATGGATCTCATCGATAAAGAGCACATCGCCTGGTTCAAGTTCATTTAATAGCGCCACTAGATCACCTGGACGTTCAATGGCTGGTCCTGTCGTCGTCTTGATCTTAACTTCCAATTCATTAGCAATGATCGTTGCCAAAGTCGTCTTACCTAAACCCGGTGGTCCATAGAGCAAGACATGGTCAAGTGATTCTTGACGATTTTTAGCAGCTTCGATATAGATCGCTACTTTTTGCTTAATCTTTTCTTGACCGATATATTGAGCTAGTTTTTGCGGACGTAGACTCAATTCTGTTTGCACATCATTTTGATCAAAAGCCGCATTTGAGATCAAACGCTCATCTTCCATCCAAATCAGTCCCTTCTACTTATTTTTTCATGATCAAGCGTAATCCTTGGCGTAAATAAGCATCAGTCGAATCGCCAGTGTATGTTTCTAACTTCTTAGCAACTCGCTTGATCTCAGTTTTCGTATAACCTAATGCACTTAAGGCTTCGATCGCCTCTTGTAAATATGGCTGCTCAGTCGTGGTCAATTCGATCCCTTGTTGCCCGACGAGCTTAGTCTGGTCTAGATCATTTAGCTTACCCTTCAAGTCTAAAATGATCTGCTTAGCCGTTTTCTTACCGATACCAGGAAAATTAGTCAGGTAACCATCATCTTCTTGTTCGATCGCATTGATCAAACCACTATGGTCTTCACTGGCTAAGATCGCTAGCGCACTTTTCGGTCCGATCCCCGAAACATTCAATAATTTCAAGAAAAGTTGCTTTTCAGCTTCATCAACAAAGCCATAAAGCATGATCTCGGTCTCACGAACAGCTTGGTGCAAATAGATCTTTTGTTGACGGTCAAGATCGACTTGATAGCGAAATGGATTAGCTACAAATACTAAATACCCCATTTGACCACTCTCAACTACGATATAACGCGGCGTAACTTTAACTATCGTCCCAATGATATATTCATACATAAATTTTCACCTGTTCTTTTTCTACATGCCTTTTAATGTTACCACAGAAACAACATCTTGACTGAAATTTTTTACAATTCGGTCTGTTTTCCTTGGTGAGGATCTTGGATCCGTTTGAACATCCGCTCAAGCTCTGAGTTGCTAAAATGCACTAAAGTCGGTCTACCATGCGGACAATTAAATGGATTATTACATTTGGCAAGTTGATCCAATAAAGACTTAGCTTGAAAATCGTCTAAATGGTGATTAGCCTTGATCGATCGCTTACAACTCATCATGATCGCTGTTTTTTCACGAAATTTTGCAACTGTCAATTTATGATCTGCTAAAAACCATTCGATCATTTCTCTGAGCGTATCTTCTTCTTGCCCCTTGATGAACCAGGTTGGATGGTGTCTTACGATAAAAGTATTTTGTCCAAATTCTTCTAACTCGATCCCTAGCTCGGCTAATTTAGTACGATTTTCACTGATCTTCAGTGTATCTGTCGTCGGATAAGATAAGATGATCGGCACCAGTAACTCCTGTTGCGCTTTTGAAACTTCACCGATCGCTTCACGATAGTATTCATATTTACACCGCTCTTGAGCGGCATGCTGGTCAACTAGGTATAACCCATCCGCTGCTTGCGCCAACAAATAAGTTCCATGGAGTTGTCCGATATAAGTTAACCCAGGAAATTTTTCTTTTACCTGCGTTTGGCTAGCCTGATCATCAGCCTCAGCTTCCAGCGCTGTTGTCTCTATTGACTTGGCTTGTACTTTTGTTTGATATTTTTCATCCCACGCCTTGAGTGCATCAGAGTCTAGTTGGCGCCTATCTTCTATGATCACTGGCTTAGTTAGCGCTACGTCTTGGGCTTTAGCGGGCTCAGATTCTTGGGGCTGTTCTAAAGAATTTCCCAGCAAGACCTGGGTCATCTCAGCGGTCGAACGCTTCTTCTTTGGTTTTACTTCATAACTATCGCTTGTTTCAGCTAAGGTAAAGTCTAACTGTTTAGCTTTAGGTTCACGTTTAGTCTTAGGCTTTGAATTAAGATTTTCCAAGGCACTCGGGATCAGATTTTCTTTAGCTAAACGCGCATAGATCGTTTGTTCGATCAGATCCGCTAACTGCTCTTCTTTACTGATCCTGACCTCTTGTTTAGTCGGATGCACATTGACATCAACTAATAAAGGATCCAAGTGAATGTCGATGACCCCAAAAGGATAGCGTCCGACCATCAATTTTGAGCCATAGCCTTTTAAAACTGCTTTTAGCAATTGCTTATTTTTGATATATCGGCCATTGATCAGCAAACTGATATAATTTCGAGAAGCACGCGTCAATTTAGGCAACGACACATAACCTTGGACCTTAAAATCTAGGTCTTCTCCCAAAAAAGATACCATCTGCCGGGCATTTTGGATCCCATAGATCGCACTTACCGTTTGGATCAGTTTGCCATTTCCCGCCGTTTGCAAGATCTTCTTACCATTGTTATATAGAGCAAAAGCGATCTCACCGTGACTTAAAGCCAAGCGATTGACGATATCACTGATCGCGGCTAGTTCTGTCTGAAGCGAACTGAGATATTTTAAGCGAGCAGGCGTATTATAAAATAGATCAGTTACCGTGATCTTTGTGCCTTGGCGCATGGCTGCTGGCTTATGGGCGGTAACTTCTCCACCACGCACATGATAAAATGTCCCCTGCGTTTCAGTCTGAAGTGCGGTCTCCAAGCAAACATCAGCCACTGAAGCAATACTTGGTAACGCCTCGCCCCGAAACCCTAGTGTATTTACTTGAAAAAGGTCTTGGCGATCCTTGATCTTACTTGTCGCATGCCTAAAAAATGCCAGCGGAACATCTTCAGCAGCGATCCCTTCACCATTATCGATCACAGTGACTTCTTTGATACCTGCTTCTTTAACATAAATATCGATCTGCGTACTGTTAGCATCGATCGCATTTTCTACCAACTCTTTGACCACTGAGGCTGGCCTTTCAACAACTTCACCGGCTGCGATCTGATCGGCTAAAACAGTCGCTAACTCATGGATTTTAGCCATTTTCGTCTCACCTTGCTATTTTAATTTTTCTTGCCATTTAAATACTGCATTCATTACATCCATCGGCGTCATCGCCATTAAATTTAGATCCAAGATCTCGGTCAAAACATCTTTTTCTTTACCAACAGGTTCCTTTGGCGTCACAACTTCGGGGCTAAAGAGCGAAAGTTGAGCTTCACTATCATCAGCCTCAGTTTCAACTTGAACTGGGGCGACCTCTTTAAGCATAGCCGTCGTTTTTTGCACGTCTTTTCCTTCTAGTTGATGTAAGATCGTATCGGCCCGCATCAATAAACTTGCGGGCATACCAGCTAGTTTTGCAACATGGACCCCATAAGAACGATCAGCTGGACCAGCTTGCATCTTGTGTAAAAAGACTAACTCGCCATCTTTTTCGACTGCACCAACGTGAATGTTTGCCAAACGTGGCAATTCTTGTTCGAGTACCGTCAATTCGTGATAGTGTGTTGAAAAGAGCGTCTTAGCTTTGACTTTATCGTGCACATACTCAATGATCGCTTGGGCTAAAGCCATTCCATCATAAGTAGCCGTCCCACGTCCTAACTCATCAAAGAGTAACAAGCTATTTGAAGTCGCCTGTTTTAAAGCTAAATTAGCTTCTTTCATTTCGACCATGAAAGTTGATTCTCCCGAGATCAGGTCATCAGCCGCTCCGATCCGAGTAAAGATCTGGTCAAAGATCGGCATTTTTGCTTGTTTAGCTGGGACAAAACAGCCCATCTGTGCCATGATCACACTGAGCGCCAATTGTCGCATATAGGTACTTTTCCCAGACATATTTGGTCCAGTGATCAATAAGATATCCAACTTTGAAGACATTTTGACATCATTTGGGATATAACTTTGCTTACCTAAAACTTTTTCGACTACTGGATGCCAACCATTGACGATATCCAAAGTGCGCTCATTTTGGCTCAACATTGGACGGACAAAATGATTATCCTCACTAACAGTCGCAAAGCTTTGCAAGACATCTAATTGAGCGACCTTAGCTGCCAATTTTTGTAGTCGCTTGATCTGGTCTTTGATCTGGTCACGGATCTGGGTGAACAATTGATATTCTAGCTCATAAGCTTTAGTCTCTGCGCCTAAGATCAATTCTTCTTTTTCCTTTAATTCAGGTGTGATAAAGCGTTCGGCATTCGTCAGCGTCTGTTTTCGTTGATAACGATCCTGCGGAAGCTTTTTGACATTAGCTTTAGAAACTTCAATATAATAACCAAATACGCGGTTGAAACCGATCTTTAGATTGGAGATCCCCGTTACTTGACGTTCGCGTGCTTCTAACTGAGCTAGCCACTGCTTTCCATTTTTCATCGCATCATTGTACTCATCCAACTGAGCATTATAGCCAGCCTTGATCAAATTCCCTTCAGTGATCGATAGCGGCGGTTCATCAACGATCGCTTGTTCGATCAGGTCAGCAACATCTTCGACTGGATCTAATTCGATCAAAAAATCATGATAAATATCTTGGTCTAGTTGTTCTAAAATATAGCGGATCTGCGGAATATGAGCAAGCGAGGTCCGCAACTGGACTAGATCACGACCATTGACATTGCCAAATGCTACGCGCCCAGCTAAACGTTCAAGATCATAAACTTGGGTCAATTGTTCAATGATCCCTGAACGTTCAAAATAATTATCTAATAGATTTTCAACGATCGCTTGTCGCTGCTTTATCTGCTGGAGATCTAATAATGGGCGTCCGATCCATTGTTTCAATAAACGAGCTCCCATGGCTGTCTTAGTCTCGTCTAACAGCCAAAGCAAGGTCCCAGATTTTTTATGTGTCCGTAAATTTTTCAATAATTCTAAATTACGTTGGGCATTGTGGTCTAATTTCAAATAGTGGGATGGTTCATAGTGGACGGCTTTTTGTAAATGGGCTAAAGAGCGTTTTTGCGTTGTAGTCAAATATGCTAGCAATTGCTTGACAGTTTGCTTTTCTAACATCTGCTGGAGATCTTGACTCACATACGAAACTTCTGCGCTTGGCATCACTTCTGGTTGATCTGACGTCAAAACTTTCAGTTGTTCTAATAATGTTTGCGTTGGTTGACTAAGTGAATCATCGATCACAACTTCCTTGGTCTGCAAACTCATCAATTCATTTAGCAGCGACTCAGTACTCGTTAAAGTCGCTACTTTGATCTCACCCGTCGATAGATCAGCGTAGGCAAAACCATACTGTCCGTCTTTTTCATGTAGCGCTGTTAAGTAGTTGTTTTCTTTAGCTTCACTTGCATTTTGGTCGATGATCGTCCCAGGTGTCACTAGTTGGACCACCTCACGCTTGACCATCCCCTTAGCCGTTTTAGGATCTTCAACTTGCTCACAGATCGCTACTTTATAGCCTTGGTCAACTAAAATATCAATATAATTTTGTGCAGCATGATGCGGTACACCGCACATTGGGATCGGATCGACCGCATTTTTATTACGCGTCGTCAAAGTCAATTCAAGTATCTGAGCTCCTTTGACCGCATCATCGTAAAACATCTCATAGAAATCCCCTAAACGATAAAATAAAAAGGCGTCGGGATACTGTTTTTTGACTGCCAAATATTGTTCCATCATTGGCGTCTTTTTTGTCTTTTGTGGCATCTATCCAAAAATCCTTTCTAAACTAAAAAATGGGTCCGTGCCACCCACTTACCAAACTGATTCTCTTGTTAATTTTATCATTTTAAGCTAGATTTTGCACCATGCTGCCAGATACTAAAAAAACAGGAAGCGATATATCACTTCCTGTAATTATTTTTCAAATTCTAATCTTCAGCAGCATCCATTGCTTTTAAGATCACACCTAGATGATCCCGGCGGTCTTTTGTATCTTTTAGTTTAGCATCATATACAGCCACCAGATGGCTACCACGTTTAGTTCCATGTAATTTTTCGCAAACATTGGTGAGCTCGGCACATTTTTGCTCCGCTAACTGATACTCATGCAAAATATCAAATTTATTGCCCATCACAAAGCCTCCCAAAAAACATAAATTGATCTTGACTTGACTAATTTACCACTTTTGACTGTATTTGTTAACAAACTTTTTTTAAGATTTCGTTACAAAAAAGTTTCGCCTGTAATAATCAAAAAATTTAACTATTCATTGACGACTAGTGTATCCGTCTTAGTATTTCGAACTACATACGCTGCTGTTGAACCCAAAATAAAACGATCGAGCTTATTTAAGCCAGTTGCACCAACGATCACCAATTCAGCTTGATACTTCTTTGGTAGTATTTCACTTAGCATCTCCTTAGGAGCACCAATAACGACCACCGCTTGGCATTTAACTTTTTCAGGTAGCTTTACTTGATAGTGGGCCAGCATTTTTTGGGCTTGATCTTGTTTTACCTCAAGTTGCTCAGCTGATAAAGTGTTGACCTCAAGTCCAGGTCCCCCAAAGCCTACTTGGAGTTTGGGGTCGACTACAGTGACCAAAACTAACTTAGCATCCATAGATCGGGCTAATTCCCCAGCTTTTTCAAGGGCACTAAGTGAATTAGCTGAGCCATCCAGGCCAACTAAGATCGTTTTATAGTGTTTCAATTGTAAAGACCTCTTTTCAAAATATAGCTACATCTTCGCCTATATTTTAGTTCAATTCCTCGATAATTGACAGCAAAACGATTACTGTTTTCTTTTTGCCAAATCCAAACTGATGTGCTATTGTAGAAAAATGCGAAACACTTTGAAAGGAAGCCGCATTACCTATGACATTAGATGAACAATTGTTAACATTGATCCAGAAAAGACCAGAATTTCGTGAAGTTTTTACGATCTTAGATAAAATGCATCTTGGAGACGCTTTTCTTTGTGCCGGAAGTATCCGCGACCTAGTTTGGTCCGAACGCGAAGAAAAACCCTTCAATTTGATGCTTGGAAATTTAGACATTTATTATCTTGATCCTAATGAATCCTACGAACAGTATCTAACACGTAAAACTGAACTAAATCAGCGTCATTCTAAATATCTGTGGGAATTGACTAATATTTCACTTAATAATCCTCATAGACCGGAATTTCAAGGTAAAGATTCGCTAGCTGACGTGATCGCAACTTTTCCTGAAACCTGTAGTGCCGTAGGAATTTGCCACTCACCAGCAACAGATTTTGAATTTATTGCGCCATACGGTCTAGCTGATCTATTTTCAGAAAAGATCGTCCCAACATCGGCTTACCTTGAAAAAAATACGCTCGAAGCTTTTAAAAAGCGCGTCGAGCGTAAAAAATGGTTGCAAAATTTTGAAAATACAACTTTGATTTTGCCTTGATATCCTTTAGAAACAAAAAATGCGTGAAAGTTTCTGAAGTGAACCCCCTAAGTTGGACAAAGGAATCTAACTTAGGGGGTTTTACTA
>ERZ778511.346-NODE-346-length-44984-cov-18.714683_pt1 | contig 44984 bp, 42 predicted proteins | sample MGYA00510347_ERZ778511 | MGnify/ENA primary metagenome ERZ778511 (study PRJEB29527, sample SAMN07138967) | mouse gut metagenome | material: feces | host: mouse | place: China:Nanjing | collected 2016-01-25 ...
GATTGATTTGGCTGCCATAAAAATTTTATTGAATCAAATTTAAACAGTTTCTAAAATACATTTTCTACCCGAAAGTCTCAATTAGAGCTGTAATTGATAGGACATCCAAGCTCTCTAAAAAGGCAAAGATAAATCGAGGCGCAAGAGTTATTGACAGTAATATAGGCGAATATTCCTATGTAGATATGAATAGTTGGGTTTGTATAGCCGATGTAGGAAAATTTTGTTCCATTGCCAATCGTGTAAATATAGGTTTGGGAAATCATACTATTAATTATCTGTCAACATCGCCAATTTTTACGGAGAAGTATAACGGTACTGGATTTTCATGGATAAATAAAACAATTGCCCCTCCTTTTAAAAGAACGATTATAGGTAACGATGTCTGGATCGGTTTTGGGGCTATGGTAATCGGAGGAGTCAAAATTGGTGATGGAGCGATTATTGGCGCGGGCAGTATTGTAACAAAGGATATTCCCCCGTTTGCCATTGCTGTAGGATCTCCAGCGAAGGTAATAAAATATCGATTTTCAGAAGAAACTATTGAAAAAATCTTACAAAATCCTTGGTGGAATAAATCAGAAAAAGATTTAAAACAAAATATAATAGAATTTCAAAAAGTAATTCGATAATTTAAGATATGATAACCGCGCCTCAACCAATTGACATGACAGCTATAATCCTCACTCGTAATGAGGAAGCAAATATCAAACGCTGTATTGAATCTATCCGCTCACTAGTAAAACGTATCATAGTCGTTGACTCTTATAGCGATGATAATACAATTGATATTGCAAAAAAGTTAGGAGCAGAAGTATATCAACGTAAATGGAAACATTATGCAGATCAATTTAATTGGGCATTAGACAATATAAAAATTGATACTAAGTGGATATTTAGAATTGATGCAGATGAGTGTGTGACAAAAGAATTAGATTCGGAAATACGAACTAATTGTAATGAACATGAAACTGACGATGTCAATGGCTTTATTTTACGTTATAAAGTATATTTTTTAGGTCGCTTTCTCTTACATGGTGGCTGGTATCCATTTTTAAAACTTACAATTTTTAAATCCGGGTTAGGCCGGTTTGAGGATAGAGCGATGGGAGAACATATTATCTTATCTGAAGGTAAGGCTATAACACTGAAAACGGATTGTCTACATTATGATTTTAAAGACCTTACGACATGGACTGAAAAGCATAATAAATATTCTTCAAGAGAAGTTATTGACCGTATGTATGTAATTTCTCATCGAAAGAATTTAGCTAAACTAGACGGTCCTTTAGAAAACAATAAACGGTTTCGCGATGGCTTATATTACAAATTGCCACCATTTTTAAGAGCAAAACTGTATTTTTGGTATAGATATTACATTAGACTTGGTTTTTTAGATGGTACACAAGGGCGTATTTTCGCATTTTTACAATCTTATTGGTATCGTTTCTTGATTGATGCCAAATTATTTGAAAAACAGATTGAGGAGAAAAATTAAATGATATTAGTGTGATATGCTCAGATCTATCATATTTAGAATTTTATATTTAAAAAACAAGTTATTATTACGTCGAGTAATCTTTAAGGGCTATTGTGTTATATTCTCGTTTCCGAAAAGCAATATCATTCTTCACAGTGGCGTGATCAACTCCTCATTTACAAGCAATATGCTCGGGCTATGGCAGCGAACAATCATGGTAGCCCGCTATGGCGGAAAGATTGAAATTGGAGACGGGTTCGGCATATCAGGCACAACTATCTATTCCACCAAGTCCATTACAATTGGGAAAAATGCAACCATCGGAGCGAACTGTAAGATAATAGACAATGACTTTCATCCTTTAGATCCTGAACACCGACGTCTGAATCTTAATGAAGAGCATACCTCCCGTGCACCAATAGTGATAGGCGACAACTGTTTCATTGGCATGAACAGTATCATACTCAAAGGAACTACAATTGGAAATAACGTCGTAATTGGTGCCGGCAGTGTTGTTCACGGAACTTTTCCTGACAACTGCATCATAGCCGGTAACCCTGCCAGAATAATAAGGCAAATCAGATAACAATCAACTTACATTTTATGAAAATCTCCATCATCACTGCTACCTACAATAGCGGTGCGACACTTCGTGACACTTTGGATAGTGTGCTGAAGCAATCCTATAGGAATTACGAAGTTCTTATAATCGACGGTGGCTCAACGGATAACACTCGACAGATTGTCGATGAGTATATACCGAAATTTGATGGCCGGTTGAAATGGCATACAGGTAAAGACAAAGGTCTTTATGATGCGATGAACAAAGGTGTTTCGTACGCCACAGGAGATGTCATAGGTATCCTCAATTCAGACGATTTCTATGCTTCGTCGGATATTCTTGAAGCAATAGCCGATGGCTGTAAGTCAGTTGATGCCGTGTATGGTGACCTTGATTTTGTCGATGGAGTCGACACGTCAAAGGTTGTACGTCAATGGCAAGGGTCACAGCATAGTCCGGGGGCATTCATGAAAGGCTGGCATCCGGCTCATCCGACCTTCTATGCAAGAAAGTATTGCTATGAACGTCTTGGAGGTTTTGACATAACGTTTGACGTATCCGCTGATTTTGAACTGATGCTGCGCTTTCTTGAAAGCGGACGTATCTCAAGCAGCTATATTCCGAAAACTTTTGTAAAAATGCGAATGGGAGGCGAAAGCACCGGATCGATAGGCAAAATCATTCAGGGCAACAGGAATGTATTGCGTGCTTTCCGAAAGAACGGTTTCAGTGTCCCAAGATTCTATCTTGTACGACGTCTTGCTCCTAAAGCTATAAATATTCTCAAAAACAAATTGCATATATGAAAATCGCAATGATCGGTGGCAGCGGATTCGTTGGCACAAGACTTATCGACCTCTTGAAAGAGGACTCTAAAAACTATGAATGTAAGAACATCGACCTTCTTCCGAGCCATTTTTTCAATGACATCACGGTTATCGGTGATGTCCGCGAGCAAGCCCAGATGGACCGCGAGCTCAAAGGAGCTGATGTCGTAATCCTCCTTGCCGCGCAGCACCGCGACGACGTAACGCCCGTATCGCTTTATTACGATACGAATGTCGGCGGGATGGAAGTGACACTCAGGGCTATGGAAAAGAACGGCTGCAGGCGCATCATCTTCTTTTCATCCGTGGCCGTCTATGGCCTTAACAAAAAGAATCCCGACGAGAACCATCCAAAAGACCCGTTCAACCACTACGGAAAATCAAAATGGCAGGCCGAACAGGTACTGGAAAAATGGTATGCCTCACATCCCGACTGGAACATCGACATCATCCGTCCGACAGTCATCTTCGGAGAACGTAACAGAGGAAATGTCTACAACCTCCTCAAACAGATCTCGTCGGGCAAGTTCCTCATGGTAGGAAAGGGTGAGAACAAGAAATCGATGGCATATGTCGGCAACATTGTCGCATTCGTAAAATATCTGATTGACAATGTCACCAAAGGCTACAATGTGTTCAACTACATCGACAAACCCGACAACAACATGAACCAGCTCGTGGCACATGTGTCGAAAGTGTTGAACAAACACATCCCTGCGACGCATTTCCCCTACTGGCTCGGCATGCTCGGCGGTTACGGTTTCGATGTGCTTGCAAAAATCACAGGCAAAAAACTCACTGTATCTTCGGTCCGTGTGAAAAAATTCTGTGCCACAACAGAGTTCGATGCCAAGAAAGCCCACTCATGCGGATTTAAAGCACCGTTCACCCTTGACGAAGGTCTCGCCCGCACGCTCGAATTCGAGTTTGTCCATCCGCGCACGGATGACATCCAGTTTATCAGTGAATAAATTTCCCGAAATAAAGATATACACCAATTAACGTTGGCTTTGCTAAATATTGAGTTTCTATTACATAACAATTTATGAAAACCGCATTAATCACAGGCATCACCGGTCAGGATGGTTCGTTTCTGGCCGAGTTTCTTCTCGAAAAAGGCTATGACGTGCACGGCACGATCCGCCGCTCGTCGGTAGACTTCCGCGAGCGCATCGCCCACCTCGAGGGACACCCCAACTTCCACCTCCACTACGCCGACCTCGGCGACTCGATGTCGATCATGCAGGTCGTCTCAAAGGTGCGCCCCGACGAGATCTACAACCTCGCCGCACAGAGCCACGTGCAGGTGTCGTTCGACTCCCCCGAGTTCACAGCCGATGTCGACGCGACAGGCGTCCTCCGCATCCTTGAGGCCGTACGCCTCTGCGGACTCGCCGCGACCTGCCGCATCTATCAGGCATCTACCTCAGAGCTCTACGGCAAGGTCGAGGAAGTGCCCCAGAACGAAAAGACACCCTTCCACCCCTATTCGCCATACGCCGTCGCCAAGCTCTACGGCTTCTGGATCGTGAAGGAATACCGCGAGGCATACGGCATGTACTGCTGCTCCGGCATCCTCTTCAACCACGAGTCCGAGCGCCGCGGCGAGACATTCGTCACCCGCAAGATAACCCTCGCCGCCGCACGCATCGCTCAGGGCAAGCAGGAGAAGCTCTGCCTTGGCAATCTCTCGTCGCTCCGCGACTGGGGCTACGCACGCGACTACGTGGAGTGCATGTGGCTCATCCTCCAGCAGCCCGAACCCGAGGACTACGTGATCGCCACCGGCGAGCAGCACTCCGTCCGTGAGTTCTGCCAGCTCGCATTCCGCCGCGCCGGCATCGAGCTGCGCTTCGAGGGCGACGGCGAGAACGAGAAGGGCATCGATGTCAACACCGGCAAGGTGCTGATCGAGGTATCGCCCGACTTCTACCGCCCGACCGACGTGGTCAACCTCTGGGGCGACCCCACGAAGGCGAAACAGAAACTCGGCTGGGACCCGTCGAAGAAGACATCGTTCGAGCAGCTCGTCAACCTCATGGTCGACGCAGACATGGCCAAGGTCGCCGTCGAGCGCGCCGGGGAGCAGGTGAAACTCAACCTCGCCGAATACCTCGAGAAAGGAATCGTGAAGTAAAGCCTACGCTGAAATTGAGGGGTACAGAAATTCATAAATAACATAAATATTGGAGGGGTTAATTCCTGAATATGGAAGGATTGGAACAAGCCCTCTATGAATTATCATTAAAATAATCTGTTATTCGTGTTACTTCTGAATTTCTGTACCTTACCCACATAAATATTCAAACCAGACAGAATGGAAAAAAATTCCAAGATCTACGTTGCGGGTCACCGCGGCATGGTCGGTTCAGCCATCGTCCGCGAGCTGCGGCGACAGGGATACACCAACATCATAACACGCACCCACGCCGAACTCGACCTCATCAGCCAGCAGGCGGTCAACGACTTCTTCGCCACAGAGAAGCCCGACTACGTGTTCCTCGCCGCCGCCAAGGTAGGGGGCATCGAGGCGAACTCATCGGCTCTCGCCGACTTCATGTACGACAACATGATGCTCGAGATGAACGTCATCCACGCCGCATGGCGGAACGGATGCAAAAAACTCGAATTCCTCGGCTCGTCGTGCATCTACCCACGCATGGCCCCGCAGCCCATGCCCGAGTCATGCCTGCTCACCTCCGGGCTGGAGAAGACCAACGAGGCATACGCGCTCGCAAAGATCTCCGGCCTGAAATACTGCGAGTTCCTCAACCGCCAGTACGGCACTGACTACATCTCCGTCATGCCCACCAACCTCTACGGCCCGAACGACAACTACCACCCCACGCACTCCCACGTCCTCCCCGCGCTCATCCGCCGTTTCCATGAAGCGAAACTCGCGGGCGAGCCGGTCGTGACATGCTGGGGCGACGGCTCGCCGCTGCGCGAGTTCCTCTATGTCGACGACCTCGCCGAGCTTTGCGTGTTCCTCATGAACAGCTACTCCGGCAACGAGACCGTCAACGCCGGCACGGGCAAGGAGCTCACCATACGCGAGCTGGCCGAGCTTGTCGCGTCGACCGTCGGCTACGAAGGCCGCATCGAATGGGACACCACCAAGCCCAACGGCACACCCCGCAAGCTCCTCGACGTGAGCAAGGCCACCCGCCTCGGCTGGACCGCCTCGACCCCTCTCGCCGAAGGCATCCGCCTCGCCTACGAAGACTTCCTCAACAACCCGATGCGCGCCGAGCGCTGACCTCTTCCCTCAGACATCAACTAACAGATAATACAGATTACAATTCGTCTCATCCAACGCCGATTGTTCGGAAGCGGATGGGACGAATTTTTTATCCCTTATCCATAACTTCCACTTTAGTATTACAACAGTTCGGTAATTTTTGAGCAGGCATAGCTGTATCGCACTGATACACAATAGTTTGCATTGATATTGAATTGTTGTTGCATCTTATTGATATTCAATTGAATATGCAAATTTTACCGAACTATTGACAAAAATACCCACCTTTATTATATAGATATTATCCAATCCATAAGCCAGCATGTAGACATCGTATCATTCTACTCAGCCTGAATGGACGCAGTTTGACCGTTCTGTCAAAATTAACTACTTTTGCATATGCTTAACATCCAAACAAAAACAAGACAGGAATTATATGGCAAAACCGGAATATATTCAGAAAAACAAAGCTTGGCTTGAGGCCAAATCACACGAAGACGGAGTTCATCCGCTCGACAAAGGAATATTTTATAAAGTAATCAAACGAGGACGCACTGACGGACCGAGCCCAAACCGCAGCAGTGTCGTCGTGGCACACTATACAGGCAAAACAATCAACGGCAAAACCTTTGACAACAGCCGTGGAGGTGTCGCACCGGCTTTCCGTCTGCGCGAACTGATACCCGGATGGATTATTGCCCTCCAACAAATGCACGTCGGCGACAAATGGGAAATATACATCCCGGCCGAACAGGCATACGGTAAATTAAACCAGCCCGGAATACCCAGCGGCTCGACACTGATTTTTGAAATCGAACTTCTCGGAATCTCATAATCCGTATCTGAACTACCACCCACATATCATAACATAAAAGAAATGCCACAAGATAACGCCTCTGAACTTTTCCCACTCGTCGATGAAACAGGAAAGACAATCGGTTCTGCCACACGCGGACGCTGCCATGACGGAAGCAAACTGCTTCATCCCGTAGTCCACCTTCACGTTTTTAATCGCGAAGGGGCTCTTTTTCTCCAAAAACGACCAGAATGGAAAGATATACAACCGGGGAAATGGGACACCGCTGTGGGCGGACACATTGATTTCGGAGAAGATACCATGTCGGCACTCCGTCGTGAAGCCCGCGAGGAACTTGGCATCGAAAACTTTCAGCCTGAATTTATAACAAGCTATATTTTTGAATCCACGCGCGAACGCGAGTTTGTCAACGCCTTCAAAACGACCGTCGACACGATTCCTATCCCTTCCGACGAACTTGACGGAGGCCATTTCTGGACACATGACGAAATTCGAGCCAACATTGGCAAAAATGTCTTCACACCCAACTTTGAAAGCGAATATCAGCGCCTTTTCATCGAAAAAACCGAAACAACTGACAGTCAAAGCCAAATCATAAGTCAAGATAATATCTTATAACAAAATCAAAGCCTAATTAACGAAATTTTTCAGCAATGATGACTACGGCTGTAAAATTTTTCTTATCTTTGTGCCAAACAATTCTAATTACATTATTAATTAAACCTCTTAACTAAAAATGACAAGTTACAAGGAATTAGGTCTCGTAAACACCAAGGAAATGTTTGCCAAAGCCATCAAGGGTGGTTATGCGATTCCCGCTTTCAACTTCAACAACATGGAGCAGCTTCAGGCAATCATCAAGGCTGCTGCCGAGGAAAAATCACCCGTTATCCTTCAGGTTTCCAAAGGTGCACGCAACTATGCAAATCCCCTTCTTCTCCGCTACATGGCTCAGGGAGCTGTAGAATATGCCAAGAGCCTCGGCTGGGAACACCCGCAGATTGTACTTCACCTCGACCACGGTGACAGCTTCGAACTCTGCAAGGACTGCATCGAACACGGCTTCTCGTCAGTGATGATCGACGGCTCTCACCTCCCCTACGAGGAAAACGTTGCCCTCACAAAGAAAGTATGCGACTACGCACATCAGTATGACGTGACTGTCGAAGGTGAGCTTGGTGTACTCGCCGGCGTTGAAGACGAAGTTTCTTCCGACCACCACACCTATACCGACCCCGAAGAAGTTATCGACTTCGCTACCCGTACAGGAGTTGACTCACTCGCAATCTCAATCGGCACATCACACGGTGCTTACAAGTTCAAGCCCGAACAGTGCACCCGCGATGCCAACGGTCGTCTCGTACCGCCCCCATTGGCATTCAACGTACTCGATGCCGTTATGGAAAAACTCCCCGGTTTCCCCATCGTACTCCACGGATCAAGCTCCGTTCCTCAGGAATACGTTGAAGAAATCAACGAATACGGCGGCAAGCTCCCCGACGCAATCGGTATCCCCGAAGAAGAACTCCGCAAGGCAGCCAAGAGCGCAGTCTGCAAGATTAATATCGACTCTGATAGCCGTCTCGCAATGACAGCTGCAGTCCGCAAGGTACTCGCTACCAAGCTTGCCGAATTCGATCCCCGCAAATACCTCGGGCCGGCCCGCGACGAAATGGAAAAACTATACAAGCACAAAATCGTTGCCGTCCTCGGCTCAAACGGCAAGGCTGAATAATCAGTCCCCGCTGTATCATACACGCACAATCGCCCGGCATTCCCGACAATGCCGGGCGATTTTACTAACAATCATTTATCAAGACCACCATACTCGCGACCAACAAATCTGCAATATAATGCGTAAGCTGATTTTACTTCTTTCGACATTTATCATATCATCCAGCCTGTATGCGCAAACCGGAACACTCGAGGTTGGATATACTTACATGCATCCCGTCCAGACAATGAGAAGTGCAGAGCCAGATGTGACAAACAGATATATCCTACATACCGACGGCCATAAATCAAAGTTCTATTCGCCCAACACAGAATATATCGATTCGATTGAATCAACCCCTGAAGGTTTCGAGATGTTCAATACACTTAAAAGAGAATTATGGCAAAAAAGAGAACAGGACAAAATACCGAGAGCTGACGGATCTTTCTACGTAACCAAGTTTTTATCTGACAACGAACTCCATACATACGACATAGCCAACGGTACGAAATTCCATGTAAAGGAATCCTTGCCTGAACCACTATGGACGATAGAAGACTCTTGCCGGACAATCCTCGGATATGAATGCACCAAGGCTTCCGCTGATTTCTACGGAAGAAAATGGACTGTATGGTTCACCCCTGACATACCTGTCAACGATGGGCCGTGGAAACTCAGGGGACTTCCGGGATTAATCCTTGAGGCCAACTGTGAGGGTGGACAATACAGTTTCATCGCCAGCGACATCAGGCACTCGAATAATACTGTGACAAATGTCTACGGGCGCGATAAACGGGAAGATATCAGACGCAAGGATTTCTGGAATTTACGCAGATCATGTCTTGACAACCCCTCGCGTAACATCAGGTCACAATCAGGGACGAACATAATTGTCTATCAAAACGTAACCTATCAAAATTACCTGCCCACAGATATTGTCGATTATATCGAAACCGACTATCGGTGATATATGCTCTTAATGATTTTTAGGCTGCCATATTCAAAGCTTGTCATCATTTTTCATTAATTTCGCGTTATAGAATATAACAGACTATTATACACTACCATTATGCACCGAATGTCATGGGACAGGCTTATTAACGACAAGCGCTTCGGGCTTGAACACTACCACGATCCAAAACGAGGGTCGAGGAGCGACTTCCAGCGTGATTTCGACCGTCTTGTCTTCTCGTCCCCTTTCCGCAGACTCCAGAATAAAACTCAGGTATTCCCACTCCCTGGCAGCATCTTTGTGCACAACCGTCTCACCCACAGCATTGAAGTAGCATGTGTCGGTCGGTCGTTGGCTGCTGAGATAGCCTCTGAACTACGAAAGAAATATGCCTCAGAACCGTGGATCGGCAAACTCGACTCTATCGGAGAAATCGTCGCAGCCGCATGTCTCGCCCACGACCTCGGCAACCCACCGTTCGGACATTCGGGCGAAAAGGCTATCGCCACCTACTTCAGTGAAGGCGAAGGCCGAGAGCTGGAAAGCGAACTCACCCAACGACAATGGAGCGACCTCACACATTTTGAAGGCAATGCCAACGCATTCCGTCTGCTGACCCACAGCTTCAACGGTCGCCGTCCCGGAGGTTTCGCCATGACCTACTCCACCCTCGCCTCCATTGTCAAATATCCTTTTGACTCATCGCTTGCTGGCAGCCACGGCAAATTCGGATTCTTCACATCCGAACAGTCCGACTTCATGAAAGTGGCCGACGAACTCGGAATGCTACCTCTGAAAGAAAACGAGGGACAGTTACGCTACGCACGCCATCCACTTGTATATATCGTCGAGGCGGCCGACGATATTTGCTATGAAATCATGGACATCGAGGATGCACACAAACTAAAGATACTCTCTACCGAAGAGGTAATTCCCCTATTCCTTGGATATTTCGACGAAGCGCGCCGCACACATATCGAACGTATCATGGCAGGAGTCGACGACCCCAACGAAAAAATAGCCTATCTCCGCTCATGTATAATCGGGACTCTCGTCAACCGATGCGCCGAAGCATTCGTTTCTAATGAAGAAAAGATAATGCACGGTGAATTCCGCGGCTCACTGCTCGACCACATCTCACAGCTTGAGCGTCAAGGCTACCGGGACTGTGAGGCATTATCGTGGGAAAAAATATATTGTTCCGGCGATGTTGTCGATATCGAACTGGCCGGAACACGAATTATCTCGTTTCTTATCCACGAACTCGTAAAAGCAGTCCGCAACCCCGACCTAAACTACTCCCGGCTGTTGCTTGCAAAAGTACCGCAGCAATATGAAATCAACTCTCCGACACTCTACGGCAAAATACAGGCCGTTCTCGATCACATTTCAGGCATGACAGATGTCTACGCTCTCGACCTCTACAGAAGCCTGAACGCAATGAGCCTGAAAATCAACAACTAATTTTTCGATATCCTCATATCCTATTCCCAGCATGAAATATCTCAATTCACGTCTGACACTTCTGCTTGTCCTCTTCTTCACGACAGTGCTTCCCCTTGCAGCGATAACAGTCGATGAAGTACCCAACGTTCATGTGGCTGACCGCACACAATATGTCTCAAATCCATCAGGCATACTTTCGAGTGCAGCCGTAAGCAACCTGAACGCCCAAATCGGCGCTCTATGGGCCAATACCTCGGCTGAACTCGTGGTGGTAGCCGTCGATCAGGTCGACCCGTCAATGACTCCTGAAGAATTCGCGACAAAACTGTTCGAGAAATGGAAAATCGGTAAAAAGGACAAAGACAACGGAGTCCTCGTCCTGCTGTCGCGTGACGACCATGCAGCCATCATACGCACCGGCTACGGGGTCGAAGGCACACTCCCCGACATCGTTGCCGGACGAATAATCCGCAACACAATGTTCCCCCTATACCGCGAGGGAAAGTTTGACGAGGGAACTGTCGCAGGGGTAAGCACTATCATCAAAGCACTGAGCGACCCGGCAGTCGCCGACGAACTAAAATCAAAATATGCCAATGACTCGCGCCGAGGCACTGACGACGATATTTCAGGTTCGGAACTCTTCAATCTCTACCTTGGATTCGCCGCTGTAATCGGAGCAGGTCTGCTGCTTCTCGTAATCTATTCCATATATTCGACAAAAAAACTCGACGATGTGCAGCGCTACCGCACTCTCGACCAATACAAGACACTAACCCTGTTCGGTTCATTCCTCACGCTTGGAATCGGCCTACCGGCCTATCTGATATTGATAACAAAAATGAAACGTGTCCGACGTCATAGACGCAATTGCACCCATTGCGGGACACGAATGGAACTCATTGATGAAGAACACGACAACGACTACCTGACACCAGCGCAGGACACTGAAGAGCGCATCAACTCAATTGACTACGACGTGTGGCATTGTCCGAAATGCCACCAGACCGAAGTGCTACCCTACATAAACCGTACCACAAACTATACTCAATGCGAGCGTTGCGGAGCGCGCGCCATGTCGCTCGTCGACCGCCGGACACTACGCCAACCGACCGTCAACACCGAAGGTGAAGGCGTTGACATATACATCTGTAAAAACTGCGGAAACCAGCATAACAAACGTTTCCGCATCCCCAAGAAACCAGATCCGGCGGCAGCAGTCGCCGCTGGTGCAATCCTCGGAAGCGCACTGGGCGGACGCGGCGGTGGTGGCGGCGGATTCTCAGGCGGATCATTCGGAGGCGGTATGACAGGAGGCGGCGGAGCCGGAGGACGATGGTAAGCACATTCATCACATCATTGGCCGACTTCCTGTGCGGATATCCACTTTTCATACTTCTCATCGGAGGCGGATTTTTCCTGTTTTTCTACTCGGGAATGGTCTCATTACGTAAACTACCGGCCGCATTCCATGAACTACGCAGCAAGCAGTCGCGTGACTCAGGTTCACAAATTTCCTCCGTACAGGCCCTCGCGTCAGTGGTCGCCGCCACCGTAGGAATGGGCAATATCGCAGGCGTGGCCATAGCATTAGTAATGGGAGGGCCGGGAGCAATATTCTGGATGTGGGTCAGCGCTCTCGTCGGCATGTCGACAAAATTCCATGAAGGAGTGCTTACCACACGCCACAAACAGACTCTTACTGACGGCCGCAGCACAGGTGGCACAATGTATATAATCGACCGAGGGCTCGGCCCCCGATGGCACTGGCTTGCCGTCACATTTGCCATAGCCGGAATGCTCGGCACTCTTTGCATCATGAACGCCAACCAGCTCACAGAGGCAATGGTCAGCGCTTTTACCACACCTGAATGGCTGAGTGGAAACACATTGATCGCCAGCCTGTCGTCGACCCTCGGATGGAGTCATGAAAGTGCCTTCCGGCTTCTGATAGGAATCGGCATAGCCCTTACGGTAACGCTCGTAGTCATCGGCGGTATCAAACGCATAGCCCGCGTGGCCCAATGGCTTGTACCGTTTATGGTGGGACTCTACTTCATCCTCGTGCTTTATATAATCGTCACAAATATTTCGGAAGTCCCTGTGGTATTCAAGAGTATCTTTAGTGAAGCATTCAATCTGCGGGCGGGCTGGGGTGCACTTGTCGGCATAGCCATCATCGGCGCGAGACGGGCAGCTCTCGTAAACGATGCAGGAGTCGGAACTGCAACCATCATGCACGGTGCGTCAGCCAACAATTCGCCGGTGCGTGAAGGACTCATCGCAATGCTCGGTCCAAGCATTGATTCCGGCCTCGTGTGTACACTTACGGCAATCGCCCTGCTTCTATGTGGCGACATAGGAACTGTCGAAGGGGTAAAGGGACTCGACGTAGCCATGAAAGCGTTCGGCAACGCAATCCCGATGGGCGAATATCTTCTAATGGTCATAGTCCTTTGCTTCTCGTTGTCGTCAATGTTCAGCTACAGTTTCTATGGCAACCGTTGTGCAGCCTATCTTTTTGGCGAGCGCAAAGCAAAATTCTATACGTGGTTCTTCATTGCCACTTTAGTTATATTTGCCGTCATGCCACTGGGTGTCGCCATCGGCTTCTGCGATCTGTTCTATGCGCTCATGGCCTTCCCGACTATGATTACAATCCTGCTCCTCCGCAAAGAAGTCCGCGAGGAAGTAGAAAAATTTGATTCTTCCGCCAGATAATTTATTCACATACAAAAAATCACCCTTCCCGAAAATCAATCGGGAAGGGTGACATCAGTTATTTAAGAAGATATTGTTTCTTCGGAATTGATTAGCCGTTTACCTTCTTCATGTGAGCGATAAGATCGAGCACCTTGTTAGAGTAGCCGATTTCGTTGTCATACCAAGAAACGACCTTAACGAAGGTAGGAGTAAGCTGGATACCAGCCTTAGCGTCGAAGATAGAAGTGAGGGGGCAACCAAGGAAGTCGCTTGAAACGACTGCATCTTCAGTGTAGCCGAGGATACCCTTGAGTTCGCCTTCAGCAGCTTCCTTCATGGCAGCGCAGATTTCTTCGTAAGAAGTCGGCTTCGCAAGATTTACAGTGAGGTCAACAACAGATACATCGAGAGTGGGGACACGCATTGACATACCGGTAAGCTTACCGTTGAGTTCGGGGATAACTTTACCTACAGCCTTAGCAGCACCGGTAGAAGAAGGAATGATGTTGCCTGAAGCTGCACGGCCACCGCGCCAGTCCTTCATTGAGGGACCGTCAACAGTCTTCTGAGTTGCAGTTGTAGAGTGAACAGTAGTCATGAGACCTTCAACAACGCCAAACTTGTCATTGAGCACCTTAGTGATAGGAGCGAGACAGTTAGTGGTGCAAGAAGCGTTAGAAACGAACTGAGTTCCCTTCACATAGCTGTCCTGGTTTACACCGCAAACAAACATGGGGGTATCGTCCTTTGAAGGAGCAGACATAACTACATATTTTGCACCAGCTTCGATGTGAGCCTGAGCTTTTTCCTTAGTAAGGAAGAGACCGGTTGACTCAACAACGTATTCAGCACCTACAGCACCCCAGCCGATTTCAGCGGGATTCTTGCATGCGGTTACGCGGATGGGCTTGCCATTTACGATAAGGAGGCTCTTTTCGAGATCATAATCAACTGTTCCGTCGAAACGACCGTGCATGGTGTCATACTTAAGCATGTAAGCCATGTAGTCAACGGGAAGAAGGTCGTTGATTGCTACTACCTCGATATCATCGCGCTTGGTTGAAGCACGGAACACGAACCGACCGATGCGGCCAAATCCATTAATACCTATTTTTGTCATAGTTTTATAAAAATTGGGTTGTTAAATCTAAAATTCCTATTGAAAATGTTGAAATCATGAGGGAGAGATTCCGAAGAGCAGGACGCATGCCACGCGCCATTGCTGCCACCCTCTCAAAAGCGCTACAAAGGTAGCACTTTTTTTTGGATTTCAACTGTTATCCATCGAAATAAAATTGGCGTTTTTTACTCGATTTTGTATAAAAAAGCTAAATAAAGCGCACCGATAATGGTAATACGTCATTTTTTCTCTATTTTTGTGTCATATAAACAATTCCACGTTTATAATGGTTTAATGTGCATAGGAATTTTTTATCACGAACAAAACAACTATTTTCAAATAACATCAAACGATACCATATGTCTATCATCAAAGAATTTAAAGAATTCGCTATGCGCGGCAATGTCATCGACATGGCTGTCGGCGTTGTCATCGGTGCTGCTTTCGGAAAAATTATCTCGTCGCTTGTCGACGACATAATAATGCCTCTTGTCGGGGTCGCAACAGGCGGCATGAACTTTACTGACTACAAGTGGGTAATCCAGCAAGCCATGGTTGACGGTGCGACAAAAGAAGTGCTCAAGCCGGAAGTCACATTGAACTGGGGCACATGGATCCAGACGATTGTTGATTTCCTCATCGTGGCATTCTGTATATTTGTGGCAATAAAAGCCATCAATCAGCTGAAACGCAAAGAAAAAGACGCTCCCGAGCCTGAAGCCGCCCCCGAGCCGACTAAGGAAGAAGCCCTCCTCACTGAAATCCGCGACATCCTTAAAGAAAAAGAGGCGAAATAAGCCACGATATATCCGAGGATTTTGTCTTCATTCTGATATATTGCCAAAACAGACAGGAGACCCGATAAATTGGCGGGTCTCCTGTCTGTTTTGGTTACACGCGCAATCTGACGCTATAATGCCTGATTGACGGTTCAATGGTTGTATCAGTATGCGAACATAGGATAGGGCTGCATGGTAGCATTGACCTTGGCACGCACCGCAGCGATGTTTTCAGCGCTTTCAGGATTACGGAGCACCGTGTCGATCATCTCGGCGATTTCAAGCATGAGGGACTCTTTAGCTCCACGGGTGGTTATGGCAGGAGTCCCGAGGCGGATACCGGATGTCTGGAACGGGCTGCGCGAATCAAACGGCACCATATTCTTGTTTGCAGTGATGTCGGCAAGAACGAGAGCCTTCTCCGCAACCTTACCTGTAAGTTCGGGGAACTTAGTGCGAAGATCGACGAGGATACAGTGGTTGTCAGTACCGCCGGAGACGATATTGTAGCCCATATCGGCGAGAGCCTGCGCAAGCACAGCGGCATTCTTCTGCACCTGAAGCTGATATTCACGGAATTCGGGTTGAAGAGCTTCGCCGAATGCGACAGCCTTGGCTGCGATGACATGTTCGAGCGGTCCACCCTGCACACCGGGGAACACCGCTGAATCAAGCAACTGAGACATCATTTTGACAACACCCTTCGGTGTGGTCTTCCCCCAAGGATTCTCGAAATCCTCGCCCATCATGATCACGCCACCGCGCGGACCACGGAGTGTCTTGTGGGTAGTCGTGGTAACTATGTGAGCATATTTCACAGGGTTGTCAAGAAGACCTGCGGCGATAAGACCTGCGGGGTGAGCCATGTCTACCATGAATATGGCACCGATTTCGTCGGCGAGACGGCGCATGCGTGCATAGTCCCATTCGCGGCTATAGGCGCTCGCCCCACCGATAATCAGACGGGGACGTTCGCGACGTGCCACTTCCTCCATCTGCTCATAGTCCACGCGACCGGTCTCGCGGTCTACGTTGTATTCGAGCGCATTGAACATCAGACCTGAGAAGTTGACAGGGCTACCATGAGAAAGGTGACCGCCGTGGCTCAGATTGAGTCCGAGGAATTTGTCGCCCGGATTAAGACAGGCCATGAACACAGCCATGTTGGCCTGTGCACCCGAATGGGGCTGCACATTTGCCCATTTAGCGCCGAAAAGTTCTTTCAGACGCTCGATAGCGATGCTTTCGGCCTCGTCAACAACCTCACAACCGCCATAGTAACGGTGGCCGGGATAGCCTTCGGCATATTTGTTTGTGAGACACGAACCCATAGCGCGCATCACCTGCTCGCTTACGAAGTTTTCGGAAGCGATAAGTTCGATTCCCTTTTTCTGGCGCTGATGCTCGCGCTCAATGATGTCGAAGATAACGTTGTCTTCTTTCATACCTTATAAATATATTATATGTGTGATGAGTTTATTCATTATGTAGTCTGACTCCTCTGTGTCGTCATTTCTTCTTGACACTCCAGCCGAACCGTCCGATTTCTTCCCCTTGTCTGAAATAGTGTCCGTGGGAATAATTGATAAGGCCGGCAGCTCCGAGGTCAAACGCACCGGTCTCCGGATCAATCAGAGAATCCTCGGCAAGCACGTTGACCACATCGGCGATGAACATGTCATGGCTGCCGAGACGCATGATTTCCTTTACCCGGCATTCAATACACATCGGGGATTCGGCTATATAGGGAGAGGAAACCTTGACACCCTTGACAGGTGTCAGCCCGGTTTCTTTCCATTTGTCATAGTCCAGTCCCGAACGCACTCCGGCCCAATCCGTAGCACGCGCCATCGGCTCGGTGGTCAGATTGATGGTGAATTCCATCTGCTCCTTTATAAGCGGATAGGAAAAACGTTCAGGCCGAACCGAAATGTAACACATCGGAGGGTTTGTGCATACAGTTCCGACCCATGCCACCGTGAATATGTTGCTGTGATTCTCGTCACCACAGCTTACAAGCACCGCCGGCAGAGGATAGATCATCGTGCCCGGCTTCCACGAAACCTTCATAGTCAGATAATCTTTGCGTCGATGCTGCGGACAGCCTGCGAACAGTAATGGCAGCTTATGGTCACATCCTCGCGGTCAATGACATGGAAGCGGGTGCGCATCGGCTCATTGTTGGTGATACATTTGGGATTACCGCACTTGACGATGCCAACAATCGTGTCGGGAAGCGTCACAGGGAACTTCTCGACTACTTCATAGTCGCGGATTATGTTGACCACAGCCGACGGAGCGATAAGAGCGATGCGGTTGAGTGTCGATTCCGGGAAAAAGACATCAGCTACCTTGATGATGCCCTTCTTGCCAAGTTTTTTGCTGTCAAGATTGTTTCCGATGGTGACAGCGCCACCGAGATTCTCTATGCCGAGAATCTTTACAGCCTTGAAAAGAGCGGCCGACGGTATATGGTCAATCACAGTGCCGTCACGCAGGGCGGCTACAGCGAGTTCTTGTTTTGAGACAGTCATACTCCGTAAAAGGATTAATTGTTGTGGATTGAATATTTTAAGGAGATAATCGACGTTCAAGCGTCGATGCCGAGCGCACGGCAGATAATCGCCTGACGGGCATAGAGTCCGTTGCGGGCCTGCTCGAAATAATAGGCATGTGGATTGTCGTCGACATCCTGTGCAATCTCGTTGACACGCGGCAGCGGATGGAGTATACGCATGTTCTCGCGTGCGTCACCGAGCATCGAGCTGTTAAGATTATAGAGATCCTTGACACGTTCATACTCCATGATGTCGGCAAAACGTTCGCGCTGGACTCGTGTCATGTAGATGATGTCGCTGCTGTTGATGACTTCGGGTGAAAAATCTGTATGCTCGGTGTAGCGGATACCGTTTTCGTCGCAGAAAGCCTTGTATTCGGCCGGCATTCCGAGTTCCTTGCATGCGACAAAACGGAATGTCGGAGTGAAATGACGCATAGCCATGATGAGCGAATGGACAGTACGGCCATATTTCAGATCACCCACAAGCGTTATTGTAAGATTCTCAAGAGTGCCCTGAGTCTTGTAGATAGAGTAGAGATCGAGCATTGTCTGCGAAGGATGCTGATTCGCTCCGTCTCCGGCATTGATAATGGGGACATCGGTCACTTCAGAGGCATAGCGTGCGGCGCCTTCGAGATAGTGACGCATGACGATGAGATCCACATAGTTGCTCACCATCTTTATCGTGTCCTTAAGAGTCTCGCCCTTCGACGAGCTGGTGGTGTTGGCATCGGAAAATCCGATGATACGGCCTCCGAGACGGTTGACTGCTGTCTCGAAACTCAGACGTGTGCGGGTGGACGGTTCGAAAAACAGAGTTGCGACCACACGCCCTTCAAGCAGACGGCGGTTGGGATTTTCCTCAAAACGACGGGCCATGTCGAGGAGCGAAAGAATCTCGTCGCGCCCTATGTCGCTTATTGATACAAGACTATTGGTATTCATTGCAGTGAAATGTTGAAATGCTTCATGAGTTCACTGCAAATTTACTCACTTTTCAGCAAAAAACACTCACTTCTGTTAGAAATTATTATTGTCTATTATCATATAGCGGACCTTGGCCGACATCACGGCCTTATTCCTCCTGACTGAGCTGGCTGCGCATCTTACGAAGTATGGAAGTGGCCCGGTAGTTTATGATCAGACCTATCACTGCTCCGATGACAACTCCGGCCAAACAGCCGTAGAGATAATAATCGCCAAAAAGATCTGTGATCGTGAAACACATATAGAGCGCCAACGGAATGCCGAGCGCCATACCGATGGCTCTCAGCTTTATGCGCTCGCTTTCAATCCTGCCGACCGTCATGATGGCATCACGCACACTCATCTCCGAAAAATTCAGATTGCGGATTTTTCGGTAATTCCGCATGTGGCATACACCCATAAATGCAAAAAAGCAGTCGGCAAGGATGGCCAATGTCGGGGCATCATGAAAATAAGGTATCATAATCAGAATACCTGTGATACAAAGCAGCGAGAGGTTGCGGCTTATCAGCCCCAGACGGTCGCGGAGAGTCGAGACGCTTCCCCGCTCCACCCTCGACAGCAGTTCGCGAGTGTCCTCGTGACGGTAGTCAGGTGGAATGTTCATGGAATTCCAGCTATTTTTGATATCGTTTATATCCATAATGTCGGTAGGTGTTTCTTCGATGGTGTTACAATTCTATAAATAATGCGTCAATTGTCGCTGTTGCCGTTGTCTACAAGACGCTGCTTGATACGCCTGAGACGCGTCGCGACATTGTTGCGGGTGAATCCTGTCACCTCGGCTATTTCATCATAGCTCCGCTCGTCAAGCCACATCAGGATTATCGCCTTGTCGATTTTCGACAATTGAGAAATGAGTCTGTACATCTCGCGCAGCTGTTCCGCCCGCCGACCGTCATCGGCCATAAGTTCCGCCGCCATATCAAGCGATGTCATTTCCGACGAATGGCGGTTATGACGGCGATAAAAAGTCACACATGTGTTGAGAGCCGTCCTGTAGAGCCATGTCGACACTGCCGAATCGCCACGGAACGACCCAAGACCTTCCCAGATGTTGGCGAGCACCTCTTGATATAAATCCTGAAAATGATCGCGGTCTGTAGCATACATATAGCATACTTTATACAGGAGCTGACGATTGTCGTTGACAATCGTCATGAATCGTGATTCCCGTTCAGTTAATGCCATATCTTAATATGCGAGTTAGTCTATATGTGTTGACGTTCTTACTCCGTTAGACGCGAATTTATGGAAAAAGTTTCAGCCATGTGAAACTTTTTCCATAAATTCGCGTCTAACAAGATAAAAACAAACTCCAGTCAATTATATCACAGAACACTAATCACAATGGACATACTCCAAGTTGAAAACGTCAGCAAATCCTATTCCTCCCATCTTGCGCTCGACAATGTGTCGGTCAATGTGCCCGAAGGAAAGGTTTACGGTCTGTTAGGTCCGAACGGCGCTGGAAAGACCACGCTGATACGAATCATCAACCATATCACCGCTCCCGACAGCGGACAAGTGCTGTTCAACGGACACCGGCTCACTCAGGCCGATGTCGAACACATCGGCTATCTTCCTGAAGAACGCGGACTCTACAAGAAAATGAAAGTCGGTGAACAGGCCGTCTTTTTCGCACGTCTCAAAGGGCTGTCGAAACAGGATGCAGTAAGGGAACTCAGGCGGTGGTTCGAAAAATTCGACATTCTATCGTGGTGGGACAAAAAGGTTGAAGAGCTGTCAAAAGGCATGGCCCAGAAGGTGCAGTTTATCATCACGGTGCTCCACAGACCGCAACTGCTGATTTTTGACGAACCATTCTCAGGCTTCGACCCAATCAACGCCGCACTTCTAAAAGAAGAGATACTCAAACTTAAAGACGAGGGGTCAACCGTGATTTTCTCGACCCACAACATGTCGTCAGTCGAAGAAATATGCGACAACATCACCCTTATCAACAAAAGCCGCAACATCTTAAGCGGAAATGTAGAGGAGATACGCCGTCAGTATTTCGGAAACCGCTATGACCTCACCTTCACAGGCGACCCACGTGTGCTTATGGAGCGGCTGCAGCCGATTGCAAGCGAATTTGCCATCCTCGACCCTGACGCTCAGGGTCGCCCACGCATCAACTTCCACCTCAACGGAGACTCGACGCTCCGCGAAGCCATTTCAATCGCCAACGAAAGCGTCATGCTTGCCGGCATAAACGAAAGCATCGCCTCGATGAATGATATTTTCATCCGTGCCGTCAATGATGACAGCAGAATCAATCCATAACCAATATAAAACAAAACACCCATGTCTAAAATAGGTATAGTAATCGAGCGCGAGTACATGGAGCGCGTCAAGAAAAAAAGCTTCATCATCACGACCATACTGATGCCCATGCTCATGCTTGTGCTAATGGCTCTTCCTGCCATTATCATGAACTACGTCGACTCATCGGCGACAACCGTCTCGGTTATCGACAACAGCAGCATGATTCTCCCGCAGCTCAAAAACACAGAGTCGCTGACCTTCCGCCCTGCAACCGATGCGACAGTTGATTCGGCTCTTACACGCGATGGCATCGACGCAGTTCTCGTTATCCCGGAAAACATCCTGACAGGTAATCGTTCAGGCTTGAAATATTACGCCAACGGTCCGTCATCGGTAGGGACTGAAACCGGCATTGTCGACCAGATCAACAGCATTATCGAGACCGAACGACTCAAGGGCTACAACATAGCCAATCTTGACGACATACTCGAAAGCGTAAAAAGCAATGTCAGCCTCACGACCGTCCGTGCCGACAAAGACAGTGAAGAAAGCAACTCTTCGATGTTCAGCTACGGTGTTGGCATCGGTATGACATTCGTCCTCTACATGTTCCTTCTCATATATGGGCAGATGGTCATGACCTCAATCATAGAGGAAAAAGGCAATCGAGTGCTTGAAGTTGTCGTGTCGTCCGTAAAGCCCGCCCAACTCATGATGGGCAAGATTGTCGGGGTGGCACTCGTCGCTGTGACACAGATGGTGATATGGGGTATACTGCTCGCTCTCATGTCGGCCTACCTACTCCCCGCCCTCATGCCGGCTGATGCCATGGCTGATGTCGCAGCAGTGCAAAGCGGAAACTTCGACAGCATAAGCGACCAGTCCTCTATAGAAATCATACAGGCTGTCGGAATGCTCGGAAACGTAAGCCATATCCTATCGCTGATCGCACTGATGACCGTCTTCCTCGTCTTCGGCTTCCTGCTCTACTCGTCGATTTTCGCGGCTGTCGGATCGTCGGTCGACAATATTCAGGACGCAAGCCAGCTCACATCGTTCGCTGTTTTCCCGATTATCTTCGGTCTCATTTTTGCAATGGTAGCGGCAACAGACCCTATGGGAAGTGTCGCGTTCTGGATGTCGATGTTCCCCCTCACCTCTCCTATGGTGATGGTCGCACGAATTCCCTTCGGCATTCCGGCATGGGAAATTGCCCTTTCTCTTGTTCTGCTCGCTATCGGATTTATAGCAATGGTATGGCTCGCAGGCAAAATCTATCGTGTCGGCATCTTCATGTATGGCAAAAAGCCATCGATAAAGGAACTGATCCGCTGGGTCAACTACAAATAAATATCCGCCAACTATATAATATCAACAGAAAAGTCTTGCCACGCGATTTACGTGGCAAGACTTTTCTGCTATACATAGATATATTGAATTAAATTCTAGGTCGCCTGAAAGTCATCACTCTGTAATCCACCAATCGAAATCGAACAGTTCACCGTCTCCTCCGCGAAACAGCATGTAGACATCATGAACGCCGCTTACCGAATTGGCAACAGCAGCCTCAACGATCCCGTCGTTATCCACCTGAACAACGGCAAACGGTTTGTTACCGAATCGGTCGACAGTAAATTCAATCACCGCATCTTTGTCCTTTGAATTTAACACGGCAGCTTTTATCCGGGTCTGTAACCTCTCGCCAAAATCCACAGCACGCACCCGCATCCAGTCACCGTTGTGAATCGAAGTGACATAATGCTCACTTCCAGCCATTCGGTCTGTCTTGAGTCCGTAGCTCTCGGCCATTGTCTCGGCTTCCACCCGTCTGTAGGGGTCGATGTGGCCTATGGGCATCACCACACCATCTTTAGTGAACGGGATAAACGGAATTTTGCCGTCTTCGGCAAACTCGAATTCCTCGACTGCGGTCGAGCGCCGGAATCCGCCTCCGTTGACACCTCTTCCGTTATGGTAAAACATAAAATTGCGTCCTTTAAATTCAATGTTTCCGCCGTGGATCGTGAAGCTACCTTCCGCCTCATCCATAATACGCCCTTCATATTTCCACGGACCATTGATATTATCAGAGGTGGAATAAGCCATATGTTCCGGCACACCACCCGCAGCATAAGCCAAATAGTAGAGGCCGTTACGTTTCGTAACCCACGGGCCTTCCTCGTAACCGGTCTTCATTTTCCTGCGGTTTTCCTGATAGTCCATCTTCATGACCATCGGTCCGAATGCCTCGGGATTATCCAGCCCTTCGACCGGCATCACCTCACTGCCAAGCGAAATCATATCTTCATTTAGCTTCGCATACCACAGCCCGTTATTGCCCCAGAACAGATAGCCTTGACCGTCATCGTCAATAAATACCGACGGATCGATATATCCCCAGTTTCCCGGCACAAGAGGCTTTCCTATGGCATCGCGATAAGGACCTTCCGGTCTGTCGGCGACAGCCACACCTATTCCATGAAGCCCCACGGCAGTGTCCTCCGCACAGATATACCAATACCATTTTCCATTACGCTCAATGGCCTGCGATGCCCATGCGTTGTCTCCCTGCTTGGCCCACTTGAACGTGGCGGTTGAAACAGGCGCTCCGCGATATGTCCAGTTGACCATATCTGTGGTGCTATAGAGCAGCCAATCCTTCATCTTAAAATATTGTGCGTCATCCTCATCATGATCTGTAAACAGATATACCGTATCGCCATGCACATAAGGAGCCGGATCGGGAGTGAACATGGTGTGGATTACTGGATTTTGCGCGGCAAGAACGACCGGCAGCAGAGCCAACGCAGCAAGCGGAATTACAGACAGAGTTTTCATTAATTTTTCCTTTTTCAGTCAAAATGTTTGTTTTAACCATTGTTAAACAAATGATTGCTTTTATCGGTCACAAATTTAACAATCATTCTTAAATATCCACGTTTCAATATGCCTCAATCCATTCTGTTTTCTAAAGGCCGGCGTATGACCATGTCGCAAAACCATACGTGATTGAATCATCCCTCTTGTGGTTTTGCCGGAAAATCGCTATTTTTGCGCTATTTATATTATATACGCGCGTGAATGATTAAACTTTTAATCTTCTCATGTGTCTAAACTATAAGATAGCAGTCAATAGAATCTCTCACTTCTAAGCATATCTATCAAAATGAACTTTAAACAACTTACACTTTTTGTGGCAACCGCATTTGCAGCCGTCGGATTTATGTCAGCCCAGTCATATTTTGACGATGACATCTACTACAATGCGTCAAAAGCCACCAAGCCTGCCAAAACGCAGACAAAGAATTCATCATCCAACTGTAAAGCCGTGGTTGTTTATGACTATCCGTCGGCCGACACCTATACTGTCAACGGGACTCGCTCCATAAGCGTCGACGAATACAACCGCCGTGGCATCTTCGCGACAGATTCACTGAGCGCCGACACAACGGCTACCGATTTCGCATATACACGCCGAATCGAGCAATTCTATAACCCGGACATCGTAAATGCTTCCGGCGACAAGGAACTTGCCAACATCTATTATATGGAACCCGACGAGGTCAACATATATGTCAATACGCCGTCAGGTTATTGGGGCTATGATTATTTCTATCCCTACAGCGCATGGAACACACCCTATTGGGCGAGCAACTACTGGCGCTGGAACTCCAGCTGGTACTGGGGTTCATGGTATGACCCCTACTGGTCATGGAACTGGGGATGGGGACCCGGATGGGGACCGTCTTGGGCATGGGGCCCTGCATGGGGTCCGTCATGGGGATGGGGGCCTGCATGGGGTCCGTCATGGGGATGGGGGCCCTCGTGGGGTGGTGGACGACCATACAATCCACGCCACCCGGGAGCGTTCGGCCATTTGCCCAATGGATCCGGAACTCCGGCAACAAGCGTACGGCCTGGAATCTCCAACCGCCATCATGGCGCTTCCAACCGTGATTTCATTGTCAACAGACCATCAACAAACAGTCGTCCCGGTGTTTCAACCAGACCCGGCATAAGCACCCGACCCGGAATAAACTCCAACACGACGACTAATAACCGTCGACCGACAACGACTACCCGTCCATCCAACAATAACAACTATACACGACCGAATTATAATAATAACAACTCTAACTACAATCGTCCATCAACAACAAACGGCGGACGATACAACGGCGGTAGCTATACCGGCGGTGGAAACCGTGGAGGTTTTGGAGGCGGTTCACGCACGTCGGGCGGAGGCCGTGGCCGTCACTAATCGATAATCCATCTCATAGAGCACCGTACATCATATAATATGTTCGGAATGTACGGTGCTTATAATCTTTTTGTCTATTAAAAAACTCACAAACTTCAGCTTATGAACAAGAATGTATTGGCAGGGATGCTTGTAGCTCTCCCGGGAGCTATCATGGCGCAGACAGCTATTGATGCCTACTCAATATCCCAAAATGACCTAAGAGGATCTGCCCGCTTCATGTCGATGGGCGGCGCGTTCACAGCTCTTGGAGGCGACATATCCACCCTCAACCAGAACCCCGGCGGTATCGGAGTCTATCGCAGCAGCGACCTTTCAGCGACTCTCGATATAACCATGCAGTCGTCGAAATTTCGTGCCGGAGGGTTTTCGAATACCGAAAACCATACTAATGTCGGATGTAATAGTTTCGGCTACGTCGGTGCTGTCAACCTCGGTTCAAACTCCGCCATGCCATTCTTCAACTGGGGTGCAAGCTATTCGCGTCTTGCGTCATTTGACCGCCGCTATAGTGGCAGTATGGGCGCGATAGCTACATCTCTCACTAACCTTGTGGCGGATTTCACCAATGCCGACAGCTGGCATCAGAACGAGCTCTACAGCAACGACTACAATGTCTTCAACCCCTATCTTGACGGTGGAGCTCCTTGGACAAGTATCCTCATGTACAGCGCCTACGGTATCAACCCGGTTTCTCCCGATGCCAACTCCTATATCGGCCTTTATGACTATAACCGCTCGGTAGGGTCAGCAGCCGTCAGCGTAGAGGAAAAAGGTCATGTTGATGAATACTCCATCAACTTCGGCGGAAACTTTTCAGACGTAGTGTACTGGGGTATCGGCTTTGGAATCACAGACATTGATTACCGTTCACGCACATTCTACAGCGAGAGCATCGATAACGCGAATGTCCCTGCTCCGAACGGCTCAACAGACTCCTACACATCGGGAACAGCCGACTACACCCTCGGGAACTACAAACACATCTGGGGTAGTGGCTTCAACTTCAAGGCGGGTCTTATTTTCAAGCCTATCAATGAATTCCGTCTCGGTATCGCAGTGCATACTCCGACCTACTATAACCTCTCTTATGAAGGCAGCGGTTCTATGACCTACGCATATCAGTCGGGCGCCTATGGTCAGGGCCAAACTCTCAAAGGCACTGAGGTTACTGACGAAGGATATCTTGACGAATTTGACTGGAAAAGCCGCACACCCTGGCGTCTGATGGTCGGAGCAGCCGGAGTCATCGGCGGTCGCGCAATCATAAGCGCCGACTATGAATATCGTGCCTCCAACGACATTAAAGTGCAGGACTTCAACGGCAATGACTACGCAGACATTAATTCTGATGTAAAGACCTACTACAAAGCTCAAAACATAATGCGCCTCGGTCTCGAATACCGTCTGACACCTCAGTTCAGCCTTCGTGCCGGCTATGTCTACGAAACATCGCCTGTCACCACCGAAGCAATGGATGGATACAGCATCACTCCAAACGGACCTGCCGCCACCTATATATATACAAGTGGTCCGCATGATACCGAAACCCTGCCATCCTACACTTTCGACAAAACGACACAGTATATCACCTGTGGTCTCGGCTATCGCTACAAGAATTTCTATGCTGACGCTGCCTATGTGCATCGTTCACGCAAAAGCAAATTCAGCGCATTCACAGATTATAACGAAAATGCCACCGGCGACCTCATCATTGCTCCGACAGGAATTGTCAGCGACAATAACAACTCAATCGTACTGACCGTGGGATTCCGTTTCTAACCCACAGTAAACCTCATCATGAAGATGCGTCTAAGGACGCAGACTTATCAACTCAAATCCCATCTCACAAATGGCAAAAAAGGCTTCGAGAAATCCGAAACGTAAAGCAGCTGACGAAAACATTGACCTTAACAACCCGGAATTCATCAAAGCCTGGGAACTTATCCAACATACCAGACAGTCGATTTTCCTGACCGGCAAAGCCGGGACGGGAAAATCGACTTTTCTGCGCTACATAACTTCCCACACCCATAAGAAGCATGTGGTTCTCGCTCCTACGGGAATAGCGGCAGTCAATGTCGGCGGAGTCACGCTGCACTCTTTTTTCCGTATTCCGTTCAAGCCAATCGTCCCCGATGACCCTGACTTCCTTCCTGACCGCATCAAGCAGCGAATGAAATACCCCGGAAGTCTCGTCAAACTTATCCGCGAAGTAGAGCTTATAATAATCGACGAAATATCAATGGTGCGCGCGGATATAATAGACTTCGTTGATCTTCTCCTGCGCACCTATTCCGGCAACCAGCGAGAACCGTTCGGCGGAAAACAGCTACTCTTCGTAGGCGACATTTTCCAGCTTGAACCGGTTCTTTCAGGCGACATGCGCGACATCCTGCGAAAATTCTATCGTGACCCGTTCTTCTTCTCAGCCCGCGTGTTTGAGCGGATGCGTCTCGTCCCGATTGAACTACGCAAAATCTACCGTCAGAGCGTGGGTGATTTCGTAGAGCTTCTTGATCGGATTCGCACTGGTTCGGTAACCCGCGAAGATCTCATACATCTTAATACTCGATGCCTCACTACCCCATCGCTGCTTGACCAAGCCGATGCCAAGCCTACAATGACCCTTGCATCGCGTCGCGATATGGTCGACCACATCAATGAAACCCGGCTTGAAGCCATCGAACGCCCGCTTGTAGTGTTCACGGGCACAATACGAGGCGATTTCCCTGAAAACTCCCTGCCAACCGACCTTGAACTCTCGCTCAAAGAAGGAGCACAGGTGGTGTTCATCAAAAATTCGCCCGACAGACTGTGGGTCAACGGCACAATCGGGACGGTGGAGACACTCACGAAAGATCTGATAGAAGTCAGGCTTGAAAACGGTTCTATACACGCAGTCGAACCTGAAAAATGGTCCAACATAAGATATATCTACGACTCCCAGACTCGTAAAATCTACGAAGAAGAGCTCGGAAGCTTTACACAATATCCCATAAAACTTGCATGGGCGCTCACAATCCATAAAAGTCAGGGACTTACGTTCAATAATGTCATAATCGACATAGGCCGTGGAGCATTCACCGGCGGACAAACATACGTAGCATTGTCCCGCTGCCGCAGTTTTGAGGGAATGACTCTGCGCTCGACGGTTGCAGACCGCGATATCTTTGTCAATCCGGCCATAATAAATTTCAGCCGCTCATTCAACGACCCGATAATAATTGACGAGGCCATGCGTAAGGCGCATGCCGACGAATGTTATCTCAACGCCATAGCCAACGCCGACAAAGGTGATCTTGCCCGAGCATTCGAACTGTTTGTCGAAGGAAACAAGTCATGGCCAATACTTGAGAACGCGAGCGCAATGCGTCTTGCCCGAAGGAAACTTGGTGTTGTCGATTCACTCAGACAGTGCGTAGCCGAACTTGAGGCTCGAATCGAGTCTGATACACGCCGTTTCACAGATATGGCACACGAATATACATCGCTTGGCGATGATTGCCGTCTTGACGATATGCCACTACCTGCAATCGCCAATTACGACAAAGCATTGACCCTGCTTCCTGACCATGTGCCAGCCCTATACGGACGCGCGCTTGCCTACATGGCTCTCGAAGACTACACGGCGGCCATAAGCGATTTCGACAAAGTGATCACACTCCAACCTGACCATTTCGACTCACTTGTACGCATGGGACTGGCATACCATAATCTGTCGGACCAACACAACGCGATGGACCGCTGTCTCATCGCCCTTGACCTCAGCGAGACCCACGACTATCCGCGACCTCTGCTATCGACACTTCACTCACTCCTCGCCGACATCTACGATTCGATCGGCGACGCATCCTCTGCCCAACACCACCGCCAGATAGCCAACAGGCTGAAAAGATAGCTGCCGTTATAACCGATACAATTATATATGTATAAATATCGAACGGTCCGCAGGTGAAATCACCTGCGGACCGTTCGATATTACTATCTATACAGTTAGCGATAATGCTATGATACCGTCTTTATTTACTGAAAAAGATTGAAAATAATTTCTTTACTAGAAATGTTAATTCTAATTTCTTTGTAAGAGATTTGCACAATACACAACAGCCTATCAATCATTATATTACAATCACAATTAAAATAAAGATACTCACGATTTAACATATATACCACGATGCCATGATTAAATTTTTACAGAAAACTATCAGATTTATAGGGATTTTCCGTATCTTTGCACTGCATTATTATCTCTTACAAAGAGATGATACCTATGAAAACAAGTTGCTTGCATAGTCTTTCAATGCCGAATACTACTGACATGCCACATCTTAAACCGCTATCAGTCAACACAAAAGCTACACTGACGGCGGGAAGGAAAGAAGTAGCAGACGGAATCGAAAATATTCGCGCAACGCAAATTTGCATCCCCTCTGAGACTCAATTGGTTTCAGCATTATCCTTTACGGATTATGTCAAATCTGCGACAGGATTCATACTGAAAGACGACTACATTGCCGAGCGGACGGTAATCTCATTCAACTCCATCCGAAAGGTCACATCGGAAGTCTCGTTTGATGCAGACGAACGCAATATCCGAAACTGGCTTGCTATAATGCTCCGAAAAGGGACTTCGCCTGTGACGCTCCGGCGATACCTTGGCAAGCTCCACAAGCTGTACTCAGACTTCAGAGGCGTGACTATACAAGGAGAAGCCCTATTCTCCTCTCTCCGGGAGACAATCTCAGACCAATCGCTCTATGGCAGCCGTCAGGACAGTGAGACATTGAACAAGATAAAAGATCTGCCTTCAAGATTGCAGTCTATGCCAACGGCTCAGGCATCCATCGCAAAAGCGATGATGTATATATTCTATCTCGGAGGTGCGCCCTATTCTGTGGTAAGCGATTTGCGTTTCAACGACGATATTCCTGAAATAGACCAGCTTAGAGAGATTGTCGAATCAATGCCGAAGGAACGGCGAACCTACGTTTTCCCGTTCAAGCACGGCTCAGTCCGCCAGCGACAACTTCACCGTGATATGACTGCCGGATTCACGACACTGCTTTCTGACCTTGCCATCCGTCCGGGTGACGCATTCTCGGCAGAAACAATCTGCGGATGGTGGATTGACGCAGCAATTGAATGCGGATTGAATCCCGAAGAAATCGCCGGTGTCGTCAGGCATATACCCTCAACACATGCGTGGTTGAGAGCGGTCAATCCCCTGCCGTTGTCAGAAGACGAAAAGACAGCGAGGCTAAGAATTGTTGCAGACATGATTGCCGATACAACGCCAAGATGGTATGCAATGTTCATGCGCGACAATAACACCCCCGATGATATACTCGACACCATCGGCAATGCCGGTTCTACACTCATGAAAGAAATACAGTTCTTCTATCCCACACGGAAGATACTGAAACAGAAAAATGATAAGAAAGTATGGGAACAGGTGCCATTCATCCCCCATATCCTTTTTTTCAAATCACGTCCTGATAAGGTGAAACCTCTATTCAATCTTATCGGAGATTTTGCATGGTGTTTCAGGACCGTCAATCGTCCGCAAGCGCCATACGCGGTCATATCAGGGAAGGAGATGGACTGTTTCCAGAAAGTGATCGGGGTCCTTGACGAATCTATAAAGATGGAATTCGTGCAAAATCCTGATTTGATCCCCGAACGTAAAGTCCGAATAACCGGTGGCGAGTTCAACGGTTATGAGGGCACGATATACAGACAGAAAGGCACGGTCGATGACTCCGACATGAGATACTTCATCCTGCGCATAAACGACAGCAACAACATCGTCTGGCAGGTGAAAATCGAGGAAATTTTCATCGAACCTCTCAACACCGACAATTAAACATGGAAATGAGACCGGGAAACAACTTCCAGCCGACAGCACCGCGCGACAACCGCAGTACTGCCACGATGACGCCCGTCACGCCAGCCGAAGAACTTGTCTCGAAGATGGAGTCGTTCATCACTCGGGCACAGGAGCTTGGCATGCTCACAGACATCGGCCATATTCCATCGCAGTCCGAACGAATGCTGACCACAGAGCTGCGAGAGTTCCTGCCATACGTAGAAAATGCGTTCGACAATGGCTCGGCGAAACACATTGTCCTACTCTACTCTCTCTATGATTTCGCATATCGCCTTGGCTACAAGCGGTCTCCCTCCAAGCAACTCCTTCCACGGATCTTCACCCGCGCCATCACCCTTTGGCTCAAAGGCGATAAGAGCGTCGGCGAGGAAGATCTGATTGCAATGCTACGTAACATCGACCCTCGGTTTGTGGATTTCAAATACATTGACTGGAGCATTAGCGTTCAGGATAAGTGGCTCCGTGAACTAGAAGCTAACAACGGCTGCTTCCCTGAATCCACTCCCCCCACCCTCGCCCGCAAACGCCTCCAAATCCTCCTCAACACCAACCTCTGGACTTACTTCGGAGATAAGGAAAAGGAGGTGAAGGAGAAGTGGATGGAGGTGAATTTTACAATAATTAAATGATACAAATCATAAAAACAAATATTTGAAATGTAATTTTCAGTAATAACCTAACTTATAAAAATAAGTTTAAAACCATGATGGTCTATCTTGGATATTAAAATTTAAACTATGTCCTCTTCAAATTCAGGTCTGGCTCGTAATGCCATATTTCTATATTGTAGATCCATTGTCAGTCTACTTATATCTCTGATTTCAGTAAGGTTTCTATTAAAGTACCTTGGAATTGATGATTATGGTTTATATGGTCTTATCGGAAGTATAGTAGGAATAGTAGAAACATTAAAGGGGCTTTTGTCAAGTTCTCTACAACGTTTTATAAATATATCTAGAGGGACAAACAATCATGACTCAATACTGGATATTTTTAATGTTGGGTTAAGACTACATATAGGATTTGCTTTATTTTTAATATCTATCTCGCTAATAGCCGGCTTAATTTTTATTCCAATATTAAATATACCTGAGAATCAGCTTAGACAGACATATATAGTATTAATTTGTTCTTCTGCAACAATGGGATTAGGAATAATCACTGTACCGTATGATTCATTAATAATTGCATTTGAACGCTTTAAGGCTTATGCTTATTTTTCTATATTATACAGCATATTAAAATTAATATGCGTCATTATTCTAATATTCTTTGATAGCTGGCGATTATCTCTATATTCAGTATTCTTACTAATAGCAGCAGTTATAATGCGATTAGTAAGTTTGATTTACTGTAAAAAAGAATTTTATAATTACACAAGAGTTAATCGCGTCGCAGATAAAACGCTGTACCAGCAGATTGGGAAATTTGCCGGATGGAAATCTTTAGGAACAATCAGTGCCACCCTTCAAGCCTCCGGAATTAATTTTGCACTTAATATATTTGGCGGATTAGCAGTAAACACAGCTCGTACAATTACCTATCAAGTAATGAATGCTGTTAATATTTTAATATGGAATATAAATACCGCATTCTCGCCAAGATGTATCACTGCGTTTGGCCGTGGAGATAAAGTTTCTTTTTATGAGATGATGTACCTAATGAGCAAAATAACGTTTCTACTTAATGCCTTTTTGGGATTAGGAATAATCCTGTTTATTCCTAGTATACTTTTAATATGGCTGGGAGAAATACCTCTTTATACAATTTCATTCATCAGATTAATATTCTTTTACTCAATAATGAAGAGTCTTCAAGATTCTATTGATGTACTGTATACTGCTGTAGGCAAATTAAAATTCTATCAAACCATAACATTTATTTTTTGTATTTTATCAGTAGCTATTTCGTATTTATTCCTATCTCTAAATACTGAATTCTATATAGTTTTTATCATAATGGGGATAGCAGAAATGATTATCGTTACATGTAGCTTAATTTATGCAAAAATATATTTAGAATTTAACCTAAAAGATTATTGGAATAAAATTTTGTCAAAAATAAGTATATCCCTCCTAATTTTAATAGGAATATGTATTTTTAATTACAAAATAGAGCAATCTGAACTTCAAGGATTTACTCTGATGATAATTTCGGGAACGCTATGGCTTTTCGGTGGATTATCCACTTGCTTGATTATGCTTAATAAACATGAATACCAACAGCTTTTAACTATTATTAAAAAGAAAAGATAATGTCTGTAATCTTTAATTCATTTTGGGGTATTATTTTAATTCTTATTTCTTTAAGCATGCTTTTAAATAAAAAAATACCTTACCTAAAAGCATCTGATTCGATTAAAATTATAATTCTAATTGTAATCTTGATTACAGTCATATTCATGGCAATTACTCCCGTAGACGACCCGTCAGCGACTGATAAAAAGGCTTATTTAAGCATGTTTACCAAAGGCCAGAAATCATTTCGCGATGTTGGAATTATTTTTCTTATAAGCACAATCCGATTGATCACAGTAGAACCTTTTGTATTTTTTTTCATCTCTTTGAGCATTTATGTGGTATTTTATTATAAATTTCTAAAAAGGAGTTTAGGCTATAATGCCCTTATTGTCTTAATTTCGTCTTTCGTCTATCTCAATTATTTTGAATATGGGACTAATACATTAAGAGCAGGTATGGCATTATCGTTATGTCTTTTTGGCATAGCAAAAGAATACAAAATCTATCATAAAATATTTTTTTTCATTTGTGCTGTCTTAGTTCATAAGTCGGTAGCTCTAATAATATTAGGCTACATCATATCATACAAATCCAAATCATTACGCCCGTTGGTTATATTTTGGTGCACTATGGTTATTTTACAATTATCAGGTATTTTTGAACTTAGCATCCTAAAACTAATGATTATGGGTTTTGATGACAGCAACAATTACACAAGATATTTAGGTAAGAGTAGTCTAGGATATAATGTTGGCTTAAGATTGGACTTTATTACATACTCTGCAATTCCATTGATTGCTGTTTGGTTTTATGTTCATAAAAAACATTTTAAAGACAATTATTATCTTACAATAGTTAAGACTTATCTTTTTGTAAATGCGATATGGATGATGTTTGTAAGGATGCCGTTTACAGATCGAATCGCATATCTATCATGGGTATTAATTCCATTTATAATTCTTTACCCCCTTCTGTGCTATAATCATATTAAAACAAAATACAGTGTTATCCTCACCGTTGCGATGTGCCTATACGGAGGTTTGACTAATCTTGCAATTTATATAGCTAAACACTCAATATGACGCCAATTAATATTTCTGTCACTGTTCCTGTATACAATACCAGCCGACATCTAAAAAAATGTCTTGATTCTTTAAAAGCACAATCTCTCAACGAAATTGAATTTATACTTGTTGACGACGGTTCAACTGATGAAAGTGGAAAAATATGTGATGAATATGCAGCAATAGATTCTCGCTTTAGAGTCATACATCAAAAAAACGGAGGTTTAGCTATAGCCCGCCAAACAGGTTTGAATGCAGCAAGAGGGGAATATATTATTGTCTGTGATAGTGATGACTGGGTAGAACCGAATATGTATGAAAGGTTACACAAAGAAGCGATTAGAACTAACGCCGATATTGTCATGTGCCAGTTCTTTTTTGAATATCCGGATGGAGTCAGCAAACCACACATCCACCTATTTAATACTCTTGACGGTGATGAATTTATCCAGGAAATGATGACATCTTCAATAAATAATTCCAGCTGGGTCAAACTTATTCGTCGTGATTTATTTATTAATGGGAATATAAATTATGAACCGGGCATAAATTTAGGAGAAGATAGTCTCATAATCTACAAACTATTACTTCTCAAACCCAAAATCGTACAAATATCAGATATATTATACCATTATCGTCGAGAAGCAGGAGGTAATAGCTATACTAATTCACTAAAAATGTCTCATCTTCATCAGTCAAAATATATTCACGAATGGATGAGAGCCAATTACGATACGAATAAATTTAGATTTGGATTTTATAATAAAGCCGTAAACCTTGCCTTTTCGTGTTTAAGAGTGGATGAATTAGATTTACTTTTCTACAAGCAACATATAAAAAATCTGAAATGGAAAGATTTCTTTCATTTTAGACCAACTCTAAAAAGTTGTTTGGTTTATTCATGTAAATTACTTCCATTAAGAGTAGTCAAATACATGTTTAATATCCTATACCCCTATTTTTATAAATAATTCTCATCTCAATTTTATCTACTTGTTCGTATTTATATAGTTAAATAAAAATACACATCAGACTTTAAATCTAAAATTTATTTCTAAAGATATTCTACAATAATATAATTGTAAAATATAATACGAATAATTAATATTCGAGTTCCTATGAATTATAAAAAATTTTTTCCATCAAGAAATATTAGAGCTAAAATACTTTCGCTACTAGATTGGATTCCTAACAGAATCATGGTTCCACTTCAATATCGTATCCATACAGGGAGAAAACTAAACCTAAAGAATCCTCAACGTTTTACAGAAAAGATTCAGGTTTATAAGCTTAAATATAGAAATCCTATAATGCTTCAATGCACTGACAAATATACTGTCAGGAAATATGTTACAGAAAAAGGATTAGCCGATATTCTTATCCCACTTATTGGAATTTATAATTCTCCAGATGAAATTGATTTTGACTCTTTACCGAACCAATTCGTGGCAAAAACAAATGATGGAGGAGGTGGTAATCAGGTTTTTATTTGCCGAGAGAAATGCACTATTGATAAACAGGCATTTATCAATATTCTAAGTGATTGGATGTCACAACCAAAACCCCAAAAACATATAGGTCGGGAATGGGCTTACGAGAATTGTCAGCCTCGAAGAATTATAATAGAACAAATGATATCAGACGAAAAATATCATGATATCCCTGATTACAAGTTCTATTGTTTTGATGGAGAACCTCACTATTGTCAAGTAATCATGAATCGCCGTGATAATGAGACTATTGATTTCTTTGATATGGAATGGAATCATCAACCCTTCTACGGACTTAATCCTAAACATGGACCGGCACCAAAACCGGCACCAAAACCGGCACCAAAACCGGCACACTTTGATACGATGAAAGATATAGCCAAGAAACTCAGTGGTGGTTTTCCATTTTCTCGAATTGACCTATACTCCACTAAATCTACTGTCTGGTTTGGAGAAATTACATTTTATCCAGCAAGTGGATATGGGAACTTTACTCCTGATGAGTGGGATTTTTATTTAGGAAACTTATTTGACTTTTAATAAAATAACCTATGGCTAAAATTTTTATAGTGGTTAATGAAGACCGATTTTTTTTATCACACAGAAAGCCAATTGCCATAGCTGCACGTGAAAATGGTTTTGAAACAATAATAGTAACAAAAGATACAGGCTGTAGATCTAAAATTGAAGACTTAGGCTTTAAAATGATTAATTTACCGATTAATCCAACAGGAATGAATCCTATTCAAGAGTTTAGAACCTTCCTATTTTTATATCGGTTATATCAAAAAGAAAAGCCAGATATTGTCCATCATGTTGGTTTAAAAAATATTTTATGGGGAGGACTTGCAGCTAAATTATGTAAGATAAAAGGAGTTGTAAATGCTGTCAGTGGACTTGGGGGGCTATTTAATGGGGGACTTTCAAGAACGGCCAAAGGCATATTACGAATAATGAAATATTCCAATGACAGGCCGAATATCAAGGTTATATTTCAAAATAATGATGACAAATCCATTTTTCTTTCTAATTCAGTAGTTAATCCTGAACAAATTGAATTTACAAAAGGGTCAGGTATTGACTTAAAAGAATATTCATATAAACCTGAACCTGAAACTGGGGAAATAATTATAATATTTACAGCCCGAATGGTCAAAGAAAAAGGGGTCTGTGACCTAATTGATGCAGCTGAACTATTAAAGCCTCAATACAAAGGTCAAATTAAATTTATTTTATGCGGCCGACTTACTCCTAATAAATCAGGCATCACAATGGAATATATGAATACTCATTGTGACGGAGACTACATCTGTTGGCTTGGTGAACGAAATGATGTGAAGCAACTGTTAGAAAACAGCCATATAATGGCTTTCCCTTCATATTACAGAGAAGGCGTCCCAAAATCTCTCATTGAAGCATCGGCAATAGGACGTCCCATTATCACATGTGATTCAACAGGATGTCGTGACGTGGTCGATAATGGCCATAACGGCTTTCTTGTTAAGCCACAGAATCCTACAGAATTAGCCGATGCTTTAAAAGAACTGATAGAGAATCGGATATTACGACAGAGAATGGGAGAAGCCTCTAGAGAAAAGGCAGAACAGGAGTTTTCAATTGAAAAAGTAATTGAAACACATTTAGCAATTTACAAGAATTTATCTTAAAGTAAAATATTCATTTGAATCTATATATTTATATTCTCACATGACTTCCCTTCACCAAGCGTATCGCACTTTTTTCGGGAAGGGCGATGCGCTTTATCAGTTATTTGCGCCTTACCGTATATGTCCATTGGGGGCGCATGTCGACCATCAGCACGGTCTTGTAAGCGGGTTCGCTTTCGATTCGGGAATAGAATTTCTGTTCTCGGCAACCGACAACGGAAAAGTCGAGATGGCCTCTCTGTCATTCGAAGGTCTGATGACGTTCAATGTACAGAGACCCGTCGATGAGAAACAAGGCAACTGGGGCGACTATCTGCGGGGAGCCGTCTGGGCGCTGCAACAGGATTTCAGGCTTGACAAAGGAATACGCGGAATTGTCAAAGGCTCTATGCCTATAGGTGGGCTGTCGTCGTCGGCAGCCCTTCTTTGTGGCTTTGTGATGGCCATTGATAAGGTAAACCACCTCGAACTGACCCGCCAGCAGGTCATCGACTACGCCTCTATAGCCGAGCGGAAATATGTCGGACTCAACAACGGAATTCTCGATCAAGCATGCGTAGTGCTATGCGAAGCCGACAAACTTCTGTTTCTTGACACCGAGACAGGCGAACACCGCCTTATTCCCTTCGGAGGCGACAATCCCAGACCACTACCCTTCAAGCTTGGCATCTTCTTTTCCGGCGTCACCCGCAAACTGACCGGCACAGACTATAATCTGCGCGTCTCGGAATGCAAGACCGCAGCGTGGATTATGCAGGCATACGAAGGAGAGCACCTTAAGGAACTTGCCGACACGCGTCTGCGCGACGTGCCTGAAGAAAATCTTGAAAAATATGCCGAACGTATGCCTGCACGCTTCGCACGCCGTGCGCGCCACTTCTTCACCGAGTGCGAACGAGTCCGAAAAGGAATCGAGGCATGGGAAGCCGGTGACATCGCACGGTTCGGACAATATGTCTTTGACAGCTGTGAAAGTTCGATGGACAATTACGAATGTGGCTCGCCTGAACTCATATCACTCCATAAGATAATGAGAAAAACCGACGGAATATTCGGCGGACGTTTCAGCGGAGCTGGATTCAAAGGAGCATGTATAGCCCTCGTCGATCCTGAAAAAACAGATTCAATCCGTGAATCCGTAACCACTGAATATCTAAAGGAATACCCCCAGTACAAGGATTCATTCGAAATCTTCTTCTGCGACCCGGCAAACGGAGTCGATTTCCTCTGACCAATGCCATCACTACAATTATAATCCTCTGAAGTCTATGAAAAATATAATAATAGCGGCCGGTTATGCCACACGTCTCTATCCTCTGACTGAAAACTTTCCAAAACCATTGCTAAAAGTCGGTGACCGAAATATCCTCGAACGCATGCTCGATGACATCGACCCGCTGCCTGAAATAGATTCACACATTATCGTGACAAACCATAAGTTCACACCAATATTTCAGGAATGGCTGAAAACAACCTCATATGAAAAACCGGTGACCATAATTGATGACGGGACTACATCAAACGACAAACGTCTCGGTGCGGTCCGCGATCTTCTTCTTGCCATCAAAGACTGTAACATCAATGACGACATAATGGTACTTGCAGCCGACAACATCCTTGAATTCTCACTCCGAGGATTTATCGACTATTTCAATGAAAAAGGGACATCAGTGATCATGTGCCATCACGAACCGGAACTGAAACGCCTTCAGCGCACCGGCGTAATAGCCGTCAACGACGAAATGAAAGTTCTCGAAATGCAGGAAAAACCCGAGACACCTGTTTCAAACTGGGCTGTACCTCCCTTCTACATATATTCAAAAAACGATCTACCTCTTATAAAAGAATGTCTTGACCACGGATGCGGGTTCGATGCCCCCGGAAATCTTGCCCACTACCTTACCGAGACCTCTGCCCTCCACGCATGGCCCATGCCGGCCGGACGCTTCGACATAGGCTCACTCGACTCCTATAAAGAAGCACAAATACGTTTCAGCTAACTTTTATCCCCAATTAAACACACATACACTTTTTATGAACATTCTAGTAACAGGCGCAGCGGGATTTATTGGTTCATACGTAGTCAGACGCTTTGCCGAACTCGGACATAATGTCACAGGTCTTGACAATATCAATACATATTACGACCACAGTCTGAAATATGCACGTCTCTCGGAAGCAGGAATAGCCCGGGAAGAGGCCGAAAAATGGTATAAATTCACCAAATCTTCAATGTATGGCGAGCATTACCGCTTCATCCGCATGAACCTCGAAGACACCGAGGCTATGAAAATGCTTTTTGCCAACGGAAATTTTGACACAGTAATCAACCTCGGGGCACAAGCCGGAGTAAGATATTCCATAACAAACCCGCATGCCTATATCGAAAGTAATGTCGATGGGTTCATAAACATTCTTGAGGGATGCCGTGACAACGGCGTAGGTCATCTGGTATATGCGTCATCCTCAAGCGTATATGGTCTTAACGGCAAAATTCCTTTCTCGGAACATGATGGTATCGCACACCCGGTGTCACTTTATGCCGCCACAAAGAAATCAAACGAGCTTATGGCTCATGCCTATTCAAAACTCTACGGACTCCCGACCACCGGTCTGCGATTTTTCACCGTCTATGGACCATGGGGACGCCCCGACATGTCGCCATTCCTGTTTATCGACGCAATTCTCCACGACAGACCGATAAAAGTGTTCAACAACGGCGACATGTGGCGCGACTTTACTTATATCGACGACATCGTTGAAGGAATCGTCCGTATAACCTCCGTAATTCCGCAGGGTAATAAAGACTGGGACGAGACTAATCCTGATCCGGCAACATCATCCGTTCCATACCGCATATATAACATCGGCAATTCCCAGCCAACACGCCTAATGGACTACATCCATTGCATCGAAAATTCAATCGGGCACGAGGCTCAAAAAGACTTCCTCCCCATGCAGCAGGGGGATGTCTATCAGACATACGCCGACTCGTCAGCCCTTGCCGAAGCCACAGGCTTCCGTCCGTCGACACCACTACAATCAGGTATCGACAGAACTGTTGCATGGTTCAAGGAATTCTATAATCTCTGAAACATTTAATCAAGCCCTATGAAAAAATACAATATTGCAGTCGCCGGTACAGGATATGTCGGTCTGAGCGTGGCGATACTACTCGCACAGCACAACCACGTGACCGCCGTAGATGTCATCCCTGAAAAAGTCGAAAAAATCAACAACCGCATTTCCCCGATTCAGGATGACTACATTGAAAAATATCTCGCTGAAAAGGCTCTTGACCTGACCGCCACACTCTATGGTGCAGAAGCATATCGCAACGCAGACTTCGTTGTCATAGCCGCACCGACGAACTATGATCCTGTAACAAACTATTTCGACACCCACCATATCGAAGATGTCATTGACCTTGTGCTTTCTGTCAATCCCAAAGCAGTGATGATCATAAAATCGACAATCCCGGTGGGATATTGCCGAAATCTCTATGTCAGATATGCGGCCAAGGGTGTCAAGATATTAAATCTGCTATTTTTCCCTGAGTTCCTTCGCGAATCAAAGGCACTCTACGACAATCTCTACCCTTCCCGCATAATAGCAGGAATCCCCAAGCTAATAAACCAACCACTGTTTGCCGAAGAGAACGAAGCAATCGAAAAGGTCGCTGATATCGAAAAACTCGACAAAGCTGCTCGCATATTTGTCGAACTGTTACAACAAGGCGCGTTAAAGCCTGACATCGATACTCTCTACATGGGGCTGAAAGAGGCGGAAGCGGTTAAGCTTTTTGCCAATACCTACCTTGCCCTGCGTGTGAGCTACTTCAACGAGCTTGATACATACGCCGAAGTAAAGGGCCTTGACTCCAAAGCTATTATCAATGGAATCGGATTAGACCCGCGCATCGGCAATCACTACAACAATCCATCATTCGGCTACGGCGGTTACTGTCTACCCAAAGACACTAAACAGCTCCTCGCCAACTATGCCAATGTTCCTCAGAATATGATGAGCGCCATAGTTGAAAGCAACCGCACCCGCAAAGACTTCATCGCTGACCAAGTACTTCACTTGGCAGGCTATTACTCTTCAAACAGTCAGTATAATGCAGAATACGAACAACCATGCACCATCGGTGTATATCGCCTGACAATGAAGTCTAACTCCGACAATTTCCGCCAGTCTTCAATACAGGGAGTCATGAAACGCATCAAGGCAAAGGGTGCGAAAGTCATAATCTACGAGCCAACCCTTGAGGATGGTTCTACATTTTTTGGTTCGATTATTGTTAACGACTTGGCTTCATTCAAACAGATGTCACAGTCAATCTTGGCAAACCGCTATGATGCCTGTCTTGATGACGTAATCGACAAAGTATATACAAGAGATATATTCCGTTGCGACTAACAGCAATGTAAACTGGCAAAAACTCATTACCGGGCTAACGAGAAAATCGCTGAAAGTGCAGTTTTATCTGACTTTCAGCGATTTTAATTTTGCGGAGTGAGCGAGATTCGAACTCGCGATACGCTTTTGACGTATACACGCTTTCCAGGCGCGTGCCTCTCCAGTATATCAGCCTGCATTACAGACGTTTATACTATAAGAGCTTTGCATTTGCGGGTGATTTGCGCAAGAGCCGCAATTTTAACATTTGTGTTGGCCTCGCCAACTCTTGCCCTGTCACTTCATATTTGCGATGCAAAGTTACGCACTTTTAATCATATTTGCAAATCTTTTGCGAGATTTTTCATCAAAAGGAGCAATTTATCATCTTCAACAAGCCTGTCAAGTTCAGATTCGTTGAAATGGGGGCAAGACAACACGCCTATAGTTTCGGCGAGTCGATACACACGGCTAAATAAGGCTCCCCTCTCCATAGGAGAAGCCGGGAGTGATTCTGGCAGGATTGTCAGCAAACGACAACCCCAGCCAGAACACTCAGGTGTAAGGCGACACCAGTCGGCATTAGAGCGCAACCGGCAACAGTCATTTATGTTTGAGCACATTCTTGATTCTTCTGAGGAAGAGGTTCTGATAATACTGTTGTAAGAATGTCAAACTGTTTTTTTAATTCCTACGCCAAGTTCCTCCTCACGCTGCTCAATATCGAGCTCACGCGCATTGAGGGCCGCTTCCCTTTCGTTGAGTTCTCGCTCAAACTCGGTAAGACGCGCCGATCGCTCGTTCACCTGATCGAGCATATCCACAACTTTGTGGAGAAGTCCACTGATGTCAGCAAGACTCCCCTCTGGAACAGAAGTTGTTTCGTGAGCCGGCACTTCCTCAACCGGCTCCACTTCTTCAGGTTCGGTGTTAAGCACATTGCCCTCTCCTGTGAAAAGGTAAGATTTGTTCACTTCGGGAAATTTTTCACAGATGAGGTTTACAATCCCAGGGTTAAACTTCTTCGTCCGGCCTCTCATAAGGTCGAATATCCTCTGGTAGTTTATGCCCAGGGCGTCGGCGAACTTGGGCGCGGTCAGCCCGACGGCTGCCAGCACCTCTTGAATGATGCGTTGGGTGGTAGGAATAAATTCGTCCTGCCTTACATTTTCCTTCATATTTGCTATTGTATTATAACTACTTTTCTTTTCTTATCATTTCCGCAACAACACATCGTGAAGTTGCAAAAATGATTAAAAAATGTTAAATCTAAGCAGAACTTGCAAATATGATTATTTCAATTTTGCCATTATTGCGAAAATGATTATATTTGCACTACGATAACGGCTCAGACCGCCACAAAGATAAGCAATTTCTCGCTTAAATGCAAATAAGAGTTTAAATCAAAAACAGCAGAAAGATGAGCAAATCCACAATGATTCATCACGAAATCTCCGAGTGTGGTTATCAATTTCCACGCTCGGAGCTCGCGGCAGCCGAGAGAAAGGAGGTCGCATGGAAAGTATAGCAGTGAAGAAACTGCCAATCTCTCCGACTATTAGAGCGCTCTCTATCGGAGAAACGGCAATCTTCCCCATTGAGCAGAGCAGTTCAGTCACTGCGGTATGTAGCAAATTCCGCAAGGAGATGGCCCGGATTGGGTGGGATGCGGAAGTCAAGTACGACCGACGCACTTTCACCGTATCGGTGCACCGCACCAAATAATGCAAATAAGAACCGCCGCATTAGCGGCACAAACTAAATATCAATAAAAACAATTCAAAATGGGACTCATTAAGAAATCCAATGAATTGGTCATACCCTCGACTGTCAAGATGATGATCTACGGTCAGGCCGGTATGGGTAAGACCACGGTGGCGCTCTCTGCGCCTAAACCGCTTTTGCTTGACTTCGACAACGGTGTTAAGCGTGTAAACATGGCCCACCTCGAAGGCGTTGACATCGTTCAGGTGGACAACTGGGGTGAAATCCAGCAACTTCTCCAGCAGAGTCAGTCCGAACTCGCCCCCTATCAGACAATCGTCGTCGATACCATCGGCAAGATGATGGACTTCATCGTGGACTATTGCTGCAACGGTCGTCAGCCTCAGATCAGAGATTGGGGCCGCATCAACCAGGAATTCACATGGTTCACCCGCGCACTTTCGGCCCTCAACAAGCATATTGTCTTTGTAGCCCACCGCGACACCCGCAAGGAGGGCGAAGACACCGTGTTCATTCCGGCACTCCGCGAAAAGTCCTACAACTCCATCGTAACCGAACTCGACCTGCTCGGCTACCTCGAAATGAAATCAGAGCGCGGCGTTCAGGCCCGAACAATCACATTCGATCCCACCTCTCGCAATGATGGCAAGAACACCTGCAACCTCCCATCGGTGATGAGGGTGCCAACTGTCCTCAACGCGCAGGCCCAGCCTACTGCCCCCAACGTGTTCATCGCAGACAAGGTTATCAATCCCTATCTCTCGATGCTCGAAGTCAAGGCCGAGGAACG